>ENA-OWLM01001093-OWLM01001093.1-metagenome-genome-assembly--contig:-NODE-1093-length-10145-cov-3.093657_pt1 | contig 10145 bp, 8 predicted proteins | sample MGYA00245349_ERZ651102 | MGnify/ENA primary metagenome ERZ651102 (study PRJEB26857, sample SAMEA4031759) | metagenome | biome: human; feature: oral; material: saliva | place: Philippines | collected 2014... | reverse complement strand
CCAGCCGTAGTGGGCCGGGTCCAGGCCGAACTGCGCCATGCGCGCGTCGAGCACGTCCAGGCGCTCTTCGCGCTGGCTGCCGCCGATGATCTCGCCGATGCCCGGGGCCAGCACGTCCATCGCGGCGACGGTCTTGCCGTCGTCGTTCAGGCGCATGTAGAAGGCCTTGATGTGCTCGGGGTAGTTGGTCACCACCACCGGGCGGCCGATGTGTTCCTCGGTCAGCCAGCGCTCGTGCTCGGTCTGCAGGTCCAGGCCCCATTCCACCGGGAAGTCGAACTTCTTGCCCGAGTTCTGCAGCAGCTTCACCGCTTCGGTGTAGTCGATCTGCTCGAACGGCGAGTTGATGAAGGCTTCCAGCTTGGTGATCGCGTTCTTGTCGACGCGCTCGGCCAGGAAGGCCAGGTCATCGCCACGCTCGTCCAGCACCGCGCGGAACAGGTACTTCAGGAACTGCTCGGCCAGGCGCGCGTCTTCGGCCAGGTCGGCGAAGGCGATTTCCGGCTCGATCATCCAGAACTCGGCCAGATGGCGGGTGGTGTTGGAGTTTTCGGCGCGGAAGGTCGGGCCGAAGGTGTACACCTTGCTCAGCGCCAGGCAGTAGGCCTCGACGTTGAGCTGGCCGGACACGGTCAGGAAGGTTTCCTTGCCGAAGAAGTCACGGCTGAAGTCGACCTCGCCCTTGTCGTTGCGGGGCAGGTTGACCATGTCCAGGGTCGACACGCGGAACATCTGCCCCGCGCCTTCGGCGTCGGAGGTGGTGATGATCGGGGTGCTGATCCAGTTGAAGCCGTTCTGGTGGAAGAATCGGTGCACGGCCTGAGCCAGGCAGTTGCGGATGCGGGTGACCGCGCCGAACAGGTTGGTGCGCGGGCGCAGGTGCGCCACTTCACGCAGGAACTCGGCCGACATCGGCTTGGGCTGGATCGGGTACGTCAGCGGGTCTTCGACCAGGCCGACGATCTCGACGGATTCGGCCTGGATCTCGAACGACTGGCCCTTGCCCTGCGACTTGACCAGGGTGCCGCGCGCGATCAGCGAGCAGCCCGGGGTGAGCGCCTTGACCGCTTCGAAGTTGGACAGGGTGTCGTTGACCACCACCTGGATCGGGGCGAAGCAGGAACCGTCGGTCACATTGACGAAGGCCAGCGCCGCAGACCCGCGCACCGTGCGCACCCAGCCCCGTACTGTTGCCTCGCCGCCTTCCGGGATCTTCCCGGCAAGCGCATGTTCAACGCTGACCACCGTCATGACTTGAATCCTCTATTGATCGACTCGATCTCTGAACGGGAAGTTTAACGGTTGCAGTGTTCTGCTTGCGAGGCATTTCTGACTGGGCCGTGGACCTATAATGAGACCGATCTGCTGGAGATGCCTGTCATGGCCGTAAGCCTTACCCCCGTTGCCTTTGCCCGCGTGCAGAAGTTCGTCGCCCAGACCCCGGGCGCACTGGGCCTGCGCTTTGGCGTGACCCGCACCGGCTGCTCGGGCTGGGGCCACGTGACCGACCTGGCCCGCGACCAGCGCGAAGGCGACACCGTGTTCGAGCAGGACGGCGTGCGTATTTACGTTGACGCCACCAGCCTGGCGCTGGTCGACGGCACCGAAATCGACTTCGGCAAGCAGGGCCTGAGCGAGACCTTCACGTTCAGGAACCCCAACGCCACCGCCGAATGCGGCTGCGGCGAGAGCTTCACGACCGACGCCGACAAGGCCTGAACGCGCCACAGACGCGTTCTTACAACTTGTTGCAAAGTTCTGTCGCTTGGGTGGTGGGCAGTCGGCGAATGGCATAAGCTCGACCTGTGGATAACTCTTCTACGGGAGCACTGCCAGCCTATGAATGAATGCCGGGATGAAGGTCATGCTTTACCGTGGCATGAGGCCGGCGGCCGGAATGCCCCTCAGGCCCCAGTGTGGGGACACGGGCGCAACCTTGGGTGTGCGGGCCGATAAGGACCTTCCAGTTATCGACGGCCGGGTGATGCCGGCTACCGGCGGAATGTCAGTCGTCTGCGAACGGTGGGAGGCGTTGCCTGCTCACCGGACCCCCGTCTCGTACGGAGGAGAATCAGACGATCACGTCATCTTCTCGATAGCCGAGCAGGGACTGTCTGCCGGCTTGCAGGTCAGGCAGGACAAGCCGCTGAGCTTTCCCGCACACAGAGTGATTGAGCCGGCAACAGAAATGTCTTTTGCTGAGTTCAGGGCAGATGTTCACGCAACGCAGCCGAATTGGGAGCCATTCGACCCATGAGTACACGACTTTACGAATATGCAGAGCTGCTCAAGGAGCGCTACGCCGCGCGTCACGGCGGAAATACGGCGCTTGAAGATGAGCTTCTTGATCGATTGGACGGCGTCTGGCTTGCCATGACAGAAGCAGAGCGGATCGAGTCGAAGCAGGTCGCGCTTGCAACCAAGGCGTTGATCTTCAGGGATCTGGTCAAAAGCAGCGACTGCGCTTCTGATGGCATAAGCGTTGACCCGTCTACCCGTACGGAACACCGGGTACTGGGCCAGTCATATGCATGACGAAGTGATTGGCAGCTCCGGCGTCCCGGTCGTTCGTACCAGGGCCGCACATGCGCTTTTCTGCGACGATCTCCGCCACGAAGACTCGGGAAAGCTGCTGATCATTGGCATGTATGGGGAGGAGATGGGCGTGCCCGCCTTTCCCCTTCAGTTACCGGTATTCACAATTCTGGTGTCTGCTTCCACGCCGGCCGATGAACCCTTCAAAAGTTTGGAGGTGAAGGTGTACTTTGGAGAGGAGCAGATCGCTTCACGTGCGGCTTCTCCTGAGGCAATTGCGCATCTTTCCGCGGCCAGTGCCGAATCCGTAACGCCACTGATGGCTCCGTCGCCGCGGGGCGGCTACGTGACGAACAGGTGGCGCGTGAATGTCCAGCTAGCCCCCTTTCTAGTCTCCGGGCCAGGTGTCCTGCGTGTCCGCGTGATTACGGAGTCTGAAGAGATTCCGGCCGGCGGCCTGAGGATCTGTCAGCTTGAGGTGAGTCCGTCGCACGGGTAGGTGAGACGGTTGACTTGTAAAGGGTCTTGGGCCACTGCATAATGCGCGGCTTCCTGTCCGGTTCCGGGCGGGATCCCTTGCTCCACCGCGTTCATCTGCGGGGAGCTGTCCGGCCTGAAAAGGCCACATCCGAAAGGTATACACACATGAGTCGTCATTACGAAGTCGTGTTCCTGGTCCACCCGGACCAGAGCGAGCAGGTCCCGGCCATGATCGAGCGCTACAAGTCGCTGATCGAAACCGGCAACGGCACCATCCACCGCCTGGAAGACTGGGGCCGTCGTCAGCTGGCCTACCCGATCCAGAACCTGGTGAAGGCACATTACGTGCTGATGAACATCGAAGTGGGTCAGGACGTCCTGGACGAACTGAAGAACAGCTTCAAGTTCAACGATGCCGTGCTGCGTGACCTCATCCTGGTCCGTGACGCTGCTGACACCGAGCAGTCGCTGATCATGAAGAGCAAGGACGAAAAGGGCGACAAGCCCGAGCGTGGTGAGCGTCGTCGTCGTGACGACGAAGAAGGCGAAGCCGCCAACACCGCTGACAACGAAGCCGGCGACGACGCCGCTTCTGCCGCCTAAGGAGCACGCACATGTCCAAGTTCTTCCGTCGCCGCAAGTTCTGCAAGTTCACGGCTGAAGGTGTGAAGGAGATCGACTACAAGGATCTCAACACTCTGCGCCAGTACCTGACCGAGAACGGCAAGATCGTGCCGAGCCGCGTCACCGGCACCAAGTCGAAGTACCAGCGCCAGCTGGCCACGGCCGTCAAGCGCGCCCGTTTCCTGGCCCTGATTCCGTACACCGACAACCACGACGTCTGATGCCGGTCGGGCGGCTGCTGCCGCCCGTTCCGCCAGCTATTCGGACAGCCATCTGCTGCGGGACCTGCGGGTCTCGCTAACGAATAACGATTTGGAGTTTCAACATGCAGCTGATCCTCATCAAGAAGGTCAAGAACCTGGGCACCCTGGGTGACCTGGTCGAAGTGAAGCCGGGCTACGGCCGTAACTTCCTGGTTCCGAACGGCTTCGCCGTGCCGGCAACCGAAACCAACAAGGCCGAGTTCGAAGCCAAGCGCGCTGACTACGAAGCCAAGGCCAACGCCATCCACGCCGAAGCTGAAGCCCGCAAGGCCAAGCTGGAAGGCGCGAGCGTGACCATCGCTGCCAACGCCTCGACCGAAGGCAAGCTGTACGGCTCGGTCGGCCCGCGCGACATCGCCGAAGCCTTCACCAAGGCTGGCCTGCCGGTGGAAAAGAGCGAAGTGATCCTGGGCGAAGGCGCCTTCCGCAACGTCGGCGAGTTCGACGTGGTGGTGGCCCTGCACGCCGACGTCGAAACCACCGTCAAGGTGATCGTGGTCGGCGAAGCCTGATCCCAGCTGAAAGGCCGGAATCGCTGAAACGGGTACCCCCAAGGGTGCCCGTTTTTGTTTGTGTGCGGCCCCCCCCCGGAACGCCCATCCCGGGCCGCCAGGCCGGGGGAGGCGTTGAACCGAGGGCGGTTCGCACGAATCCGGCCGCAGCCGGGCAGAGCCCGGCTCTACGAGCATGGGAGGGTGACATGGCCCATCCCCGGTATACTCAGGGCCACCGAGACTGCCCCGGAAAGCCAACCACGCCATGCGTCTGTCCACGATCAAGCTCTCCGGCTTCAAGTCGTTCGTTGATCCCACCACCCTGCATCTGCCCACCAACATGACCGGCGTGGTCGGGCCCAATGGCTGTGGCAAGTCCAACATCATCGATGCCGTGCGCTGGGTCATGGGCGAAAGCTCGGCCAGCCGCCTGCGCGGCGATTCGCTGACCGACGTCATTTTCTCCGGCTCATCCGCCCGCAAGCCCGTCTCGCAGGCCACTGTCGAACTCATCTTCGACAACACCGATCACACCATCTCCGGTGAATACGCCTCGTTCAACGAGATCTCGGTCAAGCGTACGGTCAGCCGTGACGGCAGCAGCAACTATTACCTGAACGGCACCAAGTGCCGCCGGCGCGACATCACCGACCTGTTCCTCGGCACCGGCCTCGGCCCGCGCAGCTACTCCATCATCGAGCAGGGCATGATCAGCCAGATCATCGAAGCCCGGCCCGAAGACCTGCGCGTGTACCTCGAAGAGGCCGCCGGTATCTCCAAGTACAAGGAACGCCGCAAGGAAACTGAAACCCGCATCCGGCATACCCGCGAGAATCTCGACCGCCTCAACGACCTGCGCGAGGAAATCGGCAAGCAGCTCGAACACCTCAAGCGCCAGGCCCGGCAGGCCGAGCAGTACCAGGCCCTGCAGGAAGAGCGCAAGGTCAAGGACGCCGAATGGAAGGCGCTGGAGTTCCGCAACCTCGACGGCCGCCTCGGCGGCCTGCGCGAAGCCCTGTCGCAGGAAGAAACCCGCCTGCAGCAGCTGATCGCCGACCAGCGCGACGCCGAAGCCCGCATCGAAACCAGCCGCGTGCGCCGCGAGGAAGCCGCCGATGCCCTCAGCACCGCCCAGGCCGAGGTCTATCAGGTTGGCAGCACCCTGGCCCGGCTTGAGCAGCAGATCCAGCACCAGAAGGAAATGTCGCAGCGCCTGCACAAGGCCCGTGATGAAACCCAGCAGGCCCTGGCCGACCTCGGCCAGCACATCAGCGGCGACGAAGCCAAGCTGATCGTCCTGCGCGAGGCGGTCGAGCAGGCCGAACCGCAGCTGGAACAGCTGCAGGAAGAAAACGAAATCAAGCAGGAGGCCCTGCGCGACGCCGAAAGCCGCCTGTCGGACTGGCAGGCACGCTGGGAAGCGCATACCCGCAGCACCTCCGAAGCCTCGCGCGCCGGCGAAGTCGAGCGCACCCGCGTCGACTACCTCGACCGCCAGGTGCTCGAAGCCGACCGTCGCCGCGAAGCCTTGGCTGCCGAGCGCACCGGGCTGGACCTGGACGCGCTGGCCGAAGCCTTCGAAGAGATCCAGCTGCAGCACGAAACCCAGAAGGCCGCACTGGACGGGCTGACCGAAGCCGTGGAAGCCCGCAAGGAGGCCGTGGCCGGCCTGCAGGACCGCCAGCGCAGCGGTCAGTCCGAACTCGCGGATATCCGCAAGCAGGCCCAGGCCGCGCGCGGACGCCTTTCTTCGCTGGAAACCCTGCAGCAGGCCGCGCTCGGCCAGGAGCCAGGCGCAGCCGTGGCCTGGCTCAAGCAGCACGGCCTGGACTCCGGTGCCCGCGTCGGCGAGCGCCTCAGCGTGGACAGCGGCTGGGAAAACGCCGTTGAAAGCGCCCTCGGGCAGCTGATCGAAGGCGTCCTGGTCGACGCCCCCGAGCAGCTGGTCGGTGCCCTGGCCGAGCTCGGCGAGGGCCGTATCGCCCTGGTCAGTGCCGAGCAGGAACCGCTGGAGGTCGCCCCGACCTCGCTGGCCGCCAAGGTCCAGGGCCCCACCGCGATCCGCCGCCTGCTCGCACGCCTGCACGCCGCTGAAGACCTGGAGCAGGCACGTGCCCTGCAGGCTACGCTGGCCGACGGCGACTCGGTGATTACCCGCGGGGGCGAACGCCTCGGCGAGGGCTGGGTGCGCGTATCGCGCTCCGGTGCTGCCAAGCAGGGTGCCCTGCTGCGTGAGCGTGAGATCGTCACCCTGCGCGAGCAGATCGACGCCCTGCAGGAGCGTGAAGCGGCACTGGAAGAGCAGCTCGCCACCTTCCGTGACCAGTTGCTGGCCGGCGAGCAGCAGCGCGAAGACGCGCAGCGCCAGTTGTACCTGGCCCATCGCAGCGTCTCCGAACTCGGTGGCCAGTTGCAGAGCCAGCAGGGCAAGGTCGAGGCCGCGCGCACGCGTATTGATCGCATCGAAGGCGAATTGGCACAGCTGATCGAAACCCTCGACAGCGGTCGCGAACAGGTACGCGAGGCCCGCGCCCGTCTGGACGACGCCGTCAGCAGCATGGGCGACCTCGAATCCGTGCGACAGGCGCTGGAAGGCGAACGTCGCCAGCTCAGCGATGCCCGCGACCAGGCCCGCGAGGCCGCGCGCACCGTGCGCGAGCGCTCGCATGCACTGGCCCTTACCCTGGAATCGCAGCGCGCCCAGCTCACCTCGCTGGGGCAGGCGCTGGAGCGCATGAGCACCCAGCGCGGCCAGCTGGATTCACGCCTGGGCGAACTGCACGCGCAGCTCGACGAAGGCGATTCACCGGTGACCGCGCTTGAAGCCGAGCACCAGAATGCCCTCGGCGAGCGCGTGCGCGCCGACCGTGTGCTGGGCGAGGCGCGCACCCTGCTGGAAGGCATCGACGCCGAGCTGCGCACCTTCGAGCAGACCCGCCATCAGCGCGACGAACAGGCGCTGGCCCAGCGCGAACGCATCTCCCAGCGCAAGCTCGACCAGCAGGCGCTGGTGCTCAGTGCCGAACAGCTCACCGCCTCGGTGGAAAAGGCCGGTTTCGTGCTGCAGGACGTGATCAACACGCTGCCCGAAGAGGCGCGGATCAGCGACTGGGAGCAGGCCGTGCACCAGATCGACGGTCGCATGCGCCGGCTGGAGCCGGTCAATCTGGCCGCGATCCAGGAGTACGGCGAAGCTTCGCAGCGCTCGGACTACCTGGACGCGCAGAACACCGACCTCTGCACCGCGCTGGAAACCCTGGAAGACGCCATCCGCAAGATCGACCGCGAAACTCGTGGCCGCTTCAAGGACACCTTCGACCGGGTCAACGCCGGCGTGCAGCAGCTGTATCCGCGCCTGTTCGGCGGCGGCCACGCCTACCTGGAACTGACCGGTGAAGACCTGCTCGACACCGGTGTTGCGATCATGGCCCGCCCGCCGGGCAAGCGCGTGTCGAGCATCTCGCTGCTGTCCGGCGGTGAGAAGGCGATGACCGCGGTGGCGCTGGTGTTTGCGATCTTCCAGCTCAACCCGGCACCGTTCTGTCTGCTGGACGAGGTGGACGCACCGCTGGACGAAGCCAACGTCGGTCGTCTGGCCAACATGGTCAAGGAAATGAGCGAAAAAGTGCAGTTCCTGTTTGTCAGCCACAACAAGGCCACCATGGAGGCGGCGCACCAGCTGTCGGGCGTCACCATGCGCGAACCGGGGGTCAGCCGCCTGGTCAGCGTGGACCTGGAAGAAGCGGCACGATTGGCGGGCGCGGCCTGACGTGCCATGCTTACCTGAATGCATTTAGCTGGAGACCTGAAGAATGTCCGACATGGCACTGCTCAGAATCGGCATTTTTGTTGCCGGCCTGCTGCTCATCGCGGCTATCTTCCTGTTCGGCCGCCCGAAGAAGAAGGTCCAGGGACGCCGTGTGGAAGGCGGCGACAGCGCGGCCGGCCAGCGCCGTGAGCCGCTGCTCGGCGATCAGCCGGAGGCTGGTGCGGAGGCTGGATTCACTGGCGAGGAAGGGGCCACCCAGGCCGAGCTCGGCCTGCCTGACGTGGATGCCGGCGCGGCCAGTGACCTTGGCAAGCGGGCCACGCAGGACTTCGACAAGATCGTGTCGCTGTTCGTGGCCGCCCGCGCCGGCGAGAAGCTGCGCGGCGAAGACATCGTGGTGGCGGCGGAAAAGACCGGCCTGGTGTTCGGCCACATGAACGTGTTCCACCGGCTGGTGGAAGGGCACCCGGAGCGCGGGCCGATCTTCTCCATGGCCAGCATCATGAAGCCGGGCAGCTTCGACATGGCCAACATCCGCGAGATGGAAACCCCGGCCATCGCGTTCTTCCTGACCCTGCCGGCCCCGCTGACCGCACTGGATGCCTGGGAAAAGATGCTGCCAACCGTGCAGCGCATGGGTGAACTGCTCGACGGCGTGGTGCTGGACGACAGCCGCGCCAGCCTCGGTCGCCAGCGCATCGCGCATATCCGCGATGAGCTGCGGGCGTATGACCGCCAGCACCAAGCCCCTCCGCTCACGAAAGCCCCGCGCTGGTAAAGGTAGTGCCGGCCGCTGGCCGGCAACCTCACGATGCGTGATGCATCCCGGTAGCGCCGGCCGTTGGCCGGCCCGCATGAAACCTACGCGGGCACGCCCGCAACGGCCGCAAATGCCTCCCGAAACGCGCCCATCTCCGCCTCGGTCCCCACCGTCACCCGCACCCTTTGCGGCCAGATCGGCCAGCTGCGCCCGATGATGACCCCGCGTTCGGCCATTGCCGCCACGAACGCCTTGCCATCGCGCTGCACATCCACCACGAAACAGTTCGCCTCCGACGGAATGCTGGAAAACCCGCGCTTGCCCAGCCACGCCACGGTGGCCTGACGCACCTGGGCGTTCTGCGCCTTGCGCTGCGCCACCAGCCCCGCATCGTCGAGGCTGGCCAGCCCCGCGGCCAATGCGGTCACCGGCACCGGGTTGTCGCCCAGGCTGGCCAGTTCGCGCAGGCGGTCCGGATGCGCGGCGGCTATACCCAGCCGCAACCCGGCCATGCCATACAGCTTGGAGAAGGTGCGCAGCACGATCACGTCGTCGCGCTGCATCACCTGGGCGATCAGCGACGGCTGGTCGCTGTACTGGATATAGGCCTCATCGACCAGCAGCCGGGTCTGCGCCGGCTTGTTGGCCAGCAGCCAGGCGATGTCGGCAGCGGGCGTGATCGAACCGGTCGGGTTGTTGGGATTGCACAGGTACAGCAGGCCGGCATTGATCCGCTGCGCCGCAACCACCATGGCGCGCAGGTTGTGCGCACCGTCGGCGCGCAGTGGCACGCGTTCCACCGTGGCCCCGCGCGCGGCGGCCAGATCACCCAGGCTTTCAAAGGTCGGGTCGGCCACCACCAACCCGGCGCTGGGCGAGGTCCAGACCACGGCTGCCCGGTTCAGCGGCTCGCTGGAGCCCGGGTACAGGCGGACGCGGTCGGCGGCGATGTTTTCCTGCGCGGCGAAGCGGTCGCGCAGCTCGCCGGCCAGGGCAAACAGATAGCGGCCACTGTCGGCCACGATGTCGCGTACGGCCGCTTGTGCGGCCGGTGCTGGTCCGTACGGGCATTCGTTGAAGTTCAGCAGGACCGGGCCGGTGTGGCCGGGCGGTGTCGGGGCGGCGGCGGTAGCGGCCTGTGCCACGGGTGCCAGCCCCAGACTGGACAGGGTCAGGCCGGTGCCGGCCAACTGCAGGAAGGAACGGCGGGAGCGCATGGT
>ENA-OWLM01001091-OWLM01001091.1-metagenome-genome-assembly--contig:-NODE-1091-length-10158-cov-3.604573_pt1 | contig 10158 bp, 9 predicted proteins | sample MGYA00245349_ERZ651102 | MGnify/ENA primary metagenome ERZ651102 (study PRJEB26857, sample SAMEA4031759) | metagenome | biome: human; feature: oral; material: saliva | place: Philippines | collected 2014... | reverse complement strand
GTCTGACCCAGTGAAAACCCCGCCGAGAGGCGGGTTTTTTTATGGCTGCTCGGCAGGATGTTGATCGGCGAGATCAAAACCGGATCCCTGCCGGATCCGTTTGCCGATCCGCGAGCCCCCCTCGGCAAGGCCCGGGGGATAAGCAAACGCTCACACCCGTGCCAGGGGATTGCACAAATGCGATCCAGCCAGGATCACATGGAAATATCCCTTTAAGATCATGACACTAAAGTCAGACACACCGCTAATCTACAGAGTTTTCCACAGCTTTTGTGGATAGTTTGTCGATCATTTGAAAGAAAATGACAGTCTCGGACAACGCCTCGCCCTCCCTTCCACCATGAAAAAGGGCTCCGAAGAGCCCTTGATGAACAGAGGTGACAACCGAAGCGGATCAGGGACGCAGTGACTTGTCCGCCCGGGAGATGCCGCAGACGCCGGAGCGCACCACTTCGACGATCTCGTTGGTCTGGGCCGCGGTCTTGATGAAGGCGTCCAGCTTATCGCTGGTGCCCACCAGCTGCACCGTGTAGAGCTCGGGGGTCACGTCCACGATCTGGCCGCGGAAGATGTCCGCCAGCCGTTTCAGCTCGTCACGAGCCCCACCGGCGGCGCGCGCCTTGACAAGGGCGATCTCCCGCTCCATGTGCTCCCCTTCGCTCAGATCGCACACCTTGAGCACGTCCACCAGCTTGTGCAGCTGCTTCTGGATCTGCTCCAGCACCCGCTCGTCACCCATGGTGACGATGGTCATGCGCGACAGGGTGGGATCCTCGGTGGGGGCCACCGTCAGGGTCTCGATGTTGTAGCCGCGCTGGGAGAAGAGGCCCACCACACGGCTCAGGGCGCCGGATTCGTTCTCCAGCAGTACTGAAATGATGTGTCTCATCAGGTTCTCTCCGTCTTGCTCAGCCACATCTCGTCCATGGCGCCAAATTTGATTTGCATCGGATAGACGTGCTCGTCCGGATCGACCGAGATGTCCATGAACACCAGCCTGTCCTTCATGGCGAAGGCCTTCTCCATGGCGCTCTCCAGTTCGGCCGGGTCACTCACCGCAATACCGACATGGCCGTAGGCTTCCGCCAGTTTGACGAAGTCCGGCAGGGATTCCATGTAGGAGTGGCTGTGACGGCCGCCGTAGAACATCTTCTGCCACTGCTTGACCATGCCCAGCGCACGGTTGTTGATGGAAATGATCTTGATGGGCACCCCGTACTGCATGCAGGTGGAGAGCTCCTGGATGTTCATCTGCACCGAGCCGTCGCCGGTAACGCAGCAGACCACTGCATCCGGGTTGGCAAACTGGGCGCCCATGGCGGCCGGAATGCCGAAGCCCATGGTGCCGAGACCACCGGAGTTGATCCACTGGCGTGGCTTGGCAAACGGGTAGTAGAGGGCGGCAAACATCTGGTGCTGACCCACGTCGGAGGCGACGAAGGCCTCCCCCTTGGTCACCTTGTAGAGGGTCTCGATCACCTGCTGCGGCTTGATCAGGGTGGGAGAGGTCTCATAGGCCAGGCAGTTGCGGGAGCGCCACTGGTTGATCTGATCCCACCAGTCCGACAGCACCTGCTTGTCGTTGTCGAAGCCGCATTCGCGGATCACTTCCAGCATCTGCTCCAGCACGGTTTCCACCGAGCCGACGATGGGCACATGGGCCTGCACCGTCTTGGAGATGGAGGTGGGGTCGATGTCGATGTGCACCACGGTGGCATTGGGGCAGAACTTGGCCACGTTGTTGGTGACGCGGTCATCGAAGCGGGCACCCACGGCGAAGATGAGATCCGCGTTGTGCATGGTCTTGTTCGCTTCGAAGGTGCCGTGCATGCCGAGCATGCCGATGAACTGAGGGTGAGTACCGGGGAAGGCCCCCAGCCCCATCAGGGTGGTGGTCACCGGCAGGTTCAGCAGCTCCGCCAGCTTGGTCACCAAGTGATCCGCATTGGCGTTGATGGCACCGCCACCCACGTACATGACCGGGCGGCTCGCCTCGGTCAGCAGCTTGGCGGCCCGCTTGATCTGGCCCTTGTGTCCGGCCTTGGTCGGATTGTAGGAGCGCAGATAGACCGTCTCGGGGTACTCGTAGGGGAATTTCTCTTTCGGATTCTGCACGTCTTTGGGCAGATCCACCACCACGGGCCCCGGGCGGCCACTGGCGGCAATGTAGTAGGCCTTCTTGATGGCCTCGGGAATGTCGCTCGCCTTCTTGCACAGGAAGCTGTGCTTCACCACCGGGCGGGAGATGCCGATCATGTCGGTCTCCTGGAACGCATCCTCCCCGATCATGCTGGTCGGCACTTGGCCGGACAGGATCACCAGGGGAATGGAATCCATGTAGGCGGTGGCGATCCCGGTGATGCAGTTGGTGGCGCCGGGGCCCGAGGTCACCAGCACTGTGCCCACCTTGCCGGTGGAACGGGCGTAACCGTCCGCCATATGCACCGCGGCCTGCTCGTGCCGCACCAGGACGTGCTCCATCTTGCCGTTTTCGAAGAGAGCGTCATAGATGTCGAGCACTGAGCCACCAGGGTAGCCGAAAACGTGCTCAACTCCCTGATCTTCCAGCGCTCTAACCACCATCTGGGCGCCTGATAACATCTCCATGATAAAGCCCTCCAGGCTTTGCTCCGTTAAGCGAAAGCTATCGACAGTCCGCTGCTTCCCGGCAGCGCCGATCCGAGTCTTGTTGTTGTCTGCAGGCAGATCAGGCGAGTTCGGAGCCGTCGATAGTAGAAAAGTAGGGGTTTTCCATCATTCACCCGAAAAGCGGGTGAAAAACCAACTTAACCCGCCCGTGAACGCTTGTCCACGGCTTTGTCTGGCCAGAACAGTCAGAAATTTCAAACAGCTATTAACATTCAGTGACTTGGTCACCTGACGCGCAACAAAGGGGGACCTGGGGGGAGGATGCCAGCAGATCATGCTGTCAGGTAGCGGAAAGGACAAAATAAACAGCCCACCCCCAGGGGGTGGGCCGTCATAAACGAGGCGGTTCTACTGCTCGTCTTCGGGCTCCGCCAGCCAGATCTGCTGGTCCGGATCCGTCTCTTCGCAGACGGAGATACTGACCCCCATGTCGATCAGCTCGTGGAGTGTCAGATTGTCCGCCAGGGTCATGGTGTCCCCTTTTTCATTGGTAAAGCGCATGATGTCCGTCCTCTCCGTGGTGGGATCGACTCAGTTTAGTCAAAGGCGCTGAGTTGGGATAACCAGGGGCGCTCCAGGGGGGTGCCACCCGCCAGCTCGCTGAGGCGATCGCACACCTCCTCCGGGAAGAGGGTGCGCCCCCACAGACGGCGGGAAAGGGAGCCGAGCTCCTCCTCCGCCCCCGCCAGCAGCCAGTCGGCCAGCTCTCCCGCCACATCGGGGTAGCGCACCCGTCCCGGCGCCGGCGTGTCCAGCCAGGCGCGGACCGCGTTGGCGTCCAGGGTCTCCATCAGCTGGGCCAGCCCCATCAGCTCCAGCGTTCTGCCGTTGGTCAGTTGCTCGAACTGCCCGCCGAGGGGCTTGACCAGCAGCTTCTTGCCGAGGGACAGGGCCTCGGATGCCAGCTCGAACCCCGCATTGCTGATGACTCCCCGGCAACCGGCCAGCACCTGCTTGAACCCGTCCCTTGCCTGGGGCTCGAAGCGGATGTTGCGCCACTCGCTGCGCTTGCGCACCTCGGGGTGGAAACAGACGAAGTGCTGCTGGCCGAAGCGGGACAGCAGGGCCGCTATCGCCTCGGTCTGCTCGAACGGCAGATAGACCAGGATCTGCTGGTTATCGGGGGTGGGTGCCAGCGGATCTATGATGGGGGGCAGCAGAGGCTGACCGAAATGGAACCAATGCAGCCCGAGGGACTGGCGTACCGGGGCAAAATGGCGCATCAGCTGGCGGTTGAAGCCACTCTCCCCCCAGCGCGGGATGGGCCAGTCGAAGCAGGCCTGATGGCTGATGGTGAGGCTGGGCTTGCCCCAGCGGCGGGCGGCATGAGCACTGAGCGGCTCGAAGTCGCTGATGACGAGATCGTAGTCCCGGCAGTCGAGGGCTCGCAGATCCTGCCAGAAACGCAGGGGCGAGAGCCCCTTGAGGGTGCGCCAGGTCGAGATGCGCCCCTGATGACTGGCGAAGGTGATGCCGGGAAAGGTGCGATACTCCCCGAACTCCCCCATCTCGAAATAGCCGTCGGCGGCGCGGCCGCTGAACAGGTAGTCCACCGCCATTCCCCTGCTCTTCAGGGCACGCGCCAGGGTCCGGCTGCGGCTGATGTGACCGTTGCCGGTCCCCTGCACTCCAAACAGTATTCTCATCCCTGGCTCCAGCCGAGCGCCCACAGGGCACAGCCACCGCCGAGCAGGGCACCGGCCACCAGATCGCTGAGGTAATGCACGCCGAGCAGCAGGCGGGACGCCCCCACCAGCGCCGCCCAGGCAAACAACAGGGGAGCCCAGGCGGGGAAGCCGGCGGCCAGCACGGTCGCCATCAGGAAAGCGGCGGCCGTGTGGCCGGAGGGCAGGCTGTAACGATCGGACGGGGTGATGAAGACCGGCAGGCCCGCCGGGCGCTGGCGTCTGAGGGCGTTCTTGAGCAGCAGATAGAGCGGCAGCTCGAGGGCAAAGGCCCACAAGGCCGCCTGCACCACGGTCCGCCCCGCCTCTCCCTGCCACCAGAGCAGGCCGGCCAGCACGGCATAGAGGGGGCCGTCACCGGTGCGGGAGACGAGCCGGCTGATCCTGGCCTGTGGCCGGTTGTAGGGGTGAAGCAGGCAGATGCGGCACACCCGCAGGTCCCATTGCTGGATCTTGTTCATCACGCCCCCTTCCCTTGAGTCTTGGCTACAGACTAGGGCGCGGTCGTGACACTTCGTTGACGCACAAATAACAGATTGATGAAAAAAGGGGCCCTAAGGCCCCTTTTCAGCAGGTTGTCGGCAACGCTCAGTTCAGGGAACCGCGCAGGCCGTTCTCCATCAGCTGGCAGTTGTGGGCCGCCAGCCGGCTCATGAAGCTCTCGTCCACCGTCAGGCCAAACACCTGCTCGTAGAGATCCTTCATCACGAACGGCTGCCACATCATGCTGAGGAAGGAGATCTTCAGCATTTCGGGATCCAGGTTGTCCGCCAGCTGGCCGTTGGATCGCATGGTGGCGAGCAGGGCATCGAACTGGGGAAGCTGGCGTTCCAGCAGACGATTCAGCACAAAATCCCGCCCCGGACTCTTCTCGGTAGATAACGCGCTGGAGATGGCGGAGGTCAGCTCGCTGTTCGGCGCCATCACCTGATAGTAGGTGTTGAGCAGATCGGTCAGGCTGCGGTTGCTGCTCTCGTCGTGCCAGGCCTGATCCAGCGGCTCGGCCACGTCCCCCAGCACGGCCTTGTAGAGACCCTCCTTACTGCCGAAGTAGTAGTGGATCATCGCCAGATTGGAGCCGGCCAGCTCGGCGATCTCCCGGGTCGTCACCTTGCTGTAGGGGGTGTTGAGAAAACGTTCGCGCGCCGCGGCAAGCAGCTTGTCACGGATGTCGGAACGTCCGACCGGACGGCCAGGTCTGCGTTTTTCCATGGAATACCTCAGATAATTCAGCAAGGGCTGACAAGTCGATCTGATTGTGAGGGTGATCGAGTACAGCAGGAATAACCAGATAATCAGGCATGAACCGAATATGGGACAAGAGAATTTGCACTCCTTTACAATTCGATTAAATAACCCAGTGAATTGAACCTGTCCGTTCAGGTTGACACAGCATAAAAATCTCGATATTGGTAGTAGCGTTATCGACTGGAAGGATTGAGTCATCATGCGTATTGCCGCCCCGCTACTACTTATCTCCCTAATCGCGACTCCTCGCGCGGGATCCTTGTAGCCGGGCTAAGGCATAGCCGGAATTTACAGAAACCCGTGCACCCCGCACGGGTTTTTTTATGCCACGCAGGATGCACGAAGCGAACTTAGGAAGAGGGAAGTCACATGTCAGATCGGGTCATCATATTCGATACCACCTTGCGTGATGGCGAGCAGGCGTTGTCGGCCAGCTTGACGGTCAAGGAGAAGCTGCAGATCGCCCAGGCGCTGGAACGGCTCGGGGTCGACATCATGGAAGTGGGTTTCCCCGTCTCCTCCCCCGGCGATTTTCAATCGGTGCAGACCATCGCCCGCCACATCAAGAACAGCCGGGTCTGCGCCCTCGCCCGCGCCCTGCAAAAAGACATCGATGCCGCCGGTGAGGCGCTGAAAGTCGCCGAGGCGTTTCGCATTCACACCTTCATCTCCACCTCCTCCATCCATGTGGAGAGCAAGCTCAAGAAGAGCTTCGAGGACGTGCTGGAGATGGGGGTCGGCGCCATCAGGCACGCCCTGCGCTACACCGACGACGTGGAGTTCTCCTGTGAAGATGCGGGCCGCACCCCGATAGACAATTTGTGCCGCATGGTGGAGGCCGCCATCAAGGCCGGCGCCCGCACCATCAACATTCCGGACACCGTCGGCTACACGGTGCCGACCGAATTCTCCGGCATCATCCAGACCCTGTTCAACCGGGTGCCCAACATCGACAAGGCCATCATCTCGGTGCACTGCCACGACGATCTGGGTCTCTCGGTAGCAAACTCCATCGGCGCCGTGCAGATGGGGGCCCGCCAGATCGAGTGCACCATCAATGGCATCGGCGAGCGGGCGGGCAACTGCTCCCTGGAAGAGGTGGCGATGATCCTGAAAACCCGCGCCGACCTGCTCGGGGTGCACACCAACATCCGCCACAACGAGATCCACCGCACCAGCACGCTCGTCAGTCAAATTTGCAACATGCCGGTGCAGCCGAACAAGGCCATCGTCGGGGCCAACGCCTTCTCCCATAGCTCCGGCATCCACCAGGATGGCGTGCTCAAGGCGAAGAACACCTACGAAATCATCACCCCCGAGAGCATCGGCCTCACCCAGAACAACCTCAACATGACCTCCCGCTCCGGCCGCCACGTGATCAAGCACCGGATGGAGTCCATGGGCTACGCCGAGAGCAGCTATGACCTCGACGATCTCTACGGCAAGTTCCTCACCCTGGCGGACAAGAAGGGGCAGGTATTCGACTACGACCTGGAGGCCCTCGCCTTCTTTAGCCAGATCCACGAAGAGCCGGAGCACTTCAAGCTGGAGTACCTGGGCGTGCAGAGCGGCAGCTCGGTGCTCGCCACCGCCTCGGTGAAACTGAAGGTAGGCCAGGATCTGGTGTGCGAAGCCGCCACCGGCAACGGCCCGGTGGATGCGGTCTACCAGTGCATCAACCGCATCACCGGCTACGAGATCCGCATCGACAAGTACGAACTCAAGGGCAAGGGCGAGGGCAAAAACGCCCTCGGCCAGGTGGACATCGTCGCCGAATACAAGGGGCGCAAGTTCCACGGCATGGGGCTGGCCACCGACATCATCGAGTCGTCGGCCCAGGCCCTGGTCCACGTGATCAACAGCATCTGGCGTGCAGACCAGGTCGCCGAGCAGATGGAGCGCAACAACACCATCAAGTCGGAAACCGTCTGAGCCCGTCGGACAAGATGACAGCACAACATCAAGGCGACAGCCGCCCGGGCAGCGTCCGGGCCTCGCAGATGAAATGGAATAACACTATCAAGACGGAGAGAGTATGAGCAGTTATCGGATCGCAGTATTGCCGGGTGACGGCATTGGCCCGGAAGTGATGGCTGAAGCCATCAAGGTACTGGAAAAGGTGCAGACCAAATTCGGCTTCTCCCTCGACTATGACCGCCACGACGTGGGCGGCATCGCCATCGACAACCACGGCACCCCGCTGCCCCAGAGCACCATTGCCGGCTGTGAAGCGGCCGATGCGGTGCTGTTCGGCTCGGTGGGTGGCCCCAAGTGGGAGCATCTGCCACCGAACGATCAGCCGGAGCGCGGCGCACTGCTGCCCCTGCGTGCCCACTTCAAGCTGTTCTGCAATCTGCGTCCGGCTCGTATCTACACCGGTCTGGAGCAATTCTCGCCCCTGCGTGCCGACATCTCCGATCGCGGCTTCGACATCGCCTGCGTGCGCGAGCTGACCGGCGGCATCTACTTCGGCCAGCCCAAGGGACGCGAGGGTGAAGGCGCCACCGAGAAGGCGTTCGACACCGAGGTGTACCACCGCTTCGAGATCGAGCGCATCGCCAAGATAGCCTTCGAATCGGCCCGGGTGCGCAAGGCCAGGGTCACCTCCATCGACAAGGCCAACGTGCTCGCCTCCTCCATCCTGTGGCGCGAGGTGGTGACCCAGGTCGCCAAATCCTATCCGGACGTGGCGCTGAACCACATGTATATCGACAACGCCACCATGCAGCTCATCAAGGATCCGTCCCAGTTCGACGTGCTGCTCTGCTCCAACCTGTTCGGCGACATCCTCTCCGACGAGTGCGCCATGATCACCGGCTCCATGGGCCTGCTCCCCTCTGCCAGCCTGAACGAATCCGGTTTCGGTCTGTTCGAGCCGGCCGGCGGCTCGGCCCCCGACATAGCCGGCAAGGGGATTGCGAACCCCATCGCCCAGATCCTCTCCGCCGCCCTGATGCTGCGCTACAGCCTCGGTCAGGAAGCCGCCGCCCAGGCCATCGAGCAGGCCGTGGCCCAGACCCTGGCCGAAGGCTACTTCACCGCCGATCTGCATCAGGCCAGCGCCAAGCACCCGGTACAAAGCACCGCCGACATGGGCAGCCAGATCGCCGCGCGCATCTGACGCCACCAAATAACAAGGAAGAGAGCAATGTCCAAGACCCTCTATCAGAAAGTGTTCGACGCCCACGTGGTGCGGGAAGTGGAAGGCGAAACGCCCCTCATCTACATCGACCGTCACCTGGTGCATGAAGTGACCAGCCCCCAGGCGTTCGACGGCCTGCGCGCCATGAACCGCCAGCTGCGTCGCCCGGATCTGACCTGGGCCACCATGGATCACAACGTCTCCACCACCACCAAGGACATCGCCGCCTCCGGCGAGATGGCCCGCATCCAGATGGAGACGCTGGCCGCCAACTGCAAGGAGTTCGGTGTTCGTCTCTACGATCTCAACCACAAATACCAGGGTATCGTCCACGTGATGGGACCGGAGCTTGGCATCACATTGCCCGGCACCACCATCGTCTGCGGTGACTCCCACACCGCCACCCACGGCGCCTTCGGCTCGCTCGCGTTCGGCATCGGCACCTCGGAAGTGGAACACGTCATGGCGACCCAGACCCTGAAACAGGGCCGCGCCAAGACCATGCGCATTTCGGTCAACGGTAAACTGGCCGAAGGTATCAGCGCCAAGGATGTGGTACTCGCCATCATCGGCAAGGTCGGCCATGCCGGCGGCACCGGCTATGTGGTGGAGTTCGCCGGTGAGGCCATCGAGGGGCTCACCATGGAAGGGCGCATGACAGTGTGCAACATGGCCATCGAGCTCGGCGCCAAAGCGGGCATGATTGCCCCCGACCAGACCACCATCGACTACATCCGTGGCAAGGAGTTCGCCCCCAAGGGCGAGGTCCTGGAGCAGGCCATCGCCTACTGGCATACCCTCAAGAGCGATGCCGATGCCAGATTTGATGCCGAAGTGGTGCTCGACGCCGCCGACATCGCCCCGCAAGTGACCTGGGGCACCAACCCGGGCCAGGTGATCGCCGTCAATGAACCCATCCCGGCGCCGGAATCCTTCGCCGATCCGGTGGAGCAACAGTCCGCCCGCAAGGCCCTCGCCTATATGGATCTGCAACCCGGCCAGAAGCTCTCCGACGTCGCCATCGACAAGGTGTTCATCGGTTCGTGCACCAACAGCCGCATCGAGGATCTGCGCGCCGCCGCCGCCATCGCCCGTGGCCGCAAGGTCGCCGCCGGCGTGCAGGCTCTGGTCGTGCCAGGCTCCGAACAGGTGAAGGCCCAGGCCGAGGCCGAGGGGCTGGACAAGATCTTCATCGAAGCGGGCTTTGAGTGGCGCCTGCCAGGCTGCTCCATGTGTCTCGCCATGAACAACGACCGGCTGCAACCGGGGGAGCGCTGCGCCTCCACCAGCAACCGCAACTTCGAAGGGCGCCAGGGCCGTGCCGGCCGCACCCATCTGGTGAGCCCGGCCATGGGCGCCGCCGCCGCCGTCACCGGCCGCTTCGCCGACATTCGTGCACTGTAAGAGGGAACGTACATGACAGGTTTCAAACAG
>ENA-OWLM01001089-OWLM01001089.1-metagenome-genome-assembly--contig:-NODE-1089-length-10163-cov-3.450633_pt1 | contig 10163 bp, 10 predicted proteins | sample MGYA00245349_ERZ651102 | MGnify/ENA primary metagenome ERZ651102 (study PRJEB26857, sample SAMEA4031759) | metagenome | biome: human; feature: oral; material: saliva | place: Philippines | collected 2014... | reverse complement strand
TTTACATGCAATTGAGTGTTTCGGATTGTGTCGAATTCGACACTACTAACTTTCTCACCTTCGTTGAAAATACAATCCTCCAAATATTCGACGAAAAGATCCTCAAGCTCGAAAACACCGTATTCATTTCATCTGATGATTTATTGAATATGCAATTCGTAAAGCTTTTGAAGTATTTACTGGATAACAACAAAATTCGAAAGAATCAAGTCGGATTCGTATTTGTTGAATTCTGTGATTTCTTCGATTTAGATGAAGCTATCGTTTATGCGAAACTCCATCACAAGCTGCAACAGATTATTCGCACAAGTGCCGAATACCTTTGCGATGCTGATATTTATAAATCATACAAGAAACGAAACGAATCATCCAGTAAATATCAGGGAATTGTAATTCGATCGATTTTCGATTTGTAAGCTTTATATCATAACGAGCATGATCAACGAAAAGTTACCATATTCATTCAATCAATTCGAAACGGCATTGGTTGCATTCTTTTCGGACTTCCGTAAGCGTATCAATTTCATCGTGCCGAATGCACCTGTTTACTTTCAGAATACGGGGGATTTCAGCTACTTCATAGGGATGAAATTCCACAAGGTTCGAACGAGTGATATGTATCAGAAAACTCCGAGAGTGGTCGTAAAACTCGATGATATTCAAGTGAACCAATCCGAAGACACTATGTTCATCAATCAGATGGATTACGTTTTCGATGGAACTGAATATACATGTACCGTTCGACGACGCACTTATGCCGTTGCATTGCAGATTTACTTCGTTAGTCCTTCAGTGGTATCGATGTTAAATCATGCGGAAGTGATGGCTACGTTCGGAGCAAGACCGAATGTATTTACTTATGAATTCTTAGGTAATACAATCGACGGTCAATATACGATTCAATCAAATAGTACTGAATTTCCGACAATTGATGCTGGTTCGCAAGGTTCAAGAGACGTAACTTATACAACAACCGTTGAGTTGCAGGTACCTCTCTGGATTCCCAAAATCGAAACAATTAAGAATCTCCACGATTCGAAGTCTAGTCGTGTTATCTTCGATTTGCAGATGATGCACAAAGATTTGGTTGAGTACGAAACTAATCTCGAAATCGCCGAAGCCAAGGAAAAACCTAATCCATCGGTTGGTGATTCTTATCCAAACCGTCGTCCCGTTGATGATACGCTCCTCGTAGCTGAAATGCTAGGGGACAGCATCAAGAAGAATCCGTTAACAGGTGCCATCGATGGAACAGAATTGGCAAAACGAATCCAACACGAATCCGAGAAAAACGATGAACGATAGGAGGTCAATGTCCTCCAGTAAACTGGTAGAGAACTCTTCATTCAAATTACGATGATCGAAAAAATATACGAATACTTGGTGCTTCGTGGGAAGCGAATAAAATGGTATCATTATCCTCTCGAATGGCTCGTGTATCGATATTACTGGAACAAAGTGATTTTACCAGAATTGATCGAAAATGATGATATATTCGGATGGTTCGAAAAGAATGATTTCCAGCTTGTGCAGCGTAGATGGTCTGGATCCCACCTGAAAACGATGAATATCTGTTCGGACTTCCCCGTTATCAATGCGAGAAACAAGAAGGAACAGGAACTCTACGTCTTCAAAGATTACTGGGCATCATTCTCGAATGTATTGGACAAACATGCAACCTTCGATTTACTGAATCATCTAATCATGCGAGTGGAAATCGAAGACTTCGAAGTAAGTTCGGTGTCATCGGGTTTTCCCGGTAGTCATCGAATACCCACCGATGAGAAAATCAGGCACGAACGGGTTTTCACGGTATTCATCGAATTCACGAGACGTCAGTACATTGATAGAATCTATAAACAATTTTTCACCCGATTGTTTATCATTTTACCGGTATTGTTCGCAATAATCATATTTATTGCATATTACGGATATAACTACTAATAAGGGGGCAGACAAGTCCTAAGATATAACAAACAAAATATAATCATGCAACAAACAGAAGCAAATGCTTTCCAGGAGCAGCAAGTAAACATCTTCGCTAAGTATCTTAGTAGTATCAATCTGGTTGGTGACGATGTGCATCCTTGCATCGCGCTGACGCGTCGCGAAAACTTCGACAAGAACGATCTGATCATGATCGGTAGCGTCATCGTTAAGTATTTCGGTGAACGCTACGTTCTTGGTACGAGAATCACTCAAGAACTCGAGGATTCTGTCGCTGGTAACATTGACGAAATTCAGTGGGAGTCGGAAGACGGCAAGCGCAACTTTATTCGTGATTTGGAAGATTTCGCTAATCTTCAGTGGTCTTCCGATCAGGTGTATAAGCACTTCAATCCCATTGTCGAACAGATCGAATCTGACTACAAGAATACGGAACTGATCAAAACGTCGGCAGTTCGACACCTTCAAAATGTAATCAGACACGCGATGTTCCCAACCACGCAGGCTGTGAATATCGAAAACTATCTGACGAAGGAAGCTTGGACCGCTGATGACCTGGTTAAGCTCAATACGCTTATTACTACCGTCGCAACTCATACGGGTGAATCTCTCCAGTACTCAAACGAATTGTATAGTGAAGAAGCGTTCGTGGCCGCTTTGGATAAGGCTGTAGAGATGTACAATGAAGGTAAGTACGCAATCATCTTCATGGAAGCAATTCAATCCTTCTTCGAACGTGTTGAATTCTTCAAGACTCAGTATCAAGATTATCGTGTATGTATCGGACAGACTTTGGATCCTGAAAAGTTCGTAAAACACTACGAAGCCGAATCTGAAACTTCTGAAGAAAATCAGGAAGTCGAAAATCCGGAAGAAACCGTAAACACTGAAGAACAGGTCGAAGCAATCAAGTCAGAAAATGAGGAGCTTATCGACAACAATCCCGAGAAGTTCATCGAGAAGATGATTCACGAGGTTACGAATCAGGAGGAATTCGATTCAACCACTTACGAGAAGTTCTTGAGTGGTCTGCTCGCTGATGAAGATTCTCTGCCACATGTTATCCAATATCTGAAGGCAAAGACTTCTCAGACCGAAGAAGGTAGGGCGTCGCAGACTCCTGGCCTCGGCCATACGGAATTCTTCCAGAAGTTTAACGATGAAATTCTTGAACTCCAGAGTAAGGATGGTGAAGAGTATCGTAAGATTGTCGAAATCGTTTGTCAGCCGATCGGTGTCAACGCTAAGAAGATCAACTCGTACATTCGTTCGGTGATTAAGTGTTTGATGATCGAAACCAATCAGCATGCACAGTATTTCGCTACTCAATTGGTTGATGATTCAATCGAAACCTGGTCGCACTTCCAGGAGCTTATCACTCTTATCGATAGCTGTAAGATTCGCGGTAGCAAGATTTCCGAGTATGCTCAGATGTTCACTTTCATCGAGAATACTACGAACTATCCTGAAATTCGTGAACAATTCAACAAGCTCGCTCCGATCGAACTACGTCTTGAAATGCATCGAATCCTGATCCAGTTCATGACGCATCAGCCCAACAAGAGCGAAAAGTAATTTCCAAAGGACACTCGGAGGGGGATCGAAATCCCCCTCCGAACTTTCCATCCCAAATTATGAAGAAGTTCATCAGATTTCTGGTAACGAATTTTGCCAGTCGAGAGTTTGCATTCATCTATTGTATCATCGGAACATTGGCGCAAACATCCCACACTTATTATTTGATTGAAAGTATTTCATCATTATCGGGGTGGGGTAAACAACTGCAGGCCATTGGACTATCCGTTTTCATAAGTTCGTCGTTGTTGTTCTTTACGGCAATTGCCGACGCTGAATCCGAATCGAAAGAGCATAAACGAATACATTTCGCTGTCAACCTGTTCATGGTGATAGAGATCCTCATCAATAGTTACTACTATGTTTCTCATTTGTTGATAAAGGATTCGCGCGTGTTTGATTCGATTTTCGCCTTACTCGTTAGTTGTTTGATTCCCGTAACTATCAAACTATACGCGGGTGTCATCCAAGTTCGAAAGTGGGCTGTTGACGAAGAATTGAAAACACAACGTATCGAAGGAAATGATGAGGTACAGCAAACTACCATTGTCCCAACCGAAAGCAATGTATCGGATAGTATTATTAAGGATGATAGTCGAGAGCTCGCTGAAAGTCTGAATGATGCACTCGATAAGGTATTGGAAACCCCGGAACAACTTCAGGAGCCACCAACGGTACGAGGTAACGAGTCACTTCCTGAACTTCCGCAATTGACAGGTAATTTTAGTTCGATCAAAATATAATCACAACGTCTGCAAATAAGATGTCAACAAATCAGACACTTCTCGAAAAGTACATTCCAAAGACATGGGATGAAATCAAGCTACCGGAAAAGATTCGAACGTTGTTAACTGAAATGCAACAACAAAATGCATATCGTTTGATGATGTATGGATCTGCGGGATTGGGAAAGACTAGTACTGCAAAATTGATGGTTGCTGACAAAACCAAGTATCAGGTATTGTACTTATCGGGTTCGAACAACTTCACCATCGAAACTTATCGAGAAAAGATCGCAACGTTCTGCTCGGGGTATTCAGTCAATCAAAAACGTAAGGTAGTTATCATCGATGAGTGCGAAAACATTCGCGACAATCTGCAGGATGCATTCAAGATCCTTCTGGACCAATCGAGCCAGGTATCTTTCATTTTCATCACGAACGAAATCGAAAAGGTAAATACTGCCATTCGTTCTCGATGTACTCAAATTGAATATAATTTCGTTGGTCCAGAGCTTGAAGAGCAGAAGAAAAACTTCGTAAAGTTCGTGATCGATATTTGTAAGGCAGAAGCGATCCCCTATGAAACTACGGGTGTCAAGATGCTGTACAATAAGATATTTCCTGACTTCAGACACGCTCTGGTGTTCCTTCAACAGATAAAGGATGCGGGTCTTACACTCAATAACGAAACGATTCTCAACTTTTCAGAGTCTGGCAAGCGAAATACAGATTTATATGAATTGGTTGAATCGAAGATTTTGAGTTCTAAGGAATTCTACGAAAAAGCAACAACCTTCAAGGGTAAGGAACGTGAATGCTTTGTATCACTTGGTGAACCATTCTTTGAGTATTTGAATGAAAATGGTAAGCACGATCAGACTCTGAAAGCTGCAATCATTGTCTCCAAATACTCCGAGCAATACGTTACGAGTATCAATAAGTTTGTCACCCTCATATCCTGTTTGGTCGAATTACGTTCGATCCTCTGACATGGTCCAAGTAATTTTACCAAGAAATGATAAGATTCGAATGAACTCCGTAATCTTAAACTTTATGAAAAAGAATTTCGAACAATATGGGATAAAGATCAATGTTCGATATATTCATAAGCGTTTATCTGAACGGAACCAGTTCGAATCTATCTTTCAAAACAAAGATGATGTATTCCTTTTCCATCCGACGGTAATAAAACAGAACATAACCGATATTCAACAGTATTTCGATAATTACAAGAATATCGTTTGTTTGGTATCACATAGAAAACCGTACCATCACGAAACAACCAAACACTATCCAATTGACGAACAAGATGCCATTTGGAAGATGTTTCGATTGTGCTATCTGGATGACGACGAGATAAATTACTCCGAATATGTGATTCCATTCGATAGTAAGTATACCGAAATAACTCAGCAACAACTAAAACGACTCGTCATCGACGCGTCGATGATTGACATGTCAACCATCGAGTCATCGAAACTTCAAATATCCTCACAACATGAATGAATCAACTCCATCGAAGCAATCGAACAAATCGTGTTATCCCAATGTATTCTTGTATGGTCTGTCAGGGGCTGGAAAAGATACAATCGCTAATTATCTGCGCGACAATTACGGTTATATCAAATTACGCGTTGCTGGAACAATCAAGCAAATCATAATGGAAACGAATAACCTTGTTGATTTGGATGATTTGGAATACCAGAAACGACTCAAACCCGAAATACGAAAAGCTCATAATCTGTTGGGGACTATTCTCGATTCCGTTGGTGAGCTGAAGAGTAACCCGCCAAGCAGCAAAAATCGTTTACGTCTTTTGGTGAGAGAAAGATCACTCGAATCAGAAATGATTAAGGATTATCATACCTATCCAAAGGTGATTTGTGACGTTCGAACCGAGGACGAAATGAATTACATCCTTAGTCATTCGAGTGACTACATCGGGATTTTGTTGAAGAGACAGAATCGAGGTGAATACGCTGACAAGAAACATAAGACCGAACAATATCTAGATTTCGAACGATATTCGAAACTAAGTAGAGTTCACGTGCTTTCAAATGAAAACTGGAATACGCCGCAACTTCTTGAAGCCGTCGATCAGATACTGATTAAATATGTTTTGAATGGCTCCGAACCCGAGTAAACTCGAACACACTAAATAATCTCAAATAATATTCGAAACATGAGACGTTATCTAATTGTTGACGGAAACTATTTCGCTCAACGAGTACTGGGATCCACAAAATTCACGCTAACTTCGGAATCTGAAAAACATCAGTTCAAGGTTGGAATGTATCTTTCGCTGGTCAACCTCTGGACGGTATTCCGCAATCGTGGACTGGTAGATCAACTACTATTTTGCGCCGATTTCAATTCGTGGCGAAAGAGTATTGAACCATTCAAACCATATTGGTTGGAAGATACCAAAGAGACTCCGATCGGTTACAAAGCCCAGAGAAAGACGAAAAAGGATGAATCTCCAATCGATTACGATGCATTCTATTCATTGTATTCTGAATTCACCGATTCTCTCAAGGAACATGGTGTTGTCGTATTTAAGACGAATGGTCTGGAAGGTGACGATAACATTTCGTTGCTGAGTAACTACATTCGGCAGAATGATAGCATGCGTGGTATCATCTTCGCAACCGATGGTGACCTGGAGCAATGTGTAAACAACAACGTCTTGTATTTCAAGAATGTACACTCCAAAGAAGCTCCGAATGGTGAAATCGTAATGAGTTATAACAATTACATTAACTCGTTCGAACAACAAGATTCAATCGAAAAGGTATTGATGGGAAATCAATCGGAGCTCGACTGGGTAAGAAAAGTATGTAATGTGGTTATTGGTGATCTCGATGGTGTCGTGAAAGTCAATAGAACACTGAATCAGGGGATTCGAATTTCCAGACCATTCAAGACATTATTCACGAAGTCATTCGCTGGTGATAAGAAGGATAACTTATTCAGTCCGATTTCGTGGTTATCTGCAAACGGTTCGATTCGATATGGTATTACCGAAAAGATACTGAGCAAGGTATTCGATGAGATTCATGAAAACTTCACCGAGCAGAATTGCTTGGATATAATGAATACTCCATCGAAATTCGACAACTTCGTATCGTATCTGATTAGTTGTAGTAAGGATAAACAAGCTCCCTTCGAAACGGTAAAAACTCATATAATGCACAACATTCGGATGAATTCATTGTCACCGTTGGTATCTGCAACTGAAATCCCTCGTGAACTGAAGGAAAAGTTTGCTCAACAACTGATCGAACAGAAAGATACGATGGAAACGGATAGCTTCCCCACCGAAACAATACTGAATGTTATCCAAGCTCTGAACGAGACGGTTAAACGGAACATCTTCGAAGAATCGATACTCGAAATTTGATAGTATGTTAGTGAAATCATAAATAACCAGTAAAATTATGTGTAACATGTCCACAATGGAAGAAGAGACAATCAGCGAAGAGTCTCTGTATCAGACGTACGATAGCTTTGATGAATTCGTGGAAGCTATTCGTCAGTACCCAAACATCACTTTCGAGCACATCGAAAAGAATTCGGAAATTGAAAATATTCGAAAGTATTGCAATCCCGATTTGATCGGTGATACAGATACCTTCGAATCTTCGATTCCCAAGGATATTGAAGATGATCTAATCATTGTCGTTGCGGAGAATCATCTGTGGAACGAAACATACCTCCCCGATAAGGTATTGGACAACCTTCTACAGATCGAAAAGATTCGCAACGGTGAAATGAAGGTAAAGTTTGTACTCTGCAACAATCCATTACTTCGTTATTGGTTGGGGACAGAAGTATATCCCAAGAAATTGGTGGAATCTCTCGATTTGGAAGATTATCCTTCTGTCAATCGAATGGAGCAGAACTATCCCCCATTTGTGATGGGTATCAATCCCAATAAGGGTGTAAACACTGTTGAAATCGCGAGTCCTTCGAAGCCATTCGATAAGATTTATGGAATGGTAATCGAAAGCGCTTTCAGTGTAATTTGGTATTCGGATATTACGAGTTTACTTGATTATCTCGGCGTTGTCGATGAAAATGAACCAAGTAACGACGTCGAAGGTGTTGAAGTCGAACCGTAGATCACATGGCAGCACAAGCGAATTATGATGGATTTAATCGGTTCCAAACCGATTTCTTCACATCTCGACAGAAGTTTGAATCCTATTCAAACTACGAAGTTCGAATGTATGCCTATCAACTATTGAATAACATTTCCAAGGGATTTCCGAACCTAACCAATATCGTCATTAATTTGAAAGGTATTGGTTGGTCTGGAATTCAGAGTGTCGAACTTTTGAAAGCACTTCAAGCTAGGTTTGTTAACGAGTTTACATCGGGTAATCTACCGCGATTCGTATTCTTCAAAAACAACAAACAGAAGGCAACCAAGGACGATAAGGCAAAAGCTGAAATCGAAGATGCTCTGAAAATCGAAATATGTAACATAATGATGATTGATTCGAAAACGTTCGATTATCTTTATGCACACCAATCAACACGACTTTTGGAAGTACGAAAACAGATTGAGGGGGATATATTCGACAAAAAAAGGAGGATTCGAAAGGTAAAGGTTTAAATTGGGGGATGGAATTCTCGTTGTATATAGAAAACAACGAGAATTCCATCCCCCAAGTATTTATAGAAAAATAGCGAATATCATGCCAGAAAGTAATCAAGTCCTCGATTTAAGTCGTGAAGCTTTAACCGTTCCCAACGGTACTGCATACCTTAATAACGAATTGAAAGCGAATGAAAATGGTTTTGTAACCGCTCGTGATTTCATCGAATGGTTGAAAAACATGGGAGTATTCACTAGCATAAGTTATAAACAAAATCGTGTAATTGAAGAGGAAAATGTTGCACCTCGAACAGTGGTTGAAAAGATTTGGCAAAATAATTATGCGTTTGGGAATATCAATCGTTTGAGGGGAGGTGTGAAAGAATTGAAATCGAATGATTTCATAACACTTAGTACTTTGAGATATTTAGGGTGCTTCGATATGACGAAAGCCGTGTACTATCATGTTCGAGATAATATGACTTATCTCAAAGAAGTCATGAAATTGAATGCAACAGAACTCGATGTATTTCAGAATTTCCACTTACTCAAGTATAATGAGGAGGGACTACCATTCAAATATTATGTAGCTGAACTAGCTGACCAAGTAACAGATAATTTATTCGAACAATTTGCGAATACTGTATTTATTACGAAATCAACTATTCTCAAATCTTTGTGCACACATCTACATACTCGTGCAACCTATGTTGTCAAGGATATTAAGAACAACGATAAGGTACTGCCAGATAATAGGAAGTGGATTCAAATCATTGCTGTTGGGGAACAACTCGCCAATATTGAGTGGGATTTAGAAAAATATCCCGGGATTACCGTTGAAACACCATTACAACAGGAATTCCTCGAATGTAAGAAAAATCTATCAAATCCCGATTATGTTCCAACAGGTAATGAGCGATTCCTATCAGGATATATGATGAAAAAACTTTATCCCAATTACGCTACGTGGGATACAGCTTTACACATGCAAATGACGGAAGCGGACTTTGCCAAGTTGGGAGCGAATAACATCAAGATTTCAGATGAACCAGTAATGTATTCAAATTCGATTCATTTGAAACTCGGATTTTATTCGAGTACAACACAAATTGGGATTTTCCAAAGTTGCCCATTTTATTCAATCGAAGGCGGTTTGTATCCTCGAACATTTACAACTGTACTAAATATTAATTGGACAGAATATAATCATTCAAATACGGCATTTTCGTATTTGCAACAATTGTTCAAATCCTGTATTTATTTGAATCGAGTAAGCGATGATATATTCAATATCCCAGTGAATAAGGATGGGTATATTC
>ENA-OWLM01001088-OWLM01001088.1-metagenome-genome-assembly--contig:-NODE-1088-length-10163-cov-5.039474_pt1 | contig 10163 bp, 8 predicted proteins | sample MGYA00245349_ERZ651102 | MGnify/ENA primary metagenome ERZ651102 (study PRJEB26857, sample SAMEA4031759) | metagenome | biome: human; feature: oral; material: saliva | place: Philippines | collected 2014... | reverse complement strand
ATACTGTAATAATAATAGTATTATATATACTGTAATTATTAGAGAGACGTGAGATATATTTTCTCAAATCAAAGATTTTCGAAAATGTCACTTCGTTCCAAACTCCCTCTGGTCGTTCAGAGATATAGGCTTCGCCTTGTCTCAAAGTCGCCTTCGGCTCCTTGGATTTTCTGATAAAAGGTATTGTTCGTGTTTTTAGATGTTGTTACTTTCGACAAATCAATCAGTTTTTGGATACGTCTGATTATACATTTTCGGGAACGTATGTTTCAAAAATTGCGAATTATCGAAGATAATTCGCACAGGTTTGTGTAAGCAAACCTGTTAACCCAGTGCCTGTAATTAATATAGATTTTGTGCGTTTTAAATACTAAACTGGAGCGTCGTGCTTATTTAATTTTCAATGTTCTCTCGGTGTTTTTATATTTCTGACTAGTTTTACGAGTTACTTTTGCTTTTATTCGATTTTTATTCCTAGCTATTTTACAACAAAAAAATATCGCTGTCAAGAGTCAAAAATCATTTTTTTAAAAATGTTAAAAAACGTATATTTTTAGGTTTCAGGCGATAAAATGTTCGTCTTGGTTATAAAAATAAAAATATCCCTTTTCGGTTTGACTTATCGAGAAAAATACGCTATACTAAGAACAAGATGTTGTTAAAAAAATAATGTGGAGGGACTTATGCTACTGTTGTTATCAAGAAACGCATTTTCTGACGGTCGTGCAGAATTTCGTTTGGAATTAGTTTTTAAGAAAACAAATAGAAATTTATACGATTACCATTCCGGTGTTTTACAGTCCCTGTACGAAGATGGAAAACTTAACGGATTACCATCCTGGACAAAACCGGGTTATATCTCCCTCATTGCGAGAATATTCCAGAGCGATTTGAGTTTCGATGGTGATTCCGATGATTGGTTCTCGGCTGCACATTGTACAGACAACGGATTCAAAGAATACACCGGATCAAATCAGTTCGATGAATTAGGCTCAAATATTGCTAGACTGGCTAAAACCTACAATCAAAGAAATTACGAGCTAAAGATGAGATTCTCCGAGTCAGATTATTTGATTAGAGGACATATCAATCTATTCTTTCGACCTAATACCCCAAATAACCTGAAAGATATTGTTCGTGATATCTTCTCACAAAAACAATATCCTAACAAACCCACAATCACAGAGCGAAAATTCTGGCTCCTCGATCTGGAACAGTTCAAGAATTTAAGAACAATGACTGCATTAAATTCAGAAAGTTTCGATAGATTAATGTATCCGAAAAGAAGTCGTTCAAATGGTTCCGAGGAAACGATTGTAATCTCAAATATTTCAACAGAAGATTCAACTGAAAGTCCTGAATTAGAGTACAAAAAACGTGCTCGTGAGTTTTACCAAAGAAAACACTATAAACAACCAATCAAAAAATCTGATATCGTAAATCTCTCTAAATTCAACTACGATATTGCGAACCTTACTTGTAAGAGAATTGGTGATTGTTCGTATTTGGATTTAAGCTGGGGTGGGGATTTTGAGCCTGACGCATACGAACTAGATTCTCATTATTACGGGTACGGTTTTTACGAATTTAATACACGTCGCTGTACCGATGGAAAATCACACGATTTTCTACGCATTAAAGATATGAATTGGATTTCTGATAAAAACACCTTATACTACGATGGTGATAAAAATACTTTTGAGACTTTAGAGGGAAATCTGGACTTTGGTAACCAAAAGATAAAATTGAACCGTGCTAGAAAATTAGTTAATAAAAGATTAGGCAAGGAATCTTCGGATATTTCTCTAAATCGTCGCAGTGGGGGTTGGAAGGAAACTTCTAAAAAAAGAAAGCAGTGGATGAAATAAAAAAATAATAGAAAGGAGGTTCGGATGTTATTACCGCCAGTTTTATCCAAAGATCAGTTGGGTAAATTGCCTGAAATTATTGATAAAAATGGGATTTTGGTTTTATCAGTGTGGTCATACGCAAACACGAATAGTAAAGGAAACTCACACTCTGAAGTTGATGAAGCTGTGAATATTTTCCTGAAACGAGTCTCAGACCTGTCGCAATCGATTCACCTGTTGAAAAAAATGCCTGGAACGGCAATCCCGTTGTGGAGAAGTTTGTACGAAACGGAAGTTGTTTTTCGTGTTTTGACACAATCTATTATCTTAAATAACAACGAACAACTTTTTTTAGAATCTATCAAACGTTTTAAGGATTTCGATAGACTGAAGTTATTGCAGGATGGAGTGCGAACAGAAGAATTGCTTGTTTTGGACAAGAAGTATCGTGATTTAAAACCGGCGTATCGTATGGAATTGGAGTATGATTGGCTAAACCTAAATTTCGACGAATTATCTCTGAAAAAGCTATCAAAACGATATCACCCTAGTTTTAGAGATTTGGTCTTCCGAACACAAGAAACAAATTACAATTTGCGTGGACTTTTAGATTATTATCAGAAAGCAAGTGAAATTCTGCACTTTAATTATTCAAGTGTAAAGACCGCTTCTGAAATTACAACAGAAGATGTCGAAAGGATCACCAACATTGTTTTGAAAGAATTTTATACAGATTACCTGTCATTAATCATCAAATTGTATGATGGGCGGGTGTCGGAGCAAGCTCAAGAAGTAGTCAATATCACAAATGAAACACTTGAGTTTGTAAAGAAAAATATTTGAGGTAAGTTTTGAATAAAATGAAACCAATGACAGAAGATGAGAAGAAAGATATCCTGTCAAAACTATCAAAAACTGATGTTGATAAATTAAGTATTTTGGAATTTTTATTAGAAAATCAGAATAAAAATAGAATTTTGAGACATTATTATAAGATCATCACCAGAGCTAGTATTTTTAGCACAATTTTATCATTGTTGCTTTATCTTCCGGTATTATTCGTGTACCCACTATTTAGTTGGTTGAATCCGCTGGGAATGCCATTAAACCCCGAGATGAACGGCTTGTATTCTATTGTTGTGATGATCGTTGCGTACTTAATAGTTGATATTGCTTTTAGAATTTACTTTTCTGGTTTGTTATCTAGGTACGGAAGAGATGAGATAATTGGAGAGTTGTACGATGTTATATTCGATGATGATAAGGGAGTTAAATTCTTCCATTACTCATCATTACGAGTGTATCCAAAATTTTTAAAATTAGAAGTGAATAATCTGGCTGATTGGATGATTGCAAATAACGAAATGGAAGAAGGTTAACAATGAAGAGATATAAACAAAAAATTGTTCGTGATTTGGAGAGAAGACTTTATAAAATTGATACGAAAAAGAAAGTTTTGTTTTTAAAAAAGATGGATGTTGCTAAAGGTTACGTAATTGAGATCTTTTGCAATCAATTTTTAAAAAATGAAATTGCAATTGACTTATTTAAAAGATCGATTTCTAAAAAGACAAGGGTTCCGATTCTGGCAGCAACTCTCTTCTCCTTACACAAAGCCTACTATTTAGATAATGGCTGGCTATGTTTGGATACTAAGAAATCAGCGGAAGCTCTATCTTCTCTTGAATGGATATTTGAAAATTTAACCGGATCAACAATGGAGGAATTGGTTGAACTAGACAAATTTGAAGTTGAAGATTTTATAACTGACTATCTTTCTGAAATTGATACAGAAGAAAAGTTAAAAGAATTTGAACGCTCTTTAGAAGATGGATTCAGAGCTATTCTACCAGTTGAAATTTTTTACGACTATAAAACTGATGATTTTTCTCTATTGGGAACACACGGCACGACAATCAACGTTTCTTCAGTTGGGTTCATTCAGAAGTTCGATGAGCTTTCGATTTCAATACCAACTTTGAGTTTGGTTAGAGATTTTACTCTTGACAACATTGGTGTTTTTAATGATGAGGTCAGAGATCTCAGCCATCTAGATGAATCCGCAACAATTTTAAACAAAAAAACAAACCACGATGATATTGACTTCATCTTAAAGAAATTCAGCGTTGTATACTCTGGAGTATTCCCGGCTTCTATATTAACCAGTAATGAATTAGAAGAGTTGATTATTTGGAAAGAAGTTTGTGGGAAAGACGAGTTTAATGATACAGTTATTTCTATCGCAAGAAAATTATTCTAACAAAAAAAGAGATTTATCATCTCTCTTTTTTTTATTTATTTATTAAAGAAACACATCAATCATCTCGTTAGTCTTCGAGACAATTTGTGATAAAATATGCGGGTTGACCATTTTAACAATTTTCATCAGTCGATTACTTTCTTCCTGATCTTCTTTTAACAAAGAGTAAAGGAAAATACCACGTGAACTCATCAGACCCTTATTGATAAAGCAATTTATTTCAAGACGATCAGCAATATCACTTAAATGAACTGGAATATTTCTGATATATTCTTCTTTAGTTTCATTGTTAATTTCAATCAATTCTTCTACACGGCTGCAAGTTGATATCGCATTACCTACAATGTAACTTTCAACGTCTTTACCTTTAATAAACAAAAACTCTCGTGGCATTGTTGTGGTAATAGCAAAACTATCAGTCTTAAAAACCATTTTTTCGTCTGTAATTTTCAAAGTCTTCCCAGAAATTGGATAAATAGAAAAGTTTTCATCTTCAATATTGTAAAAGAGTGAAAAACCGCTTTCTTTAAAAATCTCGGAATCATCAAAAGAAAATTCGAATTTGAAAAATTCCTCTTTAGTAGGAAGTTTCTTCAAAGATTTTTCAAAGAATTTGAAGAGCTCGTCAGAAGACACACCTTTCGGATATTTTTCGGTATCTGGAAAGAAATCGTCAAATAAACGATAAAATTCGTTGAAGTGAATACCTGCTTTGTTGTTCTGATAATCCCAGAACAAAACACCGTTCTTGAGTGTTGCACGATAAAATGGGATCAAATTAGACAATTTAATATCTTTTAGAATAAAGCTAAACAGGTGCTCCTCAATTTCTCGTGCAACCGGGCTCGGAATTTTATTAAAGTATTCTTTTTTCATATCTTCCAAGACCAATCCAATATTTTCAATTTCTTGTTTGTGTGTTTCTGGTAATTTCTTAATTTTTTCAATAATTTCTTCTGAAATATTTTTAGTCATCAAAACCTTCTTTCTATCTGAAATAAATTCAGTTATTTTTTATTCTCTTTAATTATAACAGAAAAGTTTGAAAATTGAAAGGGAAAATACGTGATTCTGTTTATAACTAAATTTCCCTAAAATATAAACTTTTAATTTTGGTTGATTTTTTCTTATTTTTTTGATATACTTACATCAACAAAAATGATTGGAGTTTTTTATGGTATTTGTAAAAGGTTTAACCTTAAGATCAGGCAATTTTGTTTTTTGGGATGATGAGTTAGGTTATTTCAATCATTCTAAAAATTTATTTCAAGATTCTATATCCTTATTTTCAGAGTTTGTTTATAACAATGATAAGGATTGTGTAGAATCAGTTTTTAAAAACGGTTCGGATTTTTCAACGATCCTTTTGCTCCCTGAATTTGTTGATGTTGAATTGGATGAGATTGTTGATTTTATCGAGCGTCTAAATGAAATTAAGGGTTTCTCTATTCCATTGGATTACTTATTAGAAAATGGAATAGAAACAAAGGATTATAAACAATATAAGAATATAAATATCTCGGTTTATCAAGAATATTCAAGTCTGTTTCGTTTGAGATGTGTGACGAATATGGAAGAGCCGACATACGGCTGGTTTAATATCAGAAAAGAAATTGCTGATGTAAATTATGAGTCAAATACAAAAACAAACAATAAAAATATCCGAGGGACATTGGATATCCAAGGTGATTCGGAAGAAGTGGGGTTATCTGAAATATATTCCATTATCACTTCTAGGTGCAAGTGTGAAATTGATGAATTTAACGAAAAGAAAAATAAACAAATTTTAACTAAATTGAGGAACTTCTTACCCGACAAAAATATATGCAATAATTTAAACGAGATATCTGAAAAGAAACTTTTTTACATTAAATTTAAAGGTGACTATAATGGTTTTAATATCAAGATTGATCATAATAAAAATATAAATAATGAGAACTTTTTATTTGATATATTGGGATCTAATTATTACAATATAACTCAAAGAACAATTGAAACCGATGGACGATTAGTTAGTAATTTTTCTTTCGATAATACTTTTAAGAAAGTTTATAAATATATAAGATTCAGGGAAAAATATGCCGATCTACTGTTTTTATATTCTGAGGAAATAAAAGAAAAAATATTGGACGAGATCGAAAGATATAAGGAAGAAAATAAAATATTAGAAGATATTAATGTATCATTATTTAGAACTTCTCTCGACTTAACAAATTTAAAACAGTACGAAATTTTAAATATATACAACAAATTAAATTCTGTTCTAACTTCTTTCGAGATTGATAATACGGATATAAAATTTGGAGTTAAACCAATTGTGAATGATGATGGTATCTTTGTTGAGTTCGGGTACTTTTTCAAATATGATTTACAAACAAATCTTAAGGTTATTACAAACTTCAAAAAATCAATTTCTGATTTCTTTAAGAAAAATAAAAACATAAGAGAAGAGCTTGTTTTGAAGAAGACACCAAATCTAAATCGTGAAGTTTTTCGTGTTGTTGTACCACCTTTAGAAACTAATATAGTTTATATCTGTTATTTTCCAAAATCTAAAATTATTAAAGTTGGTAAGACTAAAGATTGGGAAAGTAGAGAGAGGACTTATAAAAAGGGTGGGGGTAAGAAGAAAGAAACGAAAGAGTATATGAAACTAATTTACTGGTACGAAAGTTTGACTTTTGGGGATAAGGTTATCGATTATTACCTTATGAATCTTACTGAGCATTGGTTAATTAATCTTGCTAAGGAAATGTACGATAAGTTCGACGATGGAGATGAATTTTTCCAAGCAGACGAGCGGCTTAAAATATTAAAAGAAGTACAATCTTCTATTGGAAAGCTATCCATTCAAGATCTACTGAAATTACGAACAGACAAACAAATAAAACGATTTTGTTATGGAAATTCGGAATATAAATCTCAAGAGTTATACGATAAACTAATGGAATTAAAATATAACAAATAAAAAAGAGACCAAAAAGTCTCTTTTTTTATTCAATTAAATAAATCGACCCCTCTTTTAATTTGGACTTAATTTTACCAAATTTTCCGGATTTGTCAAAATCTTTTTCAGCAAATTTTTCTTCAACAACCTTCACGTATTCTTCATCGATATGTTTCAATTTCATAATTGACATCAAATATGTTTTTGTGTGAGGTGGAATGAAAATTCGTTGATTAAAGTTTCTACTTGAGATAATATTGAGAAAATCCTTGTTCATCAACTTATCGATGTCGTGACGAAATTCCTCAAACACATCAGTTCTGGTAGGTTTAACACCAAAGGATTCGTATGTCACACCGTTTACTTCCATCGACTCAATCAATTCCAGGCAATATTTATCTCTTTTTACGAACACACCGATTTTGGTTTTTGTGAAGTCAGTAATTGGTTTGATTATATTTTTGGTAAAGTAATCAATACCCCCACAATCTTCTAAGATTTCAATAATATTCTCGACACTGTTGTTTCTGAAAACAGTTATCTTGATTTTCTTAATGTTATCCGATGTGTTTTTAGATATTAAACCGGAATTATCAAACTCAGTTAACAAATCCATAGCATAGATGAATATTTCCCTCTGAGATTTTCCGAATGTTTGACTGTTTGAAAAGTAAATACCAGTAACACCCAGAGCTTCATCCAATAATTTTTCATCAAATTCTTGACCTAGAACAGATCCTGTAACTAAAATAGATTTGAACAAATCTGTTAGTTCAATATTAAATTTTGATTTTTTGAATTTAAGTAGACGCTCCTTCGCAAAATTATTCAAATGCTTTTTAATTGCATTTGAGTAGATACCATCTTTGTTTGCCATAAGAGCAACCGTCTCTGAAATTGTTGGAGAAAGTGATTCTTGAATTGCAAATTTTGAAATTTGTTTTATGCTCGAATTGATATAATCACTGCAATCGTCATCATATAAATCTTCGATAAATCCAAAACCACGAAAAACCCTAATAAAAGAGGCTTCAGTATCTTTTGGAATCTTCTTTGAAGATAATAAACTTACCAATTTCGAATGAACATTTCGTTTTAGCCTCTCAACGAATCCAGATGAGTCCTCAATTGTTTTAAAGGTACTACAATCCTTGATGTAAAAGTCCTTTCCGAACCTTGGAGTTAAATCGTAATTATCACTGTTGTCGTGCCAAAGATACATTGGTCGATACAAAAATTGTATTCCCTTATCAACAGAATAATAAATACCAAAGTGATCCGGTCGATATTCATCAGGATACCCGTTGACCCAAGTAGGCTTGCAAAATTTAATAAAATCATCATTGCTGATATCATTTAAGATCTCTGGCTTCTGCAATTCTTCGAGAACGGCTTTTAATTCCTTGTATCTTGGAATATAAACCTTCTCTGAATTATTTTCAGTAGTTAAAACCATTAAATTTTCCTTCTTTCTTTCTTTAATTTTTATAAAATTATAAGAAAATAAAAAGAGCTGGTGATTAACCTGCTCTTTTTTCTTCGCTTGTTAAAGCACAAGATAGTTTTCTTTTAAGTTGTTAAGAACTTCTGGTTCAACTTCTTCTAAGTTGTTTTGGATGATATTGATTTTCTCATTGTTAAATAATGATAATTTCAAGAAACCTACAATAAAATCTTTAAATCCAATAGGAACAATAACTTTTTTGTTTAGCGTGGAATTTGAAGTTAATTCGAAAAAGTTCTCATTCATAACTGAACTTAGCTTTTCTGATAAAAAAAGATTTTTGATACGAACAGGAGCGTCAATTTCATTAAAATCATCTTTAAAACTTGAAACAAAAAATTCAATATTACAATCCGTATCTTTAGAAACACTCATAAGTTTATTGATATCAAATTTCATAAAGTCTAGGCCTTTAACATCCACCATAATAGACTTTTTAGACAAAATTGATGAAGGAACAAGAAAATCTTTAAAGAGATTAATGTAATCGTCTTCCGTCTTCAAATCATTATATAAAGAATACAACCCAAAGAAAGATTTACCTTGAATGATTTTTAATTTAAACTTATTAAGTTTATCTTTTTTCTCAATTGTTTGACAATGTTCTTTTTCAAAATCACGAATGATATCAATCGCTAAGAGATAAAGTTTTCTGCTTAAATTAGAATTTTTAGGATATGAAAAGACATAAGGGGTTTCGTTTAAGAAAACACTTTCTAAATAAAAATCAAGATCCGATTTTTCCAAAAACATTTTCGAGGCAACCATCGCCCTCATCAGTAATTTGATATCTCCGTTATGTTCACCCCACAAGTTTTTAGTTAGTTTTTTAACTTCTTCTAAAATATCATCAGGAGTTTCTTCGTGTATATTTGCACGCAAGTAGATTGTTTCCCCAAAAGATAGAAAACTTATGTTTTTTGCTTTATTAAAATCGTACAAAACACTTTCTTTGAGGTTCTGGTGACAATTCTGATTTCTGAAAAACTCAAGATATGAGTATTTACGTTTAATCTTTTCGGAGGATGTTGAATACATAGTTTGACCATAATTGGTTTTGTTCTTGTCAAATTCTGATAATGATTTTTTTGTGTATTCAATCAAAGATTCCAACATATTTTCTGGAGAAGATGTGTTCAAATTATCAATATTTTCGATGAAAAAATCGAAACCAAGACGTGGCATTTGATTTAAATTGATATACTCACTTTGAGAGTACACGGGAATATTGCGTGGATCATATTTAAACACAAATCCATTGTTTACGGAATAATAAATTCCAAACTCAAACCCACTAATATCATCTTTTAACTTCTTAGCTTCTTCAATAAATTTAGAATTGATATTTTCTTTGATTGATTCAGATTCAAGCTCTTTTAAAACTAAAAGCAGTTCGCAATATCCTGGAATATCCAAATTCTTAACATCTTTAAGTGAAGAACTGTCAAATTCTTCGTCCTTAACTTTTTGTAGATTCACTACAAATTCTTTAATTTTTTGTAAATTCATTACAAATTCCTTCTTTCTAGACCGTTTTTAACGGGTCAATAAATTTATTTTTAATAATTATAGATTTTTTCGAATTTACCTCTTGCATTATTT
>ENA-OWLM01001086-OWLM01001086.1-metagenome-genome-assembly--contig:-NODE-1086-length-10172-cov-3.349313_pt1 | contig 10172 bp, 7 predicted proteins | sample MGYA00245349_ERZ651102 | MGnify/ENA primary metagenome ERZ651102 (study PRJEB26857, sample SAMEA4031759) | metagenome | biome: human; feature: oral; material: saliva | place: Philippines | collected 2014... | reverse complement strand
TGCGGGAGTGGCATTCTACTCAACCGCCTTCTCGAGTCAAGCCTTATTTTCACAGGCTTTTCGAGGCCACCGACTTGGCTGTTTGCGTTGCCGCTTGCCGTGTCGATGGAGGCGCATTATAGGGAGCCGCGCCGGGATGGCAAGCGCAATATTGCAAAAAATAGCGTTTTTTATCGTTTGATGATTCAAGAGCCTATTTATCAAACAAAAAGCCCTGCATCAGCAGGGCCCAAGCCAGTTTCAGCACATTGCTGCTATTTTTTTGACCAGAACTCCCTGGCGAAACTGCGCACTTTATCCCAGTCGGTAAACTCGAGGTCCTTGCTGGTATCCGTGCTCCCTCCGGTCATCTTCATGATCAACTGGATGATGCGGGTCTGCCACCAGTTGTAGCGGGAATACTGCAGCGCACCGGCAAACACCCCCAGAGTCTTCGGCTTCCAGGGGGAAAGACGCAGGAACTTCTTCATGTAGGCATTGGTCTGCGGCGTCTGCTTCTCGGGCTTGCGAGCCGTCAGGTTCACACAGAAGAAGGCTGCATTGGCCACTTCCAGCTGCTCCGCATGGGCATGGATAAAGCTGAGCAGGCTGGGGTGGAAGTTGCCGTAGCGGATGGAGGCGCCGATCAACACCTTGGCATACTTGCTGAGGTTACACATGGGCAGGGTGTGCAGGTCCTGCATGACTACTTCGCATCCTGATATTTCCTCCAGCATGACATCCACAATTTTCCGTGTTTGCCCGTCACGGGAAGAATAAAGCACCAAAATCTTGTCCATACCAACCTCAACTACGCCAGAATGCAGGAGTAAACAGTACCAGAAGTGTGAAGATTTCCAATCGGCCAAACAACATAGCCAAGATCATTATCCATTTGGCGGCTTCAGTGGTATCAGCAAAGTGGGGCGCCACTTCCCCCAAACCCGGTCCCAGGTTATTGAGGGTCGCCACGACGGCTGAAAATGCCGTGAGTTCATCCATGCCCGTCGCCATCAGCCCCAACATGCATAGAATGAAGATGATGGCATAGGCGGCAAAGAAGCCCCACACGGCCTCGATGACTCGCTCGGACAACGCCTTGTTGCCCAGCTTGATGCGATAGACAGCCTTCGGGTGGATCAGACGCTTGAGCTCCCTCATCCCCTGCAGATGCAACAGCATCAGACGCACCACCTTGATCCCGCCGCCGGTACTCCCGGCACAGCCTCCAACAAAGGAGGAGAACATCAGCAACACTGGCAGAAAGAGCGGCCATTCGGCAAACCCGGCCGTGCTGAAGCCCGCCGTCGTGGCGATGGACACCGACTGGAACAGCGCATGATCCAGCGTCTCCTTCCAACTGGCGTAGTTGCTGTGAGCCATCAACACCAGGAAACAGATGAAGGTCAACACAAGCTGGATGGCGAGAAAGACCTTCACTTCGGGATCCCGCAGATAGACCCCGATCCGCAACGACCGCTGCGCGAATGCCGCAAAGTGCAGGGTGAAGTTCACCCCTGCGATCAGCAGGAAGATCACCGTGATGAGGTTGATGGTCGAGCTGTTGAAGTAGCCCATGCTGGCATCATGAGTCGAGAAACCGCCGATCGCGACGGTCGCAAAGGAGTGGCAGATGGCATCGAACAGCGTCATGCCCGCGCCCCAGAATGCCAGCGCACAGGCGATGGTGATGAACAAGTAGATATACCAGAGCGCCTTGGCCGTCTCCGCGATGCGCGGGGTCACCTTGTTGTCCTTGACCGGCCCCGGGATCTCGGCACGGTAGAGCTGCATGCCCCCGATCCCCAGCAGTGGCAGTATGGCGACGGCCAGTACGATGATCCCCATGCCCCCCAGCCATTGCAGCAACTGGCGATAGAACAGGAAGGCCTTGGGCAGCTCGTCCAATCCGGTCAGCACGGTTGCGCCCGTGGTGGTCAGTCCGGAGAAAGATTCAAAGAATGCCTCTGAAACCGACATGTCAGGCACGTCACCCAGCATGAACGGCAAGGCGCCGACACTGCCGAGCACGGTCCAGAACAGCACGACGATGAGAAACCCCTCCCTGGAACCCAACTCACGCTTCTTGTGACGGTTGGGAAACCAGAGTGCCACCCCGAGCAGCAAAGCAATCACAAAGGCACCGACAAATTCAGAACCGCCCCCATCCCGATAGCCAAACGCCACCAGCGCAGGCAGCAGCATGGTCGAGCTGAACAGCGCCACCAGCAAGCCAACAATGCGGATAATGCTCAGGATGTGCATTCCTGCTCCCCATCAAGAATCAAAGAGCGATGGATTCTAGCCATCTAAGGGACGAAGGGATACCCGACCCTGGGTTCGGTCGGTCAATTCTCGCGCCACCTGGGCCCACAGGGAGGCTTCCCATGCCACCCGCAGGGTGACGCTGGCGCCATAGTCGGCGGCCAGCAACTGGCCATGATGGGCAGAGATCAGCGCCTCCACCGCCCCCATGTCGGTGTAGTCGCACTGGATGAGGGACGCCGTCTGCTGGCGTTTGATACGGGTCTCTAACTGCTTCAGTGCCGCCCCCACCCCACCGCCATAGGCCTTGACCAGGCCACCGGTGCCGAGCAGGACTCCACCGTAATAACGCACCACCACGGCGGCGACCTCACCGAGGCCTGCCCCCATCAGCTGGGCCAACATGGGTTTGCCCGCCGTGCCCGAGGGTTCGCCATCATCGCTGAAGCCATACACCTGGCTGTCCTGCGGGGACCCTGCGACGAAGGCCCAGCAGTGATGCCGGGCCCCGGGGTGTTGTGCTCTGATGTCGTCGATCCAGGCCTTGGCGGCCGGCACTGTGGGTGTGTGGGCGATGAAGGTGATGAAGCGGCTCTTCTTGATCTCTTCACTCACCTCCACAGGCCCGACCGGTACGGGGTAATCCGCCGCCATCAGAGTCCTGCTTGCCTCGTGAGGTTCTCCACCCCGTTGGCATGCAGCACCACGTTGTCTTCGATGCGGATGCCGCCATAGGGCCGCAGCGCCTCCACCTTGTTCCAGTTGACCCGCTTGCCCTGCTCACCCTGACGCAGGGGCTCCAGCAGGCTGTCGATGAAGTAGAGGCCTGGTTCGATCGTGAACACCTGGCCCACCTCCATCACCCGGGTGCAGCGCAGATAGGGGAACTGCTCGGGGGCAGGCAGATGGGTGCCGCGCTCGTCCTGCATGAAACCGCCGGCGTCGTGGACCTGCAGACCGAGGAAGTGACCCAGACCGTGGGGGAAGAAGACATTGGTCACGCCGGTGTGGATCATCTCGTCCACCGACATGTCCACCAGCTCGGTGGCTTGCAGCAGGCGCGCCAGCCTGTGATGCATCTGCAGGTGCAGTTCGCTGTAGCGGCGACCCGGCTTGATCTCCGCGATGATCTCCTGCTGCTGGGTATCCAGCGCGGCGATGAGATCGGCAAACTCGCCCCGACGCCAGGCCCAGGTACGGGTGATGTCGGAGGCATAGCCATGGACGTCCACCCCGGCATCGATCAGGAAGGAGTGGCGCTCCGCGTCCGGCACCCGCTGGGTGGAGAGGTGGGTGTAGTGCAGGATGGCCGCGTTGCGGTTGATGGCGACGATGTTGCCGTAGGGCGCCTCATTGGCCCCCTGCCCGACCGCCTTCATGTAAGCCAGATTGATCTCGAACTCGCTCGCCCCCGCCATGAAGGAGTCCTTGGCCGCGATGTGGCCGCGCACGCCGATGCGGTTCGCATCCCGCAGACACTCCAGCTCATAGGGGGTCTTGTAGGCGCGATGATAGTGCAGGTAATTGAGCACCGCCTCCGGATTAGGTTGCCCCAGCCCCAGCAGCTCGGCCACCTCCAGGTGCCCTCCCAGATAGGCCCACTCCTGCTTGTTGGCAGGCAGGTGATCCGCCACCTGCTCCGGCCTCGTCAGGAAGCGGATATCGAAGAAGTCGACCCAGAAGGCGTTGGGCAGATCCGCCACTTTGTGCCAGAAGTCCACGGGCCGGTAGAACAGCAGCACCGGCTTGCTCACGCCATCCACCAGCAACCAGCAGTGGGGGTTGTCGAGCACCGGCAACCAGGCCTTGAACTGGGGATTCACCTTGAAGGGATAGTCCTGATCGTCGAGGAAGATGCGGTGGGTCTGACCCGAGTGGATGGCCAGGCCGCTGAGCCCCTGTTGTTGCAGTATGTCGCGGGTGCGCTGCTGCAGGGTATCGAGATGCTGGGCAAAAAGTTGACTGTAACTGCTCATGGCGTCCTGCTCCGGGCGAATGTGGGTTCAGCATAACATCAAGCGAATCAAGGCTCGAGCCACCAGGCCTTCGCTTCGTGAGGTAACGCATAGGTTACAGGGTTTTTGTTATTAAACGAAAACAGACAATTAACAAACAAAGAACAATTCAATACACTGCCCACAGACAGTAGATACCAGCCGTCAGGAACGACTCATGCAAAACCTTTGTCTGTGGACACCAGATCAGGACAGGATGCAGCACTCCAACCTCCATCAGTTCATGGCCGAGGTCAATCACTTCCACGGCCTGCAGCTGCGCAGCTACGCCGACCTTTATCAATGGTCGGTGGAGAAGACCACCCGCTTCTGGCCCCTGGTGTGGCAGCATTGCGGCGTCAAGGGGGAGCTCGGCAACATAGTGGCGGAGAACCGCCAGGAGATGCAGCGCGCCCGCTGGTTCCCGGACAGCCGGCTCAACTTCGCCGAAAACCTGCTGCGCCGTCAGGACGATAGCCCGGCCATCATCTCCCGCATCGAAGGAGGCCCGAGCCAGACCCTGAGCTGGCGCGAGCTGGGAGATCAGGTCGCCAGGCTGGCCCAGTGGCTGCGCAGCCAGGGCATAGGTCGCGGCGACGTGGTGGCGGCCTACCTGCCCAATGTCCCGGAAACCGTGGTGGCCATGCTGGCGACCACCAGCCTGGGGGCGATCTGGACCTCCACCAGCCCGGATTTCGGCGAAGCCAGCGTGGTGGAGCGCTTCGGCCAGACCCGGCCCAGGGTGCTGTTTGCCGTGGACGGCTACCGCTACGGTGGCAAGGCCATCGACATTCAGGAGAAGGTGGCCGGCGTGATGAGCCAGATCGACAGCATAGAGCAGACGGTCATGATCCCCCTGCTGGGCAACCCATTGCAGCTCGGTCACGACTGGCATCGGGTGCTCGCGAGCCAACCCGGAGCCCAGCTCGCCTTCGAGCCCATGGCCTTCAACGACCCGCTCTACATCCTCTATTCGTCCGGCACCACCGGCAAACCCAAGTGCATCGTCCACGGCATCGGCGGCACTCTGTTGCAACATTTGAAAGAGCACCAGCTGCACTGCGACATCAAGCCGGGGGAGCGCATCTTCTACTTCACCACCTGCGGCTGGATGATGTGGAACTGGCTGGTGAGCGCGCTTGCCTCCGGCGCCACCCTGGTGCTCTACGACGGCTCCCCCTTCTACCCGGACGGCAACGTACTCTGGGATCTGGCCCGTGACGAGAGCGTCGCCCTGTTCGGCACCTCCGCCAAGTATCTCGATGCCCTGCACAAGCAAGGTTACGCCCCGATCAAGACCCACTCATTGCCGCAGCTGCGCCTTATCTGCAGCACCGGCTCGGTCCTCTCCCCCGAGGGGTTCGACTACGTCTATCAGGGCATCAAGGAAGATGTGCAGCTCAGCTCCATCTCCGGCGGCACCGACATCTGCTCCTGCTTCGTCATCGGCAATCCCTTGAGCCCCGTCTATCGCGGCGAAAGCCAGGGGCGCGGTCTTGGCCTCGCGGTCCAGGTGTTCAACGAGGCGGGCCAGCCAGTGCAGGGTGAAAAGGGCGAGCTGGTCTGCACCAAGCCGTTCCCGGCCCAGCCCATCGGCTTCTGGGGGGACGAGAGAGGTGACAAGTATCACGCCGCCTACTTCGAGCGCTTCGACAACGTCTGGTGCCACGGCGACTGGATCGAGCTGACCCCGACTGGCGGCATCCTGTTCTACGGCCGCTCCGACGCCACCCTCAACCCGGGGGGCGTGCGCATCGGCACCAGCGAGATCTATCGCTACGTCGAGCAGCTGGACGAGGTGGAGGAGAGCATCGTTATCGGCCAGCAGTGGCTGCAGGACGAGCGGGTGGTGCTGTTCGTCAAGCTCAAGGCCGGTCTCAGGCTGGACGAGCCCCTGCGCGAACGGATCCGCCAGCAGGTACGCCAGCACTGCACCGCCCGTCACGTGCCCGCCCGCATCCTGCAGGTGGACGCCATCCCGCGCACCAAGTCCGGCAAGATAGTGGAGCTGGCGGTGCGGGAAGTGGTGCACAACCGCCCCGTCAACAACACCCATGCCCTCGCCGATCCCGAGGTATTGAACCAGTATCGCGATCGGCCAGAGCTGGCCAGCTGACACATGCCTCCTATCGGAAACAGGCGCCACAAGGCGCCTCTTTTTTGCCCGCACAGGCCTGCGCCGTGGCAAAGGGCTTTTACTCTAAATGTGTTAAACGAATGTTTTAAATAGGTGTTGAAAATGTCTCCTTTTGGATCAATAGTGAGCCTCGCCCCCTGCTGGGGATAAAGGAGCACCACCCCCCACCATGTGGGAACAAGGAGACACTCTCATGATCTACCAAGGCGAAACCCTGACGGTCAGCTACCTCGAAGACGGCATTGCCGAGCTGAGGTTCGATGCTCCGGGTTCAGTCAACAAGCTGGATCGCGCTACCCTGCTCTCCCTGAGCGAAGCGATCGCCGCATTACAACAAGAACGTGAACTAAAAGGTCTGATCCTCACCTCCGGCAAAGACGCCTTCATCGTCGGCGCCGACATTACCGAATTCCTGGAACTGTTCGATCTGCCGCAGGAAGATCTGCTCGGCTGGCTGAAAAAGGCCAACGACATCTTCAACGCCATCGAAGATCTGCCGGTGCCGACCCTCAGCGCCATCAAGGGCCATGCCCTGGGCGGCGGCTGCGAGACCATTCTCTCCACCGACTTCCGGCTGGCCGACACCACGGCCAAGATTGGCCTGCCCGAGACCAAACTCGGCATCATGCCGGGCTTTGGCGGCACCGTGCGTCTGCCGAGGGTGATCGGCGCCGACAACGCGCTCGAGTGGATCACCACCGGCAAGGATTACCGTGCCGATGACGCCCTCAAGGTGGGTGCCATCGATGCCGTGGTCGCCCCGGATGCGCTGCAGAGCGCCGCCGTGCAGATGATCAAGGACGCGATCAAGGGCAAGCTGGACTGGCAGAGCCGCCGCGCCGCCAAGAAGGCCCCGCTGCGTCTCTCCAAACTGGAAGCCATGATGAGCTTCACCACCGCCGCCGGCATGGTTGCCGCCGTGGCGGGCAAACACTATCCGGCACCCATGGCCGCCGTGAAGACGGTGGAAGCCGCCGCCGGCATGGGTCGGGACGAAGCGCTGGCCGCCGAAGCCGCCACCTTCATCAAGCTGGCGAAAACCGACGTGGCCAAGGCGCTGGTCGGCATCTTCCTCAACGATCAGCACATCAAGGCGCTGGCCAAGAAGGCCGCCAAGCAGGCAAACAAGGCCACCGGCCATGCCGCCGTGCTGGGTGCCGGCATCATGGGGGGCGGCATCGCCTACCAGTCTGCCAGCAAGGGCATCCCGGCGGTGATGAAGGACATCAACGAGAAGGCGCTGGCACTTGGCATGGGCGAAGCCACTAAGCTGCTCAACGGCCAGCTCGAGCGCGGTCGCATCGACGGTATCAAGATGGGCCAGGTGCTCTCCGCCATCACCCCGACCCTCAGCTATGACAACGTCAAGCATGTGGACGTGGTGGTCGAGGCCGTGGTCGAGAACCCGAAAGTGAAGGCGGCCGTGCTGAGTGAGGTGGAAGGCGTGATCGGCGAAGACGCCGTGCTCGCCAGCAACACCTCCACCATCCCCATCTCCCTGCTGGCCAAGAGCCTGAAGCGCCCAGAGAATTTCTGCGGCATGCACTTCTTCAACCCGGTGCACCGCATGCCGCTGGTTGAGATCATTCGCGGCGAGAAAAGCTCGGATGAAACCATCGCTAAGGTAGTCGCCTGGGCAAGCCAGATGGGCAAAACGCCGATTGTGGTTAATGACTGCCCCGGTTTCTTCGTTAACCGTGTACTGTTCCCCTATTTTGCCGGTTTCAGCCAGTTGCTGCGCGACGGCGCGGATTTCCGCAAAGTCGACAAAGTAATGGAAAAACAGTTTGGCTGGCCGATGGGCCCGGCTTATCTGCTGGACGTGGTGGGGATTGATACCGCGCATCACGCTCAGGCGGTGATGTCCGCAGGCTTCCCTCAGCGTATGCAGAAAGATTATCGCGATGCGATAGACGCACTGTTTGATGCTAACCGTTTCGGACAGAAAAATGGCCTCGGATTCTGGCGCTATAAAGAAGACAACAAGGGCAAGCCGAAGAAAGAAGAAGATGCCACCGTTGACGGTCTGCTGGCTGAGGTCAGTCAGCCGAAACGCGACTTCAGCGATGAAGAGATTATCGCCCGCATGATGATCCCAATGGTCAACGAAGTAGTGCGTTGTCTGGAAGAAGGCATTATCGCCAGCCCGGCAGAAGCCGATATGGCGCTGGTGTATGGCCTGGGTTTCCCTCCGTTCCACGGCGGCGCGTTCCGCTGGCTGGATACGCTCGGCAGCGCGAAGTATCTCGATATGGCTCAGCAGTATCAGCACCTTGGCCCGCTGTATGAAGTTCCGGCCGGTCTGCGTGACAAAGCGCGCCATAACGAACCGTATTATCCCCAGGTTGAGCCTGCCCGCCCGGTTGGCAGCCTGAAAACGGCTTAAGGAGTCACAATGGAACAGGTTGTAATTGTTGATGCGATCCGTACCCCGATGGGCCGTTCGAAAGGGGGCGCGTTTCGTAACGTGCGGGCAGAAGATCTCTCCGCACATTTAATGCGTAGCCTGCTGGCGCGTAATCCGGCGCTGGAGCCAGCCGCGCTTGATGATATTTACTGGGGCTGTGTGCAGCAAACGCTGGAGCAGGGTTTCAACATCGCCCGTAACGCCGCGCTGCTGGCTGAAGTTCCGCACTCCGTTCCGGCCGTTACGGTCAACCGCCTGTGCGGTTCGTCCATGCAGGCGTTGCATGATGCGGCACGCATGATCATGACCGGCGATGCTCAGGCGTGCCTGATTGGCGGCGTGGAGCATATGGGCCATGTACCAATGAGCCACGGCGTTGATTTCCACCCGGGCATGAGCCGTAACGTAGCAAAAGCTGCGGGTATGATGGGTCTGACTGCGGAAATGCTCTCCCGTATGCACGGTATCAGCCGTGAAATGCAGGATGCCTTCGCCGCGCGTTCACACGCCCGAGCCTGGGCTGCAACGCAGTCTGGCGCGTTTAAAAACGAAATCATTCCGACCGGCGGTCATGATGCCGACGGCGTGCTGAAGCAGTTTAACTACGATGAGGTTATCCGCCCTGAGACAACCGTTGAAGCGCTCTCCACCCTGCGCCCGGCGTTCGATCCGGTTAACGGAACGGTCACTGCAGGCACCTCCTCTGCACTCTCCGACGGTGCAGCGGCGATGCTGGTCATGAGCGAAAGCCGCGCCCGTGAGCTGGGTCTGACGCCGCGTGCCCGTATTCGTTCGATGGCTGTTGTGGGTTGCGACCCGTCAATCATGGGTTACGGTCCGGTTCCGGCCTCAAAACTGGCGCTGAAAAAAGCGGGACTCTCCACCAGCGACATCGGTTTGTTTGAGATGAACGAAGCCTTTGCCGCCCAGATCCTGCCGTGCATTAAAGATCTGGGGCTGATGGAGCAGATCGACGAAAAGATCAACCTCAACGGTGGGGCGATCGCTTTGGGTCACCCGCTGGGCTGTTCCGGGGCACGTATCAGCACCACCCTGCTCAACCTGATGGAACGCAAAGACGTACAGTTTGGCCTGGCGACGATGTGTATCGGGTTAGGCCAGGGCATCGCGACGGTATTTGAGCGAGTTTAATCAAAGATAAATTCCCCTAAATAATTCGCGCTGCATCGCGGCGGCAACTGAGCGAATCCCCGGGAGCATAGATAACTATGTGACCGGGGTGAGCAAAGGCAGCCAACAAAGAGGCAGTGTGAATTATGACGGGGAAAGGTTTAGTTGCCGTTCTTCCCGCCTGTCAGGGGCGGGTTTTTTGCATTACTGCAGCAGCGAAATATCCGCCACGCGCAGGAACAGCTCGCGCAGTTTCTCG
>ENA-OWLM01001085-OWLM01001085.1-metagenome-genome-assembly--contig:-NODE-1085-length-10175-cov-4.042885_pt1 | contig 10175 bp, 5 predicted proteins | sample MGYA00245349_ERZ651102 | MGnify/ENA primary metagenome ERZ651102 (study PRJEB26857, sample SAMEA4031759) | metagenome | biome: human; feature: oral; material: saliva | place: Philippines | collected 2014... | reverse complement strand
CATGTTCGCCAAAAAAAATTTCTTCCAGAAGTGGATAGTACTTATCAAGATTCTCCAAAAGAACCACTGCAAAGAAATCCTCTTCCCCTCCTTTGTAGATAGCATATTGGAATTGCTCTTCTATAGGTAAGGCTCCGACCCCTCCTTTATAGAGCGTATGAAGCCAATAAAGTGTACGAAGCTGTTTCTTCCTATAGTCTTCAAGGTCTTGTGAACGAAATGGACGTCTGCCATAAGAAGAGTAGTAATAGGGAAACTGGTAAGCAATGTCCCAAATACGTTGCAAATAAGGAACCTGCACTTCACTGAAGAGGAGTGCTCCTAAAGCCTTCCCTTCTTCACTTTCCCATAGCTTGTCAGGAAACCCAAAAAAGGAAAAGTTATCTTCAAGATGTCGCTGTTCGTTAGAGGAGGAACTTTTAATAATATATTCTCCCAACTTCCGATAAGGCTGGGAAAAAGAAGCCAAATCTTCTTTTTTAAGTTCTTTTGGCTTAAAAGGTGCAAGGTATTGCTCCGCTTGTTCTTGTTTGATCATAATTATAAAAGTTTTACACTTAGTTTTTTCAATTATTTCATTATCTGTGCTAGGATTGTTGTATCCTTGATTTTGTCATCTTCGGCGAGCAAACGCATCTTAGAGATGATTTCTGCTGACTTAGGATCATCATCCACAAAAGGTAAGAATACACGTCCTCGATGCTGGCTCTGTACAGCTATGATATTGAGCTGTAAACCTCCTTGGCTAACTATACCACTACCCAAGTGAATACTGTACTCGCCCAGCTTGCCCTTGACAAGGATATGGCGCTCCTTAACCTCCACATTGGTGAGCTTAAAGAGGCGCGCACTCTCTCTGGCCAAGGCTGCTCGCATCTGCATCGTACTGTGAGAGGCTTCAGGATCAACGCCTCCTACGTGAGCCACACTCACCACCAAATCCACATCACGCATCACCTCGCTGAAGATCACAGGGTTAATATCCTTCATCGGTACTTCCTTGCCATCCTTAAGACTGTAGAAGACTACATATTCTAAGGTTGGCGCTTCCACATCCGAAGGGGTATACCAGTCAGCTGCCGCATAGATCGTCGCACGGAAGCCTTCCTTATGATATACTCTTTGGAGTCCTTCTTCGTAATTCACCGTCCAGCCACGACCACGGAGTAGTGCCACTGTCTTCTGGGGCTGTACTTGGTGACCTTGATAGCGCTCACTGCGGTTGCTGGTCTCCAGTTCGTCCTTGGTAGGAATATACAATTCTCGGAATACCTGCTTGAAAGGTTGTTTGAGTTCCTTGTCAAAGAGATACTTCTGGTACAAATCCCACTGTACCGCATAGAACAAATGGCTTGGGTGGGCAATCAGGAGTTTGTCATCTGCCTTGAGTGGGGTAAGGGTACCCTCTGCATTCAAGAGCTTGCCATCCTGCCAGAAGCCTGAGTCTTGGTTTTCAGGATTGAAGAGCACGAGCTTGCTAAGCATTGCCTTTACCACAGGGTGTTCCATGATACGATGTAGCTCAGCCACAGTAAAGAGTGTTTGGCTAAGCATCGCTTGTTCCAAAGATAGGCGGGTACGGCTGTACTGCTTGGTTAGGTAGGTTTTCCCTTCCTTAAGGGCTTCTACCTCCTTGCTTTTCTTATACTTATCAGGGATAGACTTAAGGGTCTTGTCGCCTTTGGTAACGATAATATCAGCCTTGCCCTCCTCATCAACCACCAACTGGAGCTGAGTGTCGTCTATAACAAGGGTAGATTTCTCCATAATCTGTTGGGTAGCCTTTGCCTCCATCGCCCAGCTAAAGCGGATACTATCCTCATAGCCTGCATTGCGGGAGAGGTTATCCAAGCCTATCTCCACGGCGTTCTTCTCACTCTCTTGGCGCTGTTGCCCGAACTGTTTGCTTTCCTTGAGGAAGGTTTGCAAGAGGTTATAACGGCTCACTAAGTCTTCCTCTTCTTTTTTCTTGTTGATAGGTACCAGACCCAATGCCATCACATAGTCCTTATCACGCTTTTCAGTGATTTTTTGGATGACTTCATCCAACTTGATCTCACCAGTGAGCACCGCTGAATAGAGCTTTACACGGCGATAACCCATACCATCGGAGAGGTACTTGGCCGACTCTTGGATCAGCTTCCAGCCCTCTTTGCCCACCGCCTTATGCACACGGTGGTACCAATCCACATCGATAGCGCCCCGCTGGAAGTCATCACGGGGTACGGAGGAGTATTGGGAAACAATCGTTTCCTTTTCCGCATCCATATAATCGGTTGTATGGGCGATAAACCACCAAATGGCCTCCTTGAAGTCCTTGATCTGGAGGTATTCCCCAATCCAGTCTACCCAGTGTAGGGCGTAGCAAGCCACTTCCACCAAGCGCTTGTCGGTGATTTTGGTCTTGTCCAGATGTGCCTTAAAGGCAGCAAAAGTATCCGTCGCACTCGGCTGGCTCACCTCCAAGATATGGCTAAAGGTACGACGCTTGGTAAGATCATTGCCGTAGTAATAGCCCTTAGCAAAAGGCTCCTTGCCCATACGCTCTAAGGCCTCAAAGAAGTAATGCATACCCTCTACCTCTTGCAGGTATTGTATATAGATAGAGGCTTCGGTAGGTAGGTCTCCGCGCTGGAGCTCCATCTGGAGCATACGCGTTTTGAGCAGTTCCAACTGGGTATCAGGGAAGGTAAGCGAAGTTCTAAGCGCCTCAGGCAGCCTTCGGTAGAAGTAGTTTTCTCCTCCTTGCGCAACAGTGAAGAGTTCGTCCTCCAAAAGGCAGAAGAACAAGAGGTCATCTGCCGAGAGTTGTCCTTTTTGGTAGAGCGTCAGGGTCAGCTCCATCAGACTTCCTCCTATCCCTGGTAGGCGTTCGTCCTCACGTACCTTGGCACGTAGCCCTGTCAGTACGCTCTGAGGGGTATAGGAAGAAAGGTCGTTCTTGGTTTGTTTTTGGGCATAAGTGTAGTAAAGCAACTGCCAGAGCTTAAAGCGCTGCTCAGGGGTATAGTAGTCCATATCCCCTTCTTCATCTTGGTCTATAGAGATGATATAGTCTCGGATGACATCTGTCCAGCTCAAATCTTCGTAATCATGCTCTATGGTTATGTGGCGCTTTTCAGGTGGATAGGTAGCCAACACATCTTCAAAAACAGAGAGCTTGAAGCTGGCCAAAAACGCCTTGTCCTGGGCATAAGCCTCGCTTATAGGGGTCAAAAGATCTTCCAAGCGGCGGGCTTCACTGTCGTAATAATTTCCCAAATCACCCTTGAAAGCCACCTTGAAGTCAGGGTAATAGCCTGCCAAATAGTCCTTTAGTTGCTTGGGTACTTTGTTTTCATAATAAAGATTTTGACAATAGCGGATTGCATACTGGTACTCTATCTCATTGAGCTGGTGCTTTTGGTGCCAGTCTTTCCATAGCACTGCCAAAGGATAATCCTCCAATACCTCCATAGGGGTTTCGCCCTCCTTGGTAGCATGCATTCGATAGATTTGTTGCCCCAGTAGCAGTGTCCTTGTTTCCCCTTGGTACCACTCACATGCATATTCGTAGTCTTTGTTTTTGCGCCATAGGGCTAATAGGTCGTTAAGGGCTTCTCGTACCTTCTCCACCCTTATGATCTTGTCAAAGAGGAAGCCTTTTTTTTCCTTGCGCTCCTTGTCAAACTGAGGCTGAGGCAAGGCAAAAGGCGTAAGCCTATCAAAATCAATCACACCAAAGCCATTAGAGAGGTCATAGCGCTGCTCCCCTGTCTCATCAGGGTTGTAGGCGAGCTTGTCCATTAGCACCTGCTCGTTCTTGGTGAGCTTACGACCCTTATAGGCTTCTACTTGCTCAGTTACATAATCGGTAAGCCTTTCTTCCTCCTGAAGTACAGTCAAGATTTCCAAAGCCGCCAAGCGCTGGTCAGCACTCTTGGAGACAATAAGGCGGGAGGTACTGTCCTTAAGCACTGCTTCGGGTTGCTTGATAAGCAAGGCCACACTCTCCTTGCGTTGCTCCTTGTTCTTGCGGGAGAGTACCTGCTCTATCGCCAAGATATCGTCCTGTACCAAAGGTACTTTCTTAAGAATCTCAAAAGCAATCTCGGCTACATAAGAAGCCTTGTCATTCAGGGCGGTACGTACCAAGGCACGCTGCCAAGAGTCGGCTGGATATTTTTCAGGTTTCTTTTTCTTCTCTGTTGGACTCTCATAATAGTAGCGCCCGCGACCCAGCACTGGATACACATTTTGCAGGAGGTTCTGGCGTACCTCTACAGGAATTTCCGAGAGTTCCCCTGCCAAGCGTTCTTGTTGCTCTTCATTGGCTTCACCTATGAGAAATCGGTAAATATCCTGTGACTTTAGGGTAAAGCTAAGCCAACGGAAGCCCACACCCTCAAAGTGTTTGCCCTCCTTAGGCAGTGCCTTGGCAACCGCCTGCATACGGTCAAAAAGCACTGGGGAGAGACTACCCTCGGGGAGGTTCTGCAAGAGCCAATAGTCCAAATCAGCCGCTTCTCCGAAATGGTTTTCTGCATAGGTGGCTATCTCCCAGTCGGTTCTTCCAGTTTCTCGTACAAAGTAAAGGGTAACGATACGCCCCTCTTGGCTTGTCTGAGGGTCTTGGATAGCCTTCACCGCCAAACTGATCGCCTGTTGTACACTGCGTACCCCCACCGCCCATAGGGCGACATAGCGTTCTATATTGTCCTTACTACTCACTGCTTTTTCAGCAGCAGTGTGATCAGCAAGGAAGGTTTGTGCCAGCTCCAAAGTACGCTTGACAACCGACTGTTGGGGGGCTTCCCAGCCAAAACCAAACCATACATCTACCGCACGTACCACACTACTAAAGCGGGTGAGGTTGTGCTGGAGAATGACTCCTATAAAGTGCTGTAAGGAAGCCAAAGAGGTGCCGTCCAAGGATTCCAAGATTGTTTGTCTCAAGCCTTCCTGAAGCTGAGCAGCTAAAAGGAGTTTCTCTACCAAGGTACGGTAGCGGGTATCCTGTGTTATCAGAGCAGCCTTAATCAGTACGGCACATACCCCTCCTATCTCATGCTCGCTGGAGAAAATGTCTTTAAAAAGCTCATAGTAAGCATCAGGATTCTCTGAAAGCACTAGGGCAAAGAATTCCTCTACATTATACTCCCTATAGACCACATATTGGAATTGCTCGGCTATAGGCAACACGCCCACCCCTGAGCCGTAATAGTTATGCAGTGTAGACATCTTAGAGAGTTGTACCTCGGTATAGTCGGCAGGATTTTCCGAGCGGAAAGGGCGACGCCCCCACCATCTTAGGTAGGGATAGGCCAGCAGTGAGTCCCAGACACGCTGCGCGTAAGGGGCTATTTCCTTACCAAAGAGTAGCAAGGCAAGCGCCTTTCCTTCCTTGCTCTCCCAGAGCTTATCAGGGAAATTGTAGGAGGCAAACTCTTGTTCGAAAGCTCCTATTTCTTCATATTCCATAAGGCCAGTAATATAGGCACCCAACTGCTGATAGGGAGCGGAGAAAGAAGCTAAATCGGCTTCTTTGAGTTCCTTTGGCTCATACTTGGCTAGGAACTTTTCGGCTTGTTCTTGCTTGATCATTCATTTAAGGGTTATATGATTAAAAAACAGGTAGTTGCTTAGTACTTCTGAAATCTCTTATCTCTACAGTCTGATTTTCTTCATCTACTTTATAATAAAGCGCAAATCTTCCATTTAGAAAGAATCTTTTGTACAAATCTAATTTCTTACTATACTTAGCTGAAAAATATGGGTTTTCGGCGAGATTATCCTCCAAATTTTCAACAGCTTGGATTATCTTAAGGGAATAATTAAAAGAACCATTATGTTCCTCCCAATAGTCAAGCGTTTCATAGTACTTACTTTCAGCTTCTATCAGCCATTTTACTACCATATCTTTCTCTTACTTTTTTACGTACTTCCTCACTACTGACAACTTTTCCTTCTTTTGATAGCTGTTCTGCTCTCTCAAAATAGGCGATTTCCTCATCAGTGAGTTCATAATAAAAATCGGTTTCTTCCTCCATCGCTCGGCTTAAGAGCTCGTTGTATTGCGCTATAGGAAGCACAGCATACATAGCGTTGCCGTCTTCATCGTTAAGGAATTGAGGGGTTAAGGCATTCATAATGGTTAATTGTCAATGGTTAATTATCAATGGTTAGCTAATAGTGAATAGTGAACAACTGAATATTCACTATTCATTCTTCACTCTTCACTCTTCACTTTTTCAATAAGTTGCAAAGTGGAACTATCATGCTTGGCTGGCTGAGCGGCTGAAAAGTCCTTGAGAATTGTGCCAGCCAATTGCTTACCAAGCTCTACGCCCCATTGGTCATAGCTATAGATATTCCATAGCACCCCTTGTACGAAGATCTTATGTTCGTATAGGGCAATGAGCTTACCAAGGCTCTCTGGGGTGAGCTTGTCAATGAGTAGGGTGGTAGTGGGTTTGTTGCCCTCGAATACCTTGAACGGCACTAAGTGTTCCGCTACCCCCTCGGCACGCACCTGCTCTGGGGTTTTGCCATTCATAAGCGCCTCAGTTTGGGCAAGGAAGTTGGCCATGATCTTATCTTGGTGGTCTTGATCTCCATAGAGAGAGTGCTTGAAGCCTATAAAGTCAGCAGGAATGCGCTTGGTCCCTTGGTGAATGAGTTGGAAAAACGCATGCTGGGCGTTCGTTCCTGGCTCACCCCATACGATGGCACTCGTCTGGTAACTGACACGCTGTCCACTGCGATCTATATACTTTCCGTTACTCTCCATAATGGCTTGTTGCAAGTAGGCAGGGAAGCGGTGTAGGTATTGGGTATAGGGGATAATGGCTTCGGTCTCTGCCCCATAGAAGTTGGTATACCATACAGAGAGCAAGGCCAAAAGTACAGGAAGGTTTTCCTTAAAGGGTGCAGTGCGGAAGTGGGTATCCATCTTTTGGGCCCCCAAAAGGAGCGCTTCAAAGTTTTCATAGCCTACTGAAAGGGCAATGGTAAGCCCTACGGCACTCCATAAGGAGAAACGCCCCCCTACCCAGTCCCACATGGGGAATACATTCTCAGGGGCAATACCGAACTCATCTATCTTCTTGAGGTTGGTAGAAACTGCTACGAAGTGCTTGGCTACATCGGCCTCTTTGGCATGCTTGAGGAACCACTTTTTCACTGTAAGAGCATTGGAGAGGGTCTCCTGAGTGGTAAAGGTCTTGGAGACAATCACAAAAAGAGTAGTCTCAGGATTGAGGTGCTTGATCACTTCATGTACATGATCACCATCTACATTGCTGATAAAGTGAATGTTGAGGTGATTTTTGTAGAACTTCAGGGCTTCAGTAACCATCACAGGTCCTAAGTCCGACCCACCGATACCGATATTCACCACATCAGTAAAGGGCTTACCTGTATAACCTTTGCGCTTGCCGGAGATGATTTCCTGCGAGAAAGCCTTGATTTTTGCTTTTACTTCCTCTACCTCTGGAATTACGTTTTGCCCATCGACCAAGATTTCTTTCTCAGCCGAGCGCAAGGCTGTATGGAGTACCGCACGACCTTCGGTAGCGTTGATCTTATCACCTGTGAAATACTTCTCAATAGAGGCCTTTAGGTCACACTCTTCAGCCAATTGCAAAAGGAGATTACGGGTGGTCTCATCCCAATTGTTCTTGGAGTAGTCCACCCAAAAGTCTTCCCACTGGAGGGTATACTTTGGGGCACGTGTTGCATCTTGTGCAAAAAGTTGTTGTAAGGTAACATCTTTTACCTTAGCGAAATGAGCTTCTAAGGCCGCCCAAGCCTTGGTTTGTGTAGGGTTCTGTGTTGCTAACATTATATTTTTAGTTTTGAGTTCTAAGTTTTGAATTTTAAATTCTAAGGGGGTTAGTAGTGACGAGTGACAAGTGACAAGTGACTAATGATTAGTGACTAATATCTTGAAACTAAAAATTCAAAACTAACATGAAATCATTTATTTTAACTTTGTCTGTATGGCTATTTGCCTATACATTTTCTCCTGTGAAAGCACAGGAGTTAGCTTCTCCCAATGGAAAAGTAGTTCTTTCCTTCTCTCTTACTAAGGAAGGTACTCCTTCTTATAAGATTAGCTATAAGAACAAATCTGTAATCAAGGAAAGCACTTTAGGTTTTCTCTTGAAAAAAGGAGAATCTCTCAACGCTCATTTTAAGGTAGTTGATAGTAAAAGAACTACTTTCAAGGAAACATGGCGCCCCGTATGGGGGGAGGAAAGTGATATCCTCAATCACTACAATGAGTTATGTATCTTTTTGGAGCAAACCACTACTCACAGAAAGATGAATCTACGCTTTCGTGTATACAATGAAGGAGTTGGTTTCCGCTATGAATTTCCTGAGCAAAAGGAGCTCACCTACTTTGTGATCGCAGAGGAACTAAGTCAGTTTGCCATGGCAGGTGACCATACCGCCTGGTGGATTCCAGGAGATTACGATACCCAAGAGTATGACTATACCCAGAGTAAGCTCTCGCAGATACGTAGCCTTATGCCTCAGGCAGTGATTAAGAATGTATGTCAGACACCCTTTTCCTCTACTGGAGTGCAGACATCACTTATGCTCAAGAGTCAAGATGGTTTGTATATCAACCTACATGAGGCCGCCCTAATGAATTATCCTTGTATGCACCTGAACTTAGACGAGCAACACCTAATCTTCCAATCACACCTTACCCCTGATGCTAAGGGAGATAAGGGGCATCTATACACGCCCTGTCATACTCCTTGGCGCACTATAATGGTCAGTGATGATGCTCGTGAGATCTTAGCCTCCCGCCTTATCCTGAACCTCAATGACCCTTGTGCACTCTCCGACACTTCTTGGATAAAACCTGTTAAATATATAGGGGTATGGTGGGAAATGATTACAGGCAAAAGCTCTTGGGCTTATACCAACGACTTGCCTACCATAAAATTGGACGAGGTAGATTACAGCAAAGTAAAACCTAATGGAACACACGCTGCTAATAACCAAAAAGTACGTGCTTATATTGATTTTGCTGCCAAACACGGCTTCGACCAAGTGCTTGTGGAAGGTTGGAATATAGGATGGGAAGACTGGTTCGGACACAAAAAGGACTATGTGTTTGACTTTATAACTCCTTACCCCGACTTCGACCTCAAAGCACTGAACGACTACGCGCACTCTAAAGGTGTAAAACTGATGATGCACCACGAAACTTCTGGCTCTACGCGCAACTACGAACGCCATATGAAAGCCGCTTACGAGTTGATGAATAAATATGGTTACAATTCAGTGAAAAGTGGATATGTAGGCGACATTCTTCCTGTTGGCGAACACCACTATAGCCAATCTACTATCAATCACTACCTCTATGCAATAAAAGAAGCAGCCAAATATAAAATAATGGTGAATGCTCACGAGGCGGTACGCCCTACCGGTCTGTGCCGTACTTACCCGAATATGATAGGCAATGAATCAGCTAGAGGTACTGAGTATGAGGCTTTTGGCGGCAACAAAGTATTCCATACCACTATCTTGCCTTTCACTCGTTTGCAAGGTGGTCCTATGGATTATACCCCTGGCATTTTTGTAATGGACATATCTAAGATGAATCCTAGCAACAACAGTCGTGTACGTTCTACTCTCGCTCGTCAATTGGCGCTCTATGTCACTTTGTATAGTCCTTTGCAAATGGCTGCTGATGTGATAGAGCATTATGAAGCTCGACCTGATGCATTCCAGTTTATTAAAGACGTGGCGTTAGATTGGGATAAAAGCTTATATCTTGCTGCAGAACCTGGAGAATATGTACTTACAGCCCGAAAGGCCAAGGGTAAAGACGAGTGGTATGTTGGCTGTACTGCAGGAGACCATGGATATAAAACCGATCTTTCTCTTGATTTCCTTAAACCTGGCAAGATTTATCAAGCTACCATCTATTCAGATGCTAAAGGAACTGCTTGGAATAAGAACCCTGAAAGCTATGTCATAGAGAAATTATCCGTCACAAATAAGTCTGTATTGAAAGGGTTAGTTGCAGGAGTTGGTGGAGGTTTTGCCATCTCTATTAAATAAAAACAGAGACAGCTTTCTTTGCTAGATGTTTCAAATGTAATCTTCTTAATAAGAAGACATGCATAATTCAAATGTTATTAATGTAGATTTTCAATCTAAAAGTCTAAACCATA
>ENA-OWLM01001084-OWLM01001084.1-metagenome-genome-assembly--contig:-NODE-1084-length-10175-cov-4.489921_pt1 | contig 10175 bp, 7 predicted proteins | sample MGYA00245349_ERZ651102 | MGnify/ENA primary metagenome ERZ651102 (study PRJEB26857, sample SAMEA4031759) | metagenome | biome: human; feature: oral; material: saliva | place: Philippines | collected 2014... | reverse complement strand
TGTACCAGCAGCACCTCTATGGGCTGACGGGTAAGCTCGGAGGCAAGGCCGTCGTGGCCTACCTCAATAATGAGGGATACAACATCCTCACCATCGAGGATGCTGAGACGGGCAAGAAGACGGAGGTCCCCTACGTCTACACGCCTGATGGACTGCAGTTCCACAAGGAGTACAACGGCGTCTCCACGCTGCTGTGGAAGGATGCGGATAAGAGCTACAACACCCCTGCGGGTGAGAAGCTCACGGCACGTACCGACCCCGACTACGCTGGCTTCGCTCACTATCTCGGTGAGTATGACCTGATGTGCACGGGCTGGACGACGCCTCGCACCGTCACCTTCTCGCAGGCTGCACGCAACCTCTATCGTATCACGGGTATGGCGCCCAACCTCACGATCTACGCTACCTACGACGCTGCTAAGGATCGCTTTGAGATCAAGACGCAGAAGCTCGAGAATACGGGGGGTGCCTTCCTCGCTGTGTGGGCTGCTCCTAATGGTACCAACCTCTCGTGGGGCACAGGCTTCGGTATGTATAGCAAGCTCGATGAGACCTATACTACGGGCAAGCGCTATAAGCTGGTCGATAATGGTATCTGGGGTACATTCATAGCAGGCTCCTATATCCTTTGGAAGCCCGGTGGTGGCGAATACAAGTCCTTCGGTGACTCTCGCTTCACTTCGCCCGTATTCACTAAGAAATAAGTAAGAGATATGAAGATCATACATCGCTCGCTCGGGGCGCTCCTCCTGGCTTCGCTTACGCTCCTCGTAGGTGTCAGCTCCTGCCGCAAGGACGACCCTGCTACGAAGACCGAGCACACGCTACGCGTCCTCTCCTCTGAGCACAACTTCACTGCTGCAGGTGGTACGGGGACGATCACGCTCGCCGAAGGAGGCTTCACCGCGAAGTCGGAGGCCAGCTGGATCACCCTTGGCGCTACCGAGGGTACGAAGGTTACCTTCACCGTCGCACCCTTCACTGAGCCCACGACTCGCACGGGCCTCATCATCCTCACGCGAGGCGACGAGACCCAGCAGGTAGCCATCTCCCAGCTCGGTGCCTATAGCTACGTCTCCGACCTGGAGTCAGCCTACACCATCGAGCGTAAGGGCGGCACCATCGAGATCGCGCTCGTCGGGGACATCCGTCCCAGTGAGGTCAAGATCGAGGGTCTGCCTGAATGGGCGTCCTTCAAGGTCGAGGGTAAGAAGCTCCTCCTCACAGTCGAGAGCACAAACGTCTTCCAGCGCGAGGCTAACCTCACGCTGAAGCTGAGTGACCTCTACAGTAAGAGCTTCCGCCTGATACAGTCTTATGGTCCGCTCGGCTACGATGCGGTGCTCGGCGACTATAAGCTGACCTATATCTCCACCTATCAAGGTGAGACGAAGACGGCGGATGTCAAGCTCATCGCTGACCAAGCTAAGAAGGCCTTCATCCTGCAGGGGCTGGCTGCTGATATCCCAGTAGCCTTCGAAGAGAAGACGAATACGCTGACCATCAAGCCACAGGAGCTCGCGAAGCCCCAGGGTGTGACGGCATCGCTCATCCTCGCTTCGTATGCTGGCTGGTTCCCTGGTGCTGATGGCAAGGCTACGGGCGACCTGACGTGGGGAGCTGACTACACCTACTCCGCTACGTGGGATGCCGTCTCTATCGAGCACCCCGTCTTCCCCTTCACGCCTTCGGAGGCTGCGAAGAAAAGAGGGCATCACGGCCTGCACTTCTTCCTCTTCGAGGGTGGTAGCTATAAGAGTGCCTACTCGGGGACTACGGGGATCCACACGATCCTTGAGTTCTCGCTGACGAAGAAATAGCACACACTCATTCTTGCTCATTCCCCTGGCGGGCCCGGCCAACCGTCAGGGCCGCATCGCCGCCGACAACATGCTGGGGCGAAGCGAAACCTACAAGAAGACCCAGGGGACCGCCATCTGCAAGCTGTTCGATCTGGCGGTGGCGAGCACCGGTCTGAACGAGAAGCGGCTGGTGCAGCTGGGCTTGCCGTTCGAGAAGGCCTATGTCCACCCGGGCAGCCACGCCGGCTACTACCCCGGCGCCCACCCGGTCAGCCTCAAGCTGCTGTTTGCCCCGGATGGCAAGATTTACGGCGCCCAGGCCATCGGCAAGGATGGCGTCGACAAGCGCATCGACGTGCTGGCGGTGGCCCAGCGTGCCGGCCTCACCGTGTTCGATCTGCAGGATCTGGAACTCACCTATGCACCGCCCTTTGGCTCGGCCAAGGACGTGATCAACATGGCGGGGTTCGTGGCGAGCAACCATCTGAAAGGAGATACCACCCTCTGCCACGCAGCCGAGGTGCAGGCCCGCCATCCTCATCAGGTGGTGCTGGATGTGCGCAACACCCCGGAGCTCGACAAGCTGGGCCGCATCCCGGGGGCGATGCATATTCCGCTGGATGAGCTGCGCGGCCGTCTCGATGAGTTGCCCAGGGACAAGGAGCTGCTCATCAGCTGCCAGGTGGGGCTGCGCGGCCACGTGGCCTGCCGGCTGCTGAGCCAGCACGGCTTCAAGGTGAAGAACCTCTCCGGCGGCTTCAAGACCTGGCAGATGGCGATCGCCGAATAGGGGAGGGCCATCGCTGGCCGATCAGTCCGCTCGCAATGACAAGGGGGCCACTCGACAGAGTGGCCCCCTTGCTTTTCTTCTTCCAGGCGGGGGAGGGTCAGTGGCCTCTGTTCTTCAGCTGCTTGCCGATATGCTGCTGCAGCACGGTCAGCATGCAGGCACCGGAGAGACCTACCATCAGGGCACCGTTGACGGCTTCCAGCGGGCCAAGCAGCTTCCACTTGTCACTCATGACGATGTCCCCATACCCCAGGGTGGCGAAGTTGACACCGGAGTGGTAGATGGCCTCGTGCAGGGTGCTGAACTCCCCAAGCCAGAGGAAAAGCGCCCCCCAGACCCCGATCTGCGTCAGGTTGCCCAGCATCACCAGAGTGATGATGCCAAACAGGGCCAGTATGCCGGCCAGGGCCCCTTCCTGCTCCTTGAAGTGTTTGATATAGAAGCGAACACACCAGACGGAGACCAGGGATTGCAGCAGCATGTTGACCAGGATCACCGGGATGCCGACCATAAAAATGAGGAACATGTCACTCTCCTAATTTGGCTTCTGCCAGGGGGCGACCGACCGGCCACCACTGCTCCAGCAGCAAGATACACAACCAGCCGTAGCCGGCCACCAGCAGATAGAGGCCGCACCGCATGGCGGCCGCCATCCAGACATCCTTGCCGTTGGCGCTGTCCTCGATGGCCGGGCCAAACAGGATGAGTGCCGTGATCCAGGCGTTGCTCCAGAACGAGGGCGGGAAGCGGCTTGCCGCCAGCGGCACCAGGCGTCGCGCCACCCAGAGCGTCATCAGCACCAGCATCAGCACCAGCATCAACAGGGACGGCCAGAGGCTGAGCCCCATCCAGAGTGCGAGCGCCAGCAGGGCCCCCATCAGGGTGGAGAGCACCAGCTCCTGACCCGCCAGTCTGGCATTGAGGGAGGTGCTCTGCTGGGCCAGGGCCACCGTCTTCATGACGGCGGGGATGTAGAACGCCGGATTGCCGAGTGCCAGCAGCCAGACCGGCAGCACGATGGCCACGGCGCGCAGGGCGAGCCGCTCGGGATGCTCGGGGGGCTGGTGTGTGGGTTTTTTCTGGGAGGCCGCCACCGCCATGGGGGGAAAGAGTGCATGCGCCATGCGGTTGACCAGGACGCCCACCAGGATCCCCACCCCCATCATCTGGGCGATGGCGATGGCCAGTCGCTGTTCGATGAGACCGGCTATCGGGATCACCGTGATGGCCATGGTGAGCAGCATGGCGGCGGTGCCTTTGCCAGCCATCCCCTGTTGCATCAGCAGATAAAGCATCAGGGCGACGAGCAGAACGCTGGCCAGGGCGTAGTGGGTCAGCAGGGGCACCAGCAGCACCCCGGAAACCATGATCCCCAGCAGCAGGAGTCCGCCCAGGGCCCCCTTCTTGAGGCCGATCGGCTCGCCGGGCTGGCACAGCACGACCCAGGCGATGATGACGCCGAGGTGGGGCATGGGCAGGCCCATGCCGTAACAGAGGCCTGCCGAGAGCCCGATGCCGGTGCCGATGCGCAGCACTGCCCGGTCGAGGTTATGCATGGGACGGCTCCACGTCATGGACCTCAATAGAGGAAGGAGAAGAGGCTCATCAACCGTATGTAGAGCCCCCCCAGCCAGTGCATCACCCAGTTGCCGCCGGTGTAGACCAGCACGTCGGCCTGCCCGCCGACCCGCAGCGCGTCGACCGGGGGCTGATCGTCGGCCCGAAAGGCGATCTTGACCGGGAAACGCTGGGCCTGGCGCAGCCAGTCGCGGCTGTTGTCCACGGTGGGCAGGGTGCCGGCGGGCTGGCTCTTGCCGGTGCTGACCCCGTAGCCGATGCTGAGCACCTCTCCCTCGAACAGCTGGCCGGGCAGGCTGTCGAGCAAAATGGCGGCCTTGTCACCGGGCCGAATGTTGCCGAGGTTGTTCTCCGTCATGTCCACCGAGACCCAGACGTCGTGGATGGCGATCAGGGTCATGGCCGGAGAGCCGGCACCGATAAACTGGCCGGTGTCCGTGCGTAGATCGGTGATGAGGCCGCGCCCCGGCGCCACCACGTGAGTGTTCTGGCGATCCAGCTCGGCCTTGTTGACCGCCGAGCGGGCACTGAGCAGCTGGGAGTTGTCCTCCCCAGTGGCGCCAGCCGCCTCGATGGCGCGCCGGACGTCGGCCTCGGCCGCCGCCACCTGGCTCTTCGCGGTCTCGCGGTTGGCCTGGGCCACCTCGAGGCGGCGCACCGAGATGGCCCCCGGATCTTCGCGATAGAGCCGCTCCTGGCGCTGGGCATCCTTGGCGGCGTTGTCATAGGCGGCGCGCATGGCCATCAGGGAGGCTTCCGCCGCCTTGACCCCTTCGGTGCTCGCCTTGACGCCGCTCAGGACCGTCTGATAGTCGGATCTCGCCTTGGCGAGAGCGATGTCATAGGGCTCGGGATCGATCTCGAACAGAGGGGTGCCGGCATCCACGTCCTGGTTGTCGCGTACATGGACCTTCTGGATCTGGCCGGAGACCTCGGCGGCGATGGGCACCACGAAGGCCTGCACGCGGGCCTGGGAGCTGTAGGGGGTGAGCCTGTCGGCCAGCAGATACCAGCCGAGCAGCAGCAGGATGATCCCCAGCAGCCCTAGGGTGGCCCGACGGCTGGACTGGCCGGGAGAGGTGGTGTTGTCAGTCATGGGCGCTTGCCTTCTGAGTCATGGGGCGGGCGGCGTCGAGCAGGGGAACCCAGTCGGCGCGCTTGCGCAGCTGGGCATCCACTTCGGAGGTGACCAGGGGGCGTTCGCGCCCCTGCTCCCAGCCGCCGCCCAGTGCCTTGTAGAGCGTGATGAGGTCGCGCATCCGGGCGCCCCGGCTGTTGACCAGCCGCTCCTGCTGGCTGAACAGGGCGCGCTGGGAGTCGAGCACGCGCTGGAAGTCCGCCATGCCCTCGCGATACTGGGTGTTGGCGATCTCGAGTGAGCGGCGGGCCGCCTCGCCGGTCTGGGTCAGCAGGGTGATCTCCTCCTGGCCGTTGGCATAGGCCACGGCGGCGTCGTCCACCTCCCGGGCCGCCTGGAGCACGCTGTCGCGATAACGTTCGTGAAGCTGCTGGAAGCGGGCATCCTGCACCAGGATCTGGTTGCCAAGGCGCCCCTGATCGAACAGGTTCCAGCTCAGCGAGGGGCCAATCCCCCAGGAGTAGGTGCCGCTCTCACCGCCGGCGGCGTTGATCCCGAGGGTGCCGAGCAGGGTGATGGAGGGATAGAGATCGCTCTCGGCCACGCCGATCAGGGCCGACTGGGCGGCCAGCTGTCGCTCTGCCGCCCGCACGTCGGGACGACGGCGCAGCAGATCGGCGGGCATCTCGGCAACCAGCGCCAGCTCGCCCTTGGGAATGACGCCTGTGCCTTCCTGCATCTCGGGCAGGGGCCCGGGGGAGCGTGCAAGCAGAGCGGAGAGGGCATTCTGGCTTTGGCGCAGCGTGGTCGCGAGCTGGGGAATGCTGGAGAGGGTGCCCAGGTACTGAGTCTTGGCCTGCTGCACGTCCAGCTCGGCAGTGTTGCCGCTCTTGAACTGCCGCTCGGTGATCTGCAGGCTGCGCTCCTGGATGCGGGCGTTTTCGCGGGCGATGATGAGCCTGGCCTCCAGGGTGCGGATGCTCACGTAGAGCTGGGCCACCTGGGCTGCCATCAGCACCTGGACGTCATCATACTGGGCCAGGGTCGCAAAGTAGCTGGCGTCCGCCGCCTCGACCCCGCGCTGGAACTTGCCCCAGAAGTCGAGCTCCCAGCCGAGATTGAACCCGGCACCGTAGCTGCTGCCCGCGCTGCTGTGCCCGTTGCGGCTCTGGCCGGCCTGCAGGAACTCTGCCGTGCCCACAGTCGCCTGGGGGCCCAGCAGACTCTCGGCGATGCCGAGCTGGGCCTGGGCCTCGAGGATGCGAAGCCCTGCAATCCGGACATCCGGGTTCTTTTGCAGCGCCTCCTGCACCAGGGCGCTGAGCACGGGATCGTGCAGCTTGTCCCACCACTGGCGGTAGTCGGCCGTGGTCGCCGCCTGCTGGCTTTCGCGGGCGCCCTGCCAGCTGCTTATCTCCTCGACCCGGGGGGTCTGATAGTCGGGACCAAGCAGGGTACAGGCGCTCAGCAACAGGCAAGACCCCCCGACAAGCAGGGGGCGAATGACGGGTCGTTCGGCCATGGGGTTATTTTTCCGGGTTGGCCAGACCGTCGTCGACCCAGGCCATGAAGATGAGATACCCGATGGAGAGCATGGTGGCGCCGATGAACATGCCGAGGATGCCATTGGTCGCCATGCCGCCCAGGGCGCCCAGCAGGACCACCGGCATGGGGGCATCGACACCGCGTCCCAGCAGCAGTGGCTTGAGCACGTTGTCGGCCATGCCGGCCACGAGCAGCAGCACGGTGTAGACGATGTTGAGCAGGGTGCCGTGATCCCCAGACATCCACATGTAGGCGATGACCGGCCCTGTGACCAGGAGGACGGGGACCTGGGCGATCCCCAGGATCAAGGCCAGCACGAACAGGACACCGACCGCCGGGATCCCGGCGATGGACATGATGATGCCGGCCAGCAAGGCCTGGATGAAGGCCACCCCGATGACCCCCATGGCGACGGCCCGGATGGTGCTGGTGCACAGCTTGGTCAGTTCCAGCCCTTTCTTCTCATTGGTGATACGCATGAAGATGCGATCGGCGCTGTTGGCGCCCGAGGCACCAAAGGCCATGATGATGCCGGCCACGATGAAGGAGAACACGAAGCCCAGCAGGTCGCCCCCCATGCTGGCCAGCAGGCCGAGGGCCCGCTTGGTGAGCTCCCCAATCTGCGGCTTGTAGCTGACGATGAAGCTGGACAGGTCCATCGACGCCTTGGTCCACAGGGCATGCAGCTTGGTGCCGATCAGCGGGATGTTGGCAATCTCGGCGGAGGGGGCCGGGATCACCAGGGTATCGTTGTTCACCTTGTCGACCAGGACGCTGACGCTGTCACCCAGGGAGCTGAACATGGCGACCGTGGGCACCACGAGCAACAGGATGCCCAGCAGCGTCAGCAGGGTGGAGGTCCGGCCCTGCTTTCCGCCCAGACGTGCGGCGAGACGCTGGTGGAGGGGGTAGAGGGTCACGGCCAGGATCAGGGCCCACAGCATCATGTTCATGAAGGGGGAGAAGACGGTGAAGCAGAAGGAGCCCAGCGCCAGGATCAGGCCAAACTTGATGAACATATCCAGGAATCTGGCAACCACTCTCTTTTCAACGACAGACAGATCGTTATTTTCCATTCTGGTATGACTCCAACAAGAACAAGGGATAGGGGCTCGGCCACGGGACGCCGGGTCAGAAAACATGGTTTTTACTGTAATAAATGAAACGCCTGTCTACCTCAAGAAGAGGCATTGACGTCATCTGTACGTTATTTCCGGTACAGATGTTTAATGTTTAAAAAATATTTAACTAATTGATATTGGTTAGGTTGTTCAAAGATCCTGCTAGGGCAAATAATATGTAATGCCCTTGCGTAGTACAAGTGAACAATTGTTTCCAGTCTAGCCTGCGTTCAGAAAAGAGGAACAAGTTTGCATATATAAAATGAAATGCCAGAGGCCGAACCGGTCAGAGTGGACATGATGAGTGCAGGGTGTGAAAAATGTGTGTTCATCCGGCTTGTATCCATGATCTGTCCGGGCATTTGGTGTTCACGGGATGGGGGTTTATCCTATTGGCTCCTGCGCTGCGCTGGTGGCGACTCAATCTGGGATGGAATCTATGCGCCCCCTCATACCCTGCCTTCACTCTCGTGTTCCTCGTCTCTCCTGGTGGCTGGTCGGATTGATCGCCCTGCTGCTGACCGGCTGCGGCCAGGACAAGCCCGCAGACAAGGCATCGACCACGGACACGACCGCGCAGCCGGTCGAAGGGGCGCCGAACGCCGTGGTACAGGCTAATGCCCGCCAGTATCGGGATGCCCCGGCGCTGGCGCTGGTTTTCTCCGGCCCCCTGACCCCCAAGGCAAGCTGGCAGAGCTGGCTCGCGGTCAGTGAAGGGGGCAAGCAGGTGCAGGGGGAGTGGATCCTCGCCGACGATGGCCGCACCCTCTATTTCCCGAACGTTCAGCCCGACAAGCGCTATGAGGTGAGCCTCAAGGCGGGGCTGGGCCCATCCTCCCAGAGCTGGAACCTCAAGACCCGTCCGCTGGAGGCGGGGGCCTCGTTTACCGCGAGCGGCATGGTGTTGCCGCTGCGCGACGATCTGCGTCTGCCCATCAGCGCGGTCAACGTGGACGAGGTCAATATCGACTTCTTCCGGGTGGATGCGGAATATCTGCCCCGTTTTCTGGCCGAGTATCGCCCCAGTGCCGGCATGGGCAACTGGGATCTCGAGCAGATCACCCAGCGGGCCAAGCGGGTGTTCAGCGGTCGCTATGCCTTGTCGCTGGATCCCAACCGGCGGGAGACCCGCCTCATCAACGTGAAGGAGCCGCAGCTGGCCGAGGCCGGCGTCTACTTTGCGGTGATGTCGCCCCTTGGCAACTACGACTGGCGCAAGGAGACCACCTATTTCGCGGTGAGCGACATGGGCCTCAGTGCCCGCCGCTACCGGGATCAGCTGGAGGTGTTCGTGAGCTCCCTGGCGAGCGCCGATCCCCTCAAGGATGTGCAGCTCTCCCTGCTCGACGAGAAGGGCAACCGGCTGCAGGTGCAGCAGACTGACAACCGCGGTCACCGCCGCTTCGATCAGGTGCAGGGGGCCCGCCTGCTGCTGGCCGAGCAGGGTCAGCATCTGGCGGTGCTGCGCCTCGACGGGGCGGCCCTCGATCTCTCCACCTTCGATCTCGGTACCCAGCCCTGGCAGGCCCAGCAGTTGTATCTCTTTAGCGGGCGTGACCTCTATCGCCCCGGCGAGCGGCTCGACAGCGAGATCTTGCTCAAGGGCCAGGATGGCCAGCTGCTGCCAGGCATGGCGGTGGAGCTGGAGGTGAAACAGCCGGACGGTCAGCTGCTCGAACAGAAACGGCTGCTGCCGGACAATCTTGGCGCCGCCCACTACGGCCTGCGTCTGCCGGATGATGCGCCGCTCGGGCGCTGGACTATCAACCTCAAGACCGCCGCAGGTAGTCGCTTCGAGTGGCCTTTTCTGGTGGAGGAGTTTTTGCCGGAGCGGCTCAAGCTGCAGCTTGGCAAGGGGCCGGATGGGGAAGTGACGAGTCTGGACGCCGCCCTCAGCCTGCCACTGCAGGGGGACTATCTCTACGGCGCGCCGGCCAGTGCCACCAAGGCCAAGGCGGAGGTAAAGATCAGCCGCGCCACCAGGCCCTTTACCCAGTGGCAGGAGTTCACCCTGGGGGATGTGCTGCTCACCGAGCAGGCCAAGGATCTTGAACCCCTCAGTCTCACCCTCGATGCGCAGGGGCAGGGGACGTTTTCGCTGGCTGATGAGCTCGAGGGGGTGCGCGCCCTCGGGCCGCTGGAGGTGGCCTATCGGGTGTCGCTCTCCGAGCCAGGTGGCCGCGCCGTCAATCGCAGCCGCACCCAGTATGGCTGGCCCGCGGGCAGCCAGTGGCCGGCCCTCAAGGCCGATTTTGTGGCGG
>ENA-OWLM01001083-OWLM01001083.1-metagenome-genome-assembly--contig:-NODE-1083-length-10176-cov-16.451339_pt1 | contig 10176 bp, 8 predicted proteins | sample MGYA00245349_ERZ651102 | MGnify/ENA primary metagenome ERZ651102 (study PRJEB26857, sample SAMEA4031759) | metagenome | biome: human; feature: oral; material: saliva | place: Philippines | collected 2014... | reverse complement strand
TCAAACGCCGTCTGAAAACCGCCGGCCCCGGCGATAATCCCACCTAAAATCCCTGCACCGGCTGTGGTGGCTAACATACCGCCAATAAGACCTACCGCAAGCCCAGGACGGTCTGCGATAGAAAAGGCCACATAGCCGGCAAATACTGCAATCATTAAATGGAATGCGGCGCCACCGCCAATATCCATTAAGGCTTTTGGAATACCATGGAAAATCGTTTCATCTTTGAAAGCTTCAATACCAAACATAAAGGAAATCGCGATTAATAAACCACCGGCAACCACCAACGGCAACATGTGTGATACACCCGTCATCAAATGTTTATAGACGCCTTTTTTATCGCCGCTTTCTTCTGATTTAGCAGAAGATTTTGCTGCGCCGCCTTCATAAATTTTAGCTTCTTTGAATGCCTTATCGAATTCCTGTGCGGTTTTCTTTAACGCTAAACCCGTCGACGTACGATACATCGGTTTACCTTGGAATTTATCTAACGGCACATCAATATCGGCTGCTACAAAAACTAAATCTGCCGCAGCAACTTCTTCAGGGGTAATTTCATTACCTGCGCCCACTTGGCCACGCGTTTCGACTTTTACCTGCCAACCTTGTTTTTTTGCATAGGTTTCAATGGCTTCAGCAGACATAAAGGTATGCGCAACCCCTGTCGGACAAGCTGTCACCGCGACAATATTTTTGACGCCAGAAACACCGCCAAATCCAACCGCACTTTGAGCCGGTTGAACATAGTCCACTGCTTGATTAAGCGCATTCGTCAGCGTGACTTCAGGTGATGCAATTGCCGCATCTTCATTGGCTAAAAAGACTTTTTTGCCCACAAGTTCAGCAGAGTTTGGCAAACTAGATCCGAAAACAATCACTAAATCCGCCTCTTTGGCTTGTTCAACCACAGTATGATTGGCTTTTTTCGCTACCACGCTCAATGCTTGGCGAAGTAAATAGGCTTTTGCCGCACCAATTTGCGGAGATTGAGTTAAAAACAAATTCATTACATTATCCTTCAATCACAGAAATTTTGACATTCGCCAGAATTGGCTCAAGCAAGGCGATATCACTCACGCCCACATTGCTTTGTGAAACGGCAAAAGCAGAAACAGCACTCGCAAACGCTAAGGTATCCGCTTGAGACAGGCCTTTTTCGATACCATAAATTAAGCCAGCTACCATAGAATCACCCGCTCCTACGGTGCTCACCACATTTTCACATTTAGGTGGTTGAGCTTGAATCACAGCCTGTTCACTCAGCCATAAAGAACCGTTCACTCCCATCGAAACAATAACGTTAGCAATACCTTCTGCTTTAAGTTTTTTAGCCGCTGCAATAATTTCATCAAGAGAATTTAACGGATGACCAATCCACGCCTCCAATTCGCGATGATTCGGTTTCACCAACCAAGGATGCGCTTTCAAACCCGCTGTGAGTGCAGCATTACTGCTATCTAATACGACTTTCACACCAGCTTGATGCAACTGATTAAGCCAATCCGCAAACAATTCAGGACTCACACCTCGCGGTAAACTGCCACATACCGCAACAATATCAAAGTTTTGGCAATACGCTAATGAATCTGCTGTAAATTGCTGCCAAGCTTCTGGGGTGATTTGATAACCTAAGAAATTTAAATCTGTTACATCCGCTTCGGTTTCCGTAATTTTTACGTTAATGCGAGTTTTGCCCGCAACACGGTGAAATTTGTCTTCCAATCCCTGTTTTTTAAATAAGGTTTCAAAATCACCGACATTATCTTCCCCTAAGAAGCCACCAACGGCCACCTCTACGCCCAAGTCTTTTAATACCTTAGCGACATTGATGCCTTTGCCTGCAGGGAAAATACCGAGCGTTTCAACGGTGTTCACTTCGCCGATTTCAATACGAGGCAAACGCCCAACTAAATCATAAGCGGCATTTAAGGTAATTGTTGCTACTTTTGCCATCACTTACCCCCGACCTTCGCCTAAACCACTTTCAATGACTGCACCAATACCGTCAATCGCTTGTTGAGCTTCTTCACCGCTCGCGACGAAACGTAGGCGATGACCTTTCACGACACCGAGCGCCACAATTTTCATCAAACTTTTTGCACTGACTAATTGGGTGTCACGATCTAAGTTTTGTACCGCAACAGACGCATTATATTTTTTCACTTCATTAACAAGCACGGCACTTGGACGAGCGTGTAAACCGTGTTCATTACGAATCATAAACACGGCTTCAATAGCATCGGCTGGTAAGCCCGTGTTTTCTTCATGAATTTGTGGTACATGGTCGCTGCTTACTTCAATGGTATCTGGTTCAGCCGGTGGTACGGCAGATACGCTTTCGCCAAGCCCACTCGCAATGATCTTGCCTAAGGCTTCAATAGCTTGTTTCGCATCATCGCCTTCCGCAACAAAACGTAAGCGATGACCTTGAGTCACACCCAATGCCACGATTTTCATTAAACTTTTTGCACTAACTGGTGCGGTTTCTCGAGTAAGATTTTGTACCGTAATCTTGGAGGTGAATTTTTTCACTTCATTAACAAGCACAGCACTTGGGCGAGCGTGTAAGCCATGTTCATTGCGAACAGTAAAGGTCCCAATCACTGCACCCGTAGCGATTTGACCTTCAGATTGAGCAGCTGCAACAGGCACTTTACCGCCATTAAGTGCGGTCAAAATTTGCTGCGTATTACCACTTAATAAAATATTTTGTACTTCATCATCCAATAAACGCGCTAATGTCTCATTAATTTGATCGTTAACCGCCGAAATCGTCAACACGCCTTTCACCGCTTTGCCATTATGATTAAAAATGGTTTTCGCACGACTGAATGCCAACGCATTTTTCACGTTACCTGATACGGCATCGGTTACCCATAAACCTTTACCAAGCGGCAGAGCAGAATTGGATACCACTTCAGAAACAAAGCTATTTTCAACCGCACTTTGCTGTTGTAATTTACCTGCATTGATGGCGGTAAGGGTGAGCAAACTTTGCGTTTCAATATCTAAACTTAATGTTTCTTCAGTAATACTAAAAGCATCGCTTTCACCTAACAAAATAGCTCGGAATTTTTCAACATCTGTTAATGTCGCTAACTGTGCTGCAGTGTCTTCATCACCTAAAACATGCGTTAATTGACGAAGTAAAGCAAGATGCTCATCAGAACGGGCAGCAATACCAATCACAACATAAGCAATATTGCCTTCTCCCCACTCAATACCTTGTGGAAATTGGAAAACTTGCACACCGGTTTTTTTCACCATTGAACGGGTTTCTAATGTACCGTGTGGAATCGCAATCCCATTGCCTAAAAAAGTGGAGGTTTGTTGTTCACGTCCAAGCATGCCTTGCAAATAGCCTTGTTCAACATTGCCAGCTTGCTCTAACGCACTTGCAGCCATTTCAATAGCTTGCAGCTTATTTGTTGCCGTAGCATTTAAATGAATGTTGCTTTCCGAAAGTTCTAACATTCTTGCTCCTTCACATTGATGATTTAAAAAAAGAAAAGCTGCTGATGAGGTCTCTCATCAACAGCTCAAATTGATTATTGGCCGGTACAGGCTTTGAGTAGCATTTCGCTACCTTGGGAAATGTAGGCGTCATTTTCACCGCGCTCTTTGCCTTTTTGCAAATCACGCATTGCATCGTAGATCCCTTGCGTCACACTTGGCGAATCCACTTTTTGCCAACAATTTGCACTTAAACGGCTGAAGTTAGTTTGTAATGCTTCTGCATGTAACACACCGCTATAGTAAGCATACACATCAGAATCATGACCACCTGTGTAGAGTTTATCTTGAATTTGCTTGATTGGTACAACAATACGACCGAGATACCAGTCATTCGCACCACTTGCAAAATTATCCACAAAGAAATTTTTTGTTACACGATCTTTATACGTTGCCACAGTGGCTTCATAAGCGGCAGCATAAGATTTTTGGTCGATTTTATCTTTATCTAAATCAATGACCTTTTTGTCTTTACCCATAAATGGAATGTAAGAGGTCATATCTGAAATCGAAGAACAACCCGCAAGCATTACTGCCACAAAGAATACCGAGATTTTTTTAAACATTAAATTTTCCTTATTTATAGGCGGTTAAAACCGCTGTTAATTATACTTAGAATGGGGAGTTAAGCAAGGTAACACCTAGTACTACGCTGATTCTTTGCTCACTCCGCTGTCTTTGACAATCGAAACTAAAATTTGATCAATTTTGAAGTTTTCGGTATCAATGACTTCAAATTTATATTTATCGTATACGACAAAATCGGTTTTTTTCGGAATTTTGCGTAACATATACATCATAAAGCCACTAATAGTCTCGTAATTTTCTGAATCAGGGAAAGATTCAATATCCAAAACGCGCATCACATCTTCAAGTGGCGTTGCCCCATCAATCAACCAAGAGTTTTCATCGCGGCTAACGATTTGCTCTTCTTCGTTAGAAACCAATTCTCCCATCACAATACTCATCACATCGTTCAAGGTAATTAAGCCCATTACAAGCGCATATTCATTGACGATAATCGCAAAATCTTCCCCCGTAGATTTAAACAACTCCAATACTTCGTATAACGACAGCGTATCTGGGATAAATAACGCTTTGCGTAATAAACGGCTATCTGTTAAATCTACTACTTCTTGTTGAAGATAAAGCGTCAACAAAGTATGGGATTCCACATAACCTAAAATCTTGTCCAAACCATTATCACAGATCACTAATTTAGAATGAGAGTCAGCCGATAAGGTATTCAACACTTCCTGACGAGTAAAAGTGCGGTCTAAAAACACGATGTTTTCACGAGTCGTCATGGTTGAAGACACGGTACGCTCTTGCATTTCAAAGATGTTTTCAATCAAATAATGTTCTTGTGTTTTTAGTACGCCCGCTTCGGCACCAGCCTCCACAATCGCCACAATGTCTTCTGGAGTCATATTATCTTCGCGCTTAGTGGATATCCCCATTAAATGGAAGAAGATATTAGAAAGACCATCAAAAAACCATACAATAGGTTTTAAGAAGAAAATGAAGACTTGCATAATGCCAATAGTCCGTAACGCCACACCTTCAGGATTAATCAATGCGAGACGTTTCGGAATTAAATCGGCTAATAAAACAAATGTTGTGGTTACCATGAAAAAAGCAATCCAAGAGGAGGCTGGCTCAACCCATTCTGCCGTGGTGTATTCATGTAAAAAACTCTGTAAGTGAAGACTAATGGTTGCTTCACCAATCACACCACCGAGTACGGCAACCATATTAAGTCCAATTTGTACTACAGTGATGAAACGCCCTGGCTGTTCCTGTAATTTTAAAACTTTCTCCGCTTTGATATTGCCTTCATTGGCCAACGTTTGTAGTTTAATGCGTCTTGCACCCGCGAGAGAAATCTCAGCTGATGACAAGATTGCACTGACAATAATTAATACGATTAAAATAAAAATCGCTGCAGATAAACTCATAATGTTCTCTTTATTGGCTTTAAAGTGCGGTCAATTTACCGCTGGTTTTTAGGTTAGAAATGTTATTATTAAATTGTGAGGGCGTTCTATGACGCCCCATATTTGAGAAACGCTAATTTTCGCTGTCGAACCAGCCACGTACAAATTGGATAGAAAGGAAAAGAGTAACTAATAAGAAAGCATAGAATACCCAAGATAAAATCGGATGGCTTGGTGTCACATCGCCACTGATTTCTTTCACTGCAACGGCATTGCGATATTCATCGAACATCGTCATCCGCCAACCGTAATACTTGATTTGCACTAATTTGTTTTCATTACCCAAGGCTTGAACTTGAGCCTGTAAGTTCGCTGAACCAAATTTAAAGTAGAATGGAAAACCCCAACGGGTATCTTCATTACGATACACCATGATTTTGCCATCATCATTTTGTGTATTGATAAAATACACATCGCGCGTTGGACCATCAGCCGGATTCGATTTTGTAATCGGACCATCTTTATCCACACGTTTCACTTCCACACCCGTTACTCGCGTCACATCATAGTGCGGGAAAACGTAATCCACCACGGCGAACATAAAGCCGTGGAAAACAAAGACCACTAAAAATAAAAAGTATTTAAAAAACTTACGCATAAAACTCTCCCATTTAAATCGATGATTTATTGTACATTAATTTTAAATAAACGCTCGAAGTTTTGTGTACTAATTTGTGCAAATTCTTCCATAGACAGCCCTTTTAACGCTGCCACATACTCACACACTTCACGTGTATAGGCAGGTTGGTTCTCTTTACCACGATAAGGCACGGGCGCTAAGTAAGGCGAATCCGTTTCAACTAACAAACGATCTGCTGGTACATAACGAATAGCTTCACGAATACTTTCCGCATTTTTAAAGGTAATAATACCCGAACAAGAAATATAAAACCCTAAATCAAGTGCCTTTTTCGCAAAATCCAAGGTTTCCGTAAAACAATGAATTAATCCACCGCACTTTTCTGCCTGGTGCTCACGCAACATGGCAATGGTATCTTCTGGCGCTGAACGCGTATGAATAATCACGGGCTTATCCACTTCATTAGCAATTCTGATTTGATCCGCAAAAACCGTTTGCTGCAATGCCTTATTATCTGCACTGTAATAATAATCCAAACCAATTTCGCCAATTGCGATCACTTTTTTATCTTGGGATAAACGTAATAAACGATCGGCATCGTAAGGTTCTTCTTCAAGATCTAATGGATGCACGCCGCAAGCTAAAGACACATTCGGAAATTTTGCTAACTCAGGGTAAGCTTTTTCAAAACGGCTTAATGTTACGCCAATCGCCAACAAATGCTTCACATCTCGTGCTTGGGCTTTAGCCACTACATCAGCAATATCTTTGTGTAAATTTTCATAATCCAATGCATCTAAATGGCAATGGGAATCTACGATAAACATAATTTATTTAGTCCTTAAATACGTCGGTAATTAACTTCGTCAAACCATCTAGTAACATTAATTCTGTGTTAACGCCGTTGATAGTGAGTAAATCCGAGCGTACTTTTTGCATAATTTTATTTGCGGTTAATAACCCAAGCGCTGTTTGCTCGTCTGCAAATTGAGTTACACCTGTTTTAAGATCAAGTGTTTGCCAGCCACTTTGTATTTCGAGTTTGTATTTAATGGCATCGCTTAAAAACGCTAAAATCCAATCCACTTGCTGTATGGTGCGTTCTTTTTCAAAGAAAGGCAAAATTTCCAAAGGCGAACGACGACGATAAAACAGCCAAAATTGGCGTAGGAAATTCTTCCGTTGTTCAATTAATCCTTGCTGGAGCGTTTCCAATGCTAACAGTGGACGCCCCAAATTCATCGCAAGTGCGGTCAATAATTCTGATGTTTCTGCCTGAAATTGAGAAGAAAGCCAATTTAGGGCTTCTGCTTCCGTTGGCAAAGGCACATTCCACACTTGGCAACGGCTGTAAATGGTCGCTAACAACGAAGATGATGGCTCTATTTGCAATAAGAAATACGTGTTCGGACGTGGCTCTTCTAAGGTTTTGAGCAATGCATTAGCTGCCGCTTCCGTAAGACGTTCTGCATCTTGAATATATACTAATTTATTGCCGTTTTGTTGCGCGTGTTGGCTGACAACTTCATTAATTGCCCTTACCTGATCAACCCCAATGTCTTTACCTTCTTGAGAAGCTAAAACATGAAAATCGGGGTGACTTTGCGCTGCCATTAGGTGACAAGCATGACAATGGCCACAAGGTGCATTATCTGGCGTTTGACACATAATGCGTTTTGTCAAAGCCTCAAACAAACCTTCAGCACCGAGACCTTGATCAGCTTTAATCAATAATGCATGATGCCCCAAACCTTCGCTAAAAGTTTGGCTAATTTTGTGATAAGTAGGCACTAACCAAGGATAAAGTTCGCTCATTTTGCTTGTGAAACCCACCAATTTTTGACCGCACTTTGTATGTCTGCTTGTACTTGCTCCAAAGGCTGACCCGCATTAATAATGGAGGCTTTCGGGTTGTTCTGCACCAATTCCAAATAACGTTGGCGGGTACGATGGAAGAAATCCAGTCCTTGTTGTTCAATGCGGTCTAATTCACCACGACCTCTAGCACGAGCAAGCCCTTCTGCAGGATCAATGTCTAAATACAGTACAAAATCAGGCTCAAAATCACCTAACACCATATTTTTTAAATTCGCCATAAGCGTTTGGTCAAACTGACGCCCACCGCCTTGATAGGCCTGTGAAGACATATCATGACGATCGCCCAGCACAATTTTGCCTTCTGCCAATGCTGGCTTAATCACATTTTCTACCAGTTGAATTCGTGCCGCATAAAGCATCAACAATTCCGCTTTATCGGTAACAGGTTCTTCCGTTTCATGTTTGATTAAATGGCGCAATTTCTCCGCTAACGGGGTACCACCTGGCTCACGAGTAAATACGATATCATTTACACCAAGGGATTTTAATGTATCCACCACCGTTTGCATGGCGGTACTTTTACCTGCACCTTCCAGCCCTTCAATCACGATAAATTTGCCTTGCATTAGTTGGCTCCTTTTTGTTGGTTACGATACCAACGTAAATATTCTTGCACTGCTTTATTATGCTCGTTCAGATTACGAGTAAATTTATGACCGCCACTTCCATCGGCAACAAAATAATAAAAGTCCGTTTTTGCTGGATGAGCCACGGCCTGCAAAGCACTTTCACTCACCATCGCAATTGGTGTTGGTGGTAGCCCCTCAATCATATAGGTATTGTAAGGGGTCATCGTTTCCAAATCTTTTTTACGAATATTGCCGGTATAACGCTCACCCATTCCATAAATCACGGTTGGGTCAGTTTGTAGTTTCATATTGGCTTTTAAACGATTAATAAATACGGAAGCGACTTGTGGGCGCTCCGCCGCAATACCCGTTTCTTTCTCCACAACAGAAGCCAAAATCAGCATCTGATATGGATCCGTTAATGGGAGATTTTCATCACGTTCATTCCACGCTTTATCTAAGGCTTTTTGTAAACGAGTAGTTGAACGCTTTAATAATTCAAGATCAGTCGAGTTAGGCGTGTAATTATAGGTATCTGGATACAACCAGCCATCCATGTTATTCCATTCGTAAACGGCTTTTGCAACGGCTGGAATATCTAATAACGCCATAATTTCTTTATCACTTTTACCTTGCAAGGTTTGTTTTAAGTGCGGTGCGTTTTCAAGGTTTTTACGCCATTCCTTGAACGTTTTACCTTCAATAAACTTCACACTAAATTGTGCTTCCTTGCCGGAATTAATCATATCCAATAAATCTTGTAACGTTTTCACGCCCGTTAAAGAATAAGTCCCCGCTTTCACTTTGTTGAGCTGAGGTTGTAATTTCAATAACCAAGGTAATAAATCGGCATTATCAAGAATTTTTTCCTGCTCTAATAAAGCAGCAAGTTTACCGCCTGTGGTTCCTCGCTCAATTGTAAGCAATTGATCTTGCGTGACATTCACCGGCGTATGAACAAACTCCGTTAGTTTTTGATAACCCCAAAAACCAACACCGCCAAGAATTAGCAGAAGAATTAGTAAAAAGACAAAAAATTTTTTCATGCGTCACTCATTTTATAAAAACGACAAAAGGGGCAAAATGCCCCCTTATTCTAACGTTTTCTGTTATTTATCGAAATATTGAATATCAGCATTTTTACGTAATGCTTTCACCCAGTCTTTGGTTGCTTCTTGTAATTGGCTATTCACGATTTGTTCGTAAGCTTTTTGACGATAAGCATCTTCTGTTTTATCGCCATCACGACTACCGGTTACTTCGAGAATATGCCAACCAAATTCAGATTTAAATGGTGCAGAAATAGTACCTTGTGGTGTAGTTTCAACCATTTTTGCAAATGGGCCCACATAAGCTTCTGGGAAGGCATAACCTAAGCTGCCGCCATTCGCGCCTGATAAATAATCTTTAGAATATTTTAATGCCGCATCAGAAAATGTCATCTTGCCAGAAATAATCTCACTACGAATACGTTCTAATTCTGCTTTTGCTTGTGCATCGTTCAGCAATGGGTTTAATTTTAATAAAATATGACGAACTTCATACTCTTTGCCCATTACTGTTTGCGCAGTGCCTTTTGCTTTTGCTTCATCGAGCATTTGTTTACCCAATGCATCCACTTGCTCACGAGTGACATCTA
>ENA-OWLM01001082-OWLM01001082.1-metagenome-genome-assembly--contig:-NODE-1082-length-10186-cov-3.042247_pt1 | contig 10186 bp, 9 predicted proteins | sample MGYA00245349_ERZ651102 | MGnify/ENA primary metagenome ERZ651102 (study PRJEB26857, sample SAMEA4031759) | metagenome | biome: human; feature: oral; material: saliva | place: Philippines | collected 2014... | reverse complement strand
GCTGCCGCGGCAGCGGCAGCGCGCGCGACGCACACTCGCGGAACCGCGCTGCGAACAACGCCGAACCGCCGACCCGCTGGGTAATGAGCTGCCGCATGCGCGCGGGATCGAATACGAAGACCGTGGCATCCGGCACCCGCCCGGTCGTGTCCGGGATGCGGGCGACAATACCGTCGTCGCTGGACACCACATTCGGATCCACGTGCCACTGCTCGCGCAGGCGGTCGGCTACGGCCAGCGCCCAGGCGTCATGTACCCGCCGCCCGTAAGGCGAGTGCAGCATGAGCCGCCAGTCGCCCGTTTCATCGCGACACCGCTCCACCACCAGCTTCTGGTCACTCGGCAGCACACCGGTGGCGGCGCGCTGCTCCTGCGCCAGCCGAAGCAGGTTGGTGATGGCGTTGTCTTCCAGGCCGCATCCGCGCAGCCGCGCGTGAAGGGTAGCTGGCAGCTCGTCGGCACTCGCCGCATCGGCCGCTGTGTCCAGCGCGCCGAGCAGCGCACCGATGGCCTGCCCGAGTTCAGCCGGTCGCCCCACCCCCTCACCGCGCCAGAACGGCAGCCGCGCCGAGCGCCCGGGTGCGGGGCTGACGATCACCTGGTCGTGGGTGATCTGGTCGATGCGCCAGGACGTCGCGCCCAACGTGATCACGTCGTTGACCCGGGACTCGTGGACCATCTCCTCGTCAAGCTCGCCCACCCGCCGTGAGCCGGCGCGCTCCACGCCTTCGGGCAGCAGCACGCTGTAGAGGCCGCGGTCGGGGATGGTGCCGCCGCTGGTGACCGCCAACTGCCGCGCTCCCGGGCGTGCCGTGAGCAGGCCCGCGTCGCGGTCCCACACCAGCCTTGGCCGGAAGCTGGCGAAGTCGTCCGACGAGTAGCGCCCGGCCAGCATGTCCAGCGTGGCGTCGTAGGCACTGCGCGGCAGCGTGCGATAGGGTGCGGCGCGGCGCACCCGTGCATACCAGTCGTCCACCTGCAGCGGCTCCATCGCCACTGCGGCAACGGTCTGCTGGGCCAGCACGTCCAACGGATTGAGCGGCAGCTCGAGCGCTTCGATCTGTCCCGCCAGCATGCTTTCCACCACCACCGCCGCGTCAATCAGGTCGCGGCGCGTACGCGGATACACCCGCCCACTCGACAGCCCACCTACGTGGTGACCCGCGCGACCGACTCGCTGCAGGCCACTGGCGACCGAGAACGGTGCCGCCACCTGGATCACCAGATCCACCTCACCCATGTCGATCCCCAGCTCCAGGCTGGAGGTCGCGACCACACAGCGCAGTACACCGTCTTTGAGCGCCTGCTCGATCTGCGCACGCTGCTCCTTCGACACCGAACCATGATGCGAGCGCGCGACAAGCTCACCGGCGTTGTCAACGCGACCGGACGTGCTACCCGTAAACGAGCCCAGCACTTCCCCACGTAGAGCCGGGCTCTGCCCGGCTGGCTCGCCATCGAACCGCTCGGCATACAGCGCATTCAACCGTGCGGTAAGCCGCTCTGCCACACCACGCGAGTTGGCAAACACAATGGTGGAACGGTGCCGCAGCACCTCATCCAGAATGCTCGCTTCCACATGCGGCCAGATCGAGGCGGCGCGCGACTCCTGGCCATCACCGCCGCGTGCGGGAATATCCGCCATGTCCTCCACCGGCACCACGATCTTCATTTCCAGATGGCGTGGCGAAGGCGGATTGACCACGGTCACCGGGCGGTCGCCACCCAGGAACTCCGCCACGACCTGCGCCGGGCGGACGGTCGCGGACAGCCCGATGCGCTGGGCGGGCTGTTCCAGCAGCGCGTCCAGTCGCTCCAGACTGAGCGCCAGATGGGTGCCGCGCTTGGTGCCCGCCACGGCGTGAATCTCATCAACGATGATCGTGCCGACGCCGCGCAGGGTATCGCGCGCGTTGGAGGTCAGCATCAGGAACAGCGATTCGGGCGTGGTGATCAGAATGTCAGGCGGCCTGCGCACCAGGCGCGCGCGCTCGGCGGAGGGAGTATCGCCACTGCGGATGGCGACGGAAATGTCGATATCGGGCAGCTGCTGCTGTCTCCGCTGCGCCCGCACGCCCTGGAGCGGCCGCTGCAGGTTGCGCTGCACGTCGGCGGCCAGTGCCTTGATCGGTGAGATGTACAGCACGCGGGTCGCACTGCGGGCCGCAGGCAGCACCGGCTCGCGAAGCGCCTCGTCCTTCTCGGCAAACAGCCGGTCAATGGCATGCAGAAACGCAGCCAGGGTCTTGCCCGAGCCGGTGGGGGCAATCACCAGGGTGTGGTCGCCTTCCCCGATGGCCGCCCACGACGCCTGCTGCGCCGGCGTGGCCGACGGGAATGCAGAGTCGAACCACGCACGGGTCGCCGGGCTGAACGCGGCAAGGGCATCCGTCAACGGGGGAAGCGGCGAACTCAAGGGGACCTTGCTCCGGGTGAGGTGGCGTCAGATCAGTATGCCCGCAGCAGTCTCAACGCGTTGCGGTCAGCGACTTCACCGTGGCCTCATCTGCACCGCATCGGGAGCTCACACCCACGCTTGAGGATGAAGGCCAGTCCACGAACCAGTCTCGACATGTCCTCCATCGCAGGTCACGCTGCTGCAGGCATCGCGGCCTTTCTGGCCTCCAGCAGATGGCACCCGGCAAGGTCGCGGTGGGCCGCACTGCCTTTCGTTGCCCTTGCAGTCTGTCCTGACCTGGACTACTTCGCGGTCTGGCTGCTCGATTACGCCGCTGATCCCCGCATCACCCACAGCCTGCTCTTTGCAATGGTCTCGACGCTGCTGGTCTGGGCCCCCTTGGCGACCACCGCATCGGCTCGGCTCCCTTTCCTTGCCCTGTTAGCCGCCAGTGCGTCGCATCCGCTGTTGGATCTTTGGGTGGGCGCGCACCCGGTTCCGGTGCTTTGGCCGCTGGGACCGGAGCTGTCGGCACCCGTCGGCCTGCTCCCCAGCGCCGGCACGCTGTCACTGGGCAATTACTACCTCTGGAGAAACCTGATCATTGAACTGGGTGTGCTGCTGCCGATCATGGCCCTGGTCGTGGCGCTGTGCCGGCAATGCCCCGTCGTTCGAATACGCACATGGGCACTGCGCCTGTTGCTTCCTTGGGCTGCTTTTCTCGCGTTCTCAATCAATCTTGCGCGATAAACGCCGCATTCTTCCTCATCTCGGATAGCGCATGGCCACGTCGCAGCGCTGATAGCGCGCGCCATATGTCACCATGATCTCCGCGTCGTGGACGAAGCCGAGTTTTTCGTACAGGTGAATGGCCGCTTCGCACTTGGCGTTGCTGAGCAGGTAGAGCGGCGATGCCTGTAGGGCAGCGGCCCGCGCCAGCACGGCGGCGAGGAGGAATTCGCCCACTTTCAATCCACGCGCGCTCTCACGCACCCCCATCTTGGTCAGCTCATAGCCGTTGCCGGCTGACTTCTGCAGCGCGCAGGTGCCGACAATCCCCAGCCCCTCGGCCTCGACGAACAGGATCACGCCACCCTTGTCGATGATGCTGCGACGGGGATGCTGGAGGACTTCGCGGTCGGTGTCCTCCAGCCGGAACATGGCATTGATCCACTCCGCGTTGATGTCGTGGAAGTGGTGGGCCAGTTCATCGCTGAACTCGTGGAGGGTCAGGGAGGATTCAGTGATGCGGTTCATGGCAGCGTGGAGTTCGGGGGCCTTCCCATGCTACTTCAGACAATCCCTGTTTACTTTCGACGGACCAGTAGGGCATACATCCATCATCCGCCTCACTGATCCGTCTGCATCACGCAAATGTCGACTCTTTCAAAGTTCGCGCTCCCCTTTGTACTCGTTTCTTCGATCGCGCTACCCGGCTGCGGTTCACCGGAGGAGCCAACGTCGCCGACCCAGCTCGGCCGTGCGCGCGACGATCTGGTTCCCATCGTGCGTGAGCTTCCACTTGTACCCATGACGGAGCCACTGGTGGTCGAGTTCGATGTTCCCCCTCCGGGGAGGAATTCTTCCCGTGAACTGGTTCTTGGACTCCGTGTCAGCGGGAAAGATGGTCGGCCTTCTTTCGAGGCTCGGGACGAGGTGATCTCCTCCAACATCAAGGCGATCGTAACACTGGAAGGCCCAGGCATCGAATCCGGCAGGCAGTTTCCATTGATGCGCACCATACGAAGTGCAACCACTGATGTTCCAAATATTGACGTGCTAATCGGCACCGATGGCAAAACGGATGGAACATGGCCTGTCGGCATTGATGATACGGCAATGGAAGCTGCGGGCCTGACGCAACCTGAAAGTGACGAGCGCTACCTCGCGTTTGCATCGGCACTTAGCCCCGCTCCCGGACGCTACCGCCTCACTTTCAAGCTGACCCACACCGACACTGACGTTTCCATGCTGGCTTCCGAGTTGCTTGTAGCCTACCTCCACAAACCGAAGTGAGATCGACTCATGACCAAGCACTACACCTTGACCATGCCGGCAGACGGGCAAAGTCAACGCATGTTTGCCGTGCAGGGGCCTTGAACGACCCGGCGCACTGCAGGGCCTCCATTTCAATCAACGAAGCCGCACAGACACCTGTTGAGCAGTCCTTCGAACGCCTGCAGGCTGCAGAGCAGGCGCACCAGCAGCGCGAAGCCCTTGCGGCGAGTAACCCACATCAGGCACAGGACCCATCCAGCATGCGGATGGGCTGAGCCTGATCAGGACCGTGTCTCATCCTGCGGCGGCGACCTCGGTGGCAAACCCGCGATACGACCGCAGCGGCCGTCCCAGCAGCTGCATCAGCCGCTCCACATCGCCAGCACCCGGCAACATGCCGTCGCTGATGAAGCGTTCGGCCATCTGGCGCATGTCATAGGCCATCCACGGCGGCATGAACTGGCGCAGGTTCTGTTCGAAGCCAGCGGTATCGTCGCCGCCGTAGGCGATGGCGCGACCGAGTACTTCGCTCCAGATGGCGGCCACGTCGGCACCGGTCAAAGCTTCCGGTCCCACCAGGTTCAATCGGGTCAGCGCGGCGTCCTCTGCGGCGGCCTCGCGGGCGAGCAGCTCCAGTGCAGCGACCTCCGCGATGTCGCGGGTGTCGATCATCGCCAGCCCCTTGCTGCCGATGGGCATCGGGTACACGCCGTAGCCCTGCACCACATCCTTGATGGTCAGGTCGTTGTCCATGAAGTAGGCCGGGCGCAGGATCGTGGCGCTGAAGCCCATCTGCTCGATCATGCGCTCGACGCCATGCTTGCCCGCAAAATGCGGCACGTTGACGTAGCGGTCGCTGTGGATGACCGACAGGTACACCACCCGCTTCACCCCGGCCTCGCGAGCCACGTTGATGGTAATCAGCGCCTGAGTGAACTCGTCGGCCACCACGGCGTTGAGCAGGAACAGGGTGGACACCCCGTTGAAGGCGTTGCGCAGCGCATCGACATCCAGTTGGTCGCCCTGATGAAGTGCGACGCCGTCAGGCAGGTTGGCGGTGGCCGGGTTGCGGACCAGCGCGCGGACCGTGGCACCACGCTGGACGAGATGCTGGACGACCTGGCGGCCGACGGTGCCGGTGGCTCCGGTAACAAGAATGGTCATGAGGTAACTCCGTGATTGGGTTGGGAGGCCTCATGGTTGTTGATCCACCGCCGGGCTGATAGTCCATATACTTGGACCACCTGTCTCACTGGTGGAACACATGGACCTGCTGGCGCTGGCTGACTTCACCCTGGTGGCCCGGCACGGCGGCTTCGGCCGCGCCGCACGTGCCGCCGAGCGCCCCAAGGCCACCCTTTCGCGGCGGGTGGGCGAACTGGAGGCCAGCCTGGGGGTGCGCCTGTTCGAGCGTGGCTCGCACACGCTGAAGCTCACCGAGGAAGGCCGCGCCCTGTATGCGCGCACCGAATCGCTGCTCACCGAATTGGACGAGGCCACCAGCGCCGTCGCCAGCGGTGGCGACGTTCCGCGTGGGCGGCTGCGCGTGAGTGCGCCCCTGCTGTTTTCGCAGATGGCTCTGGGGAAGATCGCCGCGCAGTTCGTGCTGCGCCATCCACAGGTGCAGCTGGAGATCACCACCGAGGACCGCGCCGTGGACATGGTCGAGGAAGGCTACGACCTGGTGATCCGGGTCAATCCGAAGGTGGATGAGCGGCTGGTGGGACGCGTTCTGCTGCGCGACCGGCTGCTAGTGGTGGCGCACCCGGAGCTGGCCCTGCCATCCGGCAACGACGCCGTCCCGGCGGTGGTCCGCCCGTCAAGCGAAGTCACCGGGTGGCAACTAGCCACACCGCGCGGCGACCGCCACCTTGCCATCGCCCCGGTACTGAAGCTGGCCTCGTTGGTCATGATCCGCGACGCCGCGCGCGCAGGTGTGGGTGCGGCCCTGCTGCCCTACTCGCTGGTGGCATCCGATCTGAAGGCGGGAAGGCTGGCCGCCTGGGGCGACGTCATGGGCCCCCCCATCGAGATCTGGGCGCTATACCCGTCGCGCCGATTGCTCAGCGCGCGGGTGTCAGCGCTTCTGGACGCACTGAAGAATGCCTTCCCGCTCGGCAGCCCTGAAGAACTTGCGAACTTCGCCGAACGTACTCAAGAAGCCCGGTCTGGCTGGCCCGGCCCGTGATTACCTTGCCACTACCTTCAAGTTAGGTAATTTACCTAACGCCTAGGTAAAGAGGCTGCATGTCGGCCGGTTCCGGAGAACGTGCGCGACTGTTTGAGGCAAAAACCGCGATCACCGGTGAACGCCCGCTAAGGGCGACGCGCATGGCGCGTCTCTACGCCGGAAGGCCATGACGCTGTTGGCCCAAGGCATGCGGCCAAATTTCAAACGATCGATTGAAACACGCGTAACTTCGCCGAACTGGACACCATCCACCGCATCCGCCAGACTTCGCCCTTTCCGATTCCGTGGTCCCCATGGCGAAACTGCTGGTCCTGCATGGCCCCAACCTCAACCTGCTCGGCACCCGCGAGCCGGGGGTGTATGGACATACCACGCTGGCGCAGATCGACCAGGCCCTGCTGGCCCAGGCCCAGGCCGCCGGCCACGCCGTGGAGAGCCTGCAGTCGAACGCCGAACACATCCTGGTGGATCGGGTGCAGGCCGCCCGTGAAGAAGGCACCGCCTTCATCCTGATCAACCCGGCCGCGTTCACCCACACCTCGGTCGCCCTGCGCGATGCGCTGGCGGCGGTGGACCTGCCTTTCATCGAGATCCACCTGTCCAACCCGCACAGCCGCGAACCCTTCCGCCAGCACAGCTACTTCAGCGACAAGGCGGTGGGCGTGATCTGTGGCTTCGGGGCCGACAGCTACCGCTATGCCATGGACGCCGCGCTGGCGCGGCTGTCCTGAGCGTTTCTTCTTACCGACCCCCATACACGACCAACGAGGCCTCCATGGACCTGCGCAAAATCAAGAAGCTGATCGACCTGCTGGAAGAGTCGAACCTGGCTGAAATCGAAATCAAGGAAGGCGAAGAGTCGGTGCGCCTGTCGCGCGCCCCTGTCGCCGGTTATGCGCCGGCTCCGGTGCAGATGATCGCCCCGGCTCCGGTGGCTGCCGCCCCGGCCATGCCGATGCAGTCGCCGACCGAAGCCTCCACTGGCGGTACCGCCAAGCCGGGCCCGGCGCTGCCGGAAGGCCACGTGCTGCGCTCGCCGATGGTCGGCACCTTCTACGCTTCGGCCGCGCCGGACAAGCCGGCCTTCGTGTCAGTCGGCCAGCAGGTGAAGGCAGGCGAAACCCTGGCCATCATCGAAGCGATGAAGATGTTCAACCCGATCGAAGCCGACGTCGCCGGCACCATCGTCGCCATCCTGGGCGAAAACGGCCAGCCGGTCGAATTCGACCAGCCGCTGTTCGTGATCGGCTAAGGACGCGTCCATGCTCGACAAAGTCGTTATTGCCAACCGAGGGGAGATCGCGCTGCGCATTCTGCGCGCGTGTCACACCCTGGGCATCCGCACGGTGGCCGTGCATTCCACGGTCGACCGCAACCTCAAGCACGTGGCCATGGCCGACGAGTCGGTCTGCATTGGCCCGGCCCCGTCGCCGGAAAGCTATCTGAACATTCCGGCGCTGATTGCAGCGGCCGAAGTGACCGATGCGCAGGCGATCCACCCGGGCTACGGCTTCCTGTCGGAGAACGCCGACTTTGCCGAGCGCGTGGAAGAGTCCGGCTTCATCTTCATCGGCCCCAAGGCGGACACCATCCGCATGATGGGCGACAAGGTCGAAGCCATCCGCGCGATGAAGTCCGCCGGCGTGCCGTGCGTGCCCGGTTCGGGCGGCCCGCTGGGCGAGGACATCGTCGCCAACACCAAGATCGCCCGTGAGATCGGCTACCCGGTCATCATCAAGGCGGCCGGTGGCGGCGGCGGTCGCGGCATGCGCGTGGTGCACGCCGAAGCCTCGCTGAAGACCTCCATTGAAACCACCAAGAGCGAGGCCAAGGCCGCGTTCGGCAATGGCGAGGTGTACATGGAGAAGTTCCTGGAAAACCCGCGTCACGTGGAAATCCAGGTGCTGGCCGACGGCCAGGGCAACGCCATCCACCTGGGTGAGCGCGACTGCTCGATGCAGCGCCGTCACCAGAAGGTAGTGGAAGAAGCGCCGGCTCCGGGCATCAGCAATGAGCAGCGCGACGCCATCGGCAAGGTCTGCGTGGAAGCCTGCATCCGCATCGGCTACCGCGGCGCGGGCACCTTCGAGTTCCTGTACGAAGACGGCCGCTTCTACTTCATCGAAATGAACACCCGTATCCAGGTGGAACATCCGGTGACGGAAATGGTGACCGGCATCGACCTGGTCGCCGAGCAGCTGAAGATCGCCGCCGGCCAGAAGCTCAGCATCAAGCAGAGCGACATCGTGCTGACCGGCCACGCCATCGAGTGCCGCATCAACGCCGAAGATGCCGAAACCTTCGTGCCCAGCCCGGGCACCATCACCGGCTTCCATCCGCCGGGCGGCCCGGGTGTGCGCGTGGACACGCACATCTACAGCGGTTACCGCGTGCCGTCGAACTACGACTCGATGATCGGCAAGCTGATCGTGCACGGTCCGGACCGCGAAACCGCCATTGCGCGCATGCGCGTGGCGCTGAGCGAGATGGTGGTGGACGGCATCAAGACTAACGTCGCCCTGCAGCAGCGCATCATGCGCGACAAGGGCTTCCAGGCCGGTGGACAGAACATCCACTACCTGGAAAAGCGTCTGGCCGAACGCAAGACCAAGCCGATCGCACTGACCTGATCAGGCGGCGACTGAAATGCCCGGTGCACCCGCACCGGGCTTTTTTTTTGCCCGCTAGAAGAGTGGCAGCGCGACGGCACCCGCCTGACCTGCCGCCTGGCGCACCGCCCCCGCTTCCTTCAGGCACAACTCGCCTGAGCGCACTGCATCCACGACGTACACACGGCCGTCCTCGATGAGCACTTCGGCCTCATCGCGCAGCGTATGAAGGCCGATCGGGTGAGCGCTGCGGAGCATATCCAGTTCCAGCACGACTGGTAGCTGGTCGGCACGCAGCGGCCGCCCATCCAGCTCCTGCAGGGCCACGTTGCGATCGCCGCTGGCGCGAACGAAGCTGCGCAGGTACACGGTCTGCCCGACCTGCAACGTGTTGAACAGGGACTCCGGCACCACCGCGCCGCGATAGACCCGTCCGGCATACGCGGGTATCCGGGTCAGTGCGCGCTGCAGTGTCCGCATCTGTCGGTACATGTCGTCGCGCTGATGCGGCTCGGCCGAATCCTGGTGCATGTAGGCATCCAGCCGGGTTTCCGCAGTGCCATAGTAGTTGACCAGCGCGGCCTGCTCCTGCTGGCGCAGATGCACGTCGGAAAGATGGCGCACCGCGTGCTCGTACACCTCCGACGCCGTGGTGCTGGCCAACCCGCGATGGTCCACGTTCAACCGCGTCTGGCTCAGGGTGTGAGGCCCCGTCTCAATGGGCGAAACGGCGATATCGATCAGGGCGGTACCCGCCGGTCCGCGCACCTGCGCCTCGCGCGGCAGGTGGACGGTCATCCGCTCGCATCTGCCATGGCGATGGGTCTTGACCGGAAAGTAGCGGTCTTGGAAACGCAGATAGCCGTGCAGTTGTTCACCGCGCATGTGCCAGTACCACCCGGGTCGTTGCGGATCGGCGCGGAATCCCCGGTGCCGCGCCAGCGCCTCCGGAATGCCATGCGTCAGATGTCGGCGCAGCACCGAGGCGAG
>ENA-OWLM01001079-OWLM01001079.1-metagenome-genome-assembly--contig:-NODE-1079-length-10197-cov-3.324887_pt1 | contig 10197 bp, 8 predicted proteins | sample MGYA00245349_ERZ651102 | MGnify/ENA primary metagenome ERZ651102 (study PRJEB26857, sample SAMEA4031759) | metagenome | biome: human; feature: oral; material: saliva | place: Philippines | collected 2014... | reverse complement strand
GTCGCTGGCCAGGGCACGGCCCAGCGCACGCCCGGCGACATGACGCAGAGCGGCCAGGCCACCACCAGTCACAGCTACCAGGTGGGCGCCGCCATGTCCGCCTGGGAACTGGACCTGTTCGGCCGCATCCGCAGCCTGAGCGACAAGGCGCTGGAATCCTATCTGGCGCTGGACGAGACGCGCACGGCGACCCAGCTCACGCTGATCGCCGAGGTGGCTAACGCCTACCTCACGCTGCGCGCCGACCAGGAACTCCTGAACCTGACGCGCGACACGCTCAAGAGCCAGGAAGACTCCTTCAACCTCACCAAGCAGAGCTACGACCAGGGCCTGTCCACGGCGCTGGACCTGAGCCAGGCCGAAGTGTCGCTGCGTACCGCCCAGCGCAACCTGTCGCAATACACGCGCCTGGCTGCACAGGACCGCAACGCGCTGGTGCTGCTGGTGGGCAAGCCCCTGACGCCCGAGCTCACGGCCGCGCTCGATGGCGCTGTCAAGCTGGAAGACGGCATGCTGCCCACCACGCTGCCCGCCGGGCTGCCGTCGGACCTGCTGGTCCGGCGTCCGGACATCCGCGCGGCCGAGCATCAGCTCAAGGGCGCCAACGCCAATATCGGCGCGGCGCGCGCGGCGTTCTTCCCGACCATCAGCCTGACGGGCTCGGCCGGCACCGCCAGCGCCAGCCTGGGCGGCCTGTTCGAGGGCGGCTCGGGCGCCTGGAGCTTCGTGCCCCAGATCACCGTGCCGATCTTCGCGGGCGGCTCGCTGCTCGCCGGCCTGGACCTGGCCGAAGTGCAGAAGAACATCCAGGTCGCGCAGTATGAAAAGTCGATCCAGACGGGCTTCCGCGAAGTCGCGGACGCCCTGGCCGGACGCGGCACCCTGGATGACCAGATCCAGGCCCAGCGCCTGCTGGTGGACGCCAACCAGCGCGCCTACGACGCGTCGGAGCAGCGCTTCCGCCAGGGCATCGACGACTACCTGAGCGTGCTGGATTCGCAGCGTTCGCTGTATTCGTCGCAGCAGGCGCTGGTCGACACGCGCCTGGCGCGCCTGTCCAACCTGGTCACCCTGTACAAGGTGCTGGGCGGCGGCTGGACCGAGCGCACGCCCACGGCGCCCGCCGCCACGCCTGCCGGCTGAACGGGCGGGGCTGCTTGCGGCCCCCGGTAATGCAGAACGGGCCGATCTTGCGATCGGCCCGTTCTTTTTTTGCTGCCTGCCTGGCTTCGGCGTCAGGTGCGCTTCTTTGCGATCAGGCCCACCACGAACAGCACGATGATCGCGCCCACGACGGATCCGATCCAGCCAGCGGGTTCGCCGGGCTGGTACCAGCCTAGCGATTGGCCCAGGAATCCGGCGACAACCGCGCCGATGATGCCCAGAATGGTGGTCATGATGATCCCCATGTTCTGGTCCCCGGGCATGATGGCGCGGGCGATCAGGCCCACGATGAACCCGACGATGATCATGATGATGATGCTCATGCGCGTACTCCTTACTAGGGGAAAAGGGGCGATGTGGACTGATGATACCCACGCCCCGCGCGCCGCCGCTGTAACAACTGGTGTGCGCATCCGGCGCCCGCGAGCGCCGGACCGGCCGGATCAGGAGGTGATGTCGATGAGCTGGCGCACGTCCTTGGTCAGCGCCTCGATGCTGTCGGTGTCCGACGCCAGCAGGCGCGCGTGGCCGTCCTTGTCGAAAATGTACACGCCGCGGCTGTGCGTCACTTCGTACATGTCGGCATCGTCGCCGGGGCGCGGTTTCTCGATCTGGTAGGCCACGCGGTAGCGGCGGGCCAGATCGGCGATCTGCCTTTCGTCGCCGGTCACGCCGATGGCGTTGTTGTTGAACGCGTTGACGTAGGCCTGCAAGATGTCAGGCGTGTCGCGGTGCGGATCGACGCTGACGAAGAGAATGCGCACATCCTTGGCCTTGTCGCCCAGGTTCTGCAGCACCGCCGTCAGCTGCGCCATGGTGGTCGGGCAGATGTCCGGGCAACTGGCGTAGCCGAAGAACAGCAGCACCGTCTTGCCCTTGAGATCGTCGCTGCTGACCGTCTTGCCGCCCGCGCCGGGCAGCGAGAACTTCAGGTCCGGCAGGTGCCCCTTCACGTTGTAGAGCGTCCAGTCGACGTTCCTGTCGCCGCAAGCGGCAAGAAACACGCACAAGGCCAACAGCAGTCCGCGAAAGGCGCGGCCGGAAACGAGATGTCGCATGGGTCCAGTAGCCGGAAAGGGGTAAACCTTTCGGATTCTACCCGCTGGGCGAGGCGCGGGCAGGGCGGGGCGGGGGCGGGTTGTGCGGACGCAAGCGGGCGGCGAAAAAAAGCCCGCCCAAAGGGCGGGCCGTGCGCTTGGCATAGGCGTCTGAATCAAGCCTGGGTGTCAGTGTCAGCCAGCCGTCATTCCGCTGTGGCGCAGCAGCGCGTCGATGCGCGGCGCGCGGCCGCGGAACGCGGCGAAGGACTCGGCCGCCGGGCGCGAGCCGCCCACGGCCAGCACCTCGCGGCGGAAGCGCGCGCCGGTTTCCGGATCCAGCGTGCCGAGCGCGTTGCCCGCCTGCTTCGCGGCGGCCTCTTCGAAGGCCTCGTACGCATCCGCGGACAGCACTTCCGCCCACTTGTAGCTGTAGTAGCCCGCGCCGTAGCCGCCCGCGAACAGGTGCGAGAAGGCATGCGGCAGGCGATGCCACGCCGGCGGGAACAGCACCGCGACTTCCTTGCGCACTTCTTGCAGCAGGGCCAGCACCTCGGAAATCGACGCGCCCTTGGCGCGGTCGTGCATCAGCATGTCGAACAGCGCGAATTCGATCTGGCGCACGGTCTGCATGCCGCTCTGGTAGTTGCGGGCGGCGACCATGCGGTCGTACAGCGCGCGCGGCAGCGGCTCGCCCGAGTCCACATGGGCGGACAGCTTCTGCACCACGGCCCATTCCCAGCAGAAGTTCTCCATGAACTGCGAGGGCAGTTCGATGGCGTCCCACTCGACGCTGGCGAACGCGGCGGCGCCCGGCTCGTCGACCTCGGACAGCAGCGCATGCAGCGCATGGCCGGTTTCATGGAACAGGGTGATGACGTCGTCGTGCGTCAGCACGGCGGGGCGGTCGCCGTTGGGGCGCGAGAAATTGCAGGTCAGGTAGGCGATCGGCGTCTGCACCTTGCCGGCCACGACGCGGCGCGTGCGCTCGCTGTCGACCCAGGCGCCGTTCTGCTTGCCGGCGCGCGCGTACAAGTCCAGGTAGAGGTGTCCGATGAGCTTGCCGTCGGGGCTTTCGACGCGCACGCCGCGCACGTCGGCGTGCCAGGACGACACCGGGGTTTCCGTCAGGCGCACGTCGAACAGGGTCTGGATGACGTCGAACAGGCCCGCCAGCACGCGCGGTTCGGTGAAGTACTGCTTGACCTCGTCTTCCGAGTACGCGTAGCGCGATTCGCGCAGACGTTCGGAGGCGTAGGCCACGTCCCAGGGCTGCAGGCTGTCCAGCCCCAGTTCGCCTGTGGCGTAGGCCGTCAGTTCAGCCAGGTCGCGTTGGGCATAGGGCTTGGCGCGGCCAGCCAGGTCGCGCAGGAATTCAGTGACTTCCCGGGCGTCGCGGGCCATGCGCGTCTGCAGGCGCAGGGCGGCGAAGGTGCCAAGGCCCAGCAGGCCCGATTCTTCGGCGCGCAGCGCCAGCAGCTCTTCGATGAGAGGGGAGTTGTCGAACTTGGCCTCGCCCTGTTCGGACGCCACCGTGCCGTAGCCGCGGTACAACGCCTCGCGCAGCGAGCGGTCCTGCGCGTACTGCATCACGGGCAGATAGCAGGGCATCTTGAGCGTGAGCTTCCAGCCCGGCTTGCCGTCTTCTTCGGCGGCGGCGCGGGCGGCGGCCCGGACGTCGGCCGGAATGCCGGCCAGGCGGCCTTCGTCTTCCACGAACAGCGACCAGGCGTCGATGGAGTCGAGCACGTTTTCCGAGAACTTCTGGGACGCCTGGGCTTCGCGGTCCGAGATCGCGGCATAGCGCTCGCGATCCGCGCCCTGCAGTTCGACGCCGCTCAGGCGGAAGTCGCGCAGGGCCATGTCGACGATGCGGCGGCGCACCGGCGACCACGACGCGAAATCGGGGGCCGCGGCCAGGCGCTGGTATTGCTTGTACAGGCCTTCGTGCAAGCCCACCCAGGTCGAGAATTCGGTCACCAGGGGCAGGGCGGCGTTATAGGCCTCGCGCAGCTCCGGCGTGTTGACCACGGCGTTCAGGTGGCCGGCAACCGACCAGGCGCGCCACAGGCGCTCGGACGCGGTGTCCAGGGGCTCGACCACGGCTTCCCAGGAGGGAGCGAGCGCGGGGTCGGCGGCGTGGTCCACGGCCTGACGGGCGATGCCCAGCAGTTCCTCGACGGCGGGCACGATGTGTCCGGGCTTGACGGCCGCGTAATCGACCAGGTCGGAAACGGGGGCGAGCAGGGGGTTCTGGGTCATGGTGTTACCGGCTTGAATGATGGCGGGCGGCGCGGTCGGCGCGCCGGAGAAGGACATAAGGATCAGGTAAGGGCGATCCGCAAGAATGCAAGGTGCGGATCGCCGGGCACCGGTTTCTCTTGCACGCGCCGGGGTATTGCGGCAGGTGTCTGACACCCGGGAGATGGCCGTTCAATTTGACGGCTGTCTCATGCGGGTGTCAGACACCGGGGGCGCTGCACGTGGCCGGCCACTGAGCAGACACCGGACCTCTGAGCAAACGCCGGGCGCAGGTGTGAGGCCTATTTCGCCGCACCTGCCGACCAACCCTTTGACAGTTCCACGGCCTGGCGCCACCGTTTCATGCGTGCCTCGCGTACGGATTGGGGCCAGGTAGGTTCGAAGGTGCGTTCGGCTTGCCACTTGGAGGCGAATTCGTCCTGGCTGGACCAGAAGCCGACGGCCAGGCCGGCGAGGCCGGCGGCGCCCAGGGCGGTGGATTCGGGGACGCGGGGGCGGACGACCGGGACGCCCAGGATGTCGGCCTGCATCTGCATCAGCAGGTCGTTGCGGGCGGCGCCGCCGTCGACGCGCAGTTCGGTCAGCGCGATGCCGCTGTCGGCGTTCATGCAGGTGAGCAGTTCGGCGCTTTGCAGGGCGATGGATTCCAGCGTGGCGCGGGCGATGTGGGCGCGAGAGGTGCCGCGGGTCAGGCCGACCAGGGTGCCGCGCGCGTAGGGGTCCCAGTGCGGGGCGCCCAGGCCGGCGAAGGCGGGGACCATGAAGACGTCGTCGGTGTCGGAGACGCTGGCGGCCAGCGATTCGATGTCTTCCGAGCGCTGGATGATGCCCAGGCCGTCGCGCAGCCACTGCACTGCGGCGCCTGCTACGAATACGCCGCCTTCGAGCATGTAGGCGGGCTTCCAGCCGGCCTGGCCGGCCTGGGGCAGGCCCCAGCCGACGGTGGACAGCAGGTTGTTCCTGGACTGCACGGGCTTGTCGCCGACGTTCATCAGCATGAAGCAGCCGGTGCCGTAGGTGTTCTTGGCCATGCCGGGCTGGAAGCAGGCCTGGCCGAAGGTGGCGGCTTGCTGGTCGCCCGCCACGCCGGCGATGGGTACGGAGCCGCCCAGCCATTCGGGCAGGGCGTTGCCCACGATGGCGCTGCTGGGCGCGATCTGCGGCAGCACGCTGCGCGGGATCCTGAGCAGCGCGAGGATGTCGTCGTTCCAGTCCTGCGTGTGCAGGTCGAACAGCATGGTGCGGGAGGCGTTGCTGGGGTCGGTGCTGTGCACCGCGCCGCCGGTCAGTTGCCAGATCAGCCAGGTGTCGACGGTGCCGAAGGCGAGTTCGCCGCGGTCGGCCATCTGGCGCGCGCCGGGTACATGATCGAGCAGCCAGGCCAGCTTGGTGCCCGAGAAGTAGGCGTCCACCACCAGACCGGTGCGCGACTGCAGGAAGTCGCCGTGGCCGTCTTTGCGCAATTGGTCGCACAGGGGGGCGGTGCGGCGGTCTTGCCACACGATGGCGCGGGCCAGGGGGCGGCCGGTGGCGCGTTCCCAGATGAGGGTGGTTTCGCGCTGGTTGGTGATGCCGATGGCGGCCACGTCGGCGGCCGTCGCGGCGGCATTGCGCAGCGCTTCGCGCGCCACGTCGAGCTGGCTGTGCCAGATCTCGTTGGCATCGTGCTCGACCCAGCCCGGACGGGGGTAGTGCTGGCGGAATTCACGCTGGCCGACGCCGCGCACGACGCCTTCGCGGTCGAATACGATGGCTCGGGAGCTGGTCGTGCCCTGGTCCAGGGCTAGGACATATTCATTCGTCGTCACTGTTTTTCGCGCCGTTCAGGTGTGCCCCGGCCTGAGGGTCGAGGCGTCTAAAGGAGAAGGTCGATGCCATGCACAGCAGGCCGATGACGATGAAGCCTGCGACCACGTCGCTGATCGCCAGGGTTTCGGCGCCGCGCAAGGACATGCTGACGTTCAGCGTGACCGCGGCCACCCCGACGCCCAGGGTGATGCCCAGTTGCTGCGCCATGGCCGAGAAGCTGCTGGCGCGGCTCATTTTGGACGGGGGGATGTCGGCATAGGTTAGCGTATTTACCCCGGTGAACTGCAAGGACCGGAAGAAGCCCCCCACCAGGAGGATGGCGATCATCAGCCATACCGGCGTGGCGGGGCTGAACGTGCCGCAGACCACGATGAACAGGCCGGTGAGCAGGGCGTTCAAGGTCAGTACGCGGCGAAAGCCGAAGCGTTTCACGATGGGCGTGGCGACGAATTTCATGAGCAGCGCCCCGGCGGCGCTGGCGAAGGTGATCAGGCCGGCCGAAAACGGCGTCAGGCCGAAGCCCACCTGCAGCAGCATGGCCAGCAGGAAGGGCGTGGCGCCCACGGCGAAGCGGCACAGGTTGCCGCCCAGGGTGGAGATCGCAAAGGTGGGAATCCGCATCAGGGAAAGATCAATGATGGGGTGGTCCACGCGCCGGGCGTGCACGCCGTACAGCAGGCCGCAGGCGATGCCCAGGCCGATCAGGCCCAGCAGCACGGGCAGCGGCATCACGTCGCGGCCGATGGCCTCGAAGCCGCTGACCAGCGTGGCCAGGCAGACGGCGCTGAGCAGGAAGCCCACCCAGTCCAGCCGCGGGGCAGTTTCTTCGCGGATTTCCGCCACAAAGCGCAGCACCAGGAAGATGCCCAGGATGCCGATCGGGATGTTGATCAGGAAGATCCAGTGCCACGACATGTACGTGACCATGAAGCCGCCCAGCGGCGGGCCGATCACCGGCCCCAGCAGCGCCGGGATGGACAGGAAGGACATGGCCTTGAGCAGGTCTTGCTTGGGGACGGTGCGCAGCAGGATGATGCGGCCCACCGGGACCATCATGGCGCCCGCCATCCCCTGCACGATCCGCGAGATCACGAGTTGCGGCAGGTCTTGGGACAGGGCGCAGGCGACGGAACTCAGGGTGAACAGGCCGATGGCGGTTATGAACACGCGCCGGGCGCCGTAGCGGTCGGCCGCCCAGCCGCTGATGGGCACGAAGACGGCGACGGCCAGCAGATAGGAGGTGATCGCCACATTGAGCCGCACCGGCGTGGATCCGAGGGCCCTGGCCATGGCCGGCAGGGCCGTGGCCACGACGGTGGCGTCGAGCATCTGCATGAACAGCGCGCAGCCCACGATGAAGGGAATCATGCGCGCCGCGCGCGCTGCGTCCAGGGTTGATGGCGGAGCGGGATTGGCGGCTGCTGCGGATTCTGCGGACATGTCGGGAGGCGGCGATGGGGGCCCGAAGATTGTAACGCCGGGGTTAAGCCCGCCGTGAAGTAAACTCCGGAGATCCGAAACCCATTGAAATTGGTGCCATGGCGACCAACTACGAATCCGAGATCACCCTTTTCCTGAAGGACTACAAGCAATCCCACCCTGGCACCGAAGAGCGCCAGCGCGAGGGCCGCGCCCGCCTTTGGGACAAACCGCAGGACTCGGAGCTGCTGGAAGGCTTCCGCGCGGCGCGCGTGCCGCAAAAGCCGTACGTGTATCAGGCAGACTGATACCCTTGCGGCGAAAATGGTCCAGAACCCCTCGGTGCCAGGCGATGCCCTGGCCGCGCTAGTGGAACCGTCCGTCGACAGCACGCCCGACACCATCGACAGCGTGGCGTTCGCGCGCCTCTATGGCGAGCCGCTGTTCCAGATGCCGACGGACCTGTACATTCCGCCCGATGCGCTGGAAGTCTTTCTCGAAGCGTTCGAAGGGCCCCTGGACCTGCTGCTTTACCTGATCCGCAAACAGAACTTCAACGTTCTGGACATCCCGATGGCGGATGTCACGCGGCAGTATCTGTCGTATGTGGACCAGATCCGCATCACCAACCTCGAACTGGCCGCCGAATATCTGCTGATGGCGGCCATGCTGATCGAGATCAAGTCGCGCATGCTGCTGCCGGTCAAGAAGACCGACACCGGCGAAGAGCCCGAAGACCCCCGCGCCGAACTCGTCCGCCGCCTGCTCGAATACGAGCAGATGAAGCTGGCCGCCCAGAAGCTGGACAAAATGCCGCAACTGGGCCGCGACTTCGTCAGCAGCCAGGCCGTCGCCGACCTCAGCGTCGAGCGCGCGCTGCCCGATGTCAGCGTGGACGACCTGCGCGCGGCCTGGGCCGACATCATGAAGCGCGCCAAGCTGAATCAGCACCATCACATCACGCGCGAGCAGCTGTCGGTGCGCGATCACATGACGCACATCCTGCGCCGCCTGAACGACGTGCGCTTCATGGAATTCGGCGACCTGTTCATGGAGCGCGTGCGCGAAGGCGCGCCTGCGGCGGTTGTCGTCGTGCATTTCATCGCCATGCTGGAGCTGGCCCGCGAGTCGCTGCTGGAAATCACGCAGGCCGAGCCTTACGCTCCCATCTACGTGCGCCTGGCGTACACCAGCGTGGCGGCGGTCGCGGCCTGATCCTGACCGGGCTGCCCCAACCCCCGGAGATTCCCTTGAAAGTCGTACACACCATCCAGGAATTGCGCGATCACCTGCGCGGACAGAACCGCGTGTCGTTCGTGCCCACCATGGGCAACCTGCACGAAGGGCATCTTGCGCTCATGAAGCTGGCGCGCCAGCACGGCGATCCCGTGGTGGCCAGCATCTTCGTGAACCGCCTGCAGTTCGGCCCGAACGAGGATTTCGACCAATATCCGCGCACCCTGGCTGCCGACATCGAAAAGCTGGAACAGGCGCGCGACGTCTACGTGCTGTTCGCGCCGAACGAACGCGAGATGTACCCCGAACCGCAGAATTACCGGGTGCAGCCGCCTGACGATCTGGGCGACATCCTTGAAGGCGAGTTCCGCCCCGGGTTCTTCGCCGGCGTCAGCACGGTGGTGCTCAAGCTGTTCTCCTGCGTGCAGCCGCGCGTTGCGGTCTTCGGCAAGAAGGACTACCAGCAGCTCATGGTGGTGCGCAACATGTGCCGCCAGTTCCAGCTGCCTGTGGAAGTGCTGGCGCACGAGACCGTGCGCGCCGCCGACGGCCTGGCGCTGTCTTCGCGCAACCGCTACCTGAGCGACGCGGAACGCGCCGAGGCGCCGGCCCTGTACGCCGAGCTGCAGGAAATCGGCCGCCGGCTGTCCCAGGGCGAACGCGACGCCGCCGGCCTGGAGCACGACGCTGTCCAGCGCCTGACCCAGCGCGGCTGGAAGGTGGACTACGTGGCCTTGCGCCGCCAGCGCGACCTGAAGCGCCCCGAGGCGGCCGACCTGCAGGCCGGCGAGCCCGTCGTGGCGCTGGCCGCCGCAAAGCTGGGCGCTACCCGCCTGATCGACAACCTGGAACTGGCCTACACGGCCTGATGCCATAGCGCGGCCATACCGGGGCGTTTTCATCCGCCCCTGTCAGAATTGCCAGCTTACGGCGGGCGGGGCGTCCGGGCAGACTGGTTGCAATCCTATATTGCAAGCGAGCCGCCCATGCCGTCGCCCAGCCCCGATCTGGATGCCATCCTGTCGTCCCTTACTGCCCGTGAACGGCAGATCGTTGACTACGTGGCCGCCGGGCGGGCCAATAAAGTCATCGCCATCGACCTGGGCATCTCACTGCGCACGGTAGAGGCCCACCGCGCCAGAATCTTCGTCAAGTTGAACGCCCGCAATGCCATGCAACTGGCCTGCCGCCTCTGCGCGCACGGGAGGTCGGGCGCCACGCCCGTCCTGGCCGCCCACAGGCAACATGCCACAGACGGCCGCGGGGCCGC
>ENA-OWLM01001076-OWLM01001076.1-metagenome-genome-assembly--contig:-NODE-1076-length-10214-cov-3.330741_pt1 | contig 10214 bp, 5 predicted proteins | sample MGYA00245349_ERZ651102 | MGnify/ENA primary metagenome ERZ651102 (study PRJEB26857, sample SAMEA4031759) | metagenome | biome: human; feature: oral; material: saliva | place: Philippines | collected 2014... | reverse complement strand
CCTATCGAAACAACCCCAAAAGGCGCTGTCCCTCCCAATCGGGAGACATTTGCACGACTGCGACACGCCCCTTGGGGTTTGTACGGAAAGAAGGAGGAGCAAAGGCCTGTTTTTCTTCCACAAGAAAAGGGGCACTCGCTTTCTTTAGACAACGCGCTTTGGGCAACCCCATTCGTTTCTTGTCCTGCCCCCATGCGGCGAATCCGATCATCATTGATAGATTTTTGGGGGCTTGCTTTCTGAAAAAGAAAGCCCGAAGTCCTATTCAGAAGGGCTTCGAGGTGGATTTTTCTGCCGTTTTGAAGTTTACCGGACAGCAATTATTTACAAAAACAATCTCAGCCTCCGTTTCCTACAAATTACGCACGAAAAATACCACGTCACACCGAAAAAGAAAAACTCCACTTCCCTCAAAAGTGGGAAGTGGAGTATAAATCAGGAAGTGCGAAGAATTATTCGCCCTTTTCCATCTTAGCTTTGAGCGCAGCGAGTGCGTCGTTGTCGCCGAGGAGGTTAGCAGCAGCCTGGTTGTTGAGAACTACAGCTTCTTCCTTGTTGGCGCGAGGAGCAGCAGCGCGGCGGGGCTTCTTCTCGGTACGTTCAGCCGATACGCTTTCGTCGAACGTGCGCGTGTGCGAAAGGAGGATGCGGCGGCTGTCCTTGTTGAACTCGAGCACCTTGAAGGGAAGCTTCTCGTTGAGCTGAGCTTTCGAGCCGTCTTGCTTCACGAGGTGACGAGGAGTTACGAAGCCTTCAACGCCATACTGGAGCTGAACAACGGCACCCTTGTCGTGAAGTTCAGTGATCGTACCTTCGTGTACGCTACCTTCGGTGAACACAGTTTCGAATACATCCCAGGGATTTTCTTCGATTTGCTTGTGGCCGAGGCTGAGACGACGGTTGTCCTTGTCGATTTCGAGCACCTTCACTTCGATGGGAGCGCCAACCTGCGTGAATTCGCTGGGGTGCTTCACCTTCTTCGTCCAAGAGAGGTCGGAGATGTGGATCAGACCGTCAACACCTTCTTCGAGTTCTACGAACACGCCGAAGTTGGTGAAGTTACGCACCTTAGCCGTGTGCTGCGAACCAACGGGGTACTTCACTTCGATATCCTTCCAGGGATCTTCCTTGAGCTGCTTGAGACCGAGCGACATCTTGCGATCCGTGCGGTCGAGCGTGAGGACAACAGCTTCCACTTCGTCGCCCACCTTGAGGAAGTCCTGAGCAGAGCGGAGGTGTTGGCTCCAAGACATTTCAGAAACGTGGATGAGGCCTTCAACGCCGGGAGCGATTTCTACGAATGCACCATAGTCAGCCATAACCACTACGCGACCCTTCACCTTGTCGCCGACTTTGAGGTCAGCATCGAGTGCATCCCAGGGATGGGGCGTGAGCTGCTTGATACCGAGCGCGATGCGCTTCTTCTCTTCATCGAAGTCGAGGATAACCACCTTGAGCTTTTCGTCGTCCTGCACCACTTCGCGGGGATTGCTTACGCGACCCCAAGAGAGATCCGTGATGTGAACGAGACCGTCAACGCCACCGAGGTCGATGAACACACCGTAGTTGGTGATGTTCTTAACCGTACCTTCGAGCACTTGACCCTTCTCGAGCGTGCTGATGATCTGTTGCTTCTGTGCTTCGAGTTCAGCTTCGATGAGTGCCTTGTGGCTAACCACAACGTTCTTGTACTCTTGGTTAATCTTAACCACTTGGAAGTCGAGGGTCTGACCAACGTATACATCATAGTCGCGGATGGGCTTAACGTCGATCTGCGAACCGGGAAGGAAGGCTTCGATGCCGAATACGTCGACTATCATACCACCCTTCGTGCGGCACTTGATGTAACCCTTGATGATTTCCTTGTTCTCGAGAGCCTGGTTGATGCGCTCCCACGACTTGCTTGCACGAGCCTTCTTGTGAGAGAGGATGAGCTGACCCTTCTTGTCCTCGAGGTTTTCTACGTACACCTCTACCTTGTCACCGATCTTGAGTTCGGGATTGTAGCGGAATTCGTTGGCGGGAATAACACCATCGCTCTTAGAGCCGATGCGTACCACAACTTCGCGCTTCGTGATGTCGGTGATTTCACCTTCTACCACTTCGTTTTCGTGCACGTTGTTGAGCGTCTGTTCGTAAGCCGCTTCAGTAGCCTTGTGGTTTTCGCCGGTGGCAACAGTGCCGTTTTCAAATGCATCCCAATCGAAATCTGCGAGAGGAGCAACGTTTTTGAGATTCTCCATTAATGTTAGTTAGTTGATAAATGTGGATAATTAAAAGCCCGTGTCGGCCGCGTCCGAGTGTCCCATATTGGAGAAAGAGGGCTGCGCTCGTGATGTCGTGGCACGACAACGGAAATTCAAACAGTGCCGAAACACCGCAATGAATCGTCTGCAAATGTAGGCGTTTTTTTTGAGATGGGTGGATTTCAAAGTAAATATTTCGCTGTAAGTGAGAGATTTTCGCCTTTTCTGCGTGCTTTGTTGAGCGAAAATTGTACTTTCGCCCCAACAAAACTCCACAACTTATGAAGAAAACGCTCCAACTTTTGGCTGCAACCTCCCTCTTGGTCTTCGCAGCCTGCACCTCCAAGAAAAGCGACAGCCCCATTCAAAACACGGCAGACAGCACCGCAGTGGTGCAAGACTCAACCCAAACAGCCGATTCCACCCTCTACGGCACGGCGACCGACGATTGGGGCATGAGTACTTTCGCCCTCAAGACAGCCGACGGCCGCGAAGTCGAAGTGGTTCGTACTCGCAACGACGGCACGCCGGCCGAGATCTTTGGCGATTTGGAGCCGGGCAGCGAATATGCCATCACAACCACCGACAATGGGGCGTCTTTGGGCACCGCCATCAACCTCACACAACTGAAAAGCATTGTGGGCGACGACTTCAAAATCGTGAACGGACAATTATACCTCCATCCTTCCCAACAAGCCGAGGCCGTAGAAATTGTGAAACTTGATGCCGATAGTTTGGTTGCCAAAGGAACAACAGAAGTTTACCGTCTCGGAAAGCAAAAACATTGATGACGTCGAACAGCAAACCCATACGCATATATAAAGCCTCCGCAGGATCGGGAAAAACCTTCACGTTGGCCGCCGAGTTCATCGCCAACCTGCTGAACGACTTCGACACTTTCGACAACGCGCACCGCCATCAACTCGCCATTACCTTTACCAAAAAGGCCACCAACGAGATGAAAGAGCGCATTTTGCAGTATCTCTACGACTTAGCCTACAACAAAATGGCCAACGTGGGGATGCTCGCCGCGGTGCGTGCGCGACTCACGCAACCACTGAGCGACACCGCCATCTGCGATCGGGCAAAAAAAACACTTCATCAGATTCTTCACGGCTACGACCACTTCCGTGTGATGACCATCGACTCCTTTTTCCAGTCGATGCTTACCTCCTTGGCACACGACCTCGGGTTATCGGCCGGCTTTCGCGTGGAACTCAACGACAAGAACACGACGAGCCGCGCGGTCGAGAAGTTGTTGCGCGAATTGCGCCCCGGTTCGCAGGAGTTAGCTTGGGTGACTCGTTTCGTCGAAGAGCGATTGGAAGATTCCAAAAGCTGGAATGTCAGTTTTCCCCTCAACGAACTGGCCGCTGAACTCACGAAAGAGGTCTATATGACCAATGCCGATCGACTTCGTGCGCTTCCCCTCGACAATACCACCATCAAAGACTACCGTGCCGACATCAATGCCCTCAAACAAGGCGCTCAAAAGCGCATGCAAGCGGAAGCCGCGCAACTGGATGAACATATCACGGCAAATGATGGGTACACCAAACTCAGCAGAGGGAAAGACTCTTTCCAAGGCTTCCTAAAAAAATATATTGATTGGGACTTTGGAAAAACCGGTTCGGTGAATAAGGTCAAAACCGACACCATCGACAAGTTCATAGCGGATCCCGTTTCCAAACTCAATAAGAAATACAAAGGGCCGTGCAACACTTGGGTAGAAAGTCTCGCAAAAGATTTTGCCGCTTTCCGCCAATGCGTAGACAACGAGTTGAAAACGATCAATTCGTGCGAGCTGAGCCTGCAAAAGCTCAACTCGCTCCGCTTACTCGACAACATCGATCGCGAAGTCCGTGCACTCAATCGAGAAAGCAATGCCTTCATGTTGGCCTACACCCCTTTGCTCTTTCACAAGCTCGTGGGCACGGACGAAGTCTCCTTCGTCTTTGAGCGCGCCGGCACGAACTTCCGGCACATCATGATCGACGAGTTTCAAGACACCTCCCACCTTCAGTGGGAAAACCTCAGTCACCTCTTTTGCGAAACCACATCGACCGGCAACAGCAGCATGATAGTGGGCGATGTCAAGCAGGGCATTTACCGTTGGCGCGGAGGAGATTGGAACACCCTCGCTCAGTTTCGCGACGACGCCAACACCGAGATCAACCACCTCGACGCCAATTATCGCAGTGGCGAGCGCATTGTGCGTTTCAACAACCGGCTTTTTGTTCACGCGGCACAAGTCCTCGACGAAGACGGACTGGACAAAGCGCAAACCATCACCAACCTTTACGCTGAAAAGGAAGTGGAGCAAGCACCGAAGAACGACGGTGGTTTCGTGCGCGTCCATATTCTCCCCAAGCCCAAGAAAGCCAACCCCGAAGAGGGCGATGCCGCTGTCGATCCCGTCGGCGAAGCGAACGATGTAGAGCAAGAATTGGCCGAACAAGTCATTCGTTTGCGCCAAGCCGGCATCCCTTATGACAAAATGGCCATCCTCGTCCGAGTCAAAGCCGAGGCCCAACGGCTTTTGTCCTTCTTTGCCACGCTTTCTGCTCACGAATACTTCACCAACGACCCCATACAGTTGATGTCCGACGAGGCTTTTTTGTTAGAGTCTTCACCGGCTGTGCAAACCATCGTCCATACGCTCCGCTTGGTGCTGCACTCCGACGATGGAGTGGCGCGCGCTTACGTCGAAGCCCACAGTTCGCCGGAGCAACACGCCGAGGTGTTCGAAAAAATCCACCAATGGCAGGGCGAGTTCTACCGCAATGTGCCGTTCTACGAACTCGTGGAACAAATCGTAGAGCTCTTTGCGCTCAATGCACAAAAGGGGCAAGCGCCTTATCTCTACGCTTTCTTGGATGCCGTCATCACCTTCCTCGAAGAGAACATCCCCGACATCGCCACCTTCCTAAAATACTGGGACGAGAAGCTACATGAGCAGAGCATCCCCTCTGCCGCGGCCAAGGGCGTGCGCATTCTCACCATCCACAAGTCAAAAGGGCTCGATTTTCACACGGTTTTCATCCCTTATTGCAACTGGGATATCGAGAAAGACCGAAATTCCGATCTCTTATGGGTGGAACCCGAAGAGAGTCCCTACAACAAAATTCCCTTACTGCCGATAGCGCTCGATAAAAAGACGGCCAACAGCATCTACGCTCCGCACTATGTGCAGGAACACATCAGCCGCCGTGTAGAAAGTCTCAACATCGGCTATGTCGCCTTCACCCGCCCGCGTCAAAACATTGTCGTCATCGCGCCCTACAAGGGGAGTAACACCTTCCGCGAGGTACTTGCCGCCGCATTGTGGCGCACCACGCAGGAAAACGAGGAGTTGAAATCGTGTTTGTCCATCAGTCACCTCGGCCACATGCCCGAAGATGACGAGGCCAACAGCAAAAAAAACGGCAATGCGCCTACTTTTGCCACCGATGGCGAACTGCTGTTTGAATGGGGCACTCCCTCTCATCTCGAATGCGAGACCGACAGCGTGAAGAAAGAGAAAACCATCCCCCTTCTCTTCGACCCCGCTGCCGAAACGGTGCAATACGCGCTCAACGACCGCAAGGTGCAAGTCGTGCAGTCCAACAGTGCCCACCTCTTCAACGCCCGCCTGCTCGAAGACGCCGATACACATGGCGAAATCGAGCAACTCGAAGCGCGTCGTCGCGGCGAAATGCTCCATGCCATTCTCGAAAAGGTCGACACAGCCGACCAAGTCGAGGCCGCCGTCAATCGCTTTGCTGCCGAAGGCCGCTTGGTCGACAACGCAGATGCCGCTACAGTCATTCAACAACTCACCGAAGCCTTGGCACAGCCCGCTGCTCGCGAGTGGTTCGACGGCTCGTGGAGCCTATACCGCGAACGAAACATTTTGCGCAAGGGCAAAATGCCGCAACGGCCCGACCGCGTCATGGAACGCAATGGCGAAACGGTCGTCGTCGATTACAAGTTTGGCGCACCGCATCGCCGACATCACGAGCAGGTGCAGCAATACTGCGCACTGCTCACACAGATGGGGCGGCGCAACGTCCGCGGCTTTGTTTGGTATGTCTACACCGGGCGAATCGATCCCGTCGAATTGGAGCCCGAGTTCTTCCAAAACTGATCCTCTGCAACCGTGTTTTCAGACGAAACGCGCTTGCCATTTCCTGAAATAGGGTGGAGCAAGAAAAAAGCAGTCCACTTTTCATCAAAGTCGTGAAGTTTCGATCGAATCTTCACGACTTTTTTCGTAAGTCCTCAACTTTTCCTGCCCCTTTCTCCCCCTTTCGACTCAATGTGCAAAAGCCCCCACACGGAAAGCTCCAAAACACAGCACATTTGTTCACTTTTCCGTGCAAAGGCTTTGTAATGTGTGCGCTTATCGCTACATTTGCAGTGGAGACCACGGACATTCCAACAAGAGCACGGCCTTACCGAAAATTAAGCGCCGCGCGGTTATTGTGTCCCTCTCTCATTTTTCGCCACCATCGGCGATAAACGCAGGGCACAAGACAGCGTTGTGGAAGCTCCTCAGAACGTAAAACGTAAATATATCTATCATACACTCACAACATCATGACAATCGATACTTGCAACTTCGCAGGCCGGAAAGCCATCGTACGTGTGGACTTCAATGTGCCCCTCGACGAGAACGGTAACATCACCGACGACACCCGCATCCGCGGTGCGCTCCCCACCCTCAAGAAGGTGCTTGCCGACGGCGGCGCGCTTATCATCATGAGCCACATGGGTAAGCCCAAAGGCCAGGTGAACCCCAAGTTCTCTCTCGGTCAAATCAAAGAAGCCGTAGCCGCTGCGCTCAACGCCCCCGTGACGTTCGCCCCCGACTGCGCCAAAGCACAGGAAGCAGCCGCAGCCTTGAAGCCCGGCGAAGTGCTTCTGCTCGAAAACCTCCGCTTCTATCCCGAAGAAGAGGGTAAGCCCGTAGGCATCGACAAGGAAGATCCTGCTTACGACCAGGCAAAGAAAGAAATGAAGGTGCGTCAGCAAGAGTTTGCCAAGACTTTGGCTTCTTATGCCGACTACTATGTGATGGATGCCTTCGGTACGGCTCACCGCAAGCACGCTTCGACCGCTGTCATCGCTGACTACTTCGACGCCGACCACAAGATGCTCGGTTACCTCATGGAGAAGGAAGTCGAAGCTGTCGACAACATCCTCAAAAACATCAAGCGCCCCTTCACCGCCATCATGGGTGGATCGAAAGTGTCGACCAAAATCGGTATCATCGAGAACCTCATGGACAAGGTCGATAACCTCATCCTCTGCGGTGGTATGACTTACACCTTCGCTCGCGCACTCGGTGGCAACATCGGCATATCGCTCTGCGAAGAAGATAAGCTCGACCTCGCTCTCTCCATCATCGAAAAGGCCAAAGCCAAGGGGGTAAACCTCGTTCTCGGCACCGACTGCGTAGCCGGCGACGCTTTCAAGAACGACTGCAACACGCAGGTGGTTCCCGTCAACGCCATTCCCGATGGTTGGGAAGGTCTCGACGCAGGTCCCGAGAGCCGCAAGGCTTTTGCCGCTGTCATCGAACCCGCCAAGACGATTCTCTGGAATGGTCCCGCAGGTGTGTTTGAATTCGACAACTTCACGGCCGGTTCGCGCGCCATTGCCGATGCGATTGCCGTTGCCACGAAGAACGGTGCCTTCTCGCTCATCGGCGGTGGTGACTCCGTAGCCTGCATCAACAAGTTTGGCATGGCCGACCAAGTGTCTTACATCTCCACCGGCGGCGGTGCACTGCTCGAAGCCATCGAAGGTAAGGTGCTCCCCGGCGTTGCAGCCATCAAGGGCGAATAATCCATCGCTTTCTTAGCAATAACCCATTCAAAGTTACGGAGTGCGCAACGCCACACGCGTTGCCACACCGTAACTTTTGCTTTTTCTACATGTCGCATTCCTTTTTCTCCTCCCTACGCGTCCTCCGTGTGAGCGCCCTCGGAGCCTTGTGCCTGACGATGGCCGCTTGTCATCGCACCGGCGCATCGATTGAGGTCGGCGATCGCCGTGCCCCCGACGATAGCACTTCGCTTCGCATTGCTTGCACCCCTACTGCCGAAAGTCTACCGTTCTATTATGCCGTTCGCAGTGGCATTTGCGACTCGATCGGTCTACCGCTGCGCGTGAAAACGTACTTTGCCCAATTTGATGCGGACACCGCACTCCTCGGCCGCACTGTCGACGGCGGAGTCACCGACCAATATCGCGCAGCCGACTATCGTTCGCGCGGCAAGATGCGCGATTTCGACCGTTTTCTCTCTCTCGATGGACGTTGGTCGCTGGTGGCCGGCGGTCGTTTGCGCATTCGCGAACTCCGCAACCTCAAAGGACGCACCGTGGGCATGGCACGTTTCGCCAATTCCGACCACTATATTTCGCGTTTGCGCGACAGTTTGCGCCTGAAAAGCGACGATCTCTTCTACGCACAAATCAACAGTTACAGAATTCGTTTGCTCATGCTGCAGAATGAGCAAATCGACTGCGCTGTACTTCCCGAGCCTTACGCATCGCGCGCCTTGGCCGAAGGCAATGTGCGCCTGTCTGCGGCACGACCCGCCGAGATGCAAATGTCGCTCTTCCTCCGTCAGCGCACGCTGCGCAACAAACGCCACCACGAGCAGGCACAACTCTTGCGCAAAGCCTATAATCTGGCCGTGGCCGACCTCAATAAGGGGCGTTCGCCGCATTTAGACACCGTGCTGGTCAGAGATTACCAAGTTCCGGCCAACCAGCTCTCGGCCATTCGACTTCCACACTACGAACCGGCGCACTAATCCGCCCCAACCACACACTCTCGTTATGAATTCTGTCACCTATCTCACACTTCGCGAGGACACCCTGCGTGCGCTGCGTGAATTTCGGCTCGCTGATGCCCTCCGTTCACTCAATGGACAGCTCCGGCAACTGGCCGGCGCGGACGAACTGCAACACCGCCACAGGGTCTTGGAGAATGTGTACACGCATTTTCTCAGCGAACTGCAAGCCGGCGGGGGAGTTCCCGGGGTAAAAACGCAACACTTGGCGCTCTTGCAGGAAACTTACCGCCTCACTGACGATTTGCATCGCTACTATCGGTTCGAGTTTGCCTGCGGCTTCGTGCGCCCTGAGAAGGAGGTCGACGGACGTGTGGTGCGCCACCACTTATTGGCGCAAGATGAAACTCGACCTACAGTGCGTTCGGTCTTCGACGGCCAAGCTCCGAACGAAACGCTCTTCAATGTGCTTTGGACCGCGCCGCAGTGGAGTGAGGAAGATGCGGAGGCGGCACAGCTTTTTCTCTACCGCGAAACGGTTGATGCCGAGCGACGCGCAATGGCAGCCTCGGCCGTGACCTTGCGCCTCTTCGCTTCGTTCGACGATCGGCAGTTTGCATGGTTGTGCGAAGCCGTGACGCAGAAAACCGACGCCGTGCTCCGCGTACGTGCCCTGACGGGCGCCGTACTTGTGGCGGCAAAACAACAAACGTGGCTTCCGCTTTTCCCCGAATCGCAAGCCGCGCTCAAAACGCTCGTGGGCTCCTCTTATATGCGCCGTTTGGCAAAGACACTGCAGTGCGCTTTTTGGGTAGCGCAGGAAACGGTGAGCTTCAATCGCCACTTGGTGAAAGACTTACTTCCCTTGATCATCGAAAGCCGCAGCGCTTTTCCGGCCTCGGTCGAGGAGGTGGAGCGCGTTCTCTATGAGGGGGAAGATTTGTCGCAGGAAGAGAAAAATATCCGTCGTGTTTTCATGGAAGTGGCTCGTGCACAGGGTGAGGGAATGGACGTAAACTACGGCATCTTCAGCCGTTTCTTGGCTCCGCATCCCTTCTTTCGCGAGGCTTCGCACTGGTTCTACGAGTTTTCGCCCACACATCGCGAATTCGCCCACTTGCCCGAAGACATTGATGTGAATGCGGCTACACAAGCCGGACGCATTGGCAACACGGAGCGCTTCGGG
>ENA-OWLM01001075-OWLM01001075.1-metagenome-genome-assembly--contig:-NODE-1075-length-10216-cov-3.117902_pt1 | contig 10216 bp, 8 predicted proteins | sample MGYA00245349_ERZ651102 | MGnify/ENA primary metagenome ERZ651102 (study PRJEB26857, sample SAMEA4031759) | metagenome | biome: human; feature: oral; material: saliva | place: Philippines | collected 2014... | reverse complement strand
CCCGCCCGGACGGCCGATGTTTAGCAACCACATTAGGGTAGGCAATGGCGCGCCGGCCACTGCCGGACTGGGTGCGAGCCCATAAGCGGAATCATACGCCCGCGGGGAGCTGGGTGGCTGACACCGCCCAGGGCCCGCCGCCCTTCCCTACGGCAGGTTTTCCCGGAAAATCACCTGGCTGCGCGCCAGCTCCACCCCGTTCATCGCGCTGCGCTTGTCGCGCAGGTTGCTGAAGATGCGCACGCAGCTCATCAGCGCCTCCATCGGGCTTTGCGTAATGACCGCGTCCATCGTGCCGTCGATCAGCAGCGCGCGCGTGTCCGGCGTCAGGCCGTGTCCGATGAAAACAACCCGGTGCTGCTGTCCTGCCTCTTTCAGCGCGCGCGCCACGCCGTCCGATGCCCCGCCGATGTTGTAGATGCCGGCCAATTGCGGGTATTGCTCAAGCAGTTGGCGTGTCTGCTCGTAGTTGCGCTGCGCATCGTCATAGCCTTCGCGCAAATCCACCACCTGCATGGCCTGGAACTGCTCGGCGTAGAGCTGCAGAAAGCCGCTTTCGCGCTCTTCATGGGCGCGGTAGTGCCGCGATCCCGCGATCAGCGCGACGTGCGCCGCGCGCAGGCCGATGAAGCGCGCGATCAGGTAGCCGGCCGTGCGCCCCGCGGCGCGGTTGTCCAGCCCCACGTAGGCCGTGCGGGCGCAGTTGGCGATGTCGGAAATCAGCGTCACGGTGGGCACGCCCTGCTGCGCCAGCGCATTCACGGCCTCGCGCACCACCGGATGCTCCAGCGCCATGAACGCAATCCCGTCGGCCCGCTTGCCATGCTTGGCCAGCGCCTGGGCCAGCGCATCGGGGTTGAAGCTGTCCACGTATTCGACCTGGCACTTCGCGTTCAGCGGAGCGAAGTGTTCGTGCGCATAGCCCACGGTGTCGCCCAGCATCCGCAGATAGCGGTTGCTGCCGCGCGGCAGCAGGAACACCAGGCGCATGGGTTCGGGCGTGGCGGCCGCGTAGACCTCCTGCTCCGGCAGGTAGTCCAGTTCAATGGCCGCCTTGAACACCTTTTGCGCGGTGGCGGCGCGCACGCCGGGACGGCGGTTCAGCACCCGGTCGGCGGTGGCGGTGGACACGCCCGCGCGGGCGGCCACATCCGCCAGACGGGCGAGCTTGCGTTCGGGGGGAACATTATTCACATCAAAAACCATCATGAATAAGATTTGACGATGTTAGCGGCTATTCACTATTGTCCACTCTGCCGCATGGCTTAGGCGTATTTGTGGCACATCAAAAAACATCATAACCAAGATTATGGAGACAACCATGAAGCTGCTGACACGCCGCAGTGCCCTGCGCCGCCTTTGCGCCGTTCCCGCCCTTGCCGTCGCTGGCGGCGGCTTTCCGCTGATCGCCCGCGCCGCCGACTTCACGCTCAAGTACGGCAACAACCTGCCGGTGACGCACCCGCTGAACATCCGCGCCCAGGAAGCGGCCGAACGCATCCTCAAGGAAAGCAACGGCCGCGTCGACATCAAGATCTTCCCGAACAACCAGCTGGGCGGCGACACCGACATGCTGGCGCAGGTGCGCTCGGGCGGCATCGACTTCTTCACGCCGTCCGCCCTGGTCATCGCCACGCTGGTGCCCGTGGCCGCGATCAACGCGGTCGGCTTCGCCTTCAAGGATTACGACCAGGTCTGGAAGGCCATGGACGGCGCGCTGGGCGCGCACGTGCGCGCCGCCATCGCGCAGCGCAAGCTCTACGCCTTTGAAAAGATGTGGGACAACGGCTTTCGCCAGACCACCAGCAGCAAGGCGCCGGTCAACACCGCCGCCGACATGGACGGCCTGAAGATCCGCGTTCCGGTGAGCTCGCTGCCGATCTCCATGTTCAAGGGCCTGGGCGCTGCGCCCGCCAGCCTGCAGTTCAGCGAGGTGTATTCGTCGCTGCAGACCAAGGTGGTGGATGCGCAGGAAAACCCGCTGCCCATCATCCAGGTGGCCAAGCTCTATGAAGTGCAGAAATACTGCTCGCTGACCAACCACATCTGGGACGGCTACTGGTTCATCGCCAACGGCCGCATGTGGGAAGGCCTGCCCGCCGACCTGAAGACGGTCGTGGCGCGCGGCATCAACGAGGCGGGCCTGGCCCAGCGCGAAGACATCAAGAAGCTCAATGCGTCCGTGCAGTCCGACCTGGAGGCCAAGGGCCTGCAGTTCAACCAGCCGTCCGCCGACACGTTCCGGCAGCAGCTGCGCACCGCCGGCTTCTACAAGGAATGGCAAGGCCGTTTCGGCGACGAGGCCTGGGGCTTGCTGGAGCAGTCCGTCGGCAAGCTGGCCTGAGGTCGCGTCATGTCCTCCCTGTCCGCTCCCCACGCCGCGGCCCCGGCGCTGCCGGCCAACCCCATGCGCCGGGCGGCCGGCGCGCTCGACAAACTGCTGGGCGGCGTGGTCGAACACGTCGCCGCGGCCATCGTGCTGGTCGAGATCATCGTGCTGTTCGCGGGTGTCGTGGCGCGCTATGCGTTCCACAGCCCGCTGGTCTGGTCCGACGAGCTCGCCTCCATCCTGTTCCTGTGGCTGTCGATGCTGGGCGCGGTGGTGGCGCTACGGCGCGGCGAGCACATGCGCATGACCGCCCTGGTGAACAATGTGAGCCCGGCGCGGCGCGCGCAGCTGGAAACGGCGGCGCTGGCCGCCTCGCTGGCCTTCCTGCTGCTGATCCTGGCGCCCGCCATCGAATACGCGCATGAAGAACACTTCATCATCACGCCCGCGCTGGAACTGAGCAACGCCTGGCGCGCCGCGGCGATCCCCGTGGGCATGGGCCTGATGGGCGTGATCGCCCTGCTGCGCCTCTTGCGCACGCAGCCGCTGCCGCAGGTGCTGACCGCGCTGGCGGGCGTGGCGGCGGTGGTCGGCCTGTTCTGGCTGGCGCAGCCGCTGTTTGCGGGCCTGGGCAAGCTGAATCTGGTGATCTTCTTCGTCGGCATCGTCGCCGCCACGGTGTTTTCCGGGGTGCCGATCGCCTTCTCGTTCGCGCTGGCCACGTTCTCGTATCTGGCGCTGACCACCAATACCCCCATGGTGGTGATGGTGGGCCGGCTGGACGAAGGCATGTCCCACCTGATGCTGCTGGCCGTGCCGCTCTTCATCTTCCTGGGATCGCTGATCGAGATGACGGGGATGGCGCGCGCCATGATCCAGTTCCTGGCCAGCCTGCTGGGCCACGTGCGCGGCGGCCTCTCCTACGTGCTGATCGGCGCCATGTACCTGGTGTCGGGCATCTCGGGCTCGAAGATCGCCGACATGGCGGCCATCGCGCCAGTGTTGTTTCCGGAAATGCAGAAGCGCGGCGCCAAGCCTGGCGATCTGGTCGCCCTGCTGTCGGCCACGGGCGCGCAGACCGAAACGATTCCGCCGTCCATCGTGCTCATCACCATCGGGTCGGTGACGGGCGTGTCGATCGCCGCGCTGTTCACGGGCGGCCTGCTGCCCGCGGTGGTGCTGGGCCTGGCGCTGTGCACCGTCGTCTGGTGGCGCTACCGCAAGGAAGACCTGAGCCTGGTCCAACGCTTCACCTTCAAGGAAATCGGCCGCTTCTTCATGATCGCGCTGCCGGCCGTGGCCCTGCCCTTCGTGATCCGCGCCGCCGTGGTCGAAGGCGTAGCCACCGCCACCGAGGTCTCCACCATCGGCATCGTGTACTCCGCCGTCGTGGGCCTGCTGATCTACCGGCGCTTCGACTGGGCGCGGCTCAAGCCCATGCTGATCGAAACCGCCTCGCTGTCGGGCGCCATCATGCTGATCGTGGGCTGCGCGACCGCCATGGCGTGGGCGCTGACGCAATCGGGATTCTCGGGTGACCTGGCCAAGCTGATGGCCGGCATGCCCGGCGGCAGCTACGGCTTCCTGGCGGTGTCCATCGTGGCCTTCATCATCCTGGGCAGCGTGCTGGAAGGCATCCCCGCCATCGTGCTGTTCGGCCCGCTGCTGTTCCCGATCGCGGTGCAGGCCGGCGTGCATGAAGTCCACTATGCGATGGTCGTGATCTTCGCCATGGGCATCGGCCTGTTTGCGCCGCCCTTCGGCGTGGGCTACTACGGCGCCTGCGCCATCAGCCGCGTCGACCCCAACGAGGGCATCGGCCCGATCTGGGGCTACATCGGCGCGCTGCTGATCGGCCTGGTCATCGTCGCCGCCTTCCCCTGGTTCTCTATCGGTTTCCTGTGACGCGACGCGGCCCCGCACGGCGGGGCCGCGCACTCCCGTCTGTACGCCACCCCTTTTAAGAAGATTCCAACATGAGTCGTTTCCTGGGCGAGATCCGCCAACTCGGTTATGTCGTGCACGACATCGAAGCCGCCATGGACTACTGGAGCACCACGCTGGGCGTGGGCCCCTGGTACTACAACCCGCGCGTGCCCATCGTGAACTACCAGTACGACGGCGTCGGCTACGAGCCGCACAACTCGGTGGCGCTGGCCAATTCCGGCTTCGTACAGGTCGAACTGATCCAGACGCGCAACGATGTGCCCTCCATGTACCGCGACTTCCTGCAAGCCGGCCGCACTGGCCTGCAGCACGTCGCCTACTGGACGGAAAGCTACGACGCCGACCTGGAACGCCTGCTGGCGCAGGGCTTCAAGCCCAAGATGAGCGGCGAAGTCGGCGAAAAAGGCCGCTTCATCTATTTCGACACCGAATATCACCCCGGCACGGTCATCGAACTTTCCGAAGTGGCCGGTCCCAAGGGCCGCCTCTTCGACCTGATCCGCGAAAGCTCGATGAACTGGGATGGCAAGGATCCGGTCCGCGCCTTCCCCGACCTGACCCGCCTCTGATACGCCCCAGCCTCGCCACCATGAATTCCCAATCGTTTACCGCCACCTACCTGATCGAAACCCCCATCGACCCCGCCCGGGTCGCCGAGGTCATGGCCGGCGAGCAGTCCTGCGGCACCTTCACGCGGGTCCAGGGCGAAACGGACGAGCTGCGCGCCCGGGCGCGCGCCCGCATCGAATCCATCGAAACCCTGGAATCCGTCGACGCGCCCAGCCTGTCGAACGCCTACCTGGCGCGCCAGCCGGGCGGCATGCCCGGCAAGTATCAGCGGGCGCGGGTGCGCATCGCGTTCCCCGTCGCCAACGTCGGCGCCAACCTGCCCACGCTGGCGGCCACGGTGGCCGGCAATCTGTACGACCTGGGCGAAGTCACCGGCCTGCGGCTGGAAAGCATGGAGCTGCCCGCCAACTACCGCGCCCACTTCGACCTGCCGCAAGTCGGCATCGCCGGCACGCGCGCGCTGACAGGCGTGGACAAGGGGCCGCTGGTGGGCACCATCATCAAGCCCAACGTGGGCCTGTCGCCCGAACAGACCGCGCACCTCGTTGCGCAGCTGTGCGCGGCGGGCGTGGACTTCATCAAGGACGACGAGGTCTGCGCCAACCCCGCCCACGCCCCGCTCGCCCAGCGCGTGGCGGCCGTGATGGCGGTGGTGCGCGCACATCGCGAACGTACCGGGCGCAACGTCATGGTGGCGTTCAACATCAGCGACGAGACCGACGCCATGCGCCGCCACGCCGACCTGATCGAACGCGAAGGCGGCAGCTGCGTCATGGCCAGCCTGAACTGGTGCGGCTACTCCGCCATCCAGACCCTGCGCCGCAGCACCCCGCTGGCCCTGCACGGCCATCGCAACGGCTACGGCGCGCTGTCGCGCCATCCGCTGCTGGGCATAGGATTCCAGGCCTACCAGACGCTATGGCGGCTGGCCGGCGTGGATCACATGCACGTGCACGGCCTGCAGGGGAAGTTTTCGCAGGAGGACAGCGAGGTCGTCGACTCCGCGCGCGACTGCCTGGCGTCCCTGACGCCGGGCATCGACGACGCCGTCATGCCCGCCTTCTCCTCCGGCCAATGGGCCGGCACGGTGCCCGCCACCTGGGCGGCGGTACGCAGCGACGACCTGCTGTTCATGTCGGGCGGCGGCATCCTGGCCCATCCCGACGGTCCGGCGGCGGGCGTGCAAAGCATCCGGCAGGCCTGGCGCGCGGTACGCGACAACCAGAGCCTGGAAGACTACGCCCGCAACGCGCCCGAACTGCGGCGCGCCCTGGACTTCTTCGGAAACCGCGCATGACGATGGACGAGCGCAGCGTCCCCGCGCCGCGAGTGTGCTGGTATGGCGACGACTTCACCGGCGCCACCGACACGCTGGCCGAGGTCGCCCGCGCGGGCCTGCGCGGCCTGCTGTTCCTGGGCGTGCCCACGCCCGAGCAATTGCGCCGCGCAGGCCCGCTTGACGCCATCGGCATCGCCGGCGCCGCGCGCGGCATGGCGCCCGCCGAGATGGATGCCGAACTGGATGCCGTCGGCCGCTTTGCTGCGGCCTCCGGCGTGCGCGTGCTGCACTACAAGTGCTGTTCCACCTTCGACAGCGCCCCGCACGTCGGCAGCATCGGCGCCGCCGTGCGCACGCTGCGCCGCCACATGCCCAACCCGCTGGTGCCCATCGTGGGCGGACAGCCCAGCATCGGGCGCTATTGCAGCTTTGCCCAGCTGTTCGCCCGCGCGGGGTCGGCGCCCGAGATCCACCGGATCGACCGGCACCCCATCATGAGCCAGCACCCGGTTACGCCCATGCACGAGGCCGACCTGCGACTGCACCTGGCCGCACAGGGCCTGTCCGGCATCCGGTCCGTGCCCCATATCGACTACCCCCGCGCCGCGGATGCGTCCACGCTGGACGGGTGGATCGACCATCTGATCGAAACCGCCGACGGGCCCGCGCTGCTGGACGTCGTGGACGACGCTCAGCTGGCCGTGATCGGCCGCCTGCTGTGGCGCGCCGCGCAACGCGCGCCGTTGCTGGCGGTGGGCCCCAGCAGCGTGCAGCAGGCGCTGGCCCGCGCCGCGCCGCAGGAATCGGCGGGCCAATCACAGGCCGCAGCGCTAGGCCGCGCCGACGGCCCCGTGCTGGTCGTTGCGGGCAGCCTGTCTCCCGTCACCGCCCGGCAGATCGCCGCCTGCGAACACTATGTGCGCCAGCCGCTGCAAGTGGAACGGCTGCGGACCGATGCGGAATACGCGTCCGCGCAGGCGCAACTGGCCGCCGCCACGCTGGCCCAGGGCCGCAACGTGCTCGCGCACACGGACAGGCCGTCCGGCGCGCTCAACGCGCAGGACACCGCCGCCACCGCCCGCGCCACCGGCCGCCTCGTATCGAACATCGTGCGCGCCAGCGCGCAGGCCGGCAGACGCCTGTCGCGCATCGGCATCGCCGGCGGCGACACGTCCAGCCAGGCCACGCTGGCGCTGGGGCTGTGGGGGCTTTCGTTCCGCTGCGTGCTGGCGCCCGGCGTCGCCGTCAGCGTCGCCCGCAGCGATGATCCGCTGACCGATGGCATCGAACTGATGCTCAAGGGCGGACAGATGGGGGGAGATCGGTTGTTTGACGAGCTGGCGGCGGGCGGGGCTTGACGCACGGGTGCGCCCGCATCACACCGCGCGGGCGCATCGGCGGCGCAAATCCGGGAAAGCCGCTCAGGTCGGGTCGATGTGCTGGCGCGTGCGCATGTAAAGCCGGCAGTGCTTCATTGCGCGGGCGATGTGCTTTTTCACCATGTCGGTCGACGTGCCCAGCCGGTCTGCGATGCAGCGATGCGACAACCCTTCCACCTGGCGCAGCAGAAAAGCCGTACGGCAGGCTTCCGGCAACGAACGCAGCGCGTCATTGACCAATTCCAGCTGTTGCTTGCGGTACAGGTCTTCGTCGGGCGTCAGCGCGGTGTCGGGCGCGATATCGTCATGCAACGGCTCGCACTCGCGCCGCGTGCGCCGGCGGTGCAGGTCCACCGAAAGGTTGACGGCGGTCTTGAAGAGAAAAGCCCGGGGCTGTTCGACTGCGCTCTCCGGACTGCGGCCCAGGACGCGGACGCAGGCGTCGTGTGCAACGTCCGCCGCATCGTGGGAGTTCCCCAGGGTGCGGTTCAGAAAGCGCAATAACTCACCGTAATATTTTTCGACCGCCATGCCTTTGCATCGGGCAGACCCGTATTTTCAGTGTTTTGCAGAGGCGCCGCAGTGGGGGTGGAGCTACACTAAACGCCCGACTACCCATTGCTCCCCGTTGTGCCTGACGGCAATTCTATCCCATGACTGCGCCCTCTCCGCCGCAATTTTCTTGCTCGCCGGATGACGAAGCCATTACCGCGCAAGCGGTGGATTGGTGCGTGCGCCTGCACGACCAATCCCCAACCGCCGCCGACCTTGCCGCCTTCGAAGCCTGGCGCCGCAGTGACCCGCGCCATGGGCAGGAGTACGACGAAGTTGTTCAACTGTGGGATCTGACGCGCACACTCCCCTCGCCGCCCATGGGGTCCGGCGCAATGCGAAAAGCCGACACTCCGCGGCCGCTTCAGCAAAGGTGGAAGTCCGCGGCGCGGTATACATTGGGCGCTGCCGCCAGCGTCGCCGCCATTGCAGTCGCGGGCTGGTCTATCGGCTGGCTGCCTTCGGACTACCAATCCTATGGCGCCCGGCAATCCGCCGCCATCGTCTCATTGCCCGAGGGCTCGGTGGTCGAACTGAACGTCAACACCACCGTGACGTTCATGCAATACCGCGATCGCCGCGAACTGCGAATGACTCGGGGCGAGGCGTTCTTCAATGTGAGCCACGACGCCGGCAGCCCCCTCACAGTCCACACCCCCGCCGGCGGGATCACCGTGACGGGAACACGCTTCAACGTTTGGGCGGATGAAGATCGAACGGTGGTCACACTGATCGACGGCTCGGTTTCCGTGCGCACCGCGGACAACATCCAGACCGTCCAGCTGCGGCCCGGAATGCAGGCGGTGCTTCAGCAACAGTCAAACATCAGCGTGGACAGCGCGGCGCAAGTCGAAGACCTGCTCATGTGGAGGCAGGGCAAGCTGGTGTTGAACGATTTGCCGCTGCGCGAAGTTGCGCGCTTGTTGAATCACTATCTGCCTGCGCCGCAGCGCATCGTCGAGGTCGCCCCGCAAGTCGGCGACCTGCGCCTGGGCGGCACCTACGACATCGCTGAGGTGCCTCGACTGCTAGACCGGCTCCCCAAGGTGCTTCCTGTCGCCGTGCGCAAGGACGGCGACGGCAAGATCCGCCTCCTGGCGCCGCGCCGGGGCTGAATTTCCTCTGTTTCATCCGCCCTCACGGCCTCTTGGTTTCAACTGGTTACAACAAACCTGGTTCCGTTTGCGTTTCTGAGTCGTCTTAGGAACAAGAACGATTATCAATGTTGTTGCCTAACCTTGGAACCGCCGTGGCCCCTTCATCCCGCAACGCCCGCCATGCCTGCCGCATCCGGCGCGCCGCCTTGAACCTGAGCATTTCTGCTGCGGCCATCACAATGGCCGGAATCCAGCCGGCGGTATTCGCCGCGCCAATACCCGTGAACATCCAGGCCCAGCCGCTGGCCTCCGCCTTGATCGCGCTGGGGCGCCAATCCAACCTGCAAATCCTGTTCAGCCAGGACCTGGTTCGCGGGCTTCAGGCCAATGCCGTCAACGGCACGATGGAATCCACAGACGCGCTGAACCAGCTGCTGGCTGGCACCCAGCTGACGTTCCAGATCAGCGGCAACAGCGTCACGATTGTTCCGGCCGCGGCGCCGGGCGGCGTCACGACGCTGTCGCCGATCTCGGTGACGGGCCGCGTGGAATCGGCCACCGGTCCAGTGGACGGCATGGTGGCCCGCCGCAGCGCCACGGGCACCAAGACAGACGTCAGCGTGCTGGAAACGCCGCAATCCCTGAGCATCATCACCCCCGACCAGATGGACGTGCAGGGCGCCACGAACCTCGAACAAACCGTGCGGTACACGCCAGGCATCCGCAGCGAGATCCTGGGCGCCGGGACCGAGCGCGACAAGATCTACATCCGCGGTTTCGAGCCGAACTACTACCTGGACGGCATGATGCTGCCTTACGGCGCCGCCGGCCAGGGCTCGCGCATTGAGCCCTACGGCCTGGAGCGCATCGAAGTGCTGCGGGGGCCCTCTTCCGTGCTGTACGGGCAGAACCCGCCCGGGGGCATCATCAACATGGTGAGCAAGCGCCCGACCGCGGAACCGCTGCGCGAAATCGCCCTGGAAGGCGGCAATTTCGACCGCCGCCAGGTAGCCGCCGACTTCAGCGGTCCGATCGACGAGGAAGGCAAGTTCCTCTACCGCCT
>ENA-OWLM01001074-OWLM01001074.1-metagenome-genome-assembly--contig:-NODE-1074-length-10218-cov-4.001378_pt1 | contig 10218 bp, 5 predicted proteins | sample MGYA00245349_ERZ651102 | MGnify/ENA primary metagenome ERZ651102 (study PRJEB26857, sample SAMEA4031759) | metagenome | biome: human; feature: oral; material: saliva | place: Philippines | collected 2014... | reverse complement strand
CCGAGTTGACCGTAGTTCCACTTGTAGTAGTCGATACGATCGTGTTTGTAGTCCCAACCGTTCTTAGCTTCCCAGCCGCTGGCGTGGAGACGCAAGCCTACGGGACGCGAGAAACGATAGCCCACCGAGAAAGCGGCAGCGGGAGAGATCGTCTTCGACCACTCAAGGTGTTCGCCATAGGTAGTAGCTGCGCCACCCTGAAGACCAATCGTCCAGTAGGGGCTGAAATCATACTTGGCCGAGCTCTGTGCATTGGCACCGAGAGCAACTGCTGCGAGGGCAGCAACCAAAAAAGTTCTGAATTTCATAACTGTGGTTATATTATTGAGTTGATATTGTGCGATGTGTAGTGCTAAACCTGCGGACTTTCTTGGGTTTTCGCCCAAAAGTCGCGTACTTTTACACTATTACTCATTGCAAAGGTAATTGTTTTCAGAGAGCCGCCCAATGTTTTTAAGGAAAAAAAGGAGGGCAAACACAATATAATAGGAGTAAGGCACTGAAACGGGGGCTTTTGGCACACAGATTCAGCACTTCGCGGGCTTTTACGTCAACAAATTGGGGTTATTGCCCCACGATGACTTTGCGTCCGTCGCGAATCAGCACTCCTACGGCATCATTTTTCGCTTTGCGGCCACTGAGTTCATAGGTTTCGGCCTTTTTCACCATCAAGTGGTGGGTTTCGCCGGCCGTTGCGCCTGCTGTTTGAGCCTGCTCGTCGGTTTTCACCGCGTCGATGCCCACCAGCGGGTTCTGCTCGCGGGTTTGATAAACGCGCACCCAGTCAAATCGAGTTTCGTAGACGAAATTCAAATCGGGCTTCGCCGCCCAACTGCCGTCGCCCACGCTTTGATTGAGGATCAGATAGAAGGGTTCGGTATAAGGCCACTGTCCGTTGGCCAAAGCATCGGAGTCGGTGCTCTTCACTGCGGTACCGACTTCTTTTCCGTCGACGCTCCACGTAATGGTTGTGGGGGTCCACTCAACAGCGAAGGTGTGGTAACGCGAATAATCCAATCCGCCCTTCACAAAGTGCGACATCGGATCGTTTTTGTGCTTGAGATTAAATGTCCAATTGGAGTGCAGCGTGTGATACGCGTTGTTTTCGTTGTTGATCTGCTCCCAAATATCGATTTCTCCCTCGTGCGGCCAACCTTTCTTGCTTTTGGCGGGCATCATCCAGAAGGCGGGGAAATTGCCGCTGTGGGGCGTGGTGAAAATACGTGCTTCGGCACGTCCGTAGCGGAAGGTGTAGCGTCCCTCGGTTCGCACGCCACCGGTGATAAACTCCTTGTCTTCGCCCTTGGCCTTGAGGGAATCGGGCGTAGCCATGGCGCGGCACACCAATTCGCCATTCTGCACGAAGACGGTGAGGGGAGAATTGGAATGGAAGCGCGCCCATGTGGGATTGCGGCGGACGGTGCGCGACCAAACTTTGTCATTGGGCTGCGAACCGTCGGGGGTATCGAATTCGTCGACAAAGCCGGGAATGTATTTTGCGTTTTTACCCGGTTCGTAGTGCGCAATGACACGCACGTCGCCCTGCATCACGCTCGCGGGAAGGGTGACGGTGCCGTCGGCAGCAGGCGTCAAATCCTGCTCCGTCCACTGTTGCACGCCGTTTTCGGTAGAGCCGCCATCGAGGTTTTTACCGTAGCGCACGGCAAAGCGGGTCATTTCGTAGCCCGCATCGGGCGTTTCCACCTTCAACACGAGCGGTTCGTCAGAAGCCACGGTGAGCGGCAACGCACCGTCCACTCCATATATATTGGCGTGGCGCGTATCGAGACTCAAACGCGACTCGGCGTAGGCCTTGCCCTTCACTTCCAACCACGTGTCGACGATGGCGCCGCGATTGGCGAGGATACCGTTCTTGCCCTTCACGTTGTTCTCCGATCCGAGGGCGCCGGCCGGGTCAATATTGTCCCAGTCCACTTTGAAACGCACGCGATAACGTCCGGGCGCCAAATTGGCGGGGAGGTGAAAGGTGGGGGGATTGAGCGCACTGCCGTAGCCTTGCAAGTTGGCCGCGATGGGACGACCGGTCATGTCCTGACCTTGATAATAAGAATAGGCCAAGAGATCGCCCTCGGTGGTGAAATTCCCATCGGTGTTGCGATCCAAAAAGAGATAACCGTGCATCCACGTCGCCCCGTTGTTGCCATAATCGAAACGCACCGTCACGCGATCGCCGGGACGCGCCGCGAGGGTTTCGGAAGTGAGGTCGGTGTAGGGTTTGGGATTGGCAATGTTCAGTCGCTGGGCGCCGGCCGAGGTTGTGAAGTTCACGGCACGCAATTGGCGGTCGGTGCTCACGGCCGGAGCGTCCTTGTCAAAATGGAGAGGATAGTCAGTTTGCGCCATCACGCCGAGCGGGAGCAGAAAGGCAAAGACAGAAAGGTAATGTTTGATCATGCAATGAAGATAAAAATGGGGAACGCATCGAGCCACTCGCGCCATCCCAAACGATGCGCTGCTCGAAAAACGTTCATAGAAGGAGAAAGACTCCAAAAATCCGGCACTTCTGCACGCCAACCGGTCGTTCAGTGCCGACTCCTTGTCGAAAAGCAGAAAGGCATACGAGACGCATGTTGTTGCTCTCGTATGCCTTTGCAATCAGTGGCGCATCAGCGTACCACTTTGTGTCCGCCTACAATTTGCACACCGTGCGCTTCTGCATTGGCGCGGCGACCGGTGAGGTCGTAAGCCGCTTGTGCAGCACCGGCCTTGGCCGTCTGCACCGCAGCGATGCCGGCGGGCTTCGTATAGTCGATCTCTACGGTAGCACCCTCGGCGATACCCTTGAGTTCGTAGGCACCTTCTGTCTCAGTGGGCACCACTTCAACGTTCTTGCCGCCCGAGCGTACCGACACCTTCGTGAGGTCCTTGTCAGCCTTCACCACAAGGCGAGCACCCTTGTTGCTCACGATGCGCGTTTGCGTGGCTTTACCGGCCACCCACGTGATATCCACGGTGAAGTTACCCACGGCTTTCAGACCGGTGACCTGTCCGTTCTTCCAAGCAGAGGGAAGTGCGGGGAGGATCTCGACGATGTCGTCGTGGCTTTGGAGCAACATCTGCGCGATACCCGAGCACATACCGAAGTTACCATCGATTTGGAAGGGAGCGTGCGAGTCGTAAAGGTTGTAATAGATACCGCCTTGACCTTCGTCCACGCCGTAGGTGGTGGAGTGACGCAGGGCGTTGTTGAGGATCACACGAGCATGGTCGCCGTCCTTGGCGCGTGCCCAGAGATTCGCCTTCCAACCCATCGACCAACCGGTGGCCACATCGCCACGGAAGCGGAGCGAGCGCACGGCCGCATCGTAGAAGCCGCCATCGCCGGGCTTCACTTGATTGAGGGGGAAGAGGCACATCAAGTGACTCATGTGGCGGTGGTTGGGGCCTTGTCCGCTGGTGAAGTTCGAATACTTCCACTCACGGAGCAGGAGATCGCCCTTCTTGATGTTGCGTTGGTCGGCCTGTTGCTTCCACGTCGTGCCGTCGTAGGCTTCGGTGTGGAGACCGGTGTCCAAATTGTCGAGATAATCATCGAGTTTTGCCACATCGGCCGCCGTCAAACCGAGTTCAGCGGCACCGACTGCATTGATCGCGTCGCGGCAAATCTGCAAGTTGGCGCGCACGAGTTGTTGAGCGTGGGGCACACCGTCCTCCGTGGGACCGTGTTCGGGCGACCACTCATTGGGGCAAACCCACTTGCCGTCGTTCACACGCGTGTCCTTCTTGAGGCGTTCCATCCAAAATTCAGCCGAACTCCAAATGGCGGGGAAAGCGCGCTTGAGGTAATCCTTGTCGAGCGTGTAGCGATAGTGGTCCCAAAGGTGGGTGCAATACCAGGCGTTGGCCACGGTGTATTGCGCCCCCCAAGTAGACATACCGCCGAAGATACTACTTTCGGTGTAAACCGTCCAGCCCTTCGTCTGTCCCGAGCGCTTGGCCGCGGTCATCCATCCGTAGGATTTCGCGTTGTCGATGATGAAGTTGAGGAAAGGCTCGTGGCACTCGCTGAGGTTGGTCTGCTCAATGGGCCAGTAGTTCATCTGGATGTTGATGTTCGTGTGCACATCCGAGTTCCAAGGCGCATTGGCGCGGTTGTTCCAGATACCCTGCAGGTTGTTGGGCACGTGCTGTGCACCGCGGCTCGACGAGATGCCGAGATAACGTCCGAAGTGGAAATAGAGTTCTTCGAGGAAGAGGCCGTCGGGTGAGTTCTTACTGCTTTGCGAACCACCGTAGTACTTCACGAGATCTTCGGTGTTACGCTTCGAAGGGTTGGGTGTGAGTTGGAGATCCACACGTCCCATGTAGGAAGTGAAGTCGGCGGTGTGCGCGCTGAGCAGTTCGTCCCAAGACTTGGCTGCTGCCGCGTCAACAATGCCCTTCACGCGGTTAGCCAACTGCGTTTCGTCGCCGGAAGTGCGGTCTGCCGAGAAGCTGTCGAAGCTCGTGCCACCGCAGAGGAAGAGGAGTACTTCAGAAGCGCCATCCACCTCGATACCTTCATCCGTGGCGCGGAGCGTACCGCCCACGGGAACGACCTTAATGCGTGCGTTGTGGTAGACCGTTTGGAGCTTGCCGTGGAAAGAGCCCGTGCCGTCAGCCGAATAGGTGGCGTTGTCGGCGTGGAGTTCCTCGCCGGGGATCAAGCGGAAGACCAAATGGAGTTTATTGGCGCCCTCGGCCGTGTAGCGCGCGGCGATCACGCCGTCGGGAGCAGAGGCGAAATAGCGACGGGTGTACTTCGTGCCGGCTTTATCGGAGAAGTTCACGCCGCCGATGCCCTTGTCGAGGTCGAGATAGCGCACGTAGTTGAGTACGTTTTTAGCCGATGTACCGTCGAAAGCCTCGGTGTTGAGGTTCTTGACGAAGACACCGCCGAAGTTCAGGAAGCAACCGAAGCCACTGCCGGGACCGTCGCCGCCGCGGGCGTTGATATCCTTCGGACCACCCGCCCAAAGCGTTTTTTCGTTGAATTGAATTTCGTCGTTCATCACGCCGCCGAAGAGGCTGGCGCCGAGCGAGCCGTTACCGATGGGCAAGGAGTATTCCATCCAAGGGTTGGAAACGCCCATGGCAGGCTTCTTGTACCACAGGGTGTGGCGACTTTCGGGCGTGAACGTCGAAATGGGCGAAAGCGGATACTCCCAACGGCCGTTTTGCGGCAACTGCTGGCGATAGGCCGTGTAGGTCAAAGGCGGTTGGTAGCCGGGCTCTACGAAATAGAGTGGGTTATTCGGGTCGCCAGCGTTCCAGAAACCGAGTTGTTTGCCGGCACCGGCACCACCCCACTGGTTGAAACCCTTCGACTTGTCGTCCTTCTTGGTGATTTCGTAGCAACCGGCGTGTCCGGGGCTGGCGATCAGCGCGAGTTCGATGGCCTTAGATTTGTCGGCCGTGCTACCAATGTGCGTATTGTTGGACGACATCGTCACGTAGTTGCCCTTGTCCGAGCGAAGCACGAAGGCATCTTTATTACCGATCAGAGCAAAAGTTTGGCCTTGTTTGGCAAAAACGGCCGTGCGGCACTGCTGTCCGTCGCCATTGTCCTGCAAGAAAGCCTCGCCCGTCTTGAACTGGATGCGCACATATTGGAGTGCACCCTCCGTACTGAACACGGGTTCGATTTTCTGCCCGCCTGCCACCACCCAAGTCAGGGCGAGGAGAACGAAAAGTGAGAGGAATCTTCTCATGTAGTGAGGAATAGATAAGGTGATTGTTGGATAAGTTGCTGCCGGGGAGTCGGCGTGCCTGCGGTCACTCAGCGCCGCAAGATGAGCGAAGCGGCCGGATTCGGGCAAGCCGAGGAGCAGAAGGCGGCGAAAAAGGGCGTTCGTGGCAAATCGACCTGTCAAAAAGCGCACACTACTTCACACAGCTGTAATGCTCGTGTGGCAAAAATAGTATTTTCTCGTAATATAAACAATGTTTCATGCCCAAAAATCTCGTTTTTTTCCGTGGAGATCACGCAAAAGCGGCGCCCCTCTCGATGAGGAGCGCCGCTTGTAGAGGCCTATCGCAGACGGGGCGAAGCAAGATCGCCGCGCGTCCACTATATATAAGGAGTGTGGGCTTACATCATGCCGCCCATACCGCCCATGCCGGGGGCACCCATCGGCATTTCGGGCTTGTCTTCCTTCTTGTCGCAGATCACGCACTCGGTGGTGAGGAACATACCGGCCACCGAAGCCGCATTTTCGAGCGCCACGCGCGTCACCTTGGCGGGGTCTACCACACCGGCTTCGCGGAGGTTGACGAAGGTGTCGTTTTTCGCGTTGTAGCCGAAGTCGCCTTCGCCTTCGCGCACCTTGTTCACGATCACCGCGCCTTCCACACCGGCGTTGCGGCAGATCTGACGCAGGGGTTCTTCGATGGCGCGACGGATGATGGCGATACCCGTTTGCTCATCGGCATTGTCGCCCTTCACGTCGGCGAGCGCAGCTTGGGCGCGGATGTAGGCCACACCGCCACCGGTAACGATACCTTCCTCGACAGCGGCACGCGTTGCGCAGAGGGCGTCGTCGCAGCGGTCTTTCTTTTCCTTTTGTTCGGTTTCGCTGGCCGCACCGACCTCGAGCACGCACACGCCGCCCGAGAGTTTGCCGAGACGCTCTTGGAGTTTCTCCTTGTCGTATTCAGAAGTCGAGTTTTTGATCTCGTTTTTGATTTGCTGCACGCGTTCGGCGATGTTTTCCTTCCGGCCGGCGCCGTTCACGATGGTCGTGTTGTCCTTCGAGATGGTCACCTTCTCGGCCGTACCGAGCATTTCGAGCTTAGCCTGCTCGAGTTTCAAGCCCTTCTCCTCGCTGATGACCACACCGCCCGTGAGTACGGCGATGTCTTCGAGCATGGCCTTGCGGCGGTCGCCGAAGCCGGGAGCTTTCACGGCACAAATCTTCAACTGCGTGCGCAGGCGGTTCACCACGAGGGTGGTCAGCGCTTCGCTGTCCACGTCTTCGGCGATCACCAAGAGGGGACGGCCGCTCTGCACGGCGGGTTCGAGGATGGGGAGGAAGTCCTTGAGGTTAGAAATCTTTTTGTCGTAGATCAAGATGTAGGGGTTCTCCATCTCGCACTGCATCTTTTCTGCGTCGGTCACGAAGTAGGCCGAGAGATAACCGCGGTCGAACTGCATACCTTCCACCGTTTTGAGCACCGTGTCGCGACCTTTCGCGTCTTCGATGGTGATCACGCCGTTGGCGGTCACCGCGCGCATACCGTCGGCGATGAGTTTACCGATTTCGGCGTCGTTGTTGGCCGAGATGGTGGCCACCTGTTCGATCTTGTCGTAGTTGTCGCCCACCTGTTCGGCCTGCGAGCGGATGTGCTCCACCACAGCGTTCACCGCCTTGTCGATACCACGCTTGAGGTCGAGGGGATTGGCACCGGCGGCCACGTTTTTCATGCCTTCGGTGAGGATGGCTTGCGTGAGCACGGTAGCCGTTGTGGTACCGTCGCCCGCGTCGTCGCCCGTCTTGGAGGCCACGCTCTTGACGAGCTGTGCACCGGCGTTTTGGAAGGAGTCTTCGAGTTCGATCTCCTTGGCCACGCTCACACCGTCCTTGGTGATGCGGGGAGCGCCAAACTTTTTGTCGATCACCACGTTGCGGCCTTTCGGGCCGAGGGTCACTTTCACGGCGTCGGCGAGGGCGTCGGCACCTTGGCGCAGGAGTTCACGAGCATCTACGTTGTACTTAATATCTTTTGCCATCTTGATTATCTGTTAGTCGTTTGAAGTTGGGCGCGGCGGTCGGTCGAAACCTGCCGCACGCACACCTTATATATAAGAGGAGTTGATTCGCCACGGGGCGAAGGGGCGCGGTGGGGCTTATTCCACCACGGCGAAAACGTCGCTCTGGCGCATGATGAGCAGCTTCTCGCCGTCGACTTCCACTTCCGTGCCGGCATATTTGCCATAGAGCACGCTGTCGCCGGCTTTGAGCACCATGGCTTCGTCTTTCGTGCCTTGTCCCACGGCCACAACGGTGCCACGGCTGGGCTTCTCTTGTGCGGTGTCGGGGATGATGATGCCGCCGATGGTCTTTTCCTCGGCCGGTGCGGGCTTGACGAGCACGCGATCTGCAAGCGGTTTGATAGTCATATCTATAATGATTTTATGTTTTGATTTTGACCTCATCGGTTGCAAAGACCTTGCCAACGACCGCTGCGACGAGAAAGTGCGCCATTTTGTCAGTCAAGGTGACAAAAACACGCTTCCCCTCCCCCACGCTGCACCGCGCGGCGAAGGCGGGCGCGACACTTTGCAACCCGATTGCGAAAAGAAAGGCCTACATTTGCAGCGTACACCCTCGGCGACAGCGCTTTCTCGCTGGTCGGTTCATCTCGATCGCCCCGCGAAGCGCCCCGGGGTCACAACTTCGAGGATCGCTCGGGGAAACCTCCGCAGTGTCCTCCCGACACCGCCCCGCAGCGTCGCCCCACTCTCAGCGATTGCCCGAACCGACACCCCAAGCCCGACGCACACCGCCGATGAAACGGGACGAAAATGCGCTCCCCTCCACGCCTTCGTCGGACACTTCGTCAGCGCTCGGCACTTCCTTTCCCCCTTTGCGGCGCACGGCCGAACGATTCCCCGTTCGCCCCACCGCCTTCAATGCTTTTCATCATGTCCACTCCCCTCCGCCCTTCGTCTTTTTCCGCCGCCGGCCGCTGCGCTTCCGCACGCGCCGCTGCCCTTGCGGCCGAACGTGCGCCGTTTTTTATCAAAACCGGTGCACTTTCTTTCAATAACGCCCCACTTTCTGCCAAAAGTTCACCGCTTTTTTCGTGCGCCTGCACGCCGGCCGGTGGTTGCACCTCGGAGCACACCCATGACCACGGGCACGACCACGGGAAGTCTTCTGCCTCATGCGGCTGCGGTTGCTCCTGTGGCGGCGGACAAGACCACGGCGGCGAATCGGGCTTCAGTTGGCACGATTGGCGCCGCCCCATCGCGGGACTCCTCCTCGCCCTCGCGGCTTGGGGGCTGTTGCGCGCCGTGCCCACCCTTGCGCCGTGGGAACGCCTGCTCTATCTGCCGGCCTACCTGTGCGTGTCGCTGGGCGTATGGCGCGAAGCGGGAGAATCCCTGCGGCGCGGCGACTTCTTCAACGAGTTCACCCTCATGCTCATCGCCACGGTGGGCGCGCTCGCCCTCGGCGACTGCCCGGAAGCGGTGGGCGTGATGCTCTTCTACTTGGTAGGCGAAACGCTCCAAGGCCTGGCCGTGGGTCGCGCCCGCGCCGACATCGCCTCGGTGGCCGCCCTGCGTCCCGACCACTGCACGATGGTGGACGAAACGGCCGACACGCTCCGCGAAGTCGACCCCAAAACGGTGGCCTGCGGCACGGTGCTGCACATTGAGCGCGGCGCGCGCCTGCCCCTCGACGGCGTACTGCTCACCCCCGTCCTCCGCGCCGACACTTCTGCCCTCACCGGCGAGAGTGCTCCGCGCAGCTTCGCGGCCGGCGACGAGTTAGCGGCCGGCGTCATCGCCCTCGACCGCGCAGCCCGCATCCGCGTGACGAAACCCTACGGCGAGGATGCCCTTTCGCGCATCATGCACCTTGTAGAGGAGGCCGCCGAACGCAAAGCCCCTGCCGAACAGATGATGACGCGCATTGCCCGCGTCTACACCCCCGTTGTGGTAGCGCTGGCTGCCCTGCTCGCCGCCGTGCCCACGCTCTTGGCGGCCGTGCGTCCCGACTGGGGCATCGCGGCGCCGCAATGGTGGTATCGCGCCTTGGTCTTTCTGGTGGCTTCCTGCCCCTGTGCCTTGGTGCTGAGCGTGCCGTTGAGCGCGCTCTACAGCCGTGACGACGGCGCGCAGGTCTGGGTGCTGGACCGCACGTCGTCCACCGTGCGCGCCCGGCCCGTCGTGCTGGGCGCTGCCAGCGGCAACCGGGTGGTGATCAGCCAGGGCCTGTCGGCCGGTGACGAGGTGGTGGTGGCTGGCGCCAATCTGCTGCGCGACGGTCAGAAGGTGCAACTGCCCGGCGCGCGCCCGGACAGCCAGGACAGCGGGCAGGGCGGTTCCGAAGTCCCTGAACGCCCGGACGCGCAGCGCAAGGACGGCGGGGCATGACGATGCCGAACGTTCCCGAAACCCCACAGACCGCGGATGCCGGCACTACTCGGCGCGAGAGCTTCAACCTCTCGGCCGTTGCGTTGCGCTACCGGCAGGTGACGCTCTTTTTCCTG
>ENA-OWLM01001070-OWLM01001070.1-metagenome-genome-assembly--contig:-NODE-1070-length-10244-cov-5.679949_pt1 | contig 10244 bp, 7 predicted proteins | sample MGYA00245349_ERZ651102 | MGnify/ENA primary metagenome ERZ651102 (study PRJEB26857, sample SAMEA4031759) | metagenome | biome: human; feature: oral; material: saliva | place: Philippines | collected 2014... | reverse complement strand
GAAGTGTCTACGCCGTCAGACGAGCTGCTGACGTCGCCACCGCGGGCGTGCCGTGCCTGAGCTTCTTGAGCGTTCAGGGCGGCGCGCGCCTCGAAGTAGGCAGTCACGTATCCGAAGGCTGCCGCAACGACAACAGCGACCACCATCAAGACGGACTTGTCCATGTTGGCGATGTACAGAATCAGCCAGATAATGCAGGCGTTGGTGAGCGCCATGATGGAGCCCTTGAGCAGCGCCTTGCCGATGATGGATTGGTTATTCGGCTGGCTCATGGTTAGCTCAGTTCAGCGGCAAGCTTGCGCAGGCGTGCGAGGGAGGATTCCTTACCCAGGATTTCCATGGATTCGAACAGCGGCGGGGAGATACGCTCACCGGACACTGCGATACGCACGGGGCCGAATGCGAGGCGCGGCTTGATTTCCAGGCCGTCGACGATTGCGGCGCGCAGGGCTGCCTCAATGTTGGCTGCGGTGAAGTCCTCGAGGGGCTCCAGAGCCTCGATTGCTGCGGCGAGGACCTGCGGTGCGGATTCCTTGAGCTGCTTGCGTGCGTCGTCTGCGGTGCTGATTTCTTCGTCAGCCTTGAAGAGGAATGCGAGCAGGCCGGGTGCTTCGCCGAGCAACTGCATACGCTCCTGAACGAGGGGGGCTGCTTCGGTGAGGATCTGCTCTTCACGCTCGGTGAGGGTCTCACCGAGTACGCCTGCAGCCTGCAGGTACGGGATGAGGCGGTCGCGGAAGTCCTTGGGGTCGAGCGCACGGATGTGGTCGCCGTTGATGGACTCTGCCTTCTTCACGTCGAAGCGTGCGGGGTTGGCGACAACGTCGTGTACGTCGAAGTGCTCGACGAGCTCGTCGATGGTGAAGACGTCCTGGTCTGCGGAGAGGGACCAGCCCAGCAGGGACAGGTAGTTCAGCAGGCCTTCCTTGATGAAGCCGGAGTCGCGCAGCAGGAAGAGGTTCGACTCGGGGTCGCGCTTGGAGAGCTTCTTGTTGCCCTGGCCCATGACGTAGGGCAGGTGGCCGAATTCGGGGATGAAGCTGGTCACGCCGGTGTCGATGAGCGCGCGGTAGAGCGCGATCTGGCGCGGGGTGGAGGAGAGCAGGTCTTCGCCGCGCAGCACGTGGGTGATGCCCATGAGTGCGTCGTCGACGGGGTTCACGAAGGTGTACAGCGGGTCGCCGTTGGAGCGGACGACCACGTAGTCGGGTACGGTGCCAGCCTTGAAGGTGATCTCACCGCGAACGAGGTCGTTGAAGGTGATGTCCTCGTCGGGCATACGCAGACGCCACACGGGCTTACGGCCCTCGGCGCGGTAGGCTTCCTTCTGCTCTTCGGTGAGGTTGCGGTCGTAGTTGTCGTAGCCGAGCTGCGGGTCCTGACCGGCTGCCTTGCGGCGTTCCTTCACCTCGTCGGGGGTGGAGAAGTCTTCGTACACGTAGCCGCCTTCAACGAGCTTTTCGAAGATCTCGTTGTAGATGCCTGCGGTCTTACGCTCGGACTGGCGGTAGGGCTCGTGGGGACCACCGACGCCAACGCCTTCGTCCCAGTTGATGCCGAGCCAGTGCAGGGATTCGAGCACCTGGTTGAACGACTCTTCGGAGTCGCGTGCCGCGTCGGTGTCTTCGATGCGGAAGATCAGCTTGCCGCCGGTGTGGCGTGCGTACGCCCAGTTGAAGAGGGCGGTGCGGACCATGCCCACGTGCGGGGTGCCGGTGGGCGAGGGGCAGAAGCGGACGCGGGTGTCTGCGGGGCTGTTGAGTACGGGACCGTGGTATTCGGTCATGATGTCTCCTTGACGGTGTGTTTCAGGATGTACGTTACGTTTGTGGGCGCGGGCTGTTTAGTCGCGCACGCGGGTGACGAGGGAGCCGATGCCTTCGACTTCGACCTCTACTTCGTTGCCGTCGCGCAGTACGCTGATGCCGGCGGGGGTGCCGGTGAGCAGTACGTCGCCGGGCAGCAGGGTGAAGATTTCGGAGGCTGCGGCAACCTGTTCGGCTACGGAGTAGTGCATTTCGGAGGTGTTGCCTTCCTGCACGACGTCGCCGTCAACCCAGGTGGTGATGTTCAGCGAGTCGGTGTCCAGGTCGGTTTCGATCCAGGGGCCGAGCGGGGTGGAGCCGTCGAAGCCCTTGGCGCGGGTCCACTGGCGGTCTTCGAGCAGGTCGCGGGCGGTGAGGTCGTTGGCTACGGTGTAGCCGAAGATGACTTCGTGCACGCGCTCGAGAGGCACGGACTTGGCGATACGACCGATAATGACGGCGAGTTCACCTTCTGCGCTGACGGCTTCGGAGTACTCGGGCAGGGTCACGGGGTCGCCGGGGCCAATGACGGTGGTGTTGGGCTTGAGGAAGAACTGCGGGGAGGCGGGCGCCTCGGTTCCTGCCCAGTTTGCGATCGCTCCAATCACCTTGGAGCGGGGGATGATCGGGGCGAGCAGGCGCACCTGGTCGATGGGGTAGGTGGTGCCGGTCGGTTCGATGCCCGAGTAGAAGGGGTCGCCGGCGAGTACGCGCAGGGTTTCTTCGCCTGCGTCGCCTTCTACCAGCCCGAAGTGGAGCTCATTATTTACGGTAAATCGTGCAATACGCATACTTTCTAGGGTACCAGCCTTCGAGGGTTGCGGCGGCGGGTCGGGTTTGAGCGAGGCGGGGGCGGCGGGGTGCGCCTCCCCTCCCCCATCTTTACCGGGCGCACTATTCGCCGGGCAATTCACCCTGCACGGCGTTCACCGGGCGCAGCGAATCCCCGCGGGGTTGCTTACCGCGCGACGTGCGGGTCGGGCGGGCATCCTGCGGGGATTTCGCGGGTTACGTTAGATTCACGTTTTAGATGAGGCGGGTCATCCAGCCGTGGCGGTCCTCAACGGTGCCCAGCTGAATACCGACGAGCTCTTCGCGCAGGCTCTTGGAGATTTCGCCGAAGTGCTCGGTGGGTGCCGGGATTTCGAAGTCTTCTGCCTTGAGCTTGCCGATGGGTGCGACCACTGCTGCGGTGCCGCAGGCGAAGATTTCGGTAATGTCGCCGTTTGCCACGCCTTCACGCCACTCGGTGAGGGTGATGGCGCGCTCTTCAACGGTCATGCCGCGGTCCTTGGCGAGCTGAATCAGCGAGGAGCGGGTCACGCCTTCGAGGATGGTGCCGGTCAGTTCGGGGGTAACGATCTTGTTTTCCTTGCCGAAGATGAAGAACACGTTCATGCCGCCGAGCTCTTCAATGGCGTCGCCGCGGTGCGGGTCCTTGAAGATGACCTGCTTGCAGCCGTGCTTTTCGCCTTCGATCTGGGCGATCATGGATGCTGCGTAGTTACCGCCGCACTTTGCCGCACCGGTGCCGCCTTCGCCTGCGCGGGCGTAGGTGGTGGAGAGCCAGATGTCCACGGGTTCGGGGGTGCCGAAGTAGTTACCTGCGGGCGAGCCGATGACGTGGTACTGCACGTGGCGTGCGGGGCGAACGCCCAGGAACGCCTCGGTTGCAATCATGAAGGGGCGGAAGTAGAAGGCTTCACCGTCGCCGGTGGGTACCCACTGCTCGTCCATCTTCACGAGTTCGCGCAGGGATTCGATGAAGGTCTCTGCGGGCAGTTCGGGCAGAGAAAGACGGTGTGCAGAGTTCGCGAAACGTGCCGCGTTCTTTTCGGGGCGGAAGGTCCATACGGAGCCGTCGGCGTGGCGGTAGCCCTTGACGCCTTCGAAGATTTCCTGACCGTAGTGGAAGACGGATGCTGCGGGGTCGAGGACGAGCGGGCCGTAGGGGTGAACTCGTGCGTCGTACCAGGTGCCGCCGGTCTTGTAGTCGCCTTCCCAGTCGATGGTGACCATGTGGTCGCTGAAGTAGTCACCGAAGCCGGGGTTTGCGAGGATTTCGGCGCGGCGTTCGGCGGTGGCGGGTGACTGGTTTGCTTCGTGGCTGAATTCGATGGCCATCGTTCTGCGTTCCTCTTCGTCTAGTTGCCTCTGTGGGCGTTCTTTGAGTTGCGGTTCTCGCGGCGGGGCGAGGGACCGGTGTGTGCCGCCGGGCGCGTTGTCGTGCGGGGCAGATGGTGCATCTAGCGGTCTGTGCTAGTCGGATGCATCAAAGCTAGTGGTGGATGGTGTCCACCGCCGAGGTGCCGGGCGGGTGTGCCTGACCTGTTTTAGAGTACCGGAAAGATGCGTTTGCCGCATGCGCACCTTTTCTCTCATTCAGGATGTGAACAGGGGCTGTGCGGTAAAGATATGGGTGAAGCCCGGAAGGTGTGTTCCTTCCGGGCTTCACGAGTGTTTTGCGTTCAGCTACTACGGCAGATGAGTTTTAGCCGAGGCTGTTTTAGCCGCGTGAAATTTAGCCGAGCCAGTATTAGCCGAGGCGTGCGAGCACGTCCGCGCCGACCTGATCGGTTCCGCGCACGCTCGCACCGTTCTCGCGCATATCTGCCTCGACAGCGTCCTCAATGCGGGCTGCGGCGGCATCGTGGCCGAGGTGGCGCAGCAGCATTGCGCCGGCGAGGATTGCGGCGGTGGGGTTTGCCTTGTTCTGGCGGGCGATGTCCGGTGCAGAGCCGTGTACGGGCTCGAACATGGAGGGGAACTCGCCGACGGCATTGATGTTGCCGCTTGCCGCGTAGCCGATACCGCCGGTGACTGCACCTGCGAGGTCGGTGATGATGTCGCCGAAGAGGTTGTCGGTGACGATCACGTCGAAGCGGGCGGGGTCGGTGACCATGAAGATGGTGGTCGCGTCAATGTGCAGGTAGTCGGTCTCAACCTCGGGGAATTCGGCCGCGATTTCGGTGAAGTAGCGGTTGTAGAGGCGGCCGGCGTGGGTGAGCACGTTGGTCTTGTGCACGAGGGTAACCTTCTTGCGGCGGGTGGATGCCAGCTCGAAGGCGTAGCGCACCAGGCGCTCCACACCGTGTGCGGTGTTGAGAGAGACCTCGGTGGCGATTTCGTGGGGGGTGCCGCCGCGGATGACGCCGCCGTTGCCGATGTAGGGGCCTTCGGTGCCTTCACGCACGACCACGAAGTCGATGTTGCCGGGGTTGGCGAGCGGGGAGACTGCGCCGGGGTACAGGCGGGAGGGGCGCAGGTTGATGTAGTGGTCGAAGGCGAAGCGCAGCTTCAGGAGCATTTCGCGTTCGATGAGGCCGGAGGGAATCTTGCCGCTGCGCGGGTCTGCACCGATGGCGCCGAAGAGGATCGCGTCGTGCTGCTTGAGGGATTCCATGGTGGAGTCGGGCAGGGTTTCACCGGTTTCCAGCCAGTGCTCGGCGCCGAGCTTGTAGTGGGTGGGGGTTACGGTGATGTTTTCGAGCTCGCAGGCGCGGGTGAGGATGCGCTGGGCTTCGGTAATGATTTCGGGGCCGATGCCGTCGCCGGGGATGACGGCGAGGTCGATGCTACGTGCTTCAGTCATGCCTCTACCGTAATACGCGCCGCGGGTGGGCGGTAGAGTGTGCGGGCGGGTTCTCAGACTCTGGGCTAACCCCTTTGCCTGCCCCGCAGCACCTCCTGAAATCTGGGGTCTGAAATCTAAGGTGCTGGATTCTGGGGAGCCCTGCCTCTGCCGGTTAAAACAATATTCCCCGGCTGATAATCAGCCGGGGAATATCGTTATGAGTTCTCACTCAGCGTGAGAGCTCTAAAGGTCTATGCAATTACGCGGTGCGCTTGCAGAGGGTGACCTTGACGTAGCCGTTGCCACGGGTACCGCTCTGGGTGGGTGCGTTACCTGCGGACTCGATGGTACCGCCGGAAACACCGGGAGCAACGTAGGAGCCACCAGCGCCACCGCCGCCACCGAACTGCGAGAAGCCAACGTTCTGGCGCAGACCATCGGGGTTGTTGTTCCACTTCTGGGTCAGAACGATTGCGGATGCGGAGGTGGAAGCACCGGAGCCACCGCCACCGTAGCCTGCGCCACCACCTGCGGAGATGACAGACTCGTAACCGTTGAAGTTGTGACCGATGGAGGAGTACTCCAGAGCCTTCTTCTCACCGGTTGCCTTCACGGTAACAACTTCCTTGATGGTGCGGTCGTTGTTGTCGATCAGGTAGGAGTAGGAGCCCACGCCGTCGCCACCGTTACCCTTGAAGCCGTCGCCACCCTGGTTACCGGACTTGGAGGAGTGGTAGATCTCCTGGTTGTTGGTGGAGGAGTAACCCAGAACACCGTTGGGGGACTTGCCGGAGGGCAGGTCGGTCTTGGAACCACCGTTACCACCGATACCTGCGGAGCCACCCTCACCTGCGTTAACAGTGGTGGTGACGGAGGTGTCAGCAGAGTAGGTCAGTGCACCCTGGTTACCTGCGGAACCTGCTGCACCATCAGCGGAACCACCGGTGGAACCAATCACGGGGTAAGCGTTGCGCTTTGCGCCGGAGGGCCACAGGCGACCTGCGTCAACAGCACCGGGGAAGATGTAATCGAAGTTGTTGTTAGCGCCACCAGCGTTCACGAAGCCAGCGCCACCGCCGCCACCTGCAACTGCAACAGGGGTACCGTTGATGACCAGAGCGGAGGAGCCACCACCGGATGCGGAGTAGGTGATGCGCTTCAGGGTGGAGCTAGGGGACCAGATAGCGTTAACGCTCTGCATAACGCTTGCGGGAATCGGGGTGGGCAGGTTGGAGGAACCACCGTTACCGTAGCCCTCGCCACCCTCTGCGGGGTTCAGTGCACCCTTACCAATACCACCGGCTGCGCCGATGAGCTGAACGGTCTGGCCGGGCTTGACCTCGATGATACCGGTGATCTTAGCACCGGAGCCAGCTGCGACATCAGCGTAGTTGGTACCACCAGCGCCGCCGACGACCTCGAACTTGATCTTGTCAACCAGGTCGGGAACAACGAAAGAAGTAGTGCCCTTACCACCTGCATTAGTGCCTGCTGCAGTGTATGCAGGGCTGGACTCCCAGTCACAAACGGTGGAAGATGCGAAAGCGGGAACTGCAGCAGATGCTGCAACAACCGGAGCAGCCCATGCTGCGCCAGCGACAACCTTGCGGCGAGAAATGTTAGTAGACATGTATGTCCTTCGAGAGTGATGTCATTTTGAGGAATAAAAGTTATCACCCGCCGTCGTGTGCGGCGAAGAACGTCACCTGATGAGATTCGAGTGAGTGAAGTAGGCTTGCGACTAACCTCTTGGTGATAACGACATAATGCTGTAACCGGTCCCCTGCATAGGGACTTTGCGTTTCAGAGCGCTTGGTGTTCGCTCCGTGAGGTCTTAGCTCATGGTCGCAGAATTTCGGTACGGCTAAAACTATACCCACCAAGAACCTATCCCGCAATGGTTCCAAAAATGGTTTGATGAGGGGGTTTCCCTTAAACTCTCCGCATTGGTTGAAGGTTTTTCAACCAAAATAGGTTACTTAAGGGAGTTACAGGTCTCTTAAACCCGAATTGGAAGCCCATATAACCCCAAACTCTCAAGTTACAGTTGAAGAAATATTTTCCAAAAAAGTAACTAAGGTCACTAAAAATAGCCGTTTTCGGCGTGTCATACTCACCCAATCACACACCCCCACACACAAACCCACAAAATATCCCTGCATGTGAGAGTAGAAAGAGGCTCCCAGCCTCGCCCCACCACCCCGATACACTGGAAACATGCCCCTCAAGCACACCGAACCCCAGCAGAACCCACAGCACAGCACAGCGACAGCCGAACCCGGCTACGCCGTAACGCATACCCGCGGCAGCACAGAAAGCAACGACCTACCCGCCGACGCCATCACCGCCTCCAGCCGCGTGCAAAGCTACCTCAGAGACAACCGCGGCTGGATGAACGTCATCGTCGTCGCGCACTTGCAGTTCTTCTGCTGCGTGCTCTCCGTTGCCTTCATCAACGGCTACGGCTGGATCCCGGTCATCTCCGCGCTCTGCAGCACCACCGCGCTCTACTTCCGCTACCGCTTCCCCTACGGCAGCATCTACGTGGTCATCGCGGCACTCTGCCTCACCCTCGTGTCCCCCTTCCCCGATTCACTCGCCCTCACCTGCTACCCGCCGGTCAGCCTCGCCGCCTACCACACCGGCAGGCACTGGACCCGCCGCGCCCGCTTCCGCTCCCTCATCCTCGGCTGGGTCGGCGCACTCGCCGTCACAGTGCAGGCCTCACTCTCACTCCTCTACCACTGGGACGACATACCCGCCCGTATCTTCGTTGCTCTGATGCTCGGCGTGCTCTGCGGATCCATCTTCACCGTCTTCTGGTTCCTCGGCGACTCCCGCCGCATGCGCGAACTGCGCAGCGAAGAGTTCAAAGAACGCGCCCGCCGCCTCGAATACGAGCAGGAACAGGAACGCCGCCTCGCCGCGCAGGACGAACGCACACGCATCGCCCGCGAAATGCACGATATTGTGGCGCACTCGCTCTCCAGCATTATTTCTCAGGCGGATGGGGCACGCTACGCCGCCGCGAGCGCCCGCACCGCACGCGCACAGCAAACACAACAGGCAGAGCAGTCGGGTCAGGCTGAGCAGTCGGGTCAGGTTCAGCAGCAGAGCACACCGGATATTGCCGAGCAGACCCTCGAACTCATCGCAGATACGGCACGCGACTCCCTCACCCAGATGCGTTCCCTACTCGGGCTACTCCGCACGGACGAGGCAACCGCCTACGCGCCCGTGCCCACCCTCAGCGACGTGCCCGCCCTCGTGGAGCAGAGCCGCCGCGCCGGGCTACCCGTCACCTTCACCGGAATCACCGGCACCATGGCACGCACCCTGCCGCAGGGTGCCGAGCTGGCGGCGTACCGCACCGTGCAGGAGGCGCTCACCAACGCGCTCAAGCACTCCCCCGGCGCGGCAACCACCGTCACCATTCACTGGGGCGAGGACGGTCTGCACTTGCGGGTTCAGAACGGCCCGGTTTCCGCTGTTTCCCCTGCCTCGACCTCAGCCTCGAATCAGCGCGCCAGCAGCCCGGTACCCGGTAGCGGTAACGGTCTGCGCGGCATGAGCGAGCGCATCGCCCTCTACCACGGCACCCTCACCTACGGTCTGCAGCCCGACGGCAGCTGGCTCGTTGAGGCGGCGCTCCCCTACCGCGACCTCTAATACCCGTGCCCTCTACTACCTCGTGATCTAGGATTGAAACTATGTACTCTTCTGCGCCACAGACCACCCAGCCGATCCGCGTGATGCTCGTTGACGACCAGCGCCTGGTGCGCGGCGGCCTGAGCATGCTCGTCAACTCCCAGCCGGACCTGCAGGTCGTCATGGAAGCTGATGACGGCCTGGCGGCTATTGACGTTTTTGACCGTATGGTCTCTGAGGGGCAGGCGCCGCAGGTCATCCTCATGGATGTGCGCATGCCGCACTGCGACGGCCTGGAGGCGGCGCGCCGCATCCTGGAGCGTGACGCTCAGCGTGCGGAAAGTGATTGTAGGGGAAGTGATTGTGAGGCGGATGAGCGGGTGCGCATTATTATGCTCACGACCTTCGATATTGATGAGTACGTGTATTCGGCGGTGCGTGCCGGTGCGAGCGGTTTCTTGTTGAAGGACACTCCGCCGGAGCAGCTGCTGGAGGCGATTCGTACGGTGCACCGCGGCGATGCGGTAATCGCGCCGTCTGCGACTCGCCGCCTGTTGGAGAATATGATTCCGGTGCTGGACTCCCCCGCTCCTGCCGCTCCTGTTGCCGAGTCTGTGCAGGCTACTCCCCCGGCAGCGGGTTCTGAGCTTCCTAAGGCGACGTTTATTCCGGCTGATTCTGCGAGCCTCGCGCCTGTTGAGGATTATCCGCATCGTGAGTTGATTGAGCAGTTGTCGCCGCGTGAGTTTGAGGTGTTGGGTCTGATTGCGCGTGGCTTGTCGAATGCGGAGATTACGCGGGAGCTGGTGTTGTCGGAGGCGACGGTGAAGACGCATGTGTCGCATGTGTTGGCGAAGTTGGGTGCGCGTGATCGTGTGCAGGCGGTCATTATGGCGTATGAGGCGGGTATCGCCCACTAGCGCCCCCTTATATAAGGACACGGCAGATTAGCAGATTAGAGGACACAGTGAAGCCCCGGCGGGCGCCTCCATATTGAGGCACCCTCCGGGGCTTTTTGCTTAGGTGGTTTCTTGTATCTCATCGATGATTCGTTGAAAGTCGCTCATCAGCTCAGGCAACTTCTTATAGCGGTAGCTCCACCATGTCCGGTTCTGCTTCCGCATAGATGCGGGGACGCAACTGGGTAGCCATATCAACGCTACGGCCGGTCAGCTGTTCAATGCGGTGCTGAGCATCCACCATCTGCATGAACTCGT
>ENA-OWLM01001068-OWLM01001068.1-metagenome-genome-assembly--contig:-NODE-1068-length-10250-cov-2.950858_pt1 | contig 10250 bp, 8 predicted proteins | sample MGYA00245349_ERZ651102 | MGnify/ENA primary metagenome ERZ651102 (study PRJEB26857, sample SAMEA4031759) | metagenome | biome: human; feature: oral; material: saliva | place: Philippines | collected 2014... | reverse complement strand
GCCTGCACCGATAAGCGTACCCACCTCGCTGAGTACGAAAGTGAGCACTCCGTCACGAGGAGAAGCTATCCGGGCATCATCCAGCTGACGGCGTTTCTCCTCCAAAGTTTTCCTGAAAATCTCTATTTCCAGCCGGGCAGCAGCCTGTTCGGCAGCAGCCGTGGCCTCACGATCGCGCAGGTTTTCCACCATACCCTCGTATTCGAGTGCTGCCACACGATTGGCCAGCTCTATTTCGCGCACCTTATCCGTTGTACCTGCTCCGATGCTATCCAAATATCTTTCGCTCTGGAGCTCTGCTCTTCGGCGGTCGTTCTGCATGGCTTTGACCTTGAGTTCGCGTCGCTTGGCATTGAGTTCTCCGCGGAGCTGTACTTCCTGCCGATGCAGTTGGGTCTGCTTCATCCGCAGTTCGTCCTGCAATTTCTCGAACTCCGTGCGCACGGACTGCAAGTCCAGTTCCAACAAGGGTTCACCTCGGTGTACCGAATCGCCTGCATGCTTGAGCACAGCTATCAGACGCGCCTGCACCGGCGAAGTGATGATCTCCTCGAATGCCGGCACCACTTCGCCGGAAGCCGAGGTAGCGATCTGCACTTCTCCTTTGTCCACCCGCCCCAAACGCAGAGAGGCTGCGGATATGGAGCCTTGCATGGAGGAGAGCAACCACCATCCGCCGAAGAAGAGAAGGACTGCCGAAGCTGCTATGATGAGGTAACGTCTTTGCTTTTCACGTTTGAGCCGTTCGGGCGAAACTTGTCTGTCCATGAATCGTTTTCTTTTTTCCGGTGCGAGCTTTGTTGCTCGCCGCCTTCCGAAGAGCAAATGCCATGCCAAACAATCCCTTGTCCTCATTATCAGTCACTTATTCGATTGGCCGAAGTGTCCACTGTCCGTTTTCGGACAGTTCGGGTGTTCGTTTCCGAACAGTCGGACACTTCGCCATCGGAGAAAACTTGCATATTATCAGCCTTTTAAGGGTAGCGGCATAAACTTTGCTGTCGGAAAGGTGCAATAAAAACGAAAGAAAGATGAAGAAAAAAAGCCTTTTCCTCCTCTCCCTCTGCTTCGCCTCCCTGGGTCCGACTCCATGGAGCGAGGTTTTGGCACAGCAGGTTGCCGCCGCGGATCCATCCCCTTTGTCCCTCACGGAAGCCATCCGGTTGGCACGGAAGCAGAGCGTGGATGCAGCCGTGGCACTGCAAGAGCTTCGAGCGGCCTACTGGCAGTGGCGCACCTATCGGGCAGAACTGCTGCCCGGAGTGAACTTGACAGCCACACTGCCGGACTACAGGCGTGCCTATTCGCTCTATCAGCAGCCGGACGGCTCTTACAGCTTCGTCCGCTCCAATGCTCTGCGCCTGTCAGGACATATATCCGTGGATCAGAATATATGGCTTACGGGTGGCAAGCTCTCTTTGGTGAGTTCGCTCGAGCATATCAATCCGCTCGGCACGGAAGGAGCTGACAGGCATTTCATGAGCGTACCGATCAGCCTGACCCTGAGCCAACCGCTCTTCGGACTGAACGAAATGAAATGGAGCCGCCGCATAGAACCCGTGCGCTACGAAGAGGCTCGCCGGCGATTCGTCGCCAATACGGAGGAGGTGAGCGTAAGCTGTATAGATCATTACTTTTCGGCTCTGCTGGCACGGGAAGAGTACAACAATGCGGAGACCAACCTTCGTAATACGGCGAAGCTGGTCGAAGTGGCGCGTGCCAAAAAGAAGATCGGGAAGTTGTCCGAAAACGAATTGCGAGCCGTGGAGATCAGCTACGCTTCGGCTTCTTCGGCAATTCTTTCGAGCCGTACAGCCTTGCGCGGAGCGGAGATGTCCCTGAGCATTTTCCTCGGTTTGCAGCCGGATGAAGTCCTCTCCCTCTCTATACCGGCCGATACGATCTTCACACCCGTGAGCTATGAACGGGTGATGGAGCTGGCCGGACGCAATCATCCGTTCGTCGGAGAGATGAAGCGCAGGATGCTCGAAGCCGATCGTTCTCTGGCCCGAGCCAAATCCGAACGCTTCTCCATCGAACTGATGGCCCAAATCGGATATGCCGGACAGGCGGACAATCTGCACGATGCATACGGCGGACGTCTGAAGGACAACAGCTCTGTCTCCGTAGGCGTGCGCATTCCTCTCGTGGATTGGGGGCGCGGACGCGGTCGGATACGCTTGGCCGAGAGCAACCGCCGTCTCGAAGAGCATCGACTGCGACAGGAAGAAGAGCGTTGGCACCGGCAGATATTCCTGCTGGTGGAGAAACACAACAACCAACTTCGCGTCCTCGAATTGGCACGTCGTACCGACAGTATCGCTCAGGCGCGCTATCATACTGCCGTGGAAACTTTCACCGTCGGGGCTATTTCCACCCTCGATCTGAGTGCGGCACAGGATGCCAAGGACCTGGCGCGTACCTCGCTCGTCAGAGCATTGCATCACTATTGGAGCTACTACTACAATCTGCGTAGCCTGACGGCCTATGATCCGGTACGCGATGAGGAGATCGATATACCCATGGAAGAGCTATAGGGACAAAGGAATCGGACGATCATAGCAATGGGAGGAAACCGACTGATACCTGATTGACCTGAAAAGGTATATGCTGGCAAACCGGAGAATTCTTCTATTTTTGCGCATGTTTTTGCGCGAAGTCGGTTAGAAATCTTTCCGGCCGAGGCAAAATGCTAAGTATTATTGGACAAAAAACTCTAACCATTATGTACTGGACATTAGAATTAGCCTCCAAATTGGAAGATGCTCCTTGGCCTGCAACCAAAGATGAGTTGATAGACTATGCACAACGTTCGGGTGCTCCTCTTGAAGTCATCGAGAATCTGCAGGAAATGGAAGATGAAGGGGAAATCTACGAATCGATAGAAGATATTTGGCCGGATTATCCGAGCAAAGAGGATTTTTTCTTCAACGAAGAAGAGTACTGATAATGTAATCTCCTTAAGCGAATATGCCCCGGATGTGCAATAATAGCACTCGGGGCTTCGTTTTACCACCGTGGCATCAGTCTTGCATAAATCTTTCCGTTCGCTCATTCTGCTCCTGCTCCTGACCGTGGCCGGGGGAGAGGATATTTTCGCTCAGGGCGATTTATTGCTGGCTCAGTACACCCGTGCATACGGCTACTACAATCCGGCTTATGCCGGCATGCGCAAAGAGATTTTCATTACTGCGCTGCACAATAGACAATGGGAAGGCATGCCCCGAAGTCCTAAGAGCTTCGTCGTACTGGCCGATGCGCCTATTCGCTTCTTCGACAGAGAGCATGGAGTGGGAGTTCGGGTAGTGACCGAAACGAGAGGACTCTTTGCCATCAATGAGCTGATGGGGCAATATGCCTTCAAGCAGAAACTCTTCGGCGGAGATCTGTCCGTCGCCCTCCAAGGCGGACTCGTCAATACGGCTTTCGATGGTACCAAGGTGGAGCTCGAGACGGAGAACGATCCGGCCATCCCCCTTACCAAAGTGAGCGGAAAGGCTTTCGACATCGGTGCAGGTATATACTACCGCCGCAAAGAATTGTACGTCGGATTCAGCTCTACCCATCTGACCGCTCCGGCAATTCCGCTCAATGAACAGTACATATTAGATCTGACAAGGCATTATTATCTCCTTGCCGGATACAATATCCGCTCCATTTATTCGTTATTTGCATGGCATCCTTCTATCTTTGCAGCTACTGACGGGCACAGTTCTCGTTTGGACGTGACGATGGGAATGTCATACAACAACCGCTTCTTTGCCTCACTGATGTATCGTCCCACACAAGCCGTGGGAGTGAGCTTGGGGATGCAGTTGGGCAAGTTCTATGCCGGCTATGCTTTCGAGTGGCCGACATCGGTACTGGCTAAAGCCTCATGGGGAAGCCACGAATTGCTGGTCAGCTATTCTTTCCCATTGAGCAATACGAAGAATAGAGATGCAAAGTATAAAAGCATTCGTTTCCTCTGAAAACTGCCTTAGCGCAGGATTCGGGGAGAGCAGCGAAGCAGATATATAAATAATGTATGTGTAGAAAGAACAGGTTTTTCGCTCTTGCAGGCTTTTTTCTGTTTGGGGTTTTCACTATTTCGTCGTGCGGCTCTTCCAAACGGGCTGTTGGCGGTGAACTGACCGGTGCCAAGCTATCTTCATGGAATGAGCCATCGCCTTTCGGGATGATACAGGTTCCCCGAGGGAGTATTGTGTTGGGCAACAAAGAGGCAGACAGCCTATGGGGCATACCTGCCGAATCGCGCCCTATATCTGTGGATGCTTTTTGGATGGATCGGACGGAGATCACCAATGCCCAATACCGGCAGTTTGTCTACTACGTTCGGGACTCCATCATCCGCGAACGTCTGGCCGATCCTGCATACGGCGGCAACGAAGAATACAAGATTACCGAGAATAAGTTCGGCGAACCCGTAACTCCTCATTTGGATTGGAGCAAACCTATTCCTTCCGAAAAGCGGGCTACCGAAGAAGAAATAGCTGCCATCAACAGCGTTTACTATACCAATCCCGTCACTCATGATCGAAAGCTCAATCCGGATCAAATGGTCTATCGGTACGAAGTCTACGATTATCGTTCGGCAGCTTTGCGCGAGCATCAGCTCAAGGCTGCAAAGCGCAATCTGAATACGGACATCAAGGTAGACCCCAACGCCGTAGTGATGATATCGAAAGACACGGCTTTCGTAGACGAAAGCGGCAATATCATCAGCGAAACCATTACGCGTCCGCTTAGCAGCGAATACGATTTTCTCAACACATACATCGTACCGATCTATCCCGATGAGACCTGCTGGGTAAATGATTTCCCCAATGCTCGTACCGAGATTTATACGAGAATGTATTTCAATCACCCGGGCTACGATGATTATCCCGTAGTAGGTATTTCATGGGAACAGGCTCAGGCGTTCTGTGCGTGGCGGTCGGAATTCTTCCGCAAAGGTATTCGCCTGCCTGAAGGACAGATCATGGACGACTTCCGTCTGCCCACTGAAGCCGAATGGGAATATGCTGCCCGAATGGGCGATTCCAACAATAAATATCCCTGGAGTACCGAAGACTTGAGGACAGGACGGGGTTGTTTCTTGGGCAACTTCAAGCCCGGGGAGGGAGATTATACGGCTGACGGTCATTTGATACCGTCCCGTGTATCCAGTTTTTCGCCCAATGACTTCGGCTTGTACGATATGGCGGGCAATGTGGCCGAATGGACCAGCACGGCATTTTCGGAGTCCGGACTCAAACAAATGTCGGACATCAATCCCGAACTGGAATACAAAGCTGCGCTCACGGATCCGTACATCCTGAAGCAAAAGGTAGTACGCGGTGGTTCGTGGAAAGATGTGGCCCGCTTCATCCGCTCGGTTACTCGTAGCCATGAATACCAGAACGTAGGTCGTTCCTATATCGGATTCCGTTGTGTACGTACTTCCATTGCCTTCTCTTCCGGAAAGGCTCCTAAGAGTTCGCGTCGCAGCACAAAGAAATAAGTATCGCCAATCTATATTCAAAACAAGAAAAACAAGTATTATGGGTCATTATAGAAGATACAAGAACATCCTTGAGATGTATTTGGCCAGTCACAAAGGACGCCGACTTCTCAATATCGTTTATAGTTGGGGTGCTGCAGTGGTGATTTTGGGCGCTCTCTTCAAGTTGCTCCATTTGCCGATGGGCAATGAGATGCTTTTCGTGGGGATGATCACAGAATTCTTGGTGTTTTTTATCTCCGGATTTGAAAAACCCGCAATGGAATATCACTGGGAAGAGGTCTTCCCCGAACTGGACTCGAAGAATCCGATGGACCGTCGGGAGATGGAGCAGCGTCGGGAGTATCTTCGTGAAAAGGCCAAAGAAGCAGCTGCATACGCGGAAAGGCCATCTTCTGTGCGCCTTGCCTCTGCCTCTTTGGGTACGCAACCGCAAGAACAGCCCAAGCCTGCCACTCCTTTCCAGTCCCAACTGACCGGAATACTGCCGGAAGAGCAGATCCAACGCCTGAGCGAAGGCATAGACAAACTGGCTGAAGCAGGCGAACAGCTTGCCCGTATCGGCCGGACTGCAGCCGCCATGACGGAGAGCTACGAGCAGATGCAAGCGGATCAGGAAGGCCTGCGTCTCAATTCGCAATCGTATATCCAGCAGATGGAAAGCCTCAGTCGCAATATCTCCGGCCTGAATACCATATACGAAATACAGCTCAAGGGCATCAGCTCCCAGATCGACACCATCGATCGCATCAACCGCGGATTGGCTCATATCCGAGATATGTATGACAATAGTGTCATCGACAGTTCTTCATTCCGCAACGAAAACGAGCGTATGGCACGCCAACTGACACAACTCAACGAGGTGTATGCTCGCTTGCTCCAAGCCTTGACAACGAATGTAGGTCTACCCGGTATGCCCGGCAATTTTGGTGCTTCTAATCCTTCATCATCCGGCAGCTCACCCTTATAAGCCATGGCAGTAGGTTCTAATGGGAATGCCAATAGGCAAAAGATGATCAACCTGATGTACCTCGTGTTCATCGCCATGATGGCTTTGAATGTATCGAGTGAGGTACTGGATGGTTTCGACAAAGTGGATAAGAGCTTAGCCTCTTCCATCGACGGCTCCGATAAGCGCAATAATCTGGTGCTGTCCGAGCTGAATACGGCTTATCGCACCAATCCCGAAAAGGTGAAAGTATGGTATGAACGTAGCCTTGTCTTACAGAAAGAGGCTGATTCGCTCTGTACCTTTATAGATGATCTGAAGTTGGCCATTGCCCGTGAGTCGGATGGGAAAGATGCAAAAGTCAATGATATCAGACGAAAGGACAATCTCGATGCTTCTTCCGTAATAATGCTGAATCCGATCAACGGTAAAGGCAGCACACTTCGCAAGGAGGTGGACAAGTTCCGCGAGCTGGTCGCTACACTCATGACCGACAAGGCGAAGTTGAAACTCATAGAACAAGCCCTTAACACAGAATCCGGCACCAAAGGCAAATCTTGGGAAAGTTCTTTGTTCGAGAATATGCCTACTGTAGCAGCCATTACACTCCTGACCAAGCTCCAAAGCGATGTGCGTTATGCTCAGGGCGAAGTGCTTGCCGATCTGGTAAAGAGCGTGGATGTGGGGGATTATCGTGTGAACAGTATCACGGCACAAGTGATCCCACAGAGCCAAATCGTCATGTCGGGCGATACATATAAGGCCAATATCGTCCTCTCCAGTGTAGATACCACGCAAAGACCGGACGTATTTGTAAACGGTAAACTCCTTTCTCCCGAGAACATGGGCCTATTTACGGCTACGGCAGGTGCACCGGGCACATATCCGGTCAAAGGATATATCGAAATGATGGGTAACGATGGGGTTAAGATTCGTCGTGACTTTGAAAGCGAATACTTCGTTACGGAACCAATGGCCTCCGTTGCTCCGACGATGATGAACGTACTCTATGCCGGTATAGACAATCCGATCAATATCGCCGTACCGGGTGTAGCTCAGCAAAACGTTTCTGCAACGATCAACAATGGTACGCTCACTCGCCGCGGCAATCTCTGGATAGCACGGCCGACGAAAGTAGGCAGCGAAGCCATTATTTCCGTCACAGCTCAATCAGGAGGCCGTACCATCCAAATGGCAAAGACTACCTTACGTGTCAGAGCTCTCCCCGATCCTCTTCCCTATATCGAATATAAGGATGTGCAAGGGAACACGAAACGCTTCAAGGGTGGCCGTTTGGGTAAGCGTGAAATCCTGGCAGCAGGCGGCATTAAAGCCGCTCTTGACGATGATTTGCTGGAAGTAAACTACACAGTGGTGAAGTTCCAACTCGTGTTCTATGATTCGATGGGCAACTCGATTCCCGAAGTTTCCGACGGAGCTTCATTCTCTGAGAGACAAAAACGACAAATACAGAATCTGGGCAAAGGCAAGCGTTTCTACGTAACAGAAGTAATTGCACGCGGTCCGGATGGTATCGAACGTAAGATTCCGGCCATTGAAGTAATTGTGAACTAATAGTGTTTATGAAAGTATTCAAAGCAGTCATAGGAGCGATCCTTGCAGCGACGGTCAGTATCCCGTCCGTTGCACAGGAAAATACGAACAACCGCTCTCCGCAAGTGGGTCGAGCACCGCGCAATACCGAGGTGGAACAAACGACTACTCTATCCAATCGTGCTCAGGAATTCAACAGACGTCTGACACAGAAGACCGACAACGCCCCCTGGAGGCGAGTCGTGTACCGACGCGTAGACCTGATGGAAGAGTCCAATGCGGTACTCTATTATCCACCCCGTCCGATTGGTGATCGCAAGAATCTCTTCAGCACGATATTCGGACTCATCAACTCCAACAGCCTCGACGTGTACGAATATCTGGATGGATTCGAAGCCTTCACAGACCAGTACAAGATCAAGTTCCAAGAGTTTCTGGACAGGTTCGGCATCTATTACCAACCGAGTACGAACAAGAATGCGGAGCTCTTCAAGGTGGCCGACAGCGACATTCCCTCGGCAGAAGTCAAAGCCTACTACGTAAAGGAGGAATGGTACTTCACTCCGACCAATAGCGATGTGGACATTAAGATCCAAGCCATTTGTCCGATCATGACCGGCCAAGACGAATTCGGCGAAGTACGCAATCAGCCTTTGTTCTGGATTCCTTACGAAAATATCCGTCCCTACATCGCTCGTGAACGAGTAATGCTTAGCAGTCTGAATAATACTCGCAATTCTACGATAGACGATTTCTTCCGTCTTAATCTATACAAAGGCCACATCGTCAAGACAGAAAATCTGCACAACCGAGCTTTGGCCGAATACTGTCCTACGCCTGATTCCATGAAGATGGAGAGCAAACGTATCGACAAGGAATTACAAGGCTTCCGCGATGGGCTCTTTGTGACACAGGATACCACATGGATGAAGCAGGCGGAGACAAAGAAAAGCAAGGGAAAGAAACTGGAAAAGGCTCGTGGTAAAAATATCACCAGCCGAACACGCGGACAAGGCGAGGGGGCTGCTGAGACTGAGGCCGTCGAACCCAAAAAGCAGAAAGCTTCTAAAAACAAAGCTGCGACTCGCTCGGTTCGTCGCCGCAAGTAATACAAAAACAATTATTCGGGGATGTGTCAAAACAAAACATTTTGGCATATCCCCTTTTAGTTTGAAGAAGTAGATAACATGCTAAAGGCTTAGACTGAGAGTATTCGGACTGCACCTATATATGCTTGCCTATACTCGTAATCGAACGTAACGCCGTAGATTGTCCGTTTTGTCAAGCTGTCTCTTTTTTGCCGTGAATCCATATCTATCCCTCTTTCTCACCTTTTTCCGTATCGGCGGATTCACCTTCGGTGGAGGTTATGCCATGTTGCCACTGATCAAGGCCGATATAGTGGATAAGCACCACTGGCTATCGGAGGAGGATTTTCTGGATCTTTTTGCCGTTGCGCAATCCCTGCCCGGAGTCTTTGCCGTCAATATATCCATCTTCGTAGGCTATCGTCTCAGAGGATATGCCGGAGCAGCCGTTTGCGCCTTGGGGACTATTCTTCCCTCGTTCCTGATCATTCTGGCTGTAGCCATGTTCTTTGCGCAGATGAGGGACAACAAGATCATTGCAGCCATTTTCAGAGGATTGCGTCCTGCTGTCATTGCTATGATCGCAGCTCCGGCCATCTCTACATGGAAAGCCATGAAGATGAAAGCCGTTTCGCTCTGGATCCCGATCCTTGCTGCTATTCTTGTTTGGTATGCCGGAGTATCTCCCGTGTGGATTATCCTCATTGCCGCAGCTTTGGGTATTCTCTATAGTCGTTACCTCCGCTTTCGTATTCGGAATATGCATTCCTGATCAATCCCTTTCGATCCGATGATTTATTTGCAACTTTTCTGGGTATATATCAAGATCGGGCTGTTCGGTTTCGGTGGAGGCTACGCCATGTTGTCGCTGATTCAAGATGAAGTGGTGAACCGCTACGGTTGGATCACAGCGCAGGAGTTCACGGATATTGTTGCCGTCAGCCAGATGACACCCGGCCCCATAGGCATCAATAGTGCCACATACATAGGCTATACCGTGACCGGCAACGTATGGGGATCCGTCTTGGCTACGGTAGCCGTCAGCCTGCCATCTTTCGTTTTGGTATTGATTATTTCGGCCTTTTTTGCTCGATTCAGACGCAACACCTATGTCGATGCCGCTTTTACTATGGTACGTCCTGCTTCTGTTGGCCTG
>ENA-OWLM01001064-OWLM01001064.1-metagenome-genome-assembly--contig:-NODE-1064-length-10270-cov-8.948703_pt1 | contig 10270 bp, 7 predicted proteins | sample MGYA00245349_ERZ651102 | MGnify/ENA primary metagenome ERZ651102 (study PRJEB26857, sample SAMEA4031759) | metagenome | biome: human; feature: oral; material: saliva | place: Philippines | collected 2014... | reverse complement strand
GAGCCACGTACGTAGTCCAAACTTATCTGCCACTCGTCCGCAACTTTTATCCCTATGCGGAGCAACAACCTTTGCGAAGGGGGAAAAGCAACCAGTACTGGTCACCAATCGAAGCAGTACTGGTCAGTATGAGTAACCAGTACTACTCCATGTCGCGACCAGTACTGCTCACTGAGCCGACCAGTACTGGTCGGAATCACCCCTCCGCACAGTCCTATACTACAAGCATTTACAGAAGGAGTATTTCCCTCGCGTGCGTGCGATGCGCGCGCACGATATTTTATAGTGGTAGAACAACCCGTGCCCCTCTCACGTTATCCTATAGGTGCTCACACTCTACGCCCGCTCGCTCCGCAGGCTTTTCTATGAGAGACGAAGCACCATCTTTCCGCGTCTTATCACGGCTGTTTACTGTAAATACGCTAACTTTGCGATATAGGTCAGGGACATAGCAGGCACACCCCTCGCCATGCTCTTCTTCGCATTGAATCGTCCTCAAACACCGACGTACGCACGATGCAATACCTTCATTACAAACCTCTAAAACAAAGATGAGTACGACTCCCGCTCAAAGGCCCTCTCTACGACAGCGTCTCTCGGCCTTGCGCCCCAACCCCTCGATGTTGCTCTTCCTGGCGACCATCATCGCCGTAGCCATCGCGAACTCCCCCTGGAGCACCAGCTACGGGCACTTCCTCCACTACCCCGTCCAGGTCATCATCGGCGGCATTGAGCTCTTCCGCCACATGGGCCACACGATGACCATCAGTCAGGTCGTCAACGATGCCCTGATGGCGATCTTCTTCTTCCTCGTCGGGCTGGAGATCAAGCAAGAGCTCCTCGTCGGCGAACTCTCTTCGCCCAAGAAAGCCATTCTCCCCGTCATCGCTGCCCTCGGGGGTATGCTCTTCCCCGTCCTCTTCTTCCTCGGCGTGACTCCCAATCACCCTGAGAGCCTCGGTGCCGCGATCCCCATGGCGACAGATATCGCCTTCGCTCTGGCCGTCCTCGGCTCCCTCGGTGGTCGTGTCCCGAAGAGCCTGTACGTCTTCCTCGCCACGCTGGCTGTAGCAGACGACATCGGCGGAATCATCGTCATCGCCCTCTTCTATAGCAAGGGCGTATCACTCCTGCCCCTGGGTATTGGTCTCGCACTCGTCGCCCTTCTCCTCCTCCTCGGTCGCCTGCGCGTCACCGCCCTTGAGCCCTATATCATCGCAGGTATCGCCGTCTGGGCACTCTTCCTGCAGTCGGGTATCCATCCCACGATCGCTGGCGTACTCGTAGCTCTCTGCATCCCCGCAGGCTCGAAGGTCCACATCCGCGAGCTCTCACGCAAGCTCCACGAGCAGACCAGCGACCTCTCTACCGAAGCCCGTGAGGCTGAGCGTGTAGTCATCCTCTCGCACGACCAGCTCGAGCGCATCGCCGAGATCAAGAGCACCGCAGGGCAGGCTATCAGCCCTGTCCAGACCCTCGAGCACGCACTCAAGCCTCTGGTAGACTACTTCATCCTCCCCCTCTTCGCCTTCGTCAATGCCGGTGTGTCCTTCGGAGGAGTCTCTGCCGATATGCTCTTAGGCCTGCCTCTGGCTATCTTCCTCGGCCTCTTCCTCGGGAAGACCGTCGGCATCAGCCTCTTCACCTACGTGGCTATCCGTGTGAAGCTCTGCGCTTGGCCCGAAGGCATGAACCTCCCCCGCCTCATCAGCCTCGCCGTCCTCGGCGGTATTGGCTTCACTGTATCGCTCTTCATCGCGAACCTCGCCTACGACGGCCCCGAGATGGCACAGCTCCTCAACGAAGCTAAGCTCGGTATCTTCGCCGGCACGATCATCTCTGGTGTCGTGGGCTACATGCTCCTCAGTCGCTTCCTCCCCAAGAGCGAAGCGAAGTAACCTCCCCAACCTTTAGAGACACGCAACGCACTCAACTATAAACGAGTGTAGTTGCTTCTCTGAAGGTTTACCACTATCTTTGCGTCGCAGAGCCTCTGGATTCACCAGAGTTCCTCTCGCGATTTCACAATTCACTTATCCCTATAAACTAATGTTCAAGAAAGTATTCCTTGCTGTCCTCGCTATCGTAGGTAGCTTCAGCATCGCTAACGCTCAGGAAGTATTCCACAAGGGTACCACGGCTATCAACGCTGGTATCGGTCTCGGCTCTTACTACAACAGCCTCTCCATTCCTCCCCTCTCCGTTAGCCTTGACTACGGTGTCACGGACAACCTCATCAACGGCAACAACGGATCTATCTCTGTTGGGGGCTTCGTAGGTTACGCTGCAAGTAACTTCAGCGGCTGGACGGCTGACAAGGTCACCGTTTCTTATGCTGTCCTCGGTGCTCGTGGTGCTTTCCACTATCAGTTCGCCCCCAAGCTCGACACCTATGCAGGTCTGATGCTCTCCTATGACATCGTTTCTTCAAATTACGATGCCTTCGCAAACTATATCAAGGGTAGCCGCGTTGACTGGAGCATCTTCCTCGGTGGTCGCTACTTCTTCACGGAGAAGATCGGTGCCTTCGCTGAACTCGGCTACGGCTTCTACAACCTGAACCTCGGTGTTACCTTCAAGCTCTAATTGAAGTCCCCGAGCTGTAAGGCTCACAAATACAGCAGCGGCTGCGACCTCTCGGAGGTCGCAGCCGCTGCTCTTTTATATGCTATTATAGTACGAGGTCTATCGCTTGGGGGCGAAGGCCACGAGGCGCTCGGCCTCGTCGACGATGCGGTCAGCAGCCTCGGTGAGGGCGAGCTTGCGGATCTCTTCGGAGAGCGAAGCGCACTGCGCAGCGTCCTGCACGAGGGCGATGGCGCGGGGCGTCAGTTCTTCGCGAGCCTTGTCGTCGGGGATGAGGAGCGCGGCCGAGCGCGTCGAGAGCGCCAGCGCGTTCTTCGTCTGATGGTCTTCGGCTACGTTGGGCGAAGGGACGAGGATGGTAGGCTTGCCGAGGAAGCACAGCTCGGAGATCGAGCTGGCACCAGCACGCGACACCACGACGTCTGCCACAGCATAAGCCAGATCCATACGCTGGATGAAGGCCGACGAGTAGACGGGGAAGTCATACGCCTTGAGTAGCTCCTGCGCCTTGGCTTCGAAGCCCTTACCCGTCTGCCAGATGAGGGCGACACCCGACTGAGCCCACTCCTCGAGGCGCGAACCGATGCTCTCGTTGATACTCAGAGCACCGAGACTCCCGCCGATGACGACGACGACGCGCTTCGTATCAGCTGGCAAGCCGAAGTGACGTAGCGCTTCTTCGCGCAGCCCGTCCTGCATATATTCGATAGCAGGACGCAGGGGATTCCCCGTCAGCACGATCTTATCCTTCGGGAAGAAGCGCTCCATCTCGGGGTACGCTACGCAGATGCGGTCGGCACGACGAGCGAGGAACTTATTCGTCACGCCAGCATAAGAGTTCTGCTCCTGAATGAGCGTGGGGATGCCGAGGCTCTGTGCAGCCTTCAGCGTAGGTGCGCTGGCATAGCCCCCGACGCCGATGACGATCTCGGGGCGGAAGTCACGGATGATATCGCGTGCCGTGATGAGCGCACGCAGGAAGTCACGGATGACTCCGATATTGCGCCAAGGGCGCTTGCGGTCAAGGCCGCGGATCTTCAGACCGCGGATGGGGAAGCCCGCCTGGGGCACACGCTCCATCTCCATGCGCCCTTCGGCACCGATGAAGAGGATATCGATCTCGGGGTAGCGCCGGCGAAGGGCTTCGGCGATGGATACGGCAGGGAAGATATGCCCCCCTGTGCCACCGCCGCTGATGATAGCTCGCTGGATCATATTTCTATACGTAGTCTTGTGTGTCGGTATCGGGGAGAGGCTCTTCCGTGACCGTCTCGGGCTCGGTGACCTCTGTGAACTCCGCCTCCTCCGTGTGAGGCTCACGCTTGGGCTTGTCGACACGTGAGGCGCCGATCATGATGCCGAAGGCCATGCTTGTCGCCAGGATCGACGACCCCCCGTAGCTGATGAGCGGGAGCGTCTGCCCTGTGGTGATGATCCCCGAGGCGACGATCATATTCACCAGCGCCTGCAGCGGATAGAGGATGCCAAAGCCCTTGATGAGGTTGCTACGGAAGACGTTCGTCTGCTTGCGTGCCTCACGATAGCCGATGAGCATCCACACCAGATAGAGCGACGGGATGAAGAGCAGACCGAGGATGCCGTACTCCTCGATGATGATGGCGTAGAGGTAGTCGGAGTAGGCCTGCGAGAGGGAGTCACGCAGCTTGCTATTCCCAGGGCCACGACCGACGAGCTTGGAGTTGGCGATAGCCATACGGCCCATCTGCTCCTGACGGTTCTCGTCGGTGATAGCGAAGCGGTCTTCACGCTCCTTGACAGCGCCATGCAGACGGTTGTGCCACGTGACGGCACGACCAGGCAGCATGCTCTCGGGGGCTAAGTAGAGGTAGGCACCACCCAAGACCACCGCTATGGCACCGATAGCCGTGATGCGGTACATGAAGCGCTTAGGCGCCTTGAGTACCCACGAGTAGAGGTAGAGGAAAGAGAAGATGATGAGGAAGGTCGACAGGTTGCTCAAGAGCACCATGATCGAGAGGATGAAGATCCATCCCCAGTATGCCCAGTAGCGAGGCTCCTTCCTCGGGTCTTCCACGACATCCTTACCCGCGACATACGCGCCCCAGATGACGATATAGACACGCAGGAATTCGGCGGGCTGGATGGTGATGAAGCCCAAGTCGATCCAGCGCTCTGCCCCATTGGTGCTCTGCCCTAAGAGGAGCTGCGCGAAGAAGAGCCCCACCATGAGGAGCGCCGAGAGCGGTGGCAGGGTATAGCGATAGAAGCGCCCTGAGCATCGGCTCAGCAAGATAGCCGAGCAGATACCGATAGCGAGCATGAGCGCATGCTTGAGGATGGGATTCAGTCGCCCGACGGAGAGGCTCTTATAGATCTCCGAGCTCAGCGCGCTCGATACGGTGTAGAGCGAGACCAAGACGAGCACGAAGTAGAGTGCCCACATGAGGCCGTTGCCCGCGAAGATGCGGCGCAGCCACGAGTCCTTCGGCTGGAGGGAGGTCGTCTGATCGTTAGGCATGCTTCTCCTCAGCTTGGATCAGGCCCTGTACCACTTCGCGGAAGCGGTCGCCTCGATGGATGTAGCTGGTGAAGAGGTCGAAGCTCGCACAGGCGGGAGAGAGCAGGACGGTGTCGCCTGGCTGAGCCATCTCACGAGCGTGGGCGATAGCCTCCTCCATGGAGAGTGCCGAGGCGATCTGAGGCACCTTGCCGTGGAAGCTCTTGTACAGCTTCAGCACGTCGGTCGTGAGGAAGACGAGCCCACGCGCCCCAGAGGTGATGAGCTCGGTGATATCCATGTAGTCATTCCCCTTGTCTTCGCCGCCGAGGATGAGCACGTAGGGCGTGGTCATCGTGCGCAGGGCGTAGTAGGTGGAGCTGACGTTGGTGGCCTTGGAGTCGTTGATATAGCGCACGCCATCGAGTACCCCGACCTTCTCGAGGCGGTGGGGGACGTTCACGAAGTCGCTGAGCGCACGTCTCAGGACGTCATGCGAGACGCCGAGACGCAGGGCTGCGATCGAGGCGGCCATAGCATTCTGCAGGTTGTGCGGCCCCTGGAGTGCGAGCTGATCGATGGGGAACTCAAAGCTCTTCCCGTCGAAGTGCAGGCGCATCATGTTGTCGTCCGACTTGTCGGCTGCGGAGCCTACCTGCGGATAGGTCAGGAAGGAGAGCGTCTGCATCGGCATGGGCTGGTGGCTCATGACGTAGCGAGAGACGAACTCATCTTCACCCCAATAGATGAAGGCATCCTCTGCGGTCTGGTTCTGCAGGATGCGCATCTTCGCCATAGCGTACTCCTCGAAGTTGTAGTGATAGCGGTCGAGGTGGTCGGGGGTGATATTCATCAGGAGGGCGATATGCACGCGGAACTTGTACATATCATCCAGCTGGAAGCTACTCAGCTCGACGACGAAGTAGTCGGGCTGCTCGTCGGGGATCACCTGACGGGCGAGGCTGAAGCCGACGTTCCCAGCCAGTGCGGGCTTCATACCCGCCTCGGTGAGGATGTGGTGCAGCCACATCGTCGTCGTGGTCTTCCCATTGCTCCCCGTGATACCGATGACCTTGCCCTTGAGGTAGCGGCCTGCCAGCTCGATCTCGGAGATGACGGGGATGCCACGCTCACGGATAGCCACCATGATAGGCGCCTTCTCGGGGATACCAGGGCTCTTGACGATCTCCTCGGCACGCAGGATGAGCTCGGTGGTGTGGCTACCCTCTTCGTAGGGGATGCCATTGGCTTCGAGCTCCTGCTTGTACTTCGGGGCGATATGCCCGTAGTCCGAGACCATGACGGATATACCACGACTCTGGTATAATAGGGCTGCGCCGACACCGCTTTCGCCAGCGCCCAGGACGACGGCCTGGAACTTCTCTTCTATCATCTTATTTGTCTTGCTATGGGGTGCAATGGGAGGTAGGGCAAAGGACCTCTTCACCCTACCTCGCATAGCCTGCTTTTAGACTACAATTTTCGTCATTTTCGCCCATATATGCAAGCTGTATGCGTGCGCACTCGCGCGGGGAAGGAGCGCTACACCTTTGCACGGAGGGGCAAATAGTCGCTTTTTCTCCCCCACCCTCCCCCTCGATGCGAAGAAAGGAAGAGCTTTACCCGCCCCATGCGACATTTAGACAACACCCGAGTATCACATATATCCCCTACCTTTACACCCATAAGTACAGCCCCAGATACATCAGCAAGACAGCATGCAGCCGCACGAGTGGACGACCAATGACTTCAAGGGAGATCCTGGCATAGACTACTGCCACGACAAGCTCCTCTTTGCCCATAGCCTACACACGCTCCCCGAGCGGATGATAGGGGCACGCATGCGCTTCGGCATGGCGATCTACTGCCGCCAAGGGACAGCACTGATCACGGTCAACGGCCTGCAGTATCGCCTGAAGCAGGGGCAGAGGCTTAGCTACCAAGAGGGATCCCTCATCGAGGAATGCCTCGCCTCAAGCGATGCCGATCTGGTCCTCATGGGACTCTCTTGGGAAATCATCCAGAGCACGGAGGCACTGAATACCCTGATATGGCCCATCGCGGACTATGTGCGCAGGTCGCCCATCTACACCCTCAGCGAGGAAGCGCTGAGCCTAACCAAGATCTATCACCAGCAGATCTACAAGCTCTGTCACTCGCCCAATCCCCTCTTCCGTGACGAACTCCTGCACATCCATATCCAGGCGCTCCTCTACGCCTTCATCCGTGAGGTCAGCGAAGAGCTCCGCCAAGCGACCCCGCAAGACCTGACCCGTGCCAGCCAGCAGGCACGTCTCTTCTTCGACCTGCTGGGCATGCGACGCGGGCGCATACGCTCCGTCTCGGAGGTCGCTACCCTGATGAACCTCACGCCGAAGCACCTCTCACGCATCATCAAGGAGCAGACGGGAGAGACACCCATCCACTTCATCCATCAGTACATGATGCGCGCCATCACGCAGGAGCTACGCTACTCAAGCAAGACAGCTAAGGAGATTGCCTTCCAGCAGGGCTTCTCGAGCCTTGCCTTCTTCGGCAAGTTCGTCAAGCAGCAGACGGGCCTCACGCCCACCGAGTACCGCAAGAAGCTCCAGACAGGCGAAGGCGCGACACCGAGCTAAGCCACGACACACCTGCCCGCCCCCAGCACAGCATCCTTCTTCCCCGCCATAGTCCGAGCCCCTCGCCTATCGCGGGGATTTTTCTCATCCAGCGGGAGGAAAAGCTTCCTCCTCCACGAAAAGAAAGCCCCTTCCTCTACGCCATTTCCTCTGTCCACGTACGTAGTCCTAAGGACTCGGCACGTAATCTCTATGATCCACGTACGTAGATTTTAGAGCCACGCACGTGGACAAAGCTTTTCTACTACTCATCCGCAACTCCTCCCCGCACTCGGAGGAGGTTATTCCACTACTGCTACCAGCTTTTCTTCCCGAAGAAGCCAGCACCGAAGCTATAGCAACATTCAGTCCGAGTCCCCTCGTCTTTACTTCCCTCTGGTAGACTCCAAGCAAGCTTATAAAGATGGAGGGGAACCTATAGCCAATAGATCTTCCCCACAGCAATGCAGAGGTCTTCAGGACGATCAGTACAGGATTCCTCCACTGACCAATATCCGATAATATCCGTCCTCTTGTTTGTATGATTCTAATCAACTACATTTGCTATTGAAACCTCCATAGAGCCATGTCCCATGAAACATCATGAGCTAGTTAGATGGAGATTGACACACGAAGTAACACACTATACTATGCTCACTATGCGCAGATTTACTACCATGAGTTATTGCCTTCCTAATTGGCGACTCATTTACACATCGCTCCTTCTTGTTTCCATCCTCTTTGCTGGATGCCGAAGTGATGCAGATATTGAAACTCAACCAGCATCTAAGCTCTCCCCTGATCAGTTGGTCGCACAGACGTTTCACTATACTGGTAGCGATGAGACTATACAAACAATAATGGAGTCAATAAAGCAACTGCCAGAAGCCAAAGGCATGGCGGCTCACCTTTCTCAGGTTAAGGCTCGTTTAGTATGGCAGGGCATCTCACATGTAGGTGAGGTCGGTGTTAATGAGATAGTTTATATCCCGATCCATATTCAAGGGGAGGATGAGATCAATTGGATTTGGGTAATTTACCTTGACCACGGGACTCAGATTTCATCAGAGTTCCTAAACCGAGCAGAGGTTTACGACGATCACTTATGGCTCTTCGACTACCTCACCCAAAAGAGCCTAGGACATGTTGCTAAAAGTGGCGTGTACTATACTCCACCGCCAGGAGCGCGGAGCTTTAGTAAAGTAATAAATGGGAAGCTTTATGAGTGTACTCGTGCTCACAGCTTTACCGTGGGAAATCTCTATGATGATGATATGAATGTCGTTGATGGAGGATCGAGCACTCGATTCCACCCAGAGAATTGTGTTCCAGTCTTTGAATTTCAAGGCTTTGACAGACCTAGAGGTCGCTTCTCCGGGGCTCCTGCGGGCTTTTGGGGACGCTTTAGTGGTGCAGATTCAGGGACCCCTGGTGGTATAACCCCAGAGAAGTATACATGTATTCGATACGCCCCTTATATCCCTGATGAACCGCCTACTCCTATTGGTCCCATTCAGCCACCTCCATGTGGAGACTATCGAATGAAGATCCAGGAACCTCAAATGAATAGTCATATCCAGAGCCTCTTTGATTATGTCAGGAGTAAAAATAGTTGGGATACTCGTATAGAGCGAGGCTTCGTACAACTTAGAGATGGGACTTTTAAAGACATTATCGGGGAGAATGAGGATGAGATCGCTGAGCCCAAGGACGATATTGTTGGTATGATGCATACGCACGTGTCTCCTCAAAATGAGACGTACCCAGATGAAATGTATTACTCTAATCAGTGCTTCTCCTTGAAGGATATACACAACTTTATTAGCCGAGTTTTCAAAGCTATCCGTAAGGAGATACCAAAAGATTGGGATACAAATCCAGCAGAGTTGGATTTAACCAAATACTACACTGGTGTCGTCAGTAAGCATGGGGTATATGTCTTAACAATCAACAAAAAGATTCGAAACTATAATGAGCTACAGGACTTATTTGGTGCTGTAAACAAGAGGTTATCAACAGATGAGCGCACCTTTGAGGAGCTAAACGAAGAGCAGCGCTATTGGATTACATCACAAATAAAACACACGCTCGCACGCACAGAAAAAAGAGAGAAGGAACTAGAAAAAAGAGAGAAAAAGAAGGAACTAGAACAAAGAGAGAAGGAACTACTTATTCGAGAAGAGCAATATATCCTAGATCAACTAAACGTGCTCTACCCCTCGCTTAAGGAGGCCTTTGGTCTAATGTTCTTTGACCTTACAAAGGACACACCAGAGGGCTATTCTGTTTATGATAAAAATCCTGAAGACGGAAGAAGTCGGTATATAAAGCAAAGGAATCCCACGGTATTCTATAACCGCCATGAGTGCAAGTAACATAGTAAAGAAACAAGCTATCAAGATGACCAAGCTAATCAAACTCCTATTCCTCCTACTCCTTCTCTCTGGAGCGAGGATCTCTGCTCAGACGCAAGTCGTAGACTTACGCGACTTCACGCGCGTGTGGGATAGCAACCGTGGCCACCCTCAAGGTTACTACTTTGAGGATCAGCATCATGACCTCGATAAGTTCGTAGGAGAATGGGAGGGCATGGGCTTTGGTAACC
>ENA-OWLM01001059-OWLM01001059.1-metagenome-genome-assembly--contig:-NODE-1059-length-10296-cov-3.444293_pt1 | contig 10296 bp, 10 predicted proteins | sample MGYA00245349_ERZ651102 | MGnify/ENA primary metagenome ERZ651102 (study PRJEB26857, sample SAMEA4031759) | metagenome | biome: human; feature: oral; material: saliva | place: Philippines | collected 2014... | reverse complement strand
GCGTTCTATTGCGTCCGGTAATGAACCCCAATCGCGCCTTGAACTCCAACCTGAGGTGTTCTCCTTGGACGCCATTCAATTCGCCCATTCCGGATCCGTCGTAAACGCGATCGTCAGCCAGCGGTTCGGCGTGTCGTCGCCCACGGCCTTGCTGATTTCATCGCGGATCCTGTCCCATTCCGTCAGCGGCTTGGCCGGCATGTCGGCCGGGACGATGAAATAGAGCTCGATCTGCTTGCCCCTTCCCACTTTCGCGACATACGACCGGTGCGACGTGAACCCGTAGCGGCTGGTGAATTCGCGGGCCACGCCGTCGATGTGGTCCTTCAGGTCGGCCGGCGTAACCAGCAGCATGTCGGAAAGCGCTTGCTTGATGGTGGCGGCCGGCATCGGAATGATCACCAGGCAGACCAGCGCAAGCGCCGCGGGGTCGACATAGGGCGTCAGCCAGTCCAGCCGGGTGCCTTCGATGGCGTAGCCGATGGTGAACGCAATCAGCAGCGCGGCCGTGATGCCGCCCGACATGATCCATGCCTTGGCGTCTAAAGCGATGAATTCCGATCGGATGTGCCGATTCTGGATGGTCGCGTAGATGGCCATGCCGATGCAGGCGGCCAATCCGAAAATCGCGTAATAGATGGCGTAGGTGAACTCCAGGTCCCGCCCGCCCTTCAGGATGCTGCCGACCGCGGTAATCAGGGCGTAGATCGAGACGCAGGTCAGGATGAGGCCGTTGAGTCCCAATACCAGCGGCTCCAGATGCCAGAAGCCCATGGTGAAGCGGTCCCGGAGCTTTCCGGTGGGACCGCCGGGCGCCGTCGACAGGGCGATCAGCCGGGCCGAGATCAAGGCCAGCGCGCTGAGCCCGGCATCGGCCAGCATATAGACCCCGTCGAACACGATGGAGAACGAACCGGCCAGCAGCCCGAAGACGACGGCGACGGCGGAGACGGCGAGGGTGACGAGGATGGAAGCGCGGAGAACGGACTGCTCGGTGGCTTTGGGCATGAAGCGATCCTTGTTGTCCTGATGCGGGTTCACTTCCCGGATTGAGGCCTAGTGTACGCAGACGTCGGCTTGACTTGAGTCAAACCCCCGGCAGTCGTGCTCTGTGCGGCGCTGTCCACGCGCACTACCATGCATAAAACCATAATGCTAGTAGGGTTTATCCGCTGGAGTCATTGTTGGAGTCAAGCATGTTTGATATCGGCAAGGTCAAGGTCAAGCGTCGGACTGTCGTCAAGGGCCTGGGTGGGGCCGGTCTGGTTGCCGCATCGCCCGCTGTGCTTCATATGCCGGAGGGTAAGGCCGACCCTGTGCCGGCGGCGAAAGGCGTGTGGGTGCCGCCGGAAAAACCCAGGTACCCGTACTCCGAGCTGGAGGCTTTTCATTCGACCTGCGCGATGGAGTGCCTGCACTGCAACCTGACGGCCTATACGTACAAGGGAAAACTCGTCAAGGTCGAGGCTCAGAACACGCAGGGACTTGGCACCATCAACGGCTGCCTGCGGGGCATCAGCCGCAGCAAATGGGTCCAGCACAAGGATCGGGTCACCACGCCGCTGCTGCGTACAGGTGAAAAGGGCGAGGGCAAGTTCAAGCCCATCAGTTGGGATGAGGCCCTGGATCTGATCGAGAAGAACATACGCGCCACGATTGCCGACCATGGCAACGAAGGCATGCTGCTGTCGACGCACGCGGGCAACATGGACAACATCAAGAACGCCATGGGGCACGCGTTTTTTGATTATCTTGGCGGCGCAACCAAGCAGCTGGGCAGCCTGTGCTGTATCGCCGTGACGGCGGCCATGATGCCGATGCTCGGCCTGCGCTACGCCGATACCCGCGACACGATCGCAGACAGCCGCTACATCCTGTGCTGGGGAAACAACCCCGCTGTCACCATGCAGGCATATTGGACCCGCTACAACGAGGCCCGCAAGAAAGGCGCCCGCATGGTGGTGATTGATCCGCGCTACAGCGAGACCGCCGCAAAGGCAGATGAATGGATCCCCATCATTCCCGGTACGGACACCGCCCTGGCGCTTGGGATGATGAAGATAATCATCGAGGAAAATCGGATCGACGAACCGTTCCTGCGTTCCCGCACCGGCGCTGTTTACCTGGTGGATGCCAAGCAGAAACTGATGCGCCAAAGCGAGACCGATCCCGATAGCTATCTGGTCTACGACCTAGGCAGTGGCCGACTGGTTCGCCATGATGCGCCGGGCGTGAGGCCGGCGCTGTTCCGCTCCGAATTGCCTGAAGGCGTGGACTACGCGACGGTCTTCGACCATGTGTACGCGGAAGCCAAGCCGTGGACGGTGGAGCAGGTCAGCCGTGAAACGGATGTGCCGGTGGAGACGATCCTGCGGCTGGCGCGGGATTATTCCACCACCATGCCCGCCATGATCATCCAGAACATGAGCGGCGCCCAGCGGACTGAACACGGAACCTACGTGGCTGCCAGCCAGTTCTACCTGGCGCTGATCACCGGCAATATTGGCAAACCAGGCGCGGGCGTTTGCGATGCCGGCGGCGCCAGGCAGTTGGCGCGTTTCAACCCGCCCATCCCTCCAGCGCGCAATCTGAAGAAGATCCCGCCCATACCCATTCCCAAGGTGGGTGAATGGGTGCTCAATGACCGGCCCAATCAGATCAATTTCTGGTGGATCATGACGATGGGGATGCTGACGCAGATGCCCAACACCAACGTGGTGAAGGCGGCCATGAAAAAGGTGCCGTTCGTGGTGGTGGCCGACAACCTGATGACCTCGTCCACCTTGTATGCGGATCTGGTCCTGCCCGTCACGACGATCTTCGAGGATGTTTCGCTGATGGCCGCGGACCGGAGCCATCAGGTGCAGTTGATGGAGAAGGCGGTCGAGCCTCCGGGCTTGGCCAAGCCCGATTACTGGATCTTTGCGCGCCTGGCCGAGCGTTTCGGCTTTGGCGAAGTGTTCAACCAGCCGATCGAGCATTACATCGACGTAGTCCTGGCGGGAACCGGCATTACGCGCGAAATGCTCAAGAAGGGACCGATCAAGCCGCACGACGGAGATGTGATTCCTTGGAAGGACGGGAAGTTCAGGACGTCGACGACCAAGGCGAATTTCTTTGTCGAAGATTGGCAGAAGAAGGGCTACTCCCCGGTGTTGGCGTACTACGCCGTCAAGGAATCTCCCAAAGGGGCGCCCGAACTGGCGAAAAAATATCCGCTCATGGCCGTGCAGCGCAAGCTGGCCCGCAGCATCCACTCCAGCCACGGCGCCAACGAATGGATACTGGAAGTCCAGCGCAACAAGCCGCACGTCATGATCCATCGCGAGGATGCGCTTGAGCGCCACATCCGTGATGGCGCGTGGGTGACGGTCTACAACGACCGCGGGGAGTGGCGGGCGATCGCCGAGGTCAGCACGCGAATCAAGAAGGGCGTTGTCTCCATCGAGAACGGCTGGTGGGAACAACAGGGCGGCAGCAGCAGCCATGTCACCAACGACGCCTATGAGCCGTTAAGTGCTGGACATTGCTGCAACAGCACCCTGGTGAATGTGAGGGCGTAAACATGGCCAAGCAATATGGTTTCTATATCAACATGGAAGACTGCAACGGCTGTCGCACATGCATGATGGCCTGCAAATCGGAGAACCGGACTCCTCCAGGCGTCTTGTGGCGCAAGGTGCGGGAGTTCAACGAAGATCTGCCCAACGCGCAGTCCTTCATCACGATGTCGTGCAATCATTGCGCCGACCCGCAATGCCTCAGGGTGTGCCCGGCGGGCACCTATTCCAGGCGCGACGACGGCATTGTCATCCAGAACCATGACGACTGCATCGGATGCCAGATGTGCATCATGGCCTGTCCGTATCATGCCCCGGTGTTCGATCCCATCGAGGGAAAAACAAGCAAGTGCAACATGTGCGCTGACCGCATCGACCAAGGTTTGGCGCCGCGCTGTGCGGAATCCTGTCCAGCCGCCGCCTTGCAGTTTGGCGATATCGAGGAACTGCGAAGGCAGCATCAAACCGGCTGGGTCGAACTGGAAGCGTTGTATGGCATGCCCGATCACACCATCAGCGGCCCCAACATCGTCGTTGTCGGTAGGGAGAAGTGATCATGTCTACGCATTACGAATTTCCCTTGGTGTTCTTCACGACATTGTCCCAGTGGGGCATCGGCGGCATCCTGGCGCTGACGTGTCATCAGGCGTTTGCCGGACCAGAACAGGTGCTGCAGGGCAAACCGCTGCGCATCGCCGCGGTCTTCGTCTGGACCATCCTGTGCCTTGGCTCCCTGTCGTCCCTGGCTCATCTGGGATCGCCGGTGTGGTTCTATCGGGCGTTCTACAACCCCGGTAGTTCCTGGCTGACGCGCGAGGTTATGTCGTTCATCGTGCTGAACGGTGCGGCGTTCCTCTGGCTGCTGTCGTGCTGGCTGACGCCGGCAGCCTCGCGGCGCAATCTGATGCTGGGCTGGATCACCGTCGCATGCGGCTTCGTCACGCTGGCTGCGATGACGATGATCTACTACCAGCTCAAGATACATCCTCTGTGGCGAACTTCCGCGACCTATCTGGGCTTCTACGGGACGACCCTGCTGTTGGGGTTTGCAACTGTCCTGCTGATCCTGGCCGCGATGAAGCGAACGCCCGCGCGGATCCTGAATTGGGGGCTGGGCCTAGGCTGGCTGCTGGTGTGTTCTGCACTGGTCATCCGGTTCCAGATCAAAGGGGCCGATGCCGCCAGTTATCTGTTGTGGTGGCAGATCCTGGCCACGCTTGTCGGCGCCGGCATCCTGCTGGCCCTGCATGTCGGGCGCCGAATCGGCAGCGGCTGGGGCGTCGCCGCGGCGGCAGGCTACATGGCCGTGCTCTTCAGCGGTGAGTTCGCCGGGCGCATGCTGTATTACAGCAACGTGATGTCGCGTGCGCCGTGGTTCTGAGGCTTGCGGGTCTCCGGGCGCTTGCTCGGGGAACCCGCGAGCGTCGCAAGGATCTGTCATGGGAAATTCCAGCCCCGCCTGTCGCGTCGTCGGCACGGCCATCTTTACCTTCATGCTGGCAGCCTGTGGCGCAGGCGACGACGGCCAGGCTGTTGGCGCCGCGTCCGCCGCCAGACAAAAATCAGCCGAAAGCGCATCAGGCATTGCCGGTGCCGCTGGACCGGCCAGCAGACCGTCGCTGGCCACTCCCGCCTTGCGGCGCCCGGTGTCGAAACTGGAACAGGACTTCGAGGCATTTGCCGCAAATTCGCTTTGCCATAACTGATGCTCCGGGCGCGCTGACGGAAAGCCGGCGCGGCCGTGAGCAGGGGAAACAAGCAGGGGTTGTCGCCATGCACGCTTCACGCAGGGCATTCTTGACTTGCCGCTCCATGCCCAACGCAAACGTACAGGCCCTGCACAGGCTGGCGCAGTCGATGCCGGGCGCACGGTTCGTCGAAGGAGGCGGCCTTATGCCGCCAGTCGCCTGGGTCTGTCCCGCTGATGCGGCTCAAGTGCGCATGCTGCATCAATGGTGCGTCAAATTTAGGCTCCAACTGGTGCCCGCCGGGGTTTGCCAGGGCCTGCATGATCCTTTCGAGGCCGAGCCGCTGCGGCCAGTTGACTTGTATTCCCGGGTCGATCCGGCAGTGCCAACGATCTGCATCGACGTTCGACGCCATTTGACCCAGTCTGGTTCCGACCAAAACGGCGGGCTGTGGCGGGCTGGGCCAGGGTGCACGATAGGTGACCTGCCGGCAGCAGTCGCCGATGATCTGCTTTCCCATCCCGACGTGCATGCGGGCCAGACACTGGCTTCCTGGTTTGCGCGCAGTGGACGCAGCCGCTATCTATCGGCTGTCGACGTCATGTTGCCGGATGGATCGCTGGAAAGGTTCGGGCGGCTCGGGGCGCAGGGCGGGGCGTCTTTGCGCAGCCCGACAGCAAAGCGCCTGATTGCCGCGCTGTTCCAGATGTTGTGCGAGCCACGGGCGCAGACATGGTGCACATCTCAGGATTGGCCGTCTCGTTATCGGCTAGATGCCATCCGTGTCGATCATCGGCGCGTGCCGGATATGGCGCGCTTGCTGGCGGGCAGCAGGGGAACCCTGGTCTGGGTTGAACAGCTGATCTTCGATTTGGGCCATCCGGTAGGGATGGCCGAAAACGCCCGGCAATCGGGCTTCGATCTTGAGGCGGTCGCCCTTGAACGACGCATCAAGGCCTTGTTCGATCCTGCGAATATCCTGCCGAGATTGCCGGGGCTAGTGGGAAGCGATGATGCATAGGCGTCTGGCGCGCGACTGGCGGCAGCCTGCTGTCAGGCTCACGGATTATTGCTCGTGGGGTCGATAAAGCACATCCCGCATCTCTGCCGACGCGCCCAGCCGCTGCGACAGCTCATCCGCCCGTTCAAGAATCATGGCCTCGAAGGCCGCCGCGTCCACCGTCTTGAGTCGCACCGATGGCCCGGCGATCGTCAGCGCGCCGACGAAGCGGTCTTCCTGGCCGATGACCGGCACCGACCATGACGACGTGTAGGGGTCGCGCGCGCCGCACGAGAATATCGGCAGCCGTTCCTGGTTGCGCCGGGCGCCTTGCGCCCAGATCGCGAAGACCTGGCCTGTGGAGGATTTGTCGGGCGGCATGACGCTGCCCGCGATGACCTGGCTGTGCAGGCCTTCGTGCGGCTGATGGCGGAACAGGCACAGGCGCTGCCCGGGTTCGCCGCCTTCGACGTAGTAGGCGGCGCTTTCGCCAGTATCGGCCGACAGGCGTTCCAGCACCGGCATGACGACGGCTTCCAGGTCAAAGCCGCGTTCGTAGACGCGCGCCAGGAACAGCACCCGGGGGCCCAGGCCGTAGCGGCCGTCGGGTTCGCGCACGACGTATCCGCAGCGGGCCAAAGAGTTGAGCATGCGGAAGATCGTGGTCTTGTGCAGGGGCAGCCGATGGGCGAAGTCCGCCAGCGATAGATGCTCGGCGCCGGGCCGGAAACAATCCAGCACGCTCAGCGCGCGTTCCACCGCCACCACCCCGTCATTACTCATGCGTAGCTCCTGAATCATTGAATTTGCTTGTTTATTGTACAAAGTACAACAGCGTTTCGTAATTTTAAAATGCGACAAGTCTGTTGATCTGGAGTCAGGGATGTCGAGTTCGATGCTGGTGGTGACCGCCCACGTGGGCGATTTTGTCTGGCGCTGCGGCGGCGCGATGGCGTTGCATGCGCAACGCGGCGTGGACGTGCACCTGGTGTGCCTGAGCTACGGCGAAAACGGCGAATCCAACGCCGCCTGGAAAGGCGATACGCAGCGCGATGCGGTGAAGGCTCAGCGCCGCGCCGAAGCCGAGGCCGCAGCGCAAATCCTTGGCGTCGCATCGCTGGATTTCCATGACCTGGGCGACTATCCGCTGCCGGACTCTGCGGATTCGGTGCGCCGCATCTCCGACACGCTGCGCCGCACGAAGGCGTCGGTGGTGCTGACCCACCCGGAGCATGATCCTTCCAATCTGGATCACTGCCGCACCTTCGAAATGGCGCTGCGTGCCCGCATGCAGGCGATGGCGCCGGGCCACGGCGCGGACTTCGTGGTGCCGCCCCAGGTGCTGTGCTTCGAGCCGCACCAGACGGAATTGTGCGGCTTCAAACCCAATGTGCTGCTCGACATCACCGACGTGTGGGAGCGCAAGTGGCAGGCCATGCAGGCCATGCCGACGCAAAGCAACCTGTGGGCCTACTACGAACGCGTGGCGCTGCAGCGCGGCGCGCAGGCGGGCCGCCGCGGCAAGACGGCGGGCACGCGCTATGGCGAGGCCTATCAGAGCATTTTCCCGGCCGTCGTCTCGGCCCTGATGGAGTAATGGCATGAGCGATCTGTTTGCTGCCGGCCTGTGCAGCACGCTGTTGGCCGATGCCGGCGCGCGTGTCATGCGCGCGGCGATCAAGCCCCTGCGCGCCGGCTGGTCCGTGCGTGGCCGCGCGCTGACCGTGTCGGTGCCTGCGGGCGACAACCTGGCCATCCACGCCGCGCTGGCTATCGCGAAGCCCGGCGATGTCCTGGTAGTGGACGCGCAGGGGTATGCCGACCGCGCCGTCATGGGCGGGATCATGTGCGCCCAGGCCGCGGCGACGGGCGTGGCCGGGGTCGTGATCGACGGCGCCATGCGCGACGCGGCCGAATTGCGCCAGGGAGATCTGCCCGTGTTCGCGGCCGCCGTGTCGCCGGCGGGGCCCTACAAGGCGGGCGGCGGCAGCGTGAACCGGCCGGTTCAGTGCGGCGGAGTGCGCGTCGAACCGGGAGACTGGATCCTGGGTGATGACGACGGGCTGGTCGTGGTCGGACCCGCCCAATGCGAGGCGGTGGTTGCCGCCGCGCTGGCCAAGGCCGAAGCGGAGGCGCGCCGAATGGCGGCCATCGCGCGCGGCGAACTGCGGCCGGCCTGGCTGGACGAGGCCTTGGCCAAGGCCACGCTGGATATCGGGCCGGCGCGCTAGGAACCGCGCCGTCGCCCCAAAAACAAGCATCAAACACAACAGGAGGAAGACATGAAGTTCAACAAGCAGACCCTGGGCGCGATTGCCCTGATCGCGGGCATTGCGCCGCTGTCCGCCGCTAACGCGGACTATCCGGAACGGCCGATCCGCATGGTCGTGCCGTTTGCCGCGGGCGGCCCGGCCGACATGGTGGGGCGCGAGTTCGCCAAGCTGTTCAGCGACAAACTGGGCCAGCCGGTGGTGGTGGTGAACGCCGGCGGCGGCCATGGCGTGCCGGCGCTGAATCAGGTGCTTGGCGCGGAGGCCGATGGCTACACGCTGCTGATGCCGGCCTCGGGCAACATGACGGTGCCCTCCAAGGCCATGCAGGGCAAGAATGTGTTGGACCTTCTGGCGCCGATCAGCCTGCTGACCGAAAGCCCGCACGTGCTGGTCGTGAACGCGCAATTGCCGGTGGATTCCGTGCAGGGCTTGGTCGACTATGCGCGCGCGCATCCGGGCAAGGTCAATTTCGGTTCGGCGGGCGTGGGCGGCGTGGCGCACCTGGGCATGGAACTGTTCAAGAGCAAGGCGAAGGTGGATGTGGTGCACGTGCCGTATCGCGGCACGTCCCAGGTGCTGACCGACCTGGCGTCGGGCCAGGTGCAGGCGTTGTTCAGCAGCATGCCTTCGTTGAAGCCCATGATCGACAAGGGTTCGGTGAAGGCGCTGGCCATGAGCGCGCCCAGCAAGGGGGCGGACACGGCGAAGCTGCCGCTGATCTCGCAGACCCTGCCGGGCGTGTCCTACACCACTTGGTATGGCCTTTTTGCCAAGGCGGGCACGCCGCCGGAGGTGCTGGCCAAGCTGAATGCGGCGGTGGCCGACACGCTGAAGAATCCCGAACTGAACCAGAAGTTCGAGTCGCAGGGCGTGGAATTCGTCTCCAGCACGCCGCAACAGCTTGCCGACACCGTTCGCCGCGACACGGCGCAATGGACCGCGCTGATCAAAGAGGCGGGCATCGAGATCGAATAGGGCGGATTCCTGGCGCTCTGCATGACGGCCGGGCAGGCGTACGCCTGCCCGGCCCTTTTCCTGCTACGACTTAAAACGGTTTGACCCGCCCGGTTTTGCTATAAACAGGCCTATAGCTTTTCTGTGGGGCCGGGAATATGTCCATTCTTACCTTGAGCCGCTGCGGCGCGGCGCTGATGTTGGTCGCGCTTGCCGCCGGCTGCTCGTCCAGCAAGCCGTCAGCGGGCGCCAAGTCCAGCATGTCCAACGCCACCCCGGCACGCGCCAGCAACGAGTGCAAGCCCAATCGCAGCAAGTGCCTGCACGAGGGTTCTTACGATGCGGGCGAAAGGGACTACGCGGTGGACGAGGCCAAGCGCCTGAATCTGGCAGAATCCGAGCGCCTGCGCCGCCTGTTCGCAAAGTGACCGCGGCAGGCCATAGTCACCGCAACAACCCGTTGAATCGCAAGCCGTTTGCCGTCATCCCCCTAAATAGCACACCGACATGACACGCCTGCCGGCGCACCGTGTTTACCCCAACGTGTCGACCACGCGCCACAAACTGCCCCTTATTTCCCCTGATTGACGCGTTTTAGCTTGTGTCTCAAAAACTGACATATTGCGTCCCTAGAATTCGTCCCTGCCATGCGCCAAGTGCATCGGTGCGCCGCTTGCGTTGCGGGCCACGCCAGATGCGCATGTCTGTTCAATCAATGGGAATCTGTAATGAAAAAGACTTTGTTCGTCACCGCCATCTTCGCCGCGCTGTCCGGCACGGCGCAGGCGGAAACTTCGGTGACGCTAGATCGGAAGAGCACA
>ENA-OWLM01001057-OWLM01001057.1-metagenome-genome-assembly--contig:-NODE-1057-length-10310-cov-3.683081_pt1 | contig 10310 bp, 9 predicted proteins | sample MGYA00245349_ERZ651102 | MGnify/ENA primary metagenome ERZ651102 (study PRJEB26857, sample SAMEA4031759) | metagenome | biome: human; feature: oral; material: saliva | place: Philippines | collected 2014... | reverse complement strand
CCCGCCGTTTCCATGGCGCGCAGCAGCGTGGCTTCCGTGAAGGGTTTCGGGGGCGTGGTCTCTTTCGCCGTGAGAGTCGGTGTGTGCGGGCCGCTTTCACCTTGGGTGAAATCGGGGAGCGTGCGTTCTTCCTCCGAACGTGTGGAGGAACTTTCCTCTTTTGTCGTATCGCGGCGGAACACTGCGCGCCAACCTTCGTCGAGAATCACTTTTCCGGTGGCGCGAAACGGTACATCGGCGGCCTCGCCGTCGACAGTGGTGGTGGCAAAACGACAATCGGGGTAGAAGACCGCGATAAATCGCCGCGCAATCAGGTCGTAGACGCGACGTTGCACGTCGGTGAGGGCATGCGGCGCAACGCCAGTGGGGATGATGGCATGGTGATCCGTCACTTTCGACGAGTCGAACACCTTTTTCGATTTGCGCAACTTCTCGCCGCGCAACGGAGCGAGGAGATCGCCGTAGAGACCTGACAGCCCGTTGAGAATGGTTTTGCTCTTCCCGTACATGTCGTCGGGAAGGTAAGTGGTGTCTACACGCGGGTAGGTCGTCAGTTTGGCTTCATAAAGTTGTTGCACGACCTCGAGCGTGAGATCTGCGCCGTAGCCGAATTTGCGGTTACACTCCACTTGCAGGGCGGTGAGGTCAAAGAGTCGCGGAGGAGCTTCGCTACCTTTTTTCTTCGTCACCGCCGTCACCGTGAAAGGCGTGTTCTCAATTGCACGGAGCGCGGCTTCCGCTTCGGCGCGATCGGTGAAACCGCGTTTCGTCGCCCCCTTGTTCTCGGATCGTTCGCCGTTTTTCGCTTCTTCGTCTTCCTCGCTGTTGTCGAGTCGCGCGGTGAAAGTCGTGTCGCGGTAGACGGTGGAGAGCACCCAATAGGGTTCCGGCACGAAGCGCTCAATCTCTTGTTGCCGGTGCACGATGAGCGCCAAAGTCGGGGTTTGCACGCGTCCGATGCTCAGCGGTTGTGCGCCGCGTCGACTGCGATCGCCGAATTTCAGCGTGTAAAGTCGAGTGGCATTCATGCCCAGCAGCCAGTCGCCGATGGCACGGCATAGTCCGGCTTCGTACAGTCCGCGATATTCTTCTTGTGGACGCAGTTGGGCGAAACCTTCTTTGATGGCTTCTTCCGTCATTGACGAAATCCACAACCGATCCACCGGACATTGTGCCGAAGCCTTTTGCATCACCCAACGTTGAATGAGTTCACCTTCCTGGCCGGCATCGCCGCAGTTGATGATGCGATCGGCTTTTCCGAACAAATCACAGATCACCCCGAACTGTTCTTCCACCCCCTCTTTCAAGCGGATGCCGAAGCGTTCCGGTATCATCGGCAGTGCCGACAGCGACCACGCTTTCCAGTAGGGCGTGTATTGATCCGGATCTTTGAGTTCGCAGAGATGTCCGAACGTCCACGTCACTTGATAGCCGTTGCCTTCATAGTAACCGGCATTGCGCCCCACCCGATGGCGTTGCGTGGCACCGATGATCTTGGCGATATCTTCGGCTACTGAGGGTTTCTCGGCGATGCAGACTATCATTTTATGAAGTAGGGCAAAGACGTTCTATATATAATAAGGAGTGGAGCGCTATATAATAAGGCGCGAAGTGCATTTCAGACGGTCGTTTCCAGTGCGTCGCCAATGCGTCGGCGGAGAGCCTCATCTTGTGGAGCGCCGTTGTGCAAAAATCCTTCGTGCAAGAGCCACCATGCCGAGGCTTGTTGCGTGATGGGGAGCAAATCGTGGGTGGAAACCACAATCGTTCGTCCTGTTTCCTGCGCCACGGCAAAGAGCAGGGCAAAGAGTGCACGTTTGTTGGGGGGATCGAGGTGCGCGGTGGGTTCGTCGAGCAAGAGCAAAGGCGTTGCTTGCGCCAGTGCTCGTGCCAGCATCACCCATTGCGCCTGACCGTCGCTCAACGTGTGGAGCGGCCGTGCCATCAGCGCCTCGATGCCGCAGCGTTGTGCCGCTTGGGCAATCGCCGCGCGGTCTTGTTGCGCGGTGGCGATGCCGCGATGGGGAAGGCGCGCGGTGGTCAACACATCTTCCACCGTCAGACTCCCCACAGCCGGTCGCGTGGTGAGCAGAAGCGCCACTTGGCGAGCACGCTCTTGTGGAGAGAGGTCGAACAATGATTGTCCGCCGAGCCGAATCTCGCCGCGAAGTGGAGGCAGCAAACCGCCCATGCTGTGGAGCAAAGTTGTCTTTCCGCTGCCGTTGCGCCCGAGGAGAATCGTCACCCCGCCCGCTGGCACTTTCGCATTGAGCCCTTCGGCCACACAATGGGAAGCGTGCCCGATGCTCAGGTCGCACAATTCAAGTTGATCCATGCGTTGCAAAGATAGTGTTTTTTATCGAAAAAGACTTCTTTCGGCCGCCGCCGTGTTAGTCCACTTTTTCAAAGTGGTAGCCCAAGCGGCGCAATTCGAGTGCCGCCCCGATGCGGTAGAGCGTGTGCAAACTGCGCACATACGCATGGAACGCCAGTGGACTTTGTGGTTCGATCTCTTCGTGGCGAAGCGCGTCGAGTGCCGTTTCGGCGCAACGCTGCACGAGCGAAACATAACTGCGGCGTTTCGTTGCGTCTTCACCCAGCCCGAGCACATCGTCGAGAATATGGTCGTCGAGTGCGTCGAAACCTCGGGCGTTGCGCAGTGCCGGATAGATGCGTTCGGGATGTTGAGCACAAGGCGCCCAGCCCGTTTCCCACAGGTGTGCGAGCGCCATGCCCACAAAACCCATCCAGCCGATGGCCACTGTCGGATATTTGGGAATTTCGGGGAGCGCGTCGGCCACATAAGGTTGTGCCACAGCCTCCCACACCGTTTCGAGGTCGGGAGTCTCGAGCAGTTGCCCGTTCAGCGCACCCATTTCGGTGCAAAGGCGCAGCAACTGCTCGGTGAGTTGACTTTCGTAGCGTTCGAGATAGAGAGTTTGGGGATCCATCGCAAGGAGTATTGAGTGGAGAAAAAGAGAGGTCAGAGTTGGTCGAGCGAGTGTCGTGTCCCGCCCAGTCGTTTGAATTCCGAAGGCGAAAGTCCCGTCACCTGTTTGAATTGTCCGCTCAGATGAGCCGGACTCGAGTAGTTGAGGCGAAATGCGATTTCCGACATCGTCAGTTCGTCGTAAATCAGCAATTCTTTGGCGCGTTCCACCTTTTGCAGAATGAAGAAGCGTTCGATCGTCATGCCGCGCGCCGCCGAGAAGGCCGAACTCAGAAGCGTATAGCTTTTCGCCAAGCGGTCGGATAGGTAGGCCGAGAGTTTCCATTTCTCCATCAGGGCGCGATCGCCCACATAGTCGAGCACCGCCGTTCGAATCTGTTCGACCAGCACCGAACGCTGGTCGTCGATCAGCTCAAAACCCACCTGCTCCAAATCGTGGTGCAGGTGGGAGAGCCGGTCGGCGGTCGGCATTTCGTGTAGATACACCTTTCCGAGTTCGATGTGGTCAAATGCCAAATCGTTCCGACGGAATATTTGTTCCACGGCCATGCGACAGCGGTCGCACACCATGTTTTTTATGTAGAGCACCGTTTGCGGTGCAGCGGTTGTGTTCATTGTGTTCATCTTAGGGGCGTCGCAGCGTGTAGCCGATGTCGGCCACTGCTTGCATCAGTGCGTCGTCTGTGGCGTCGCCTTCCACCAGCGCCTCACCGCGTTCCAAGCTCACCTCGGCGTGCGCCACACCCGGCACACTCTGCAAGGCTTTTTCCACGTGGGTGCAGCAGTGGTGGCAGGTCATGCCTTCCACGACGAAGCGACGGGGGGCCGTTCCGTTCTCGGCGGCTGCGGCTTCAGCCGTTTCCGGCGTTCGGCGGTGCAACAGCGGGGCGATCACCAGGGCGTAGAGCAGCAGTGCACCCATCACCACGGTCGAAGCCCATTGCCACCAGGGCGTACTCATGTGGCAGCAAGCGTCGGTGGGGGAAAGCACCGAGGTGAAGAGTTCGCGCGGCAGCAGGAAGTCGACACCCAGACCGAAAACGATGGCACCGACCGTGAGCGACAAGAGATAAATCCACAGGGTGCGCTGGCCCATCACACGGCGAATCACCAAGATCGAAGCCATGTTCGATGCCGGTCCCGCCATGAGGAAGACGAGGGCCGCGCCGGGCGAAAGCCCTTTGAGCATCAGCGCTGCTGCCACGGGAATACTACCGGTGGCGCACACATACATCGGAATGGCGATGAGCAGCACCACAACATAAGCCAAGAGCGGGCGGTCGGCGAAGCGAACGAAGAAGTCGTTGGGCACGAAGAGGGTGATCAAACCCGCCAGGACCAAACCGATCACGAGCCATTTGCCGATGTCTTGTACCATGTCGACAAAGCCGTAGCGCAAAGCCGTTTTCAGTCGGTCGACAAATCCCGTGTAGGTAGGTGTCGTCGGAGCGCACGTCCCTTCGTTGTCGCACACGGCGGCCGAGTCGTCGACCGGTGTGGAGGGGGCCTTGTCTGCTGCGTTGACGAGCACACCGCCGAAGACCGAAGTCACCAAGGCGGCGATGGGGCGCAGGATAGCAAACGGCAGACCGAGAATCGAATAGGTGGCCAAAATTGAGTCGACTCCCGTTTGCGGGGTGGCAATGAGGAACGAAGTGGTGGCTCCCTTCGAAGCCCCTTCTTTGCGCAGCGACATCGCCGTGGGGATCACGCCGCACGAACAGAGCGGCAGCGGAATGCCGAAGAGCGCGGCGAGCAACACCGAACGAAGGTTGGCCCCTGAAAGGTAGCGGCTGTAGAGCGAACCCGGCACAAAAGCATGCAACAAACCCGCCACGAGAAAACCGAGTAGCAGGTAGGGCGACATTTCATTGATAAGACGGAGAATTTCGTACATGATGAATTACTTTGATTTTGATACGGCAAAGGTAGCTGTATGCCGTTCGAAATGTCTTACACAATTCCGCGAAAAATTTACAGCTCGAGAGCCGTGGAGGGAATACTGCGCAATAAAAACGTGCCCTCTGAGGCACGCGATTCGCAAATCCATATTTCACGTCGGCAAAAATACATATTTTACATTGATTCCGCAGTATTTTCCTTTGAGAACGATCCGAAAATACTTCCATGGCTGAATGCTTTGCCGCTACTTCCACGTTTACCCAATACAGATTCGGTAAGTCTTTCAAAGCCCAACTTTGAGAAAACGTCCGTAATGTGATTAATTCCACCGAAAAAAGTGATATTCTTGTTTTAATTGCTACCTTTGTTATGCCAGATTGTGTCTTACCTCATCAGTCTGTCAAAGGTAATGGAGGTACCGACAGACACCTCTGCCACGAAACGTTACGTTGTGGCTATCGCAGGAAGCAAGACAAATTTCTCAACTGCTGACCGTGAACGGTAGAGCAGATGGCTCAAGTCGCGTACTGAGTCGGATAGTCTGCGACTCATTACTATTCGCTAACATAAAAAAGAAAAGATGAAAGAAATGTATAGGCAGAAAATTAATAAGAAGTTGGTTATGCCTACCTTGATGTTCATGCGGCAGGAAAAGTCGAGCGGAATAGTTCTTGGTATTGCCGTTATCATAGCCCTGTTGCTTGCCAACTCGCCTTGGCGCGAGCAATACTTCGAATTCTTTGAACATCACTTGGGGTTTGTTTTTGACGGAAAAACTTATTTCAACTTCTCTTTGGAACATTGGATTAACGATGGGCTGATGTCTCTATTCTTCTTCGTCGTGGGATTGGAGTTGAAACGAGAGTTCATCGGAGGAGAGTTACGCGAAATAAAGAAGGTGGTACTCCCTGTGGGAGCTGCTATCTTGGGAATGCTTATCCCTGCTGCTATCTATCTTAGTTTTAATATCGGAACACCTGTTGCTCATGGTTGGGGAATACCCATGGCAACAGACATTGCCTTTGCTCTCGCCATTGTTTATTTACTTGGCGATAAGGTGCCGCTATCAGCTAAAGTGTTTCTCACCACGCTTGCCATTGTCGATGACCTAGGATCGGTTATTGTTATCGCCCTGTTCTACACATCTAATATCTCCATCCCCAGTATCCTCGTGGGGTTGACTTTTCTTGGTATCATGTTCATTGGCAACAAGATGGGCATCAAACATGCCTTTTTCTATGGTATCCTTGGTGTGTGCGGTGTATGGGTAGCCTTCCTCATGTCAGGCGTTCATGCTACAATAGCAGCTGTTCTTGCCGCATTTGTAATCCCCGCTGATTCACAGATACCAGAATCGACATTTATTGCGCGTCTGCGCCGACAGCTTCATCGGTTTGAAAATGCAGAAAGCAATGATGTAAGGACATTAGAAGAAGAACAAGTGGAGATTATTTCCCAGGTGAAAGCTGAAGCCTTCAATGCCGTGCCACCTCTTCAGCGCCTCGAGCATGGCATGCATCCATTTGTTTCTTTTGTCATCATGCCCATCTTTGCGCTCGCCAATGCAGGTGTAGCCTTTATCGACATGGATCTGCAGAGCCTGTTCTCCAATCATGTTGCTCTTGGTGTGATGTTCGGACTGCTATTGGGCAAGCCCCTTGGCATCGTCTTGGCAGTTTGGTTACTCCACAAGTTGGGGCTTGGCAAACGTTCAAAAAAAATGACATGGCACCGCATCTTCGGCTTGGGATTCCTTGCCTCGATTGGTTTTACCATGTCGATGTTTGTCACCTCACTCGCCTTCGACGAACCTGTATGCAATGTTCAAGCTAAGGTCGGAATCTTCGCAGCTTCCATTATTGGTGGTTTGGCAGGATATTACTTGCTCAAAATAAGTAAATGATAATTCCTTGCTGCAATCTTCGGCTATAAGGTCTATTCGATTTTTATAATGTGGATTACTTTTTTTGCACTCCATCATTATCACATCATCCCATGTATACCTTTGAATCCCTTCCCCTCGATCGCCACCTGCTGCACTTGGCAGAGCGGGGCAATCTTGAGTTCACGCGCCGCCTGCATCCCGGCGTGGAAGGCGTGTTGGGCATTCGCATTCCCGACCTCCGCAACTTGGCGCGCCGCATCGCCCGACAAGACGCCGCCGCCTACCTCCAAGCCGTGGAAACCGACCCCGAAACGGAGCAAATCCCCTACATGGAAGCCCGAACGCTCCAAGCCCTCGTACTCGGGTACATCAAGCCCACGTCCGTCGACGACTATCTCGCACACGTTGCCCGCTGGGTGCCGCGCATCAACTCGTGGTCGGCGTGCGACGCCTTCCAACTCGCCGATGCGCGCCGCTTGTTGGCCGAGCACAACGATCGTATTTGGGACTTTGCCGGCGAGCGGCTCGACAGCGAGCACGAGTATACCGTGCGCTTCGCCGTCGTGTTGCTCATGCTCTATTTCATCGAGGCCGACCACCTCACCGCCGTGCTCGACCGCCTTTGCGCCGTCCGCCACGAGGGGTATTATGTGCGCATGGCCGTGGCCTGGGCGGTGGACGAGTGCTACATTCGTTTCCCCGAGCACACCCTGCCCGTTTTCGAGCAGCACCGCCTGCCCCTGTGGACGCACAACAAGGCCTTACAGAAAATCCGCGAATCGCTCCGCCCCGATGAGGCGGTCAAAGCCCAACTCCAAGTCTTGAAGCGCAAAGCGTGAAATGCCGCGTTCGCCTTTCGCCGCGTAAACCGGCAGCAGGCGCTCATTCTCTCTCGAGAATGAGCGCCTGCCGTGTTTAGTGTCGTTCTGTTCGTCGGCAGGTGGCGCACCGGGGCGCGACCTGCCGTTAGAGAGGATGGACTGAAGGCGTAGTTTAGGCCAAAGCCGCGTCGGCCAGTGCTTCGAGCGCCGGCACGTCGGTGGTGTGGAGCGCGCTCTTCACCGTCACGATGGGTTCGAGCAGTTCGACGCCCTTCCACTTTTCCATCTGTGCCTTCATGGTGCGAGCCGCTGTTGCCGCCCATGAAGCATTTTCGATGATGCCCACACGGCGATTGCGATAGCCCTTCAGTCCGAGTTTGTGGAGGAAGAAGTGCATCGGGGGGAACACGTCGGCGTCATAGCTCGAAGCCGCCACGATGAGTGTGCCGTAGCGGAAGGCGTCGGCCACAGCGTGGTCGATGCTGCCGCGCGCCAAGTCGTGGAGCACCACTTCGGGCGCGCCCTTCTCGCGGAGGATTTCCGCCATGCGGCGCGCCGCCTTCTTCGTGCCGCCGTGCACACTGGCAAAGGCCACCACCACGCCCGGCGTTTCCACCTCGTAGCGCGACCAGATGCGGTACAAGCGCAGCGCCTCGGCCATCTTTGCCCCCGTGAGCACCGTGCCGTGCAGCGAGCAGATTATGCGTACATCAAACTTGCCCACCTTGTCGAGCGCCTTGCCCACCTGCGGGCCGTATTTGCCGCAGATGTTCACATAATAGCGGCGCGCTTCCGTCGCCCAGTCGTCGGGGTGCGAATCGTAGGTGCCGAATTTGCCGAACGCATCGGCTGTGAACATCACCTGGTCGCCGTCGTCGTAGGTCATGATCACCTCCGGCCAGTGCACCAGCGGCGCCGTGATGAAGTGGAGCGTGCGCTTACCCAGCGAGAGCGTGCTGCCGTCCTTCACCGCAATGGTGCGGCCGGTCAAGTCGAGCCCCTCGTTGAATTGCTCCATGAATTCGATCGCCTTGGCGCTCGCCACCACCTGCAGCGAGGGGAAAGCCGCCAGCGTGTCGACGATACCGCCCGTGTGGTCGGGTTCCATGTGTTGCACCACGAGGTAGTCGGGGGTTCGATCGCCCAAAGCCGTGCGCAGATTTTCTTTCCACTCTTCGACGCAACGCGCGTCGACGGTGTCCATGATGCAGACTTTCTCGTCGAAAATCACATAGCTGTTGTAGCACATGCCTTCCGGCACGGCATATTGGCTTTCGAAGAGATCGAGATCACGGTCGTCGGCACCGATGTATTTGATGGTAGAGGTAATGTTCGGGTTCATATCCGAGATAGAAATTGGAGTTAGGTCTGTGTTGAAAATAAGGGAAAGCACCGCAGCGCAGCGCGCGGGTACATTATTGTATTTCGGCTACGGCGCGCAGATAGTTGCGCAGGTTGCCCGCCTTTTGCACTTTCTTGAAGGCCTTGCGCCCGATGGTCGCCTCCGCATAGTCCCAAAAGGGGCGGAGTTTGCGGTGCAGCGCCTCGTCGCCCGGCACAATGCGCGCATAGGCCTCGTGCAGTCCGTCGTGCAGGCGGTGGAGCAGGGCGATTTGTTCGGCGGCCGACCACTCGCGACCGTCACGCAGTTCGGCGCTCAGCGAGGGGCGCGCCAGCAGGCCGCGCCCGATCATCACTCCGGCCACCGTGGGCTGGGTGGCGACGAAGGCTTCCACGTCGGTGGGGGTGAGCAGGTCGCCGTTGTAGATCAGAGGGTGCGGACAAGCGGCGGCGAAGCGCGCAAAGGCTGCGCGGTCGGCCGTGCCTTTATAGCCCATCACGCCCAAACGCGGGTGGAGGGTGACGCTCACCAAGGGAGCGGCGGCCACGAGGGGCGCGAGGCGGTCGAGCTGCGTGGCGTCGTCCCAGCCCAAACGGAGTTTCACCGAGAAGGCCACTTCGGGATAGGTGCCCATGCGCTCGAAGAGGGCGGCCGCGCGCTCCGGCAGCGGCAAGAGTCCGCTGCCGCGTCCGTGGCGTGCCTGCAAGGGGAAGGGGCAACCCATGTTGAGGTCGATGCGCCGGTAGCCTAAGCCGGCAACGACGTCAACCAAGCGCGCCAGTTCGTCGGCATCGGCCGCGATGACCTGCGGCACCACCGGCACTCCCTCGTTGTGTTCGGGGGCGATGTCGCGCAGGTCTTTGGAGCGCACACCGCCGTGCTCCCACCGCACGAAAGGCGTGTAGTAGGCCGCGATGCCGCCCACCAGTCGGTGGTGCAATCGCCGATAGACGTCGTCGGTGTAACCTTGAAGCGGAGCAAAGTGCAGCGGTTTCATGGGTGCAAAGTTACGGCTTTCTTTTGAATTAAAGATCACGTGCGATAAAAACTCGCACGCTTTCCTCGCGCTGCGCGTGCTTAGCGCGTAGCCGTGGCGGCCGCCCCTTAGGCCGTGGGTGCCGGTGGGGGGAAGCGGAGCAGCGCGTCGCGATAGTATTCATATTGCTTGCGACGCAGGGCAATTTCTCGCGGCAGTCCCTCGCTGATCGAATTCGTCAGTGTGTCGAAGCGGTTGAGGATCTCCACAATGCGGCGCTGCTCGGAGAGAGGGGGGAGGGGGGAGGGGGAAAGGCTGTTCCATAAGTTGCTGTGTATCGACGGAAGGGAAATTTCCAATGATTGTGTGCTTTTGGGGCTTAATGGTCAAATGTACTCCTATAATAGTTGAACTCCCTAGTGTTTATCGGGGTT
>ENA-OWLM01001056-OWLM01001056.1-metagenome-genome-assembly--contig:-NODE-1056-length-10313-cov-2.957399_pt1 | contig 10313 bp, 11 predicted proteins | sample MGYA00245349_ERZ651102 | MGnify/ENA primary metagenome ERZ651102 (study PRJEB26857, sample SAMEA4031759) | metagenome | biome: human; feature: oral; material: saliva | place: Philippines | collected 2014... | reverse complement strand
AAAATTTGGACGGGTGTCCAAGTTCTGGGGGTCACCTCAAGGGCGTGGCTCTACGCGTCTTCGACGTCCGGTTGAGTCGCAGCCACGCAGGGCGTGGCTCTACGCGTCTTCGACGTCCGGTTGAGGAGGCGGCAGCTGCTCTTCCTCGGCCTTGTCATTCCCCGGCAGGCTCGGCCGCTTCTCCATCATCAGCGACAGCGCCGCCTTGGCCATCATGTGCGCGCTGATCGGCGCGGTGATGAACAGGAACGCGGTGATCAGCAGCTCGCGCGGCTGCGGGTCTTCGCCAAGAAAGATGTGATACGCCACCGAACCGGCCAGCACGCAGCCCACGCCCAAGGTGCTGGCCTTGGTCGGCGCGTGCAGGCGCTTGAAGAAGGTGGACAGCTTCACCAGCCCCAGCGCGCCGACCAGGATGAAGAAGCAGCCAAACAGCAGCAGCAGCGACAGCAGGATCTGGATGAAGGTGATCATTCGACGATGTCCCGGCGCAGCACGAACTTGCTCAGCACCACGGTGCTGCCAAATCCGAGCATCGCAATCACCAGCGCCGCCTCGAAATACACCGCCGAATTGAGGTACATGCCAAACAGCATCAGCTCGGCGATCGCGGTCACCGACAAGGTATCCAGCGCGAGGATGCGGTCCGGCACGGTCGGCCCGCGCAGCAGGCGCCAGGTGGCCAGCAGCATGGCCAGTCCGACCACGTGCATGCACACCACCAGCGTGGTCTGGATGAACACATATCCGGTCATGGGAAGATCTCCATCAGCGGGGCTTCGTAGCGGGTCTTGATCTGCCGGATCAGTTCATCCGGATCATCCAGGTGCAGCACATGCACCAGCAGGTAGCGGCGATCGTCCGACAGCGCCGCCGACACCGTGCCCGGGGTCAGGGTGATCATGCTGGTCAGCGCGGCAATGCCGTGGATGTTGGCGATATCCAGCGGCAGCCAGATGAAGCCGGGATGGATGCGGCGCTCCGGCCCCAGCACCTGGATGGCGACGCGGATGTTGGACACCAGGATGTCCCACAGGGTCACGCACAGCAGCTTGGGAATCGGCCGCAGCGAACCAATGCGGGCGAACTCGCGGTCCAGGCGCGCCGCGAACAACGGCACCACCACGCCCAGCACCATGCCGAGCAGGATCTGGCCCAGGGTGAAGCTGTCGGACATCAGCACCCAGAATGCGAGCACGCTCACGCTCAGCATCGGCGAGGGAATCAGGCGACGGAACAACGGGCGACGGCGGCTCATGGGCGGCGGATCTCCGGCGTGGTCGCGCGCAGCTCGCTTACGTAGTCCTGCGGCTGCAGCAACTGGGTGGCCATGGCGTCGGTGTAGGTCATCAGCGGATGGGCGAATGCCGCCATGCCGATGCCATACAGCAGCAGCAGGCTGGCAGCGAACAGCTCCACGGTGCGGGTCGGGGCCTTGCGCGGTGCTGGCGCGCCTTCTTCGGCGACGGGCACGCGCCAGAACAGACGCACGCCGCCGCGGGTGATGCCGATGATCACCATCAGGCTGCTGATCAGTACTGCGCTCCACACCAGTGCCGTGTACTGCGCCGGCATGCCGGCCAGCAGCGCCGCCTTGGCCAGGAACCCGGACAGCGGCGGCAGCCCGGCCACCGATACCGCGGCGATCAGGAACAGCACCGCCGGAGTCTGCTTGCCGGGCATCGGTGCGATCACTTCCTTGCGGTCACTGGCCCCACCGCGACGACGGCGGATCAGGTCGGCAATCAGGAACAGCGCGGCCGCCACGAAGGTGCTGTGCGGCAGGTAATACAAACCGGCAGACAGCACCTGTGGGGTGCGGATCGCGAAGGCAATGAACAGCGTCGCTGCCGACACCACCACCAGGTAGGAGATCAGCACGCGCAGGCGCGCCGCCGCGAGAACACCCAGGCCACCCAGGATCAGCGTGGCTACGCCCGCCCACAACAGCCACTGGCTGCCGTAAGCAGCCATCGGGCCGGCGTCCTCGCCGAACCACAGCGAGCTGACCCGCAGCATCGCGTACAGGCCGACCTTGGTCATGATCGCAAACAGTGCCGCCACCGCCGCCGGTGCGCGCGCATAGGCTTCCGGCAGCCACAGGTACAGCGGCATCAGCGCGGCCTTGCTGCAGAACACCAGCAGCAGCAGGCCCAGCGTGGCCTTGGTCAGGGTCAGGTGGCTGGCCGGCACCTCGGCAATGCGCTGTGACAGCTCGGCCATGTTCAGCGAGCCCAGCGTGGCGTACAGCAGGCCCAGCGCGATCAGGAACAGGGTCGAGGCGGTGACGTTGAACACCACGTAGTGCAGGCCGATGCGCATGCGCAGGCCACGGCCGCCACTCAGCAGCAGACCGTACGAAGCGATCAGCATCACCTCGAAGAACACGAACAGGTTGAAGATGTCGCCGGTGAGGAAGGCACCGTTCAAGCCCACCAGCTGAAACTGGAACAGCGCATGGAAGTGCGGCGCGCGCCGATCCCAGCCTGAGCAGGCATGCAGCAGGCAGGCAATGGCCAGCAGCAGGGTGGTGAGCAGCATCCAGCTTGAGAGCCGGTCGGCCACCAGGGCGATGCCCAGCCGCGACGGCCAGTCACCCAGCAGATAGACCGCAATGCTGCCGTCGGCGGTACGCGAGAACAGCAGCGCGACAGCCGCCGCGAGTGCTGCCAGCGTGGTCCACGCCACCGTGCGCTGCACCTTGGGGCCATAACGCCGGTGCTCGACGAACAGCGAGAGCGCCGCGCCGACCAGGGGAATCAGAATGGGCAGGATCACCGCATGATTCATGCGCCGCCCTCCCGGCCGGGTGCGGTATCAGGCGCGGGTTCTTCCTCATGCGCATCCACGTGGTCGCTGTGGTTGTCACTGCGGCTGCGCATGGCCAGCACGATGCTGACCGCGGTCATCGCAAACGCGATGACGATGGCGGTCAGCACCAGCGCCTGCGGCAGCGGGTCGGTGTAGTTGCCCAGGTTCGATGCAACGCCGTCCTTCAGCACCGGGGCCTTGCCGCTGACCAGCCGGCCACCGGCGAAGATCAGCAGGTTGGTCGCATAGGACAGGAAGGTCATGCCGAGGATCACATCGAAGCTGCGCGCACGCAGCAGCAGGTAGATGCCGATCGTGGCCAGTACGCCGATCGCGCTTGCCAGGGCCAGTTCCATCAGTGCATCTCCCCGGTCAAGGCCGAACGGCGGTTGGGATCGATCTCGCCCTTGCGGGCATTGCGGGTGCGGTGCGGCTTGATCGTGCCCATCATCGACAGCATCAGCATCGCACCACCGAACACCACCAGATAGACACCCGTATCAAAGCCGATCGCGCTGGCCAGCGGTACCGTGCCGATCAGCGGCAGCTCCAGGTCGATGTGGCCGCTGGTCAGGAACGGCACGCCGAACAGCATCGACGCGCTGCCGCTGGCAATGGCGATCAGCAGGCCCACGCCGATGCAGCGGATGTAGTCGAAGCCAAAGCGCGACTCCACCGACTCGGTGCCCTGGATCACGTACTGGATCAGCAGCGGCACGGCCAGCACCAGGCCGGCGATGAAGCCGCCGCCCGGCGCGTTGTGGCCGCGCAGGAACAGGAAGATCGACACGGTCAGTGTCAGCGGGAACATGATCTGGGCCAGATCGGCCGGCACCGGCAGTTTGATCGGCGGGCCCGGCATGATCTGCTCGGGGGCCATGCGCGAGCGCCGCAGCAGGGCGTGCACCACCAGCGCGGCAATGCCGAACACGGTGATCTCACCGAAGGTATCGAAGCCACGGAAGTCGACCAGGATCACGTTCACCACGTTCTCGCCGTACGCTTCGGGCAGGGCGCGGGCGAGCAGCTCGCCGGCCATGGTATTGGGCGGCAGGGTCATCGCGCTGTAGGCCATCGCGCCCAGGCCGCCGCCGCCAACCAGTGCGATCAACGCGTCGCGGCGCTTGCGCCAGGGCGACTTCTCCGGCGGCGACTGCGCCGGCAGGTAGTTCATGCCGAGCAGCATCAGCACCAGGGTGACCATTTCCACCAGCAACTGGGTCAGGGCCAGGTCCGGCGCGGACAGGAATACGAAGGTCAGCGAGACCATCAGCCCGACGCCGCCGACCACCAGCACTGCCAGCAGGCGCTGCCGGTAAACGAACAGCGCACCGAACGAGCAGACCACGATCACCGCCCACAGCACCCAGCCGAGCAGCGGAATCGGCTGCGGCGAGGGCCAGTTCGGCGACACCGGGTGAGCCACGAACGGCGCGGCGGCGACCACGATGGCGACCACCACCAGCGCCATCAACATGCGCTGCAGGCTACCGTTCGCCAGCGCATGGGTCAGGCCGTGGGCGAAACCGAACACCAGGTCCAGCTGCTTGTGGAACAGGTTGCGGCCGATGGTGCGGGAGACGACGGCATGCAGGTTGATCAGCCGGCGCAGGCCGAAGTACAGCGCCACGCCGCCCAGCACGCCGGCGATGCTCATCAGCAGGGGCATGTTGAAGCCATGCCAGACCGCCAGACTGAAGGTCGGCATGGCCGGCCCCAGGATGGAACGCGCGGCGGTATCGAGGACCGGTGCGATGGTGATGGCCGGCGCGATACCCACGGCCAGACAGACCACCACCAGGATCTCCACCGGCACCTTCATGAAGCGCGGCGGCTCATGCGGGACCCGGTCCAGGTCATGCGGACCCTTGCCGAAGAAGGTGTCGTGCACGAAGCGCAGGCTGTAGGCCACCCCGAACACACCGGCCAGCAGCGCGGCGATGGAGACCGCAATCCGCATAGGCTCCGGACCCTGCGCGGTGATCGCCTCGGCGAACAGCATTTCCTTGGACAGGAAGCCGTTGAGCAGCGGAATGCCCGCCATCGCCAGCGAGGCGATGATCGCCAGCGCGCTGGTGAACGGCATCAACCGGCGCAGTCCGCCCAGCTTGCGCATGTCGCGGGTGCCGGTTTCATGGTCGATGATGCCGGCGGCCATGAACAGCGAGGCCTTGAACGTGGCGTGGTTGAGGATGTGGAACACGCCGGCGACCACCGCCATCGGCGTGGACAGGCCAAACAGCAGGGTGATCAGGCCCAGGTGCGAAATGGTGGAGTACGCCAGCAGACCCTTGAGGTCATGCTGGAAGATCGCGTTCCACGCCCCGATCAACAAGGTGAGCGCGCCAATGCCGCTGACCGTATAGAAGAACAGGTCGGTGCCGGCCAGCGCCGGATGCAGCCGCGCCAGCAGGAACACGCCGGCTTTGACCATGGTCGCCGAGTGCAGGTATGCCGAAACCGGGGTCGGTGCCGCCATCGCGTGCGGCAGCCAGAAGTGGAACGGGAACTGCGCGCTCTTGGTGAAGATGCCGGCCAGCACCAGGAGCAGGGCATAGGGGTAGAGCGGGCTGTTGCGGATCACATCGCCGGCGGCGAGCACGACATCCAGCTCGAAACTGCCGACAATGCGGCCGATCAGCAGCACGCCACCGAGCAGGGCCAGACCGCCGCCACCGGTGACCACCAGCGCCATGCGTGCGCCTTCACGGGCGTCCTGGCGGTGTGACCAGAAGCCGATCAGCAGGAACGAGCTGATGCTGGTCATTTCCCAGAACACCATCAGCAGCAACAGGTTTCCGGACAGGACCATGCCCAGCATGGCTCCCATGAACAGCAGCAGGTAGCAGTAGAAGCGATGGGCGCTGTCGCGCGGGCTCAGGTAGTAGTGGGCATACATCACCACCAGTGCGCCGATCGCCAGCACCAGCCCGGCGAACATCCAGGCCAGCCCGTCCAGCCGCAGCGAGAAGGCCAGGCCGATCTGCGGCAGCCATTCGCCGAAGCTGCGTACCCCCTCGCCATGCATCACGGCTGGGCTCATCGTCGCCAGCAGGGCCAGCCCGCCCAATGGGGCGACGGCGGCCAGCCAGGCGGCGGTGGCACGGGAGCTGGTGCGGAATGTGGCCACGACCGCCGCCATCACGAAGGGCAGGGCCAGCAGCAGGAGCAGGGCAGGATTCATGCAGGGAATGCGCGATTCACGAGCAGGTTGTTCAGTCTAACAGGCGGTCATTTGTCGCCGATATACCCGAATACGCCAGCAACTGCAGGTAACGTGCGTGGTTCATTTTTTCAGTGCCGAAACTGGCCCCATTCGGCACCCGTCAAACGCGTATGGACATTCGCGTCCGCTTTGCCGCTTTTGTCCCCCGGTTGTTCATCTTGAGCGCTCCGGCCCAGCAATGGCAGGGGCTGCGACCACAGTCCGGCTGGCCTGGAGATGAATGGACGGTGTCGAAAACGGAATGCCCACGGCGATGCTGGGCGCGATGCCGTGCAGCGCCGGTGATGATCGTTTTCGTTCAGGTTGGGGGATTAATATTTCCAACCCATCTGGCGGTACAGCTTGGCCATCACCCAGGCCGGCCCGATCAGCAGGTAGGTCAGGTCGGTCAGGAAGCTGGGCTTGCGCCCCTCGAACTTGTGGCCGATGAACTGGGCGATCCAGGCGACCACGAACACGCCCAGGGCGGTCCAGCCCAGACCGGCCAGGCCGATCTGCGCTTCCAGCAGCCGGCACACGCAGCCGCACACGAACAGCAGGCCCAGCATGCCGATGCCCAGCGACCGCGACAGCCTGTTGTAGAAGCACCAGGCGGTGAACATCGCCAGCCCCGCCCAGACCCCATGCTGGAACCATGTGATCAGCGGGGGGATGCACCACAGCAGGCCCACCACCGACCACAGGATCGCCGGCACCGCGACCACGTGGATGCGCTGGTTCAGCACATTGCGGTGGTCGTCGGAGTAGCTGGCGAAGTAGCGGTCAATCGGCCGCACAACCTGGGTGGTGGAGGACATGGTGGTTTCCGTCAATCCACGCTGATGCCGGCCAGACGCTGCAGCGCCTCGGCGTACTTGGCGCGGGTGCGTTCGATGATGTCGGCCGGAATGCTCGGGCCCGGAGCGGTTTTGCCCCAGTCCAGCGTTTCCAGGTAATCACGTACGAACTGCTTGTCGTAGCTCGGCGGGCTGGTGCCCACTTCGTACTCGTCCGCCGGCCAGTAGCGCGACGAATCCGGGGTCAGCATCTCGTCCATGATGTACAGGCGGCCGTCTTCATCGGTACCGAACTCGAACTTGGTGTCGGCCAGGATGATCCCGCGCTCGCGGGCGTAGTCCGCCGCGAACTTGTAGATGCGCAGGGTGGCGTCGCGCACGCGCTCGGCCAGGTCCACGCCCACCTGCTTGACCATCGCGTCGAAATCGATGTTCTCGTCGTGGTCGCCCACCGCCGCCTTGGTCGACGGGGTGAAGATCGGTTCCGGCAGCTGTTCGGCCTGGCGCAGGCCGTCGGGCAGCTCGATGCCGCTGACCTTGCCGGTGCGCTGGTAGTCCTTCCAGCCGCTGCCGATCAGGTAGCCACGGGCAATGGCTTCCACGGGCACCGGCTTGAGCTTGCGGGTAACCACCGCGCGCTTGGCATACAGCGCCGCATCCACGCCTTCGGGCAGGACGCTGGCGACATCAATGCCGGTCAGGTGGTTGGGCATCAGGTGCGCGGTCTTGGCGAACCAGAAGTTCGAGACCTGGCAGAGCATTTCGCCCTTGCCCGGAATCGGGTCCGGCAGCACCACATCGAAGGCTGACAGACGGTCGGTGGCGACCATCAGCAGGTACTCCCCCGGCGGTGTGCCGGCGGGCAGCCGGTCGCGCGGAATGTCGAAAACATCACGCACCTTGCCGCGATGGCGCAAGGGCAGGCCGGGGAGATCGGATTGCAACAACGTGGTCGGCACGGGCACTCCTGAGGCTTCGTCGAGACAGCTGTCCAGGGCACCCGGTGACGGGCCCGCCAGACAGCGGGCGGCCTAGTGTAAAGCGGGTTGGGCCCGCTGTGACGTAAAATGGAGCACCTTTTTCAAGCGGCCGCCCCGACGACCATGCGCTGGTACGGAAAACTGCTGGGATTCATCGCCGGGGCCCTGCTGTTCCGGCCCAATCCGCTGTTCGGGGCCGCCATCGGCCTGCTGCTCGGGCATGCCTTCGACGCCGACTGGTTCCGGCTGAACAGGGAAAACCCCTACCGCGAGCTGGGACTGACCTCCGAGGCCACCGATGCCGAGATCGACCTGGCCTACCGCCGGCTGATCTCCCAGTACCACCCGGACAAGGTGGTGGGGGCCGCCCCCGAGCTGCGCCAGCAGGCCGAGCGCAAGTCGCGCCAGCTCAATGCCGCCTACGACCGCATCAAGACCCTGCGCAAGCGCAGCTAGCGCTGCCCTCCCATCTTCCTTCTGCAAGGCTCTGGCCATGTCCAACTGCATCATCGCCCCCTCCATCCTGTCCGCCGATTTCGCCCGCCTCGGCGAGGAAGTGGACAACGTGCTTGCCGCCGGTGCCGACTGGGTGCACTTCGACGTGATGGACAACCATTACGTGCCCAACCTGACCATCGGCCCGATGGTCTGCCAGGCGCTGCGCAAGCACGGCATCACCGCCCCGATCGACGTGCACCTGATGGTGGAGCCGGTCGACCGCATCATTCCCGACTTCGCTGAAGCCGGGGCCACCTACATCAGCTTCCACCCGGAGGCCAGCCGCCACGTGCACCGCACCATCCAGTTGATCCGCTCGCTGGGCTGCAAGCCGGGCCTGGTGCTCAACCCGGGCACCCCGGTGGACGTGCTGGACTGGGTGCTGGATGACCTCGATCTGGTGCTGCTGATGTCGGTCAACCCGGGCTTTGGCGGCCAGGCCTTCATTCCCTCGGCGCTGGACAAGCTGCGCGTGGTGCGCGAGAAGATCGACGCCAGCGGCCGCGACATCCGCCTGGAGATCGATGGTGGGGTCAAGGCCGACAACATCGGCGCGATTGCCGCTGCCGGTGCCGATGCCTTCGTCGCCGGTTCGGCCATCTTCAATGCGCCGATCAGCTACAAGGACGTGATCGAGCAGATGCGCCGCAACGTGGCCAAGGCCCGGGGCTGAGCATGGCGGCCGCCGGCGTGCGCATCCGCGAAGCCACCGTTGACGATGCTGCGCTGATCCTGCGCTTCATCCGCGAGCTGGCGATCTACGAAAAGGCCGAATCGTCGGTGCAGACCGACGAAGCCGGCATTCGCGACAGCCTGTTCGGTGCCGATGCAAAGGCGCGCGCACTGATCTGCGAAGCCGACGGCACCGCCATCGGCTACGCGGTGTACTTCTACAACTATTCCACCTGGCTTGGCCGCAACGGCATCTATCTGGAAGACCTGTACGTCAGCCCGGCCAGCCGTGGCAGCGGGGCCGGCAAGGCGCTGCTGCAGCACATCGCACGCCAGGCCGTGGCCGAAGGTTGCGGGCGTTTCGAGTGGTCGGTGCTGGACTGGAACACGCCGGCCATCGACTTCTATGAAGCGATGGGCGCGCGTCCGCAGAGCGAATGGACGGTGTACCGGCTTGAAGGCGACGCGCTGAAGGCATTTGCTGCGCGCGAATGAGTGCAGCAGGGAAGGGCAATGCCGTTGAATGTCGGCATTGCCTCTGCCGCAGCGCGGGCGAGGCAGGGACAATCGCGGTCCCATTCCGCTGCCCGTCCTGAGGCCTCATGTTGCCGCTGCAATGCCCGCTGGTTTCCAGCATCAGTCACTCCACCGCATTGAGTGCCGAGCCTGCCATCACCGCGCTTTCTACCTTGGGTGGCGCGCTGGACTGGACCTCCAACCGTGTCCTCGACTGGGCCCAGGATGCGTCTGCAGATGCGGGTGGAGCCCGCGCCGACGCCCTGCGGACTGCCAACCTGTGCCTTGCCGTGGGTGCGGCTGCGGCCATCGCCGGCGTCTGGAATCTGGGCAAGTTCCTGTGGCAAGGGCGTCAGATTGCCCAAGCGCGTGAGGCGCTCGCCGAGCGCGAGCAGGTGCGCCAGCGCATCGTGCAGCGACGCAATGCCATCGATGCAATCCCCCTCGGTGCTGGAGCGGATGGCGAGGTCCTGGTGTTCTGGTTGCGATTCGGTCATGCCCAGCCGCCGCAGGAGAGGTCGGTGCAGGTAGCAGACCTCACCGAGGAGCAACGTGGCATGATCTTCGCGCTTGGCTCCAGGCATGGATATCTGGCGGGGATGGAGAGCGAGGACGCGTCCTCGTCGTCGTCCGTCGCGGAATCGATTCCGGGCGGCGAACCTTTGCCCATGATCGACGTCGTGGATAATGACGAGCCTGTTGCCAACACGCCGTGGGACGAAGACATCCAGACGCTGGAGCAGCGCTTTGCTGGAGCGGCGCGCATACAGGTGCGCGAGTGCTACCAGGCGGGATTCGACATGGGCCGGCGCGCTGCGGAGCAATGGCAGGTGA
>ENA-OWLM01001053-OWLM01001053.1-metagenome-genome-assembly--contig:-NODE-1053-length-10327-cov-2.815226_pt1 | contig 10327 bp, 6 predicted proteins | sample MGYA00245349_ERZ651102 | MGnify/ENA primary metagenome ERZ651102 (study PRJEB26857, sample SAMEA4031759) | metagenome | biome: human; feature: oral; material: saliva | place: Philippines | collected 2014... | reverse complement strand
GCTGGTCGCCGCGGTGATCTGTGTCACCGGTGTTGCCTGGGCAGGGCGGGCCGCCGCCTCCTGGGGTGTTGGGTTGGCGATGCTGGCGATGGGATTGGCCTATATCTCCATCGCCCTGCTCGCCCGCCACGAGGGCGACCCCAAGCCGGGTTCAGAGCCGCGCTAGAGCGCGGCTTCCAGATAGGCGTAGATGTAGTTGGAGCCCCCGTCCACAGTGCCCAGCATCTGCGCCGACCCGAAGATGCCGGATCGGTGCGAGATCCCGACACCCAGGTACAGGTCGTGCCAGCGCTGGCTGCCGAAGATGTCGCCCAGGCTGATGTCGATGCTCGGGTCCAGGTAGTTGAGCAGCTTGGAGGTGTTGCGCTCGCGCCGCGCCTGCGACTGCACCTCCGCATACGGCACGCGCTCGGCGTAGGACAGGCCAAAGCCGAAGCCGATCCGGGTCTTCACCCGGTGCGACCACGGGAAGCCGTAATAGAAAGCCTTCATGTAGGCATCGATCTGCCAGGAATCCGGCTGATGGCCTTTCTCGTCGTGCCGCAGCACGCCGACATAACCCACCAGGTCCAGCGGCCAGCCGTTCAACCCTGAAACGAACGGGCGTCCGACGTGAACGCCCCAGATGTCAGTTGGATCCTCATCGTTGAGGTCGGTGCAGCTGAAGGTCATGATCTTGACCATGTGGCAGCCGTCGGCCGAATCCCGACCGTAGAACACCTTGACGAAGGTTGGGGTTTCCGGCTTGTCCCAGCGCACCTGGCCATTGCCGAAGTCGTAGGCCGCACCCAGCAGCGCGCCCCATTGCACACTGTCGTCCACCAGCGGGCTGTTGCGAATCGCACTTGATGGCCGGGTTGCATACACGCCACCGAGCAGGCTCCAGTGCTGCAGGAAGCGGTAGCGCGCATACAGGCCGGCGGTGACATCCAGGCCCGAGCCGGCCGCGTAGGCCGGGCGTCCGTCATCGGCCTCGTACGGTTCCACGCCGAAGTAGTAGTCGTTGAGGCGCGCGTTGCGCCATTCCAGGCTCACCACCGGCTGCACGTCCCAGCGCTGGCCGCGCCAGGTATAGCCATAGCCAGCACGTAGTTCAGTACCTTTGGACGTGTTGGAAATGTCCTGCCGCACGCTCAGGTCCCAGCCGTGGCGATCATGCTTCCAGTAGTAGCGGACCCCGAGGTCGGCCTCGCCGTTGCGGGTGCGCAGGCCCTGCAGGATGTCGGGCGTTTCGTCTTCCGGATAGCCTTCCAGCCGTCGTTCCACGAACAGCTCCAGCCCCTGGTTCTCCTGCGTGGTCACGCGCACCCCGGCGGCGTTGGAGCGCAGGAAGAAGCGCTCACCCTCGTACAGATACAGCGGCAGCAGATCCACCCGGTCGTCGGCTCCGATGTAGGGCGAGGTCTCCACCCGCACCAGCATGCCCAGGCCGGCACTGCCTGGCTCTTCCAGCAGCGTGCCGAGCATGGCGTCCTGGGCGGCGGCGGCCGGGATACACCCCACGAACACGGCCCATGCCACCATCCGCCGCCCTCTGCGCACCCTGTTCATGACGCACTCCTACTTGATGAAGTCGTACTTCAAAGCGGTCTGTACCCGGAACACATCACCACTGGCACCGCTTTGTTCCTGCAACTTGCCGTACAGCACTTCCGCGCCCCAGCTCCAGCTCGGCGCCGGCTGCCAGATCAGGTTGGCCGCCGCATAGTCGCTGCGCCGGAACACGGCAGGATCGAGCAGCGTGTCGCGCTCCAGATACAAGCGGCTCCAGGTAAGGGTGGAATGCCAACGCTGCGACCAGCGATGGGTATAGCCGATCCAGCCGCCATACTGCTGCAGCGTTTGGATCTCGTTGTTGGCATCCACCACGCCGTCAAGGTTCAAGCCACCCAGGTCACCGAGGTAGGCGGCAATGCCCTGCCCGCCCACGGCACCAAACACGAAGTAGCTGCCGCTGCTGCCACCCCAGGTGCCGCTGAAGGCCAGACCGCCCGCGGTGGTGCCATCGCTGCCTTCACCGCTGTCACGGGCTGAATCGAACGCGAGGTAGCGCAGCACACCAGCCAGCTGCAGGCTGCCCCATTCGGCCTCATGGCGTGCGGCGAGTACCAGGTTGGGGGCCGCCGTGCGCGACTGCTGGGTAGCGCCATCCAGCTGCAGTTCCGGCGCGCGGTGCTCGGCAGCGATGATCAGCTGGTTGCCACCGCGTAACGGAATGTACTGCCGCACACTGGCCACACGCGCTGACGGCGATGCCCCGGGCCCGGCAAAGTCCAGCGTGTCCGGGCCGGAATCCAGGTCCATGAACGCGGACCAGCCGAAGCCGGCGTAGGTATTGCCCAGCTGCCCGTATGCGTGACGCAGTCGATAGCCGTAGCTGCCGCCGGAGCCAAAGAAGTCGTTCTGCAGCACGAAGCGAAGCGGACCTGCCCCGGTGTCGCGGCGTGCCTCGATGGTAAACCGGGTCTGCCGGGCATGCATGTTGAAACGCGCACTGTCACGACCGCCATCCACCGGTATCTCCGAGGTAATGAACATGTCGCTGTCACCGGCATCGCCATCGTCATACATCGCATCCAGCTTCGCGTAGCCGCTCAGGCGCAACCAGGTGGAGGTGCCCGGCAGTGCGAAGAAGCCCTCCAGTTCATCGCCCGGTGGCACCTCGTTGTCCATGCGGGCGGCAGCCTGGTCGTCCTCGTCGAACGGCTCGCGTGGGGGCAGCGGCGAGACGGTCACGTTCAATACCGTCGGCGTGGCCGCAGCAGCAGGGGAAGCTGGCACCGCCGCCGGCGGCGCACTGACCGCACCGGGCGCTGCTGCCACGCCCACAGGTGCGGCCGGCGCAGTGCTCGCGGCCTGCCCCCCTTCCAGCGCCTGGATGCGCGCGGTGAGCTGTTCAACGGTCTGACGCAGGCGCTGGATTTCCGCATCCTGGTCGGCGTCGCGGGTTTGGCCCATGACACTGGCGGGCAATGCCACGCTGGCCAGGCACAGCAGTGAAAGGGGAAGGCGCATCAGGGGCTCCTCGACAGTTGGCCGCCACCCAGCGCGGCATAGAGGTTCACGGCGTCCTGCAGTGCGCTGGCGCGCAGCTGCAACAGGGTCTGCTCGGCGGTGAAGTGGTTACGCTCGGCGTCCAGCACTTCCAGGTACGGGGTCAGGCCGACCTCGTAGCGGTCCTGTGCGGTGTCCACCAATGCCTGCTGCACCTGCACTGCCTGCAGCTGCGCCGCGATCTGGCGGTCGTTCTGCTCGGCGGCGACCAAGCCGCTGGCCACCTCGCGGAAGGCGTTCTGCACCGTGGACTGGTAACTCACTTCGCGTTCGTCTCGTGCGGCCACCGCAGCGTCCACGCGTGCCCGGCGTGCGCCCCAGTCCAGCAGCGGCAGTACCGCGCCGGCCCCGAATGACCACACCCGGTTGCTGTCCGATACCAGCCCGGAAAGATCACTGGAGGCGTAGCCGCCTGCTCCGGTCAGCGCGATCAGTGGAAAATACAGAGCGCGCGCCGCGCCGATGTTGGCATTCGCCGCGCGCAGCTGCTGCTCCGCCAGACGCACGTCCGGCCGCGCTTCCAGCAGGGCCGATGGCAATCCAGGTTGCAGCCGCACCAGCTGCGCATCCGGCTCCAGTGGCCGTCCCGCGGACAGCGTGGGCGGCAGCGGAGTGCCCACCAGAAACTGCAGCAGCTGCACCGCCTGACCGTGGCTGCGTCGAAGTTCAGCCAACTGCACCTCGGCCTGGGTCACCAGTGCGTATGACTGGTTGAAGTCCACCGACGAGGTGAGACCGGCGTCCATGCGCAGCTGGGCCAGTTCACGGGTTTCCTGCCGGCTGGCCAGCGAGCGCTCGGCCAGCACGATACCGGCTTCGCTGGCGCGCACGGCGTAGTAAGTGGCCGCCACGGTGGCGATCAGACTCAGCGCCGCCGCATCACGCGCTTCGGCCGTGGCGAGGTACTGGCGGCGCGCGGCCTCGCTGAGATTGGCGACGCGGCCCCAGAAGTCCAGTTCGAACGCGGGGATACCCACCTGCACGGCATAGCTGTCCACGGTCACCCTGGCCGCGCCATCAGCGGCGCTGATCGGCGTCCGCAGGCGCTGGCCGGATCCGCTGATCTCCAGCCCCGGCAAGCGCTGGCTGCGCTGGATGCGGAACTGCGCGCGGGCCTGTTCCATCCGTGCCACGGCAGCGGCCAGGTCCTGGTTGTTGCGCAGCGCCTGTTCAATCAAACCCTGCAGCACCGGGTCCTGGAAATAGGCGGACCAACCGAGGGCGGGTGCACTCATGCCGCTGCCGTGCACGGGCGCGTCAGTCGAGGTCACGTAGGTCGACGGCACCGCCACCTCCGGGCGCACGTACGGCGGCGCAAGGTTGCAGCCGCACAGTGCCGCTACCGCCAGCGCCGTCATCGCACCGCGTGCAAGTTGGCTACGCATCGGTCTTCTCCGCCGACCTGCGACGCAGCAGGTAGTAGAACAGCGGCGTGAAGAAAATGCCCAGCACGGTGGCGCTGAGCATGCTGCCCAGCACACCGGTACCCACCGCCTGGCGGCTGGCGGCACCAGCACCGGTGGCGATCACCAGCGGCACCATGCCAACGATGAAGGTCAGACTGGTCATCAGAATCGGGCGCAGACGCTGGTGCGCCGCGCGTAGAATCGCCTCGCGCGGTGGCACGCCCTGCGCCTCCTCATCCAGTCCGAACTGCACGATCAGAATGGCGTTCTTGGCCGCCAGGCCGATGATGGTCACCAGCCCTACCGTGAAATACACATCCGCCGACATGCCACGCGCGGCGGTGAACAGCACGGCACCCAGAATGCCTAATGGCACCACCAGCAGCACGATCACCGGGGTCACCCAGCTTTCGTACAACGCCGCCAGCAGCAGGAATGCCACCACGAACGCCAGGCCCAGCAGCAACCCGACCTGGCCGGCCGCTTCCTGCTCCTCGCGTGCGGTGCCGGTCCATTCAAAGCGCACGCCTGCCGGCAGCACGTCGCCCGCGATCCGCTCCATTTCCCGCATCGCCGCGCCACTGGAGACACCGGGTGCCCCCTGCCCTGACACCGTGGCGGACAGGAAGCCGTTGTAGCGTTCTACCTGCTGCTCGCCCACCGTCCAGCGCGTACGCGCGAACGCCGAGAACGGAACCGACTGCCCCTGGCTGCCGATCACCCGAAGGTCGCTGACATCCTCGGCACGCATGCGCTGCGCGGCATCGGCCTGCACGAACACGCGCAGCACGTTGCCCTGCCGCACGAAGTCATTGACGTACGCCGATCCGAACAGAATGCCCAATGCCTGGTTGGCCTGGCTCAGCGGCACTCCGAGCGCCCGCGCCTGGCTGCGGTCGATATCCACGAACAACTGCGGAGCGCGTGGCATGCCCTCGGGGCGAACGCCAGCCAGCAGCGGACTGGCGGCGGCCTGCGCGGTCATCGCCATCGCCGCGGCGCTCAGCCCGCTGCTGCCGACGCCGGCGCGATCCTCCAGCTTCATGCTGAAACCCGATGCATTTCCCAGTGCCTGGATTGCCGGTGGATTGAGCGCGAACACCTGGGCCTGCGGAATCTGCGAGAACGCGGCGTTCATCCGTTGCGCGAGCGCCATGGCACCCTGCTCCCGACCGCCGCGCTCCGCCCACGGATGCAGGTCGACGAACGACATGCCCACCGCCTGGCCCTGGCCAAAGAAGCTGAAGCCCACCACCGTGGCCACGTTGCGCACCTCCGGCTGCCGCCTGAGGATCGCTTCGGCCTGCTCCGCTGCGGCACGGGTGCGTGCCATGGTGGCCCCGGGCGCGGCGTTGTAGGCCACGAACAGGTAGCCCTGATCCTCATCCGGCAGAAAGCCACCGGGAAGCCGCACGTACAACAGCGCGGTCAACGCCACCACGATCGCGAACACCGCGATCCACAGCCACGGCCGCAGCAGCATGCGCCCGACGCCACTGGCGTAACCCTGGCTGCTGCGCTCCAGGCCCGCATTGATCGATGCGAACAGGCGCTGCACCGGGCCTTTGCGCGTTGTATCGGCGCGCGGCCGCAGCATCGCCGCGCAGATGGCCGGTGCCAGGGTCAGCGACAGTACCGTCGAGACCACCAGCGACACGCTCAAGGTCACCGCGAATTGCCGGTAGATGCCGCCGGCCGAACCCGGAAAGAACCCCATCGGAATGAACACCGCCAACAGCACCAGGGTGGTGGCGATGATCGCCCCGCTCAGCTGGCCCATTGCCTTGGCCGTCGCATCCGGCGCGGGCAGATCTTCTTCGCGCATGATCCGCTCGACGTTCTCGACGATCACGATCGCGTCGTCGTTGAGGATGCCGATCGCCACCACCATCGCAAACAGCGACAGCAGGTTGATGGAAACGCCCAGCGCCAGCAGGCCAACGCAGGCCCCCAGCAGCGAGATCGGCACCACCAGCGTCGGCAGGAACATCGCCCGCCAGCTCTGCAGGAACAGCAGCACCACCACCGACACCAGCAGCATCGACTGCACCATGGTCAGGGCGACGCCGCGTACCGATTCGGTGATGAAGGGCGTGGTGTCGAACGGGGTTACCCAGACCATGCCCTCGGGAAAGCTGGTCTCCAGCTGGTGCAGGCGCTCGCGGACAGCGGTCGCGGTCGCCAGGGCATTGGCCCCGGAGGCCAACGACACCGCCAGGCCGGCGGTGGGACGGCCATTGAGACTGAGGTTGAACGCGTAGGTGTCCTGCCCCAGCTCGACCCGGGCGACGTCGCCCACGCGCACGGTGGCCGCCCCTGGCGTGGCGCGCAGGATCACCTGGCGGAACTGTTCGGGCGTGCTGAAGCGGCCACGCAGCACGATCTGCGCGGTGGTTTCGGTCTCGGCCGTGGTCGGCTGCAGGCCGAGCCCGCCACCGGCGGTCTGCGCATTCTGCTCACGGATCGCGGCCATCACCTCGCCCGGGGCAATGCCATAGCTCAGCAGCTTCTCGCGGTCCAGCCAGATCCGCATGGCATAGCTGGAGCCAAACAGGGAAACGTCGCCGACGCCATGCAGGCGACGCAGCTCATCAGCGACGTTGTTGGCGGCGAAGTCCCCCAGCTCCAGCGCCGAGTACTGGTCGCCCTCGGACTGCAGCGCAATCAGCATCAGGAAGCCGTTGCTGGCCTGGGTGACACGCACCCCCATCTGCCGCACTTCGTCGGGCAGGCGCGGCTCCACCCGCGCCAGGCGATCCTGCAGTTGCGCGCGTGCCACGTCCAGGTCGGTGCCGCTGCGGTAGGTGACCCGGATCTGCGCGGTGCCGTTGGCACGGCTGGTGGAGGACATGAACAGAAAGTCGTCCACGCCGTTGAGTTCATTCTCGATTACCGAGGTCACGGTGCGGTCCAACGTCTGCGCGTCGGCACCGACGAAGGTGGCCGAAATGCTCAATGACGGCGGGGCCACATCCGGGTACTGCTCCACCGCCAGCCGGCTCAGCGCAATCGCACCGAACAGAATCGCAAACAGGGCGATCACCCAGGCCAGTACCGGGCGGTCCACGAAATAGCGGTTCATCGCGGCGTGTCCTTGGGCTTCGCTACGCTGACCGGTTGCCCGGGCTGGATCTTGTGCCAGCCATCCACGATGACCCGCTCACCGGGCTTCAACCCCGACTGCACCACCCAACGCCCGCCTGACTGCCCGGCCAGCATCACCGGCCGGCGCATTGCGATGCCGTCGTCGGTGACCACCATCACGCTGGATTCGTCTTCGCCCACCTGGATGGCACGCTCGGGCAGGCTGATCCCGTTCGGCACCGTGCCCACGGTCAGGATGCCGCGTACGAACTGACCCGGCAGCAAACGCCCTTCGGCATTGGGCAGGCGTGCACGCAGGGTGCGGCTGCCGGTGGCCGGATCGATCGCGGTTTCGCTGAAGTCCAGTACACCCGGGGTCGACACCGGCGTGCCGTCATCCAGCAACACCGTCACCGCCACCTTGCGGTCATCGGCCAGCACCACGCGCCCCGCTGCAATGCCCCGCTCCAGCTCGTTCATCGCGATATGCGAGGGATTGAAGATCACGAAGACCGGATCGAGCTGGTCGATCCGGGTCAACAGCGTGGCTCCGGCAGCGCTGACCAGCGCCCCTTCGCTGACCTGCGCGCGACCCGCACGCCCGGCGATGGGCGCACGCACGGTGGCGTGGTCCAGCTGCAGGGTGGCGCGATCGACGGCCGCCTGCGCCTCCAGCAGTGCCGCATCGGCCTGCCGGAACGACGCCTGCGCCGACTCGTACTCCTGCACGCTGACCGCCTTGCGCTGCACCAGCGCCGACAGGCGTGCACGCAGCGCGGCCGTCTGCGCCCGTGCGGCCGTGGCCGAGGCCAGGGAGGCACGCGCCTGTTGCAGCCGTGCCTGCAGGTCACGCGGGTCGATCCGGAACAGAGGTGCATTGGCGGCAACATCGGTGCCGTCCACGTACAGCTGGCGCTCGACGATGCCGTCGGCGCGCGCACGTACTTCGGCCGACCGCGCGGCCTCAACCCGGCCGGGCAGCTCCACCAGATTGGGCACGGCCTGCGCGGACACGGCTTCAACCTCCACCCGCACAGGGGGGCGCAGACCGGCGGCTGGCCCGTCCTCACGTCCGCAACCGGCCAGCGCCACGGTCAACACGATCCACCACGGCCAGCTGCCTGCCCTGGATCGACGGATACCCATCGCCGGTACCTCCGCGCTGTTAGAAGGCCACCGCGTCGCGGATCAACGGGCAGGTCATGCAGTGCCCGCCACCACGCCCTCGCCCGAGTTCAGCACCCACAATGCTGATCACCTCGATGCCTTCCTTGCGCAGGCCGGTGTTGGTGGCGGTGCTGCGGTCGTAGGCGACCACAACGCCGGGCGACATCGCGACCAGGTTGTTGCCGCTGTCCCACTGCGAGCGCTCGGCGGCATAGCGGTCGCCACCGGATTCGACAATGCGCAGCTTCTTGAACCCAAGCGCCTGCGCGACCACATCATTGAAGTGGCCCTTCTCGAACACGATCTCAAAGCCAGGTTCCTTGTCGCTGGGATACAGCGAGACCGGATGGATCTGGTCGACAATGCCAGGGAACACCGTGACCACGTCACGGTCGGCGAAGGTGAACACCGTGTCCAGGTGCATTGCCGAGCGCAGTTTCGGCATGACCGCGACGATGATCCGGGTGGCCGCCTTGTTCTTGAACAGCGACTGCGCCAGCTGGGTGATGGCGGTACGCGAGGTGCGTTCGCTCATGCCGATCAGCACGATACCGTTGCCGGCAATCAGTACGTCGCCGCCTTCCAGGGTGGCATTGCCGTGGTCGACGGTGGGGTCACCGAACCAGATCGGGAAATCGGCGGAGGCGAAATCGGGATGGAACTTGTAGATCGACGTGGTGAGTATGGTTTCCTCATGCCGCGCCGGCCAGTACAGCGGATTCAGGGTCACGCCCTGGTAGATCCAGCAGGTCGTGTCGCGCGTGTACAGCGTGTTCGGCAGCGGTGGCAGCAGGTAGCCGACCAGGTCGGGAACCTCACGCACGGCCTGCAGTGTGGGCCCACTGAAATCCTCGGGCAGGTCAACCACGCTGAGACCGCCGATCAGCACTTCGGCCAGCTTCCGCGCGGGTAGTCCCTGCAGATAGGAGCGGACCTCGGACATGAATTCCACGCCCACTTCGTTGGCGTTGATCTGATGATCCAGGATCCAGTTACGTGCTTCCTCGATCTCGACGGTCTCGGCAAGAAGATTGTGCATCTCCACCACCTCGACACCGCGATCACGCATCTTCGACATGAAATCGAAATGATCACGCTTGGCGTTGTCGACCCAGATCACATCGTCAAACAGCAGCTCGTCCTTGTTACGCGGTGTCAGCCGCATGTGCGCCAGCCCGGGCGCACACACCATGACTTTGCGCAGGGTTCCAACTTCGGAGTGGACGCCATAGACGGGGGCGTTGGACATGGGAGCTTCTCCGCGACGGTAGATGAATTGATCCTAGCCGCCGCAGACAGACAAACGATCACGCTTACGTAGAAAGCAGTAGAAATACCGAGAGCGGCTGCCTGAAACACTGAACGCGCACCGCCCGATCCACGCGCATACTCCTTCACCAAGGCAGCCCGGTGCATGCACCGCGCATTTTCTCCCCTGCTGTAGGAGACGCATCATGAAGCTTCGGCCCATCACTCTTCCCGCGCTGCTGGCAGCTGCACTCCTGGCCGGCGCATGCTCCACCCACACCACCCCCAGCACCTTCAACCGATCCGAGGTGGGTCGTGCACAGACCGTGGAATGGGGCACGATCCAGGCCATCCGTGACGTGCAGATC
>ENA-OWLM01001052-OWLM01001052.1-metagenome-genome-assembly--contig:-NODE-1052-length-10330-cov-13.252847_pt1 | contig 10330 bp, 5 predicted proteins | sample MGYA00245349_ERZ651102 | MGnify/ENA primary metagenome ERZ651102 (study PRJEB26857, sample SAMEA4031759) | metagenome | biome: human; feature: oral; material: saliva | place: Philippines | collected 2014... | reverse complement strand
GCACAGTCAGTTCATAACGGCCGTAGTCTTGACTCACCAAACCAACATTTGCCAATAAATCATCAGGCGATATGTCCTGTACCGACTTACCTCCAATGAGAATGTCTCCACTGGAGGGCTTCAGCATACCCATAAGTGCATTTACTAGGGTTGTCTTTCCTGATCCACTGGGCCCGACAATACCAATCATCTGCCCGGGACCAAAAGTGAGATTGATGTTTTTAAGAGCTAAAGAATCAGCTTTTGGATACTGGATAGCAAGATTCCTGATGGAAACGCTGGAGATTTCAGGGTAGGTATCGGCAATCGGATTTTTCTGCCCGGGCTGTGCGCTAGAAATAAACTTTCGATATATATCAATGGCGTTTGACCCCGCTGCCATCGAGCTAAGGTCGCTTCCCATCGAGCCAAGCGAGACTATAGCCGAGGTAATACCTATAACAGCTCCAGCAAGAACACCGGGAGGCGGCGACGAGGTGGCTAGAAGAATAAGGGCTAAAGCTAGCAATGCAGCGCTTATAAAACCAACAATTGTATGTATTCTGAGGATGTAACGAGCTAGGCCAATTTCCTCCTCACCAGATTTTTTCCGTTCTTGATTAGCGCGATGCGCAAAGAATGAACGAGCGTTAAGAATTGCAAGCTCACGAGCAGTAGTTATTTGTGCAATCTGGTTAGTGCTATGCCATGCGTTGTAGCTATATGAATATATTTTTTCCATTGCCTCAGCATTTTTACTCGAATAGAGATGTGACATCAAGGCAACAGGAATCATGCCTGCAAGCATGCAGAGTGAAGCATATACATTAATCTTTCCTACGGAATAACTAAGGGCTCCCGTCGAAAAAATGATGAATATCAGAGCACCCATAGTAGAAACTTGAGACCCTAGGCTCCCCCCTGTCACAGCATCATGAGCTGCCCTTGATGAGCGAGCATAATCACCACTCGCGATTTCCTGAGAAGAACAAGTCGCCAAACGAGAAGATACATTCTGAATACCTGTACTTGACATTCGAGAATTTAGAATCATACGCAGAGAGTCTGATGCTTGTCCCAGGGCAATGTATCCTGCCAGCACAAAACTAACCCCCAGAGCTAGTGGGAGCACCTCATCCTGGCTCTGACCCAAATGCTCAACAAGCCTAGTGACAGCCTCCATCTGCAGAGCAGGGAATAGCGATAGGCACACAACAGACGCTAGATAGGAGACGGTCCATACGGGGTGATTTCTGAAAGCATAAACCACGGACCAAACAGTATTAGCCATAATCTTACGCATCTTTATAGCCCCTTTCAGTAGAAGTTTTGCGCCCTGCAGAATCTTCAGAGATCTGATTTTTGAAAATTTCCATAAACTTTCCCTCTGCCTTCAGTAGCTCCCGGTAGGTTCCTTGCTCCACCACACACCCACCATCCAACACCACCACAGAATCAACACCACGCAACGTCCACGCACGATGAGACACCAACACCACCAAACGCCCCACAGCAGCCACCTTCAACCGAGCAAAAATCTCCTCCTCAGTCTCAGCATCCACAGCACTGGTCGGCTCATCCAAAACCCACACCGGCGCATCCCGAAGAACCACACGCGCCAACGCCAAACGCTGCCACTGACCACCCGAAAGACCAACACCACCAAACGACTCACCCAACTGAGCATCCAAACCACCCTCAAGACCACGCACAAAATCATCAGCACAAGCCACCGACAAAGCCGACCACAAATCAGCATCACCAAGACGCTCAACCGCCTCCTGCGGCAAACCCAGAAGAAGATTTTCACGCACAGTCAGTTCATAACGGCCGTAGTCTTGACTCACCAAACCAACATTTGCCAACATGTTGTATTTACTCTCAGAAGAAGCACCCTTATACGTTATGCTCCCCTGGGCAATTGGTGTAATTCCAAGAATTGCATTTATTAGCGTTGTTTTTCCCGCGCCCGAGGCACCAACTACTGCAATCATTTGATTATTCATCAGCTCAAGATTAATATCTTTAAGCGCAAAAGACGACGCGCCCTCATACTGAACGGATACATCTTTGCATATAATTTTTGAAATATTTTCACGGTTAGGGTTAGAAGTTTTTATCTCAGAAGCATGGTCGTAAGTATCAGAGTCGCACACCCTTCGGAATTGCTGAACAGATAATGCTCCATTAATAATCTGACCAAATGAATATCCCACCTCTTGGGTCGCGGCAACACAGGCAATGATTCCAATCAGCGATCCGGCCACATACGATATATCGGCTCCTGAATCCACAAGGAAGTACAGGGACGCAAAAAGTAAGACAGAGCAGAGTAGCCCTGCAACTATGGAGATGATTCCTCTAACACTTTCAAGGCTCAATTCCCTACCGGCTGCCCGGCGTCGCCAGGACGCTACGCGTTGCGAGAAAAATCGGGAGGCTCTCATGAGGTGAAGTTCTTGGGCGCGACTTTGAGCCATCAGATTGTCTAGATAGTAGTTCTCTACCCGATAGTCCTCGTACATTAGGGTGTATATAGCATAATCACGTTTAGCGAGGATTACCATTGCAATAGATAGGGGTAGTGAACACAGTGCCGCAAAAATTGCTGCCACAATGCTGACGTTTGCAATATTAAAACAGAGGAGGAAAACCATCGCAAAGGAACTCACCAGTGTCATAACTGACATGGTGTGAACCTGCAATTCCTGTTTCGATATTGCCTCTCTTGCAGCACGTATATCTTCCTGTGATTTTGTGCTACCTATATCAGACAACGGAAAAGTAGATAACCTGGTATTTAACATGCGGTGAACCCGATAGTTCATCTTTGATTTGAGGATAAGCATGTTACTTCTTACCCAGCGTTGAGCAATGATATTAATTCCGACAACAAGGGCAAGAGCAATAATATAAATCCATGCTGCGCCACCATTTGAACCGCTCAAGGCTGATACTGTATTACCGATCAGCAGGGACTGGCTCACAGGAATGCAGGCGATGACGGCTAGCGATAGGGCGGTGCTCACCAGGGTCGCGGGACAGGTTTTCCAGGCTAGGCGGAAGGACCAGAGTATAGAGGAAAATAGATTTTTCATTCTCACCACGCTCACAAAGTCGTATTGAACTCATCTTTGAGCCCTGAAACTCCTCGATGAGCGGACATTGAAACACTACCCGTGCCTCATTAGTTATTAGTTACCCTACCTCTCACTGAAAGATAAAACACACATATTCGCGCGTGTCCAAGAATATTAAGCAGACATATCTGTGATAGTGCCGGGCACCCAAGAGCCAGCCGACGCCTCTACCCGCAACACCTCCCAGCCCTCTTCGTCATAGTCAGTCATATTAAGTTCATATTTCGCCTCAATGTCATGTCCAGAAATATTAGGACATCAACCGCCGCGCATCTTGCACACCCTCGGGGACGGTGGGTAGAGTGAAGGCGTTATCTATCAAGAGCGACCGAGAGATCTGGCTCGTAGACGTCGCAGCAACCTCGCCAGTATCCCCACCGTCACGGTGCAGGGTACGGACAAGGTGCTCCCGCCAGGACCGATAGAGAAGAATACCCTTCGGCACCCCACGATGAGCCGTACCAGCAAACCGGTACAGCACATCCCGCAGAAGAATTCACGCACCCCGCCGGTGCGTATCTATCGGGTGAACACGAAGGATGGTTATGACGACAGTTCACCCGGCTCTTTCTTTTGAGCTGTTCCCTCCGCGCTCACACGCGAGCTGCGAGTCGCTACTGCACACGATTGCGGAGCTTGAGGGCACCAACCCCGACTACGTGTCGGTCACCTACTCCGGTGACGCGAAGCGCCGCCAGAAGACCCTGGCGCTGCTCGACCACCTGGTACACGAAACCTCCCTCACCCCGCTGGCTCACCTGATTTGTGCAGGCCATTCGGTACACGAGCTGGAGCGTGCAGTCCGCCTGATTCTGGGTCTGGGCGTGCGCGGCTTCCTGGCTCTTCGCGGTGACATTCAGGAGGGTCAGGTTTCTGAGCTTCCTTTCGCCCGCTACCTGGTGGAGCTGATTCGCCGCGTTGAGCGTGAAGATTTCGCTCACCTGGCGGCTGGCAAGGTGTCGATTGGTGTGGCGGCGTACCCGCAGAAGCACCCCGAGTCCGCATCCCTGCTGCAGGATATTGAGATTCTGCTGTCCAAGCAGCGTGCCGGCGCGGATTTCGCGATCACTCAGGTGTTCTTTGAGGATGAGCGCTACAGCACCCTGGTCGACTCGGCACGCCTGGCGGGCGTGGACATTCCGATTATTCCGGGCATCATGCCGGTGACCTCCCTGAAGCGCCTACGGAACCTCTGCCAGATGGCGGGCATGGAGGTCCCGACGGATCTTGCGTACCGCCTTGAGACGGCAACCAGTGACGCTGAGCTGCACCGCATCGGTGTTGAGTACGCGTTGAACCAGTGCCGCACCGTGATGGATGCGGGCGCACCGGGTCTGCACTTCTTCACTTTCAACGAGCATGCGGCGGTTCTGGACGTTCTGGATCAGCTGGATTTGCCGCGGTACAGCAACCGTTTCTCTCAGCCGCTGCACGAGCTGGAATTCGCCTAAACCGCGACCCACTCCACCCGATAACGCTCCTTGTCGGATGCGTTTCCACAATCTCCCCCACAAATATTCCGGGAGTTACGACCCCCGTTTCACCGCCCACCGCTGGGTGGCGAAACACCGGAACTGACTCCCACATCTATCCCCAGTAAAGGAAAAATTACTATGTCGAACACCGCATTCCCCGCCGCAACCATTGTTGGTTACCCCCGCGTGGGCCGCTTCCGTGAGCTGAAGAAGGCTCAGGAGGCTTTCTGGAAGGGCAAGGCAACCCTGCAGGAGCTGCAGGACACCGCCGCTGACGTGCAGCGCACCTACTTCGAGCGCGTGACCGCTGCCGGCCTGAAGGCTGATAACTACTCGATTCCGGCAACCTTCTCCTACTACGACCAGGTGCTCGACGTTGTTCGCCTGTTCACCCTGGTTCCCGAGCGTCTGGCTGAGGCTAAGGACGCACGCGGTCTGCTGGATCTGCCCGGCTACTTCGCACTGGCGCGCGGTACCGAGACCCTGCCTCCGCTGGAGATGACTAAGTGGTTCGACACCAACTACCACTACCTGGTGCCCGAGATCGGTGCCGGCACCGAGATTAAGCTGAACCTTGAGGCTATTGACGAGCAGCTCGAGGTCGCAAAGCAGGCTGGCGTGAAGGTTCGCCCGCAGATTGTTGGCCCGCTGACCCTGCTGCTGGGCGCTAAGGCTGAGCAGGGTTCCGCTGAGGACTTCTCCCCCATCGACCGTCTGGATGAGTTCGTTGCCGCATACGCTCAGGTGCTGGAGCAGCTGGCTGAGCGCGGTGTTGAGTGGGTTCAGCTGGATGAGCCGGGCCTGACCGTGGACCGTGCCGACAACGCGAAGGTGGCTGAGCTGGCCGAGCGCACTTACCGTGCCCTGGCTGCCGGCGAGAAGCGCCCGCAGATTCTGGTGACCAGCCCCTACGGTTCCCTGCGTGAGAACCTGCCGGCACTGCTGGGTACCGGTATTGAGGCTCTGCACCTTGACCTGGTGCACGGCGTGTACTCGAAGGCTGAGCTGGAGTCCGTTTCTGCCGCTGGTGTACACCTGGTTGCCGGTATTGTGAACGGCCGCAACGTGTGGCGTGCCGACGTTCGCGCGGCTCTGAAGACTCTGGAGGCGCTGCCCGGCGCATCCGAGGGTGCCGTGTCGGTTTCCTCCTCGACCTCCCTGCAGCACGTGCCGCACGACCTGGCTCTGGAAGACCCCGCCGAGGTTCCCGTGGACGGCCTGGCATTCGCTGACCAGAAGGTCGCCGAGATTGCTCTGCTGGCTCGCGGCCTGGCTGAGGGTGAGGCCGCTATTGAGCCCGAGCTGAAGGCTGCTGATGAGGCGCTGGCTCGCTTCGCCGCTGACCCGCGCAAGCACAACGACGAGATTCGTGCCCGCGCCGCAGCTGTGACTCCCGAGGACTTCGACCGCCCGACCATTGATGTTCGCCGCGCGGCTCAGGCCGACCTGAACCTGCCGAAGCTGCCGACCACCACCATCGGTTCCTTCCCGCAGACCGCTGAGATTCGCCGCCACCGTGCGGAGGCTCGTGCGGGCAAGATTTCCGCTGAGGAGCTGAACGGCTTCCTGCGTGACGAGATTGCTTCGGTCATCGCACTGCAGGAGGAGCTGGGTCTGGACGTGCTGGTTCACGGTGAGGCTGAGCGTAACGACATGGTTCAGTACTTCGCTGAGAACTTCGACGGCTTCGCAACCACCCGCCACGGCTGGGTTCAGTCCTACGGTTCGCGTTGCACCCGCCCCTCGATCCTGTTCGGTGACGTGAAGCGTCACGGTGAGGGCCTGCGCGGTGAGGCGTTCACCGTTCCGTGGAGCTCCCACGCACAGTCGCTGAGCGAGAAGCCGGTCAAGGGTATGCTCACCGGCCCCGTGACCATTCTGGCATGGTCCTTCGTGCGTGACGACCAGCCGCGCCGCGAGACCGCTAACCAGGTGGCTCTGGCTCTTGCCGACGAGATTGCTGACCTGGAGCAGGCGGGCATCCGCATCATTCAGGTGGACGAGCCGGCTCTGCGTGAGCTGCTGCCCCTGCGCCGCGATGAGCAGCCGCAGTACCTGGACTGGTCGGTGAATTCCTTCCGCCTGGCAACCAGCGCGGTGAAGGATTCCACTCAGATTCACACCCACCTGTGCTACTCGGAGTTCAACGAGATTATCGACTCGATTAACGCTCTGAACGCTGACGTGACCAGCATTGAGGCGGCTCGTTCGCACATGGAGCTGCTGGCTGACATTCCGGAGAGCTTCGTTTCCGGTCTGGGCCCGGGCGTGTGGGACATCCACTCCCCGCGTGTTCCTTCTCAGGAGGAGATTGAGTCCCTGCTGAAGGCTGCGATTGGTTACGGCACCATTGCTGACCTGTGGGTGAACCCGGACTGTGGTCTGAAGACTCGTGATTACGAGGAGACCAAGCAGTCTCTGCGTCACCTGGTGGACGCCACCAAGGCGATCCGCGCGTCCCTCTAGGAGGCGCCTATTGGTTCCGCTGCCTGCTGCGGGTTGACCGGATGATGGTTTGCTCGCGGTAACCTGCGGCAGGTGGCGGTTGTTCGGCTTCGTGCCGGTATGCGTACCGACTGTATGCCGAGCTTTTGGGGATAGATAACGGGCCCGCCCGTACGGTTTTTCTTCTGCACCGTGCGGGCGGGTTTTCTGCATCCTGGAGGGGCGTGCGCCTTCTCTGCCACCCAAATAGCCCGCTGAGGAGCACCCAAATGCCTCTGATGAGCACCTGTACCGGTGAGCCACCATCCGGCGCCGCGCCGGTCATCCTGTGGCTTGCGGGCGTAAGAACATAGAATGGAACCATGACTACTAACTCTGGAATCACTAAAGAATGGGTGGATGAAACCGTCAAGCCGGGCGACGATTTCTTCCGCCACGTCAACGGCAAGTGGCTTGCTACCCACGAAATCCCGGCGGACCGCCCCAAAGACGGCGGCCTGTACACCCTCCGCGATAACGCAGAGAAGCACGTGCGTGAGCTGGTGGAAAAGATTGCGAAGGAGCAGCCGGAGTCCCGTATTGGAGCGCTGTACAACTCCTTCATGGATGTTGAGAAGATTGAGGCGGACGGCCTGGAGCCGCTGCTGAAGGAAATCGCCCCGATCCTGAACTCGGCAACCCCCACCCACCTGGCTGTGACCCTGGCGTTGCTGTCTCGTGCGGGTCTGCCGCAGCTGTTCGCCTGGTACACCAGCAATGACCCGAAGGACCCGAAGAATTACACGTTCTTCCTGTACCAGTCGGGTCTGGGTCTGCCGGATGAGTCGTACTACCGTGAAGAGAAGCACGAGCAGGCGTGCGCGGCGTATGTTGAGCATATTGCCCGCATGTTTGAGCTGACCGGTCTGGCTGAGGGCTTCGGCCTGACTCCGGAGCAGGCGGCTCAGCTGGTGTTCACTCACGAGTCTGAGCTGGCTCGTCTGCACTGGAACGTCGTGGAGAACCGCGACGCTGAGGCGACCTACAACCCGTACCAGGCGACCGAGCTGGACGAGAAGTTCCCCGGCTTCCCGTTCTCCCAGTGGCTGCTGGCTCTCGGCGCCGACCCGGAGACCCTGGGTCAGGTTATTGTGGCTCAGCCGTCCTTCTTTGAGGGTGCGGCTAAGCTGTTCACCTCCATCCCGCTGATGAGCTGGAAGCTGTGGGCTGTGTGGACTGTTCTGCGTTCGCGTGCGCCGTTCATGTACGACGAGCTGGTTCAGGAGAGCTTCAACTTCTACGGCAAGACCCTCTCCGGTACTCAGCAGATTCGTGAGCGCTGGAAGCGCGGCGTGGGCGCTGTTGAGAAGGCTCTGGGTGAGGAGATTGGCCAGGAGTACGTGGCTGTGCACTTCCCGCCTTCGCACAAGGAGAAGATGCTGGTTCTGGTCGGCAACCTCCTGGAGGCGTACCGCGAGTCTATTGAGTCGCTGGACTGGATGACTGAGGCAACCCGCGAGAAGGCGCTGGAGAAGCTGTCGAAGTTCGTCACCAAGATCGGTTACCCCGATAAGTGGCGTGACTTCTCCGCACTGGAGCTGGTGCCCGGTGACCTGTTTGAGAACCTGCGCCGTACCGGTGCGTTTGATGCTGACTGGCTGATTGCCCGTAAGGGTCAGCCGGTGGATAAGTCGGAGTGGCTGATGACTCCGCAGACCGTGAACGCGTACTACATGCCGCCGGCGAATGAGATTGTGTTCCCGGCAGCGATTCTGCAGCCGCCGTACTTCAACCCGGATGCTGACGATGCGGCGAACTACGGCAATATCGGCATGATTATTGGCCACGAGATTGGTCACGGTTTTGACGATCAGGGTTCCCGCTACGATGGCGACGGCAAGCTGGAGAGCTGGTGGACTGAGGAGGATTACGCGAAGTTCAAGGAGCGTACCGCAGCACTGGTGGAGCAGTACAACGCGTACGTTCCGGTGGGTCTGGATCCGAAGTTCCACGTGAACGGTGAGCTGACTCTGGGTGAGAACATTGGTGATTTGTCCGGCATGTCGATTGCGTTGAAGGCGTACCGTCTGGCTTTGAAGAAGCAGGGCATTGAGTCGCTGGATAACGCACCGGTGATTGACGGTATGACCGGTATTCAGCGTTTCTTCTTCTCGAATGCTCGCGGCTGGTGCACGAAGTCCCGCCCGCAGCATGCTGAGGTGATGATTTCGGTGGATCCGCATTCGCCGGATGAGTTCCGTGTGAACGGTGTGGTGCGCAATATTGATGAGTTCTATGAGGCATTTGGTGTCTCTGAGGGCGATGCACTGTACCTGGCTCCGGAGGAGCGCGTGCGCATCTGGTAGCACCCCGATAAGGGTATATGCTTTATTGCGTATATAAGAAAGGCGCCCGCCTCGTGGGTTTATCCCATGGGGCGGGCGCCTTTTAGTTGTAGAAGCTATACGCTTCTAGGCTGAAGCTTTTAGGACGCAGAAGCCGATGCCGAAGCTACTGCAGAAGCCGAGGACGAAGAGGAAGAAGCACGCATACCGGTCAGCTTCCACGCGCCGTTCTCGTACACGCCGTGCAGGGTGCGCTCCACCTCGTCCTTACGATCCGATTCAGAGGGAGCTTCCTGCACACGGTCCTTGCTTGCAATGAACTCGCCGGGATCCATAGTCAGGCGGATATTCCAGTTGTAGGTGTCACCCTCACGTTCGGGCTGCGCGGAAAGCATGGTGGTGGTGACGGACGCGTCGTGCATCCAGGCTTCACCCTTGACCAGCTTTTCGCCAAGGGTGCCACTTTCCGGCTCAATCATACTCTTCAGCTCGGACTTGTCGAGTGCGCATTCACGCAGGGGCTCAGTCTTACCGGTACGCATGTAGTATTCCAGGGCTGCACCGAAGAACGCGATGGACTGGTACAGACCCTCCACGCTGTTCTCGTTCGCGACGGCGGGCTTGACCGGTACGGGGGCGTTCTTGGACGGCTCGGTACGGGTTGCGGGCTGGTAGTCGGAAGGCTTGGAGGTGTAACCGTCCAGGACTGCAACACCGGAGTAGTCGCTACGAACACTCTTAGATGCAGTTGCGGAAGCAGATGCGCTACCGGATGCAGATGCAGAGCCACTGGAAGCCTGGGACTGCGAACCGCATGCAGCCAGGAGGGTTGCGCCACCGGCAGCAACAAACAGGCTGAGTGCGGATCGGCGGGTTACGTTCTTCATGGATTCTCTCTATCTGTGGTGTATTTTCCGCACCGCGGTGCGGGTGATGCCTGGGGCATCTAACGGGAAGACGGCACTAC
>ENA-OWLM01001044-OWLM01001044.1-metagenome-genome-assembly--contig:-NODE-1044-length-10365-cov-3.267798_pt1 | contig 10365 bp, 8 predicted proteins | sample MGYA00245349_ERZ651102 | MGnify/ENA primary metagenome ERZ651102 (study PRJEB26857, sample SAMEA4031759) | metagenome | biome: human; feature: oral; material: saliva | place: Philippines | collected 2014... | reverse complement strand
CGGGCGTTGTGAACGCCAGCGGCGAGGTCCATTTCACGCGTGTGCGCACCAATGCCGAACTGGACGCGGTGCTGGCGCAAAGCCGCCAGCCCGTGATGCTGGATTTTTATGCCGACTGGTGCGTCTCGTGCCGCGAAATGGAACGCTTCACCTTCACCGATCCGGGCGTCGCGCAGCGCATGGCGGGAATGGTGCTGGTGCAGGTGGACGTCACCGCCAACAATGCCGACGACCGGGCGCTGCTCAAGCGCTTCCGCCTGTTCGGTCCGCCGGGAATCATGTTCTTCGAACCGGGCGGCAAGGAGATCCAGGATGCGCGGGTCGTGGGATTCCAGGACGCCAAGCGCTTTACGGAATCGCTGGATCGGGTGCTGATCCGCTGACCACGCCGGGCGCCGGGCGCCAGGCGCCCGCTCGCGTCTGATGCGCGCAACGCGCGGGGACGCGCATTGAACCGGGGAACGGGGCGATATACCATGTCCGCTGCGCCGCGTGGGCGGCGCGTCCAACCCCACCAGGCCGGCGCCCGTGACGTCCCCAACAGTTGATGCAAGCCAGGACCGCAACGGTCTTATCTACCTTCAATTGATGTTCGTCATGGCCACCTGGGGCCTGAACATCGTCTCCATCAAGTACCTGACGCAGCACATGGACATCCAGGCGCTGGCCGCCATACGGATCGTCATTGCGTTCGCCACCGTCACGCTCATCATCAAGGCGCGCGGCGGCCGCATCCCGAAGCTGGGGGCGGCTCAACTGGGCTGGGTGGCGCTGGCCGGATTCTTGGTGGTGTACGCGCACCAGGTGGCGCTGGTGTCGGGATTGCGGTTTTCGTCGGCTGCCAACGGCACGCTCATCATGGCCACCAGCCCGCTGCTTTCCGCCTTGCTGGCCGCTATCTTCTACCGCGAAAAACTGACCCTGGTGCGCATTTCCGGCGCGCTGCTGGGACTGCTGGGCGTGGGCATGGTGGTTGCCGGCGGCGGCGCGCAGCTCGGCCTCACCGGGTGGGGCGACGCGGTGGTCTTCGTGGCCGTGCTGGTGTTCGTATTCGGCGGTTTGGTCATCCAGCGCATGTCGCGGATGATGGATCCGCTGGGGATGCTCTGGTACATGTACCTGGCCGGGGGCTTGATGCTGGTGGCGCATGCGGCGTTGACGCCGGCCGCGTACGAGTCCGGCGCCTGGCAGATGCCATGGTGGCCCTGGGCAGTGCTGCTGTTCTCGGCCGTGATCGCCTCGGGCGTGAGCAACATCGTGTGGAACGCGGGCATCGCCCGACTGGGCATCAGCCGCGCGGCGCTGTTCGTGAACTGGCTGCCGATTTTCGGGCTGCTGTTCGCGGCGCTGTTCCTGGATGAACACGTCACGCCTACGCACGTCGCGGGGCTGGCGTGCGTATTGGGCGGGACCTGGCTGGGGCTGCGGCGCGGTCCGCAGGCCCGGCAGGCAGCCGTGAAGGCCTGAGCTTGCGCCGGTGCGGCCGGCGCGGCCAAAGGCCGCGCGTGGCGCCCGGCGCGCCTTTCTACCGCTGGCTCTTGAGCAGCTTTGCGGCTTCGATCGCGAAGTACGTCAGGATGCCGTCGGCGCCGGCGCGCTTGAAGGCCAGCAGCGCTTCCATCATGACCTTGTCGTGGTCCAGCCAGCCGTTCGCCGCGGCGGCCTTGATCATGGCGTATTCGCCGCTGACCTGGTAGGCGAAGGTGGGCACGCGGAACGCGTCCTTGACCCGGCGCAGCACGTCCAGGTAGGGCATGCCGGGCTTGACCATGACCATGTCCGCGCCTTCCTGGAGGTCGCCGGCCACTTCGCGCAGGGCTTCGTCGATGTTGCCCGGGTCCATCTGGTAAGCCATTTTGTTGGACTTGCCCAGGTTGGTGGCCGAGCCCACCGCGTCGCGGAACGGGCCATAGAAGGCGCTGGCGTATTTGGCCGAGTAGGCCATGATGCGCGTGTGGATGTAGCCGTTGGCTTCCAGCGCGCGGCGCACGGCGCCGATGCGGCCGTCCATCATGTCGCTGGGGGCCACCATGTCGACGCCGGCGGCCGCTTGCGTAAGCGCCTGCTTGACCAGGATTTCCACGGTGGGCTCGTTGATGACGTAGCCGTCGGCGTCGATGACGCCGTCCTGGCCATGGCTGGTGTAGGGATCCAGCGCCACGTCGCACAGGACGCCCAGTTCCGGGAAGCGCGATTTCAGTTCTCGCACCACGCGCGGGATCAGGCCATCGGGATTGGCGGCTTCGATGCCGTCCGGCGTCTTCAGGGCGGGATCAATGGCGGGAAAGAGGGACAGCACGGGAATGCCGAGCGCCACGCATTCTTCCGCCACGGGCAGCAGGGTATCCAGGGAATAGCGGACAACGCCCGGCAGGGACGGGACGGCTTGCCGCAGGCCGGAGCCTTCAGCCACGAAAACCGGATAGATCAGGTCATTGACCGTTAGGGCGTTCTCGCGCACCAGGCGGCGGGTGAAGTCGTCGCGGCGCAGGCGGCGGGGGCGGGAAACCGGAAAGTCAGGGGTGATGATCTGCGGGTTCATGGTACGACCTTGGGAGAAATCCAATTTTCGATATGCGCGCCGGCTTCTTCCAGACCGATGCGCTCGGGCGCCGAGAACGGAATGGTGTGCAGCGCGCCGATATCGGCCAGGTCCTTGCGGACCGAGAAGACGGTGCGCATGCGCTGGCCATAAGGCAGCTTGTCGGCTTTGGTGAGCAGCGCCAGCACCGGGCGTCCGGTGGGGGCGATGAAGTTGGCGAGGCGGCGGTCCAGTTCGGTCACGCCGCGGCGGATGTCGATGAGCAGCACAATGCCTACCAGCGATTCGCGGTCGCGCAGGTAGCCGCCAAGAATGTCCGCCCATTTTTCTTTCTCGTTGCGGGCCACGGACGCATAGCCGTAGCCGGGCAAGTCGACGAGATAGCCGATGTGGCCTTCCGGATCCAGGGGGTCCGGCAAGCCGAACATGTTGATCAGCCGCGTGCGGCCCGGCGTCTTGCTGGAGAACGCAAGACGGCGCTGGTTGCACAGCACGTTGATGGCCGTGGACTTGCCGGCGTTGGAGCGGCCGACAAAGCAGACCTCGGGAGCGCCGGCGGCCGGCAACTGGTCGAGGCGAGCTGCGGAAGTGAGGAAAGAGGCGCGGTGTAGGAGGGACACGGATGGCTTTGGATACGGTTGGTTTCGAGCCCTATTGTATAATCCGGCGTTTGCTACAGTGGTCCCCGTGCGCGGAGCCGTCTTTTTTGCTTACTGTTTAGCTGCTTTTACCGGTGTCAGGCCCCTTGCGGGAAGCACCGAAGCAGTGTCGCAGCAAGATCGCAAGCAGGACAAGCAAAACAGGTTCGATACGGTTTACTGCGAGTGCGGGCAGGCGTAGGCGCCTTTTTGCGCCTTGATCGATGTGATCGTCGAGGTCTTCATGAAGCGTGTGCTGTCCCGGATGTTGGTCGCGAGCGGGCTGTTGCTCGGCGCCTCCGCCTTCTCTGCTACGAGTTTCGCCGCCGATGGCGCTGCGGGCCCGGCCAAACCAGACGCCGCCAAGGGCGGTCAGCTGTTTGACCAGGGAGACGCGTCTCGAGGCATCATTGCCTGTGCATCCTGTCACGGCGCGGCGGGTAATAGCACCATCCCGGTGAACCCGAACCTGGCCGCGCAGCCCCACGAATATCTGGCCAAGCAGTTGGCCGATTTTCAGCTGAAGCAGGGCGCCAAAGCCCCGGTTCGCGGCGGCCCGGACGGCAATCCGAGCCCCATGTCGGCCATGGCTCAGAACCTGACGCCGGCCGATATGCAGAACATCGCGCTCTACCTGGCGCAGCAGCCGCTCAAGGAGCCCGCCACGGCAGGCCACGAGAAACTGGTTGAGCTAGGTCAAAAGATCTGGCGCGGCGGTTTGCCTGATCGCAACGTTCCTGCGTGCGCGGCATGCCATTCTGCCAATGGCGCCGGTATTCCCGGCCAGTACCCCCGCTTGTCGGGGCAGTTCCCCATTTACATCGAAGAACAGCTGAAGCTTTTCCGCAGCGGCGATCGCAAGAACGACGTCATGCACGCCATTGCGGACCGCATGTCTGATGCCGACATCAAGGCGGTGTCGGACTACGCAGCTGGCCTTCGGTAGGCGATCGGCCGCAACGTGCGCGGCTGGTCCGCGTTGACGCAACTTGAGCGTGACGGAACCTGGTTCCGTCGCGCGCTGTCTATGAGGGGGGTAGCCAATCGCGCGGCCCCCCTTTTTTCATGAATTCGACCCGAACCCACTCCCGTCCCTCTTTGCGCAGCCTGCCACGCGACCTCTTCGAGCTCCTGGGGTCGATGCGCTTCGCCGTCAGCCTGCTGATGTTCATCTGCGTGGCCAGCCTGGTGGGGACGGTTCTGCAGCAGAACCGCTCATCCAACAATTACATCGACCAGTTCGGCCCGTTCTGGTTCGAAGTGTTCGACAAGTTCTCGATCTGGCACGTGTACAACAGCTGGTGGTTCCTGCTGATCATGGGCTTTCTGGTCGTTTCCACGTCGGTGTGCCTGATCCGCAATGCGCCCAAGATGCTGCGCGACGCGCGCTCGTTCCGCGAGCACGTGCGCGAGGGCAGCCTGCGCGCCTTTCCGCACCGCGTGGAAACCCTGGAACCCACCGACGTGCCGCAAACGGCGGCGGGCCTGAAGGCCTTGCTGGGCCGGCTGGGCTATGCGGTGCGCGAACGCCAGGACCGCGACGGCGTGCTGCTGGCGGCCAAAAAGGGCAGCGCCAACCGGCTGGGCTACGTCTTCGCCCACGCCGCCATGGTCATCATCTGTATCGGCGGCCTGCTGGATAGCGAGCTGCCGACGCGCCTGCAGGTCATGTTCGGCGGCAAGCAGCCCATCGTCGACAACATGCTGATCTCCGAGGTGCCCGAAAGCGGACGCCTGTCGGTCAATAACCCGAGCTTCCGCGCCAGCGTGCTGGTGCCCGAGGGCGGCCAGGCCAGCACGGCCGTCGTCATGGTGGGGGACGGCGCGCTGGTGCAGCCCATGCCTTTCACGCTGAAGCTCAAGAAGTTCATCGTCGATTACTACTCCACCGGCATGCCCAGCCGCTTCGCCAGCGAAGTCGAGGTGACGGATCCCGATACGGGCAAGACCTTCGATTCCACCATCGAAGTAAACGAGCCGCTGCGCTTCAAGGGCATGACGGTCTACCAGTCCAGCTTCGATGACGGCGGCAGCACCGTCGTGCTCAAGGGCTATCCGCTGGTGGGCGCCAACGACGCGGTGTTCGCCGTCGACGGCACGGTGGGCAAGACCAGCGAGCTGACCGCCCAGACGGCGAAAGGCCCCCGCAGCATGGGCATCGAGATCACGGCCATGCGCCCGATCAACGTGGAAGACCTGACCCGCGGCGACCCCAAGGGCGCCAACCAGAGCTTCGCCGAGCACGTGGCGTCGGTGTCCGGCAGCGCGGCGGGCAAGAAGAACGAAAACCTGCGCAACGTGGGGCCCAGCGTCGAGTACAAGCTGATTGACGACGCCGGCCAGGCCCACGAGTTCCAGAACTACATGCTGCCCGTCGAACTGGACGGCGCCGCCGTGTTCCTGGCCGGCGTGCGCAACAATGCGTCCGAACCCTTCCGCTATCTGCGCATCCCCGCGGACGACGACAGCTCGATCGCCGAATTCATGCGCCTGCGCGCCACCCTGGCCGATCCTGCGGCGCGCCAGGAAGCCGCGCGCCGCTTCGCCGAGCGCAACAGCCCGTCGGGCGCGGATCGCCAACCTCTTCAAACCGCCGCCGAGCGCGCGCTGGACACCTTTGCCTCCGGCGGCCTGCAGGCCGTGGCGGCCTTCCTGCAGGCCAACACGCCCGCGGCGGACCTGGAGCGCGCGGCCGACGTCGTGATACGCCTGATCGGCGCCAGCATGAACGAGCTGCGCGCCATCGCCCGCGAGCGTGCCGGACAGCCTGCTGTCGCGGTGGAGGGCCCGGAAGGCGAGCGCGCGGCGACGTGGTCCAGGCTGGCCGTGGCCGCGCTGTCCGACCTGACCGTCTACCCGGCGCCGGTGTTCCTGTCGCTGGCCGACTTCAACCATGTGCAGGCCAGCGTGTTCCAGGTCAGCCGCACGCCGGGCAAGAACACGGTCTACCTGGGCAGCCTGCTGCTGGTCCTGGGTGTTTTCTCGATGTTCTATATCCGGGACCGCCGCGTCTGGATCTGGATCAAGCCGCAAGGCGGCGGCAGCAGCGTCCTGGCCGCCATGACGTCACAGAAGCGTACACTCGACTTCAATCAGGAGTTCGAACGCTTCAAGCAGGCGCTGCTGCGCCAGAAGAGGTCCTAAGGTTTTTTATGTCCACTACGACCACCACGCATCCTTCGTCGCCCGAAACGCTCTGGCAGGACGCCTTGTCCGAAACTGGCGACAGCCGCGCGCAGCGCGGCAAACCCGACTGGACCGACGTCGTCTTTTTCCTGTTGCTTGCCGTTGGCGCCGGGTTCGCGCTGACCCGCTATGGCAACGCGATGGACTACTACGAAAAAATCATCCTGTGCGGGACCGTGCCCGCGCTGGCCTGGCTGGGCTGGCTGTGGCGGCCCTTGCGCCGCCTGATGATCGCCTGTGCGATCTCGGCGGGGCTGGCGCTGATGCTGTACGGCACGGACCTGGCCCGCGCCGAGCAGGTGTTCTTCCTGAAGTATCTGTTTTCCTCGCAGTCCGCCATTCTCTGGATGAGCGCGCTGTTCGCGCTGGCCATGGTCTGCTACTGGATCGGCGTGTTCAGCCCCACTGCTGCATGGCTGGGCACGGCGCTGACCTGGGGGGCGGTGTTCGCAGGCGTCACGGGCCTGCTGGTCCGCTGGCGCGAAGGGCACCTGATGGGGCCTGACCTGGGCCACATTCCGGTCAGCAACCTGTACGAAGTGTTCGTGCTGTTCTCGCTGATCACGGCGCTGTTCTATCTGTACTACGAACGCAAATACGCGACGCGCGCGTTGGGCGGCTTCGTGCTCCTGGTGGTGACGTCGGCCGTCGTGTTCCTGCTGTGGTATTCGTTCACGCGCGATGCGGGTCAGATCCAGCCGCTGGTGCCGGCGCTCAAGAGCTGGTGGATGAAGCTGCACGTTCCCGCCAACTTCATCGGGTACGGCACGTTCTCGCTGGCGGCCATGGTGGGCTTCGCCTATCTGGTCAAGCAGCACGGGCAGACCACGTCCTGGGCCAAGCTTGCGCCGCTGTTCATCCTGGGCGTGCTGCTGTGCGCCGAGCCCATGGTGTTCCGCACCGATGGCCTGTCGGCGACCTGGATGCTGTATTTCGGCGTGGGCGCCGTGATTGTGGGCGCCATCCTGCTGGGCCGCCGCCGCATTGCCGAGGCGCTGCCCTCGCTCGAGGTGCTGGACGACATCATGTATCGCGCCATCGCGATCGGCTTCGCGTTTTTTACGGTCGCAACCATCCTGGGCGCGCTGTGGGCGGCGGACGCCTGGGGCGCCTACTGGCAGTGGGATCCCAAGGAAACCTGGGCGCTGATCGTCTGGCTGAACTACGCGGCATGGTTGCACATGCGCCTGATCAAGGGCCTGCGCGGCACGATGGCGGCCTACTGGGCGCTGATGGGTCTTTTGATCACCGGCTTTGCTTTCCTGGGTGTGAATATGTTCCTGTCGGGCTTGCACTCGTACGGCCAGTTGTGACCATCGGCGCGCGGGCGGTTACGCCGCCAGCGCGAACATGGATTTTTGCGGCGTGGCTGCCTTGAAGCCCGGTGCATTGATGGTGTTCTGCAGCGTCAGGCTGGTTACGCGCACCATCGGCGCGCCGCGCACCAGGACAGTGAATGCCCCTGTCATGTAGCGCGCCCGGCCCATGAAGGTCTGGGAAATCAGCCCGCCGCCCACGCCGGCGGTGTCACCCAGCGTGACAGGAATCACTGTCGCCATGTTGTGCATCGGCGCGCAGCAGAGCCACACATTCCAGACAACCGGGATGCCCATGGACGACGTCGAGACGTCGATGTGCGGCACTGGCGGAACGGGCGTCTTGCACACATCCGGAAATCCAAGACCGACGCTGGGCAGTTGACAGAGGACTTGCATGTAGACGGCTCCTGATGCGGTGGGGGGCGCGGCTGCGCCGGGTTCAGATGGATTCGCGTCCGGCAGACCACAGCTCGGCTTCGAGCAAGGGCGCGTCGTTCTCGATGATGCCGTGGCGGTGGGTCCATCGGGCGCCATGTGTCAGCGCGCGGTGCATGCGCGTGCGCAGGAAAGTCGCGTTGCGCAGATCGGCGTGGTCCAGGTCAGCCAGCGAGAAATCCGCATCGACCAGATGGGCGTCGCGAAAGTCCGTCCTGGCGCAACGCGCGCGTTGGAAGATGCACAGGCTCAGGCTGGCGCCTTGAAGGAGGGCGTCGTCCAGCGTCGCCTCGACCCAGATGGCGCCGTCGAAGCGGCCTTGGCGCAGGTCGGCGCCGCTCAGATCGGCCGAGGGGAACAGGCACTGCGGCGCGGATGCGCCGGAAAAGCGCGCTCCGCGCAGCGTGGAACCCTTGAAGCCGGCCTGGCGCAGGTCTGACTGCCGGAAGTCCGCAGCGTCAAGCTGGCAATCCGTGAAATGGCATAAGGGATAGGCCCGGCCGGAAAAATCCTGTCCGGCCAGATTGCATTCAATGAACATCGTGCTGGCCGCGTTGGCGCCTGCGAGCGCCACGCCGCGCAGGTCCAGCTGATGGAACAGGGTATGGCTGATCCGGGCGTCCGACAAATCGGCATTCGCCATCGCGCCGCGCGAGAATACGGAGCGCTCCAGCAGCGCGGAACGCAACGAGGCGCCTTCGAGCGAGGTGGCCGTAAAAGACGACTCGTAGAGCTCGGCGTCGTTCAGCGCGGCCCCGCCAAGGTCGCATTCCGTGAAGCTGGCGCCGCGCAATCGGCTGCCGTTGAATACGGCACCCGGGGCCCTGCAGCGGATGAGCCGCGACAGCCCGAGGTCGACACCGCTGGCGTCCCAACGCGCCATGATGCAGTTGGTGAACTGGCTATCCTGCAGCTGGCAACCGTCCATGCGCGTGCCGCTGAAATCCACGTGATCGAAAAACGCGCCGGCCAGGTCCAGGCCGCGCAGGTCGCATCCCGCAAGGCTGAGATGTTGTATCGGTTCGCCATGCTGAATGCGGTCCCGCAGCTGATCCACATTCATGCTGGCGTCTCCGGCTGTCGGACGGGCCAGCGCTTTGCGCCTTGCGTATAAGCATTGTCCAGGCTCGTACTATCGTCCATCCGCGTCTGTGCGACATCGGCGCGAAAGAGGTTCGCGCCCGTCAGATCCGCGCGCAGGAAAATGGCCTTGCCGAGCAGGCTATTGATCAGATTGGCGTTGCGCAGCCGCGCGCCGGTAAAGTCGGCGCGCACGAAGTGCGTGTCGGGGGCGGACAAGTCGCTCAGGTCGGCATCTTGCAGCTGGCATTCGGAGAAGTCGCTTGCGCTCAATCGGGCGCCGCGCATGTCCGCCCCGGTAAGAATGGCGCCACGCGCGCTGCCCTGGTTGAACCGCAAGCCTTGCAGGCGGGCGCCCGTCAGTTCGACGCGCCCCGCGAACGCGCAGCCGTCCAGTGCGGCGTTTTCCATGCTGAAGCGGCCCGGGAACCCGACATCCATGAAGCTCACGCGCATCAGCGTCGCGCCGTCGAATCGGGCATTTTCCAGTGTGCCTTGCATGAATACGCATTGGTCCAGGCTCGACTCGCGAAAATCGCAGTCCTCGAGGGTGGCGTTCATGCTCGTCCATTGACTGAACGTGGCGCGACGCAGATCGCAGTGCAGGAGACGCGCCTTGTGCAGGCGGCCAAGCCGCCACGCACTGCCTGAAAAGTTGCAGTCCTCGCAGAATGCATCGTCCCACGTAGTTTCGGTGATCTGGCTCAGGGAAAAATCGGTACGCAGGCAGTGCGCGTTGCCCAGGTTGGCGCGCGTGAGGGTGGCGCCACGCATGCAGGCGCCGGTCAGGTCCGCGCCTGTCAGCACCGCGTCGGTCAGGTCGCTGCCGTCCAGCCGGGCGTCTACGAGCCGGGCGCCGGCCAGGATCGCGCGCTGGAAATCCACATTGGACAGATCCATGCCGGACAGGTCCGCGCCGGTGAGATTCATGTCCCTGCAGTCGCGGTTGCCCTTCAGGCGTGCCTCCAGTTTGCGGCGTGTGCGTTGCGCGCGCAGCGGCGGCATGGGCGGGGGCGGAGCGAAGTGGTGCGCGGACTGTTGGTAGGCCTGATGAACCTGCGCGCCCATTGTCTCGGACAGGGGAGGCGAAGCGTCGCCTGCGCCAGGCGCATGGCGCCGCGCCTGCGCATGCGGACTGGTGTCGAACTCGGCAATGTGCCGCTTG
>ENA-OWLM01001042-OWLM01001042.1-metagenome-genome-assembly--contig:-NODE-1042-length-10378-cov-4.922891_pt1 | contig 10378 bp, 15 predicted proteins | sample MGYA00245349_ERZ651102 | MGnify/ENA primary metagenome ERZ651102 (study PRJEB26857, sample SAMEA4031759) | metagenome | biome: human; feature: oral; material: saliva | place: Philippines | collected 2014... | reverse complement strand
ACTGCTGTTGCTGATTCTGGCACCATGTTTTCACGCAAACCACCTGTAAAGCTGTGAAGACGAGCTGCACCCTTGTTTTCACCAGCAAAGTGGAGGTATTCTGTGATATTTCCTTTTTCACCATTAATAATAGGGAATTCAGCATCTGGAGAGAATCCAAAGTCTGGTTTTGCTAGTCCTACATGGTCAAAATAGTAGTCCATGTCAGCCCAGCCTGATTCTTCATCAGTTCCGACAATAAAGCGAACTTTTTTAGAAGTTGGAAGTCCAAGCTCCTTGATAATTTTCAAACCATAGTAACATGCTGTTGTAGGTCCCTTGTCATCTGACGCTCCACGCGCATAGAGGCGGCCATCCTTGATAGTTGGCGTGTAAGGATCAGTATCCCAACCACTACCAGCTGGTACTACATCCATGTGGGCAAAGATTCCAAGAACTTCTTCCCCTTCACCAAACTCAAAATGTCCTGCGTAGTTGTCGACATTTTTTGTTGGGTAGCCATCTCGGTCTGCAATTTCAAGGAATTTTTCCAAGGCTTTCACTGGCCCTGGTCCAAAAGGATGTTGCGCATCAGCCTTACTGTCATCACGTTCTGAGTTGATTTCCAAAAGACTGAACAAGTCAGCCAAAAGGTCTTCTTTGCGTTTTTCTACTTCTGCTGTAAAATCAATTGTTGTCATTTTTTTCTTCTTTCTATCTTTTCTCGATGATTTCATCTACTGGCAAGCGGTAGCTTGGTTCCAATTTTTCGTCTGTATAACCCACTGTGATCAAGAGTTCTGGGCGGAAACGGTCTTCAATTTCCAAAACCTCATTGACTTTTGATTTGTCAAATCCAAGGATCAAATTTGATCCGATTCCTTGGTCTGTAAGAGCCAGAACCAAGTTCATAGCAACCAAACCTGCATTGAGAGCTAGGTAGTCGCTGACCTGTTGTTCGTTGTAACGGGCAAATTCCGCAGGCAAATTCTTCATGAAATATTGAAGTTGTTCTTCTGAGAAATTCTTTGCACCACCGACACGGGCAATCTTGCGGGCGCGTTTCGCTAAGTCCGTATCTGTAAAGAGGGCAATGGTGACAGGCGCTGATGATACCTGTTCAAAGTTGGAACCATAAGCTAATTTTGCCAGTTCAGCATTTTTCTCACGAACCACCACAAATTTCCAAGGCTGGCTATTGTGGGCGCTTGGTGCCAAGGTTGCGATTTCGATAGCCGTACGAACATCTTTAGGATCAACTGGCTTATCAGTGAAATGCTTGGTCGCATGACGTTTTTTATTTAATTCAAGAAATTTCATAATCGATTTCCTTTTCTAATTCTACTGTTTCCATTCTACCATAATTTGAAAGAGCTTGCAGGGATTTTTCATGATTAAGATTTTTTATTACAGCCATAAAAAATATATATTGGTTCATCAGGAAAGTTTCTGATAAACTAGCAAGTACTTTACATTTGAATGGAGATATTATGAAAAAATTTAGCCTATTATTAGCCATCCTACCATTTTTGGTTGCCTGTGGAAATCAAGCTACACCCAAAGAGACTAGTTCTCAAAAGACAATTGTCGTTGCTACAGCTGGTGATGTGCCACCATTTGACTACGAAGACAAGGGTAATCTGACAGGCTTCGATATCGAAGTTCTAAAAGCAGTTGATGAAAAACTCAGCGACTATGAGATTCAATTCCAAAGAACTGCCTGGGAGAGTATCTTCCCAGGACTTGATTCTGGTCACTATCAAGCCGCAGCCAATAACTTGAGTTACACAAAAGAGCGTGCTGAAAAATACCTTTACTCACTTCCAATTTCGAACAATCCCCTCGTCCTTGTCAGCAACAAGAAAAATCCTCTGACTTCACTTGACCAAATCGCTGGCAAAACAACACAAGAGGATACTGGAACTTCAAACGCTCAATTCATCAATAACTGGAATCAAAAACACACTGACAATCCCGCTACTATCGATTTTTCTGGCGAGGATATCGGTAAACGAATCCTAGACCTCTCTAACGGTGAATTTGATTTCCTAGTCTTTGACAAGGTATCCGTTCAAAAGATTATCAAGGACCGTGGCTTAGACCTCTCAGTCGTTGATTTACCTTCTGCCGATAGCCCCAACAACTATATCGTTTTCTCAAGCGACCAAAAAGAGTTTAAAGAGAAATTTGATAAAGCGCTCAAAGAACTCTACCAAGATGGAACCCTTGAAAAACTCAGCAATACCTATCTAGGTGGTTCTTACCTTCCAGATCAATCTCAGTTACAATAAGATAGACTAAAAACGATTGGACCAGCCAATCGTTTTTTTAGTTTGCATTGATTATTTTAGGAAACTCTTACAAAAAATCAAAAAAATTCTTCACATCTTCTACATACCCATGCTTTTCTATTAAGCTTGCTAATAGTTCCAGATTGTGCCCCTGATAGTTGTCTTCTCTTCGTAGCTCTTCATACATTTCGATAAAGGGAAGTCCCTTGGACTTGGCCAGTTCTAACTCCGCTTCATAGTCATAAGCGACTTTACGAAATAGGATATTTACCAATTCCCCATCTTCAACTTCTATCACGGCATACTGGGCACGGTGATTTTTTAACGCCTCCCAATTAAAATAGGGCATGCCAATCGACCCTGGATTGATGATTTGTTGCCCTTGACTGCCATAACGAAGCAACTGCTTGTGAACATGACCATAGACGGCTACATCAGTAGTTTCATCAAGTAACTGGTCAAATTTTTCGGTATTATTTTCAACCAGCAAATCACCACCATAATTTTTCTCAGGTAAATTATGAGAAAGAGAAAAACGCAAGCCTTCAACTTCTTTCTTGGCTACCATAGGTAGATTTCTCAACCAATCAATATGCTCTGGGTTTAGACGCTCCATCAGATACTGGGTCATCCTGAGAAGCTGAATTTCTTCGGGATCATCTAAACCATATTGCCCATCTAAAGCCTCTAACACACAATCATCCCAGTTCCCTCGAACGGATGCTGTAATGGGTAGGTCTTTCAACAGAACCACCAAGTCATTTGCTCCTGGACCAGGAAGAAAAATATCTCCCAAAAGCCAATATTCAGTCGCTCCCAAATTTTTAGCGTCCTCAAGCACTCCAGCTAAGGCCGTCGTGTTGCCATGTATGTCTGATAAAATTGCAATCTTATGGTTCATTTTCTGCTCTTTCTTTAGTGGATAGCATTCAGGGTATCCAAATCAATCTTATTTTTCTTCATTATAGCATAAAATCGCTAGAAGTTTTTCACATAGAAATATTATCACCAAGATTCTTTTAAAAATATGTCAAAAATAGTTGACATTTTATTTTTAAAAGAATATACTATAGTCAAATATATGTGACATAAACTAAAAAGGAGGAAGCATGAATCGTGTGAAAGAATTCCGCAAGGAACTGGGCATTTCCCAGCTCGAGCTCGCCAAAGATATCGGTGTCTCGAGACAGACCATCAACATGATTGAAAACGACAAGTACAATCCAACCCTGGAACTCTGTCTCAATCTCGCCCGCAGCCTCCAAACTGACCTCAACAGTCTCTTTTGGGAGGATAATTTTTAAAAAAGGAGCCAACTCATGAAAAAAGAAACCTTCACTGAAAAACTGATCAAGCGCACATACGGTATTTCTGATCCACTTGACGAATACAAACGACGCGAGGCCGATCGTATTGGGAACCAAGTCTTTATCATCCTCTTTTATCTGATGATTTTCGGAAATCTTATTCCACTCCTTCTGGCCTATAAATACCCTCAAGAAGTGGCTCTAATCTATCCTCCTCTGATTTTAGTGATTGCCCTCATCGCTGCTGGCTATGTCACCTACCAAATGAAAAAAACAGGGATTACAGCTATTGATCCAGATATGCTGAGTGAGAAAGAAAGTAAGCAACTACACTACCCAGGTCTGAAAGCAGGTTTGTTCTTTGGTCTATGGATGTTTTTTATAACTCCTCTTCTCAGTATACTCATAGGTGAAGGTCAGGACTATTTTCATTCTCTTCTCACTATAAGAAATGGTGTATCAAGCATTCTCGGTTCTATCTTCTTCGGAGCAAGCATACAGTTCCTCATCTCCCGTCGCATTGAAAAAGCCAAGAAAGATCAGGATAATGATTAGGAGAAAACTCATGAAAAAAGAAAAGAAACAGTTACGTTATCCTGGTCTGAAAGCAGGTTCGATTTATGGAACAGTGATATTTTTTATAATTCCACTCATTGATACCCTAACAAGTGAAAATCCAAATTTTATCACTTCTCTTCTAAATACAAAACATATTTTTAAAACTATACTGGGAGCTTTCTTTTTCGGAGTGATGATACATATTGTCGACTCACTTCGTATTGCAAGAGCTAAAAAAGACCAGGATTAAGAGGTGCCCTATGAAATCATTACTAACTTTACTTACCTATCATCTTTTGTTCAGTTCTCTGCTCATCTTCATCATCGTTTCAGGGAACTTGCCAATCTACGATATAGTCCTCCTTCCAGTCTTTGTTCCAGCCCTCAACAAAGGATTGACTTATCTAAAAATCGACTCCCAAAAAACGCGCATACTCAACTTAGCACTAATCTTTATGATTCTATCCTTACCACAACTGACGCTCATTTCAAGCAATTGGAAATATTATATACTGCTAACTATCGCTATCCTTTCTTCTATTACTTATCTTTATTATCTCTATCAATTCGTAAAAGAAACAAAATAGCATCGTTCATTTAGGAGAAATCACCCATGAAAAAAGAAGACTTAACCACTCGCCTACTTCGAAATTTCTTTCATATCCAAGGGCCTTTTGATGAATGCCGTCAAGAGGTTATCTACAAGGCTTGCGCCCGTTCCATGATCCAAATCTTTTACTCTTCCTTCATTCTCTTCCTATTCTATATTTTGTTCGGAAGCTTTATAGAAATTGTTCGAAATGTTATGCCCTACATCTATTTTGGACTCAATTTGTTCATGAGTATAAAAGCTCAAAAAGCCGTCCAAGAGCTTCATCTTGAAAAGGATGACAAATCAGAAATCATCCTCAAAACCTACAGCAAAGCCCAAATCAAATTCCGAAGCTGGATTGTGTTTATCGGTATTCAGATTGGCTTCTTTACCCTACTCATCTTTCATAAAGTCTTCGTTCAGCAGATGTCCCTTTCAGATTTTGTGAAGTTGCTCATGCAATTCGATAAAAGTGTTCCTTTCCTGATGTATGGCCTGATTATCGGTAGCATTTTTGGAACCCTGACCTACGGATTTCTATCACTACAGGAGGAGAAAACTCCTAAAAATACCAAACAGAAGGAGAAAAGCAAGCAATGACTTCACTATACGATTTTTCAGTCTTGAACCAAGACAATCAAGAAACCTCACTAAATGCCTATCGTGGTAAGATTCTCTTGGTTGTCAACACTGCTACCGGATGTGGTTTAACGCCCCAGTACCAAGGACTTCAAGAACTCTATGATCGCTATCAAGAACAAGGTTTTGAGATTTTAGACTTCCCTTGCAATCAGTTTATGGGACAAGCACCAGGTAGCGCAGAGGAAATCAACAACTTCTGTAGCCTACATTATCAGACCACCTTCCCACGTTTTGCCAAGATAAAGGTCAACGGTAAGGAAGCAGATCCTCTCTATGTTTGGTTGAAAGACCAGAAATCTGGCCCACTAGGAAAACGAATCGAATGGAATTTCGCTAAATTTCTCATCGATCGTGATGGGCAAGTCTTTGAACGCTTCTCTTCAAAAACAGACCCAAAACAAATTGAAAAGGCGATACAAAACCTACTATAATTCACAATCTCACTATGATTAGGTTTCCTTTAGCCTAATGAATAGTGAGATTTTTTGATGGGCTTTGACTTAAATAGAAAAACACTCCATGATATGAAACATGAAGTGTTGTAAAAATGATACATTCATAGCAGACAATTCAATACTAGACACTATTTTTAACCCCAGCATATACATAGGTCCTATTTCTAGGACACGCTTTTTCCATTACCACCCTAAAATAAAAGCTATGCTCCCGCCCATCCTTGGCATTTTCCTTGTTTAAGACAAAGTAGTTTTTCTGATTCATCGCCATGGTTCGTAGGATGTCATCAATCAAGAAAGTCAAGGGTACGTTCATGGCAGAGTATTTTTGAAAATCCTCTTCAAAACGAATATAGTCATCTGAAAAATAATCCATCTGCAGTTTGTTTTCATACAGCTCTTTTCTAGTCATAAACTCCCTCCTCCCACAGTCGAATTTCTAGGATATCTGCAACCTCTATCAACCTATATCCCTCGTTTGTCCTAATAGATAGAGTCTGAGGTGATAACTCTCTCACCACACCGATGATGGTGATTTTCTGCTTCTTTTCCTTTACCACAAAACTTCCCTTAAGTTGGCCAACATAAAGCTGAGAAAGTAAATGTAGTTTCTCAACTGGGGCCAAATCTATCGAAAAATCAACACGGTTTTTTTCTTCACTGAGCGAACTAGTGTGTTCTGAGAGGTAAAATCCCATCCACTTCTGCATACCTGGATCTTGATAATCTCGCGCAGATTGAAAAGGTAAATAAGAACGATCAATCATTTTAATCCATCTAATCCTCCAGCAGAATGTCCCCCAATCAGCTTGCTTCTGGCAAGACTCCTAGAGGCTTCTTCCAGTGCATTGGCCTTTAAGAGAGAAGTGAAACCAAATTGTTCCCGAATGGAGTCAATGGCCGTCTGGAGCCTTTCTTCTTTTTCTAACTTGTCAACATCATCAAAAAGGGAAATCAAACCAAAGGACTCATCCACAAAGCCTGAATAGTTAACTCCGACACTTCTAACCGCTCCAGAAGTGTATTTGTTATGAAATAGCTTCAAAACATAATCCGTTAAGACAGCTGTATTATTGGTCGGTTCGACCTTCATTTGTGTGTGAATAGACGACCTGACCTCCTGTTTAGAGAAACCGACATAGATAGAGACAAGGGTTGTTTTCTTGCCAGACCTTCTCAGTCTAATAGCCACCTGCTCCGCCATTTCTCGGAGAATAATTTCAATATCCCGTAGCTTCACGTAATCTCTCGGCAAAATTTGAGAATTTCCCAAGCCCTTGGATTTGGCTTTATAGGGCTTATGAACATTGCTCTCATCAATCCCGTTAGCATGAAACCACAAACGCAGGCCAGCCTGACCCAGAGCTTTCTTTAGCTGGTCTGGATTGCTGGTTGCCAATTCCTTGATGGAAAAAATCCCCAGAGCATGCAAGCGTTTCTCCATCCGCCTGCCAATTCCCCAAAAATCCGTCATCTTGGGAATGGACCAGACCTTCTCTTCCACATCCTGGTAAGACCAGTTGGCCCTCATGGTCGGAGTGTGCTTGGCTTCATTATCCAGAGCCAACTTGGCCAGTAAGGGATTGGCATTGGACATACCCACTGTAGAGTAGATCCCTGTCTGCCTCCAAATATCCCTCTGAATACGAGCAGAAAGCATATCCAGCTTGTCTTTGCGAGAGAGACTCTTATCTGGGATAAAATAGTTGAGCGAACTAGTCAGGTCAATAAAGCCCTCATCGATAGAGTAGGGATAAATATCATCTGGACTGCCATAATTCTGAAAGATTCGCTGGATTTCCATATTGACTGCGATGTACTCATCCATCCTAGGTGGCACAATCAAGGTCACTTGAGCCCAATCTTCGATGTAGCGAACATAGTCTGAGTCGGTAGGTAGCCCTTGCTTTCGAGCATTGTAATAGGAAAATTTTCGCGTTTTGATATCAAAAGGCAAATCATAGGCCCGACCAACATTTGACTTGCCAAAAATCTTCTTAAACAGGGGAGAGGAGGCTAGGATAAGACCAGTTGAATTATCCGCGCGACTCATGACACAAAGCGAGGTTTTCAGCGGATGCAATCCTCTTTTCACACACTCAACACTGGCATAAAAGGATTTCATATCGACAAAGGCAATGTCACTTTTGGGCTCTCTGGAATAATCAAAGTAGCCCATAGGCTAACCCTCCATTGGCACAAAATTCCCAACGATAATCCCCACAATCCGAGGATCTTCCTCATAGGAGATGAAAATATCCTTGTATTTAGGATTGATAGAGACCAGACGCAAGCCATCCTCTTCTCGATAGACCCGTTTGATATAGGTCTGGTTATTGCAAACCACTGCATAGACAGCACCGTCATAATCAAATCCGGTCTCTCGAATCAGAGCCACTGAACCATTTTGATACTTGGGTTCCATAGAATCCCCAGACACCCAGGAAGCAAAATCATGAGCCAGTTCTTCATTGAAATAAACCGTATCAAAATTTCGATCATCATAAACCGAAGCACCGATACCAGCCGACATGCGTTCATAGACATGATACTCGTAGAGTTTTTCTGAAATAGCAGTCACCTTCTTGGCTTGTTCTTCTTGAGCCAAGTTGCGAGCATAGACTATCACCTTTTCTTTTCCTTTATTGGAAAGGCTATTATAGAGACGGACAATTTCGATTTGAGTAAAATAGCCTTTTGGTACTTTTAAAATCTCTTCTAGCTGTTTAACTTTTTCTTTAGAAGGCTCCTTGACTCCACGCTCCCAAGCCGAATAAGCCTGAAAACTAATGCCAAGCTGCTCTGCAATCTCTTTTTGTGTTAGCTTTAACTCTTTTCTCCGAGCCTTGAGTTTTTCTGGCTGATACATACTTCACCTCCTAGTGTGATGCTTTATTGAGAATGTCTCCCTTAGAAAGATCAATTGATGATTGAACTTACATTTCTAAAACTCAACCAATCTGGTTTAGTTTTATTATATAAAAAAAGTGGACGATTGTCCACTGGGAAAATCAAATTTTAACAGACACAACTGGAAATTATGAACAAAAAACTGACCTAGACCTAGCAACTCCTACTCTAATTTTTGCAACAGCTTTACAACTTGACGATTTTCAATCTTCACATAGTATACACCACTATCACTGACAAGTTTATCCTCTTTATACTTAGAAATTTTGACAGCATAAAGACCGCGTGGTAGGGGTTGGTTGGCAAAAAATTCCTTCATGAGCGCTTCAAGCTCTTTAAGATAGTCATCATACAAGAGATCTCTTTTTTCTTTTGGAACGAAATACTGAAATTCAAATGTCGGTATAAAAATCTCTTTTTGGAACAGATATTGAGCATCCATTGGATACATTCCTTGCAGAGCTTGGCCCTTGCTTTGATTTTCCTCTAATATTTCATTATAAAGATAGATATTATCAGATTGGTTATTAAATTCAAAACCAATACCTTGATACTTCAAATCAGGAAGTTTAGGAACTTTGATTGAATTGTCTAAAGTGTTTAAAAATTCGCTAGTGCCTGGACTAACCTCAATCCCTAAATAGGCTAATTCTGGGAAAACATTATAAATTTTTTTACCATTTTTGTAATCAACCTCTGCATCTGTCTTTCTATATGTTTCATTTTCCGAAAAGCGAGTATAGTATTTAAATCGAGTTTTAACCTGATAGGTTTTTCCGGCTATATTTTCACTGTAGGTACCATGGATTATAAATCCTCCCACGATTGTATAGTTTTTCTCGTATTTTTCTAACTCAAACTGTCCTGTAAGACCGTAGTTTTGATAAGAACGATGCACAGCTTGCTCAAGCTTAGTTCGACTTGCATGGGCAAACAGCCCCCACATATCCATTAGTGCAAGAATAGGACTGAACACTGTGAAGATTACGATTGGAATCACTATGGATAAGCAACCTATTAATAGCCAATTTCTTTTCTTGGAATTTCCTCCAGATTTTTTAGCAGTTTTCTGTTTCCTTTTTAAGATTAGAATGAGCAAAACCAAAATCCCTAATACTAATAAAACCAATCTACAATCTCCTTTTACTTTTGACAACTGCTAACAGGTAGATAGGAGACTGACAGAAATACTCATCTCACCTGCTAACTTATCCTGAATTCCATGAACTCGTCTGAAACGAGGAGCAACCCTTGTCTCATTATACCACATGGGTAATGCCGTGAGAAGAAGAGAAAAGCAAAAGAAAACCACCTGAATTTGTTTCAGGTGGATAGCTTCATGAGACTAGGAGTAGGCTCTATAAACCTTTATCTCTTTTTAGACTTCTTAACATGTTCCTTGTACATTTTTGACTTCTTTCCATACCATTCCTCGATGGTATAGCCATACTCTTCACGGTATTTCTCTTGATTTTTATTGACTGTATTCAAGTTCTCTAGCGTTACTACATTGGATTTAAAAAATGATACCAAAAATAGGCCTAGGAAAATAGGTGCAATAGGTAACAAAGCAAGCAAGAGATACGCTAGGAAATGATTGAGCCCGTTGATGAAGAGATTGGTTCCATACATCAACAACCATAA
>ENA-OWLM01001040-OWLM01001040.1-metagenome-genome-assembly--contig:-NODE-1040-length-10418-cov-3.327897_pt1 | contig 10418 bp, 9 predicted proteins | sample MGYA00245349_ERZ651102 | MGnify/ENA primary metagenome ERZ651102 (study PRJEB26857, sample SAMEA4031759) | metagenome | biome: human; feature: oral; material: saliva | place: Philippines | collected 2014... | reverse complement strand
CGGGTGGCGGGACCTGGCGGGCGGGGGCGGGGATCTGCGCCTTGCGCGCCGGGGCCGCCAAGCCTTCGAGTTCAGGCTGGACCAGCATGTCGTCCTCGACGTCTTCCGCGAGGACGGCCTGGGTGTTGGACCGCGCAGCGGCAGTCTTGGTGGTGCGGGCCTGCGCCCGGGCGGAATCGCCCGAGGGGAAGGTCAGGATGGCTGCGGGGCGGGTAGGCAACTTCGGAAGCGGCATATGCGTCACTCTCCTGTGTGGGCCGGGCATAGCGCCTGACGGGTATTTCCTGTGCGGCTAACCGATGCTTTTTGCGGCTTGCAGGACTTCCTTGGCGTGGCCCGGGACCTTCACCCCGCGCCACTCCTGCACCAGCACGCCATAGGCATCAATCAGGAAGGTGCTGCGTTCGATGCCGCGCACCTGCTTTCCATACATATTCTTTTGCTTGATGACGCCGAACAGGTTGCAGACGGTTTCGTCGGCGTCGGAGATGAGAGGGAAAGGAAGTTCGTACTTGGCCTTGAAGTTCTCATGCGACTTCAGCGAATCGCGCGAGATGCCGATCACGATTGCGCTGGCCGAGAGGAACTCGGCGTGCAGATCGCGGAAATCCTGGCTTTCGGTGGTGCAGCCGGGCGTGTTGTCCTTGGGATAGAAGTACAGGATCACCGCCCGTCCCTGGCACTGTTCCAGGCTGATCGGGCCTATCGTGCTCTCAGCGGTGAACAGCGGGGCGGGCTTGCCTATGCTCGGCGTCATTGACTGGATGCTCCATGGGGAGGAATGAGGGCGACGACGACGCGCCGGCCCTCAGCCATCAGGATGTTGTAGGTGCGCGAGGCGGCGTGGGTATCCATGATTTCCACGCCGATGCCCGCTGCTAAAAGGGGACGCAATATTTCGGGGCGCAGGAACTGCTGCCGGCCGCCGGTGCCAACCAGCAGCACTTCGGGCGCGTTGGCCGGGCGGGCGGGCGTGGATTCCGGTTCGTCCAGGAACGCCATCGGATCGCGGACGGGCTCGGCCATTCCGGCGGCCTGGCGCAAGAGGGAGGAGGTGATGTCGGCCGGCGACTCAACGGGCCAGAGGGTAACTTCGCCTTCGGGGCCAAAAGCGACCGAGGAGGAAAAACGTACCTGGTTGACCTCGATGTAGCCATCGCCATAAGCGGTGACTGTGTTCAGAGCGGCCGTCGCAGGATCGGTATGCAGCTTCAATAAAAACTCCGGCTTTACGTGCTTGATAATAGCGCATCGGACAAGTCGCATGTTGCAACGTGTCCACTCGGAAAAGGGCCTTTTTTCGCCCCATTTGCCGCCTAGGCGTCCTTGCGCTAGATTACAGGGTTTTGCTGCGCTGCAATCGTGTGCCGGCGCGGCTCTTGCCCCCTTTCCCCTTCGCGCGACCGCGCCCTGGTTTTTTTGCCTTTTCGCCCCTAAGGATTCCCATCATGAGGAAGTTCTCTCGCATCGAGCGTTTGCCCCCGTACGTTTTCAACATTACCGGCGAGCTCAAGATGGCGGCGCGCAGGCGCGGCGAAGACATCATCGACATGTCGATGGGCAATCCCGACGGCGCGACGCCCAAGCACATCGTCGACAAGATGGTGGAAGCGACAACCCGTCCCACCACGCACGGCTACTCGGTGTCTAAGGGCATCCCGCGCCTGCGCAAGGCGATCTGTGACTGGTACCAGCGCCGCTACGCGGTCGAGTTCGATCCGGACTCCGAGGCCATCGTCACCATCGGCTCGAAGGAAGGCCTGGCTCACCTGATGCTGGCCACGCTGGACCGCGGCGACACCGTGCTGGTGCCCAATCCCAGCTACCCGATTCATATCTACGGCGCTGTCATCGCCGGCGCCAACATCCGTTCCGTGCGCATGACGCCCGGCGTGGACTTCTTCGAGGAACTGGAGCGCGCCGTGCGCGAATCCATCCCGAAGCCCAAGATGATGGTGCTGGGCTTTCCCAGCAACCCGACCGCCCAGTGCGTGGACCTGTCGTTCTTCGAACGCGTGGTGGCGCTGGCCAAAGAACACGATATCCTCGTCGTGCATGACCTGGCCTACGCCGACATCACGTTCGACGGCTACGTGGCCCCGTCCATCATGCAGGTGCCCGGCGCGCGCGATGTCGCCGTCGAGTTCTTCACGATGAGCAAGAGCTACAACATGGCGGGCTGGCGCATCGGCTACATGGTCGGCAACCGCGAGCTGGTCAACGCGCTCGCGCGCATCAAGAGCTATCACGACTACGGCACGTTCACGCCGATCCAGGTGGCGTCCATCGCCGCCCTGGACGGTCCGCAGGATTGCGTGAACGAAATCGTGGCGCAGTATCAAAGCCGCCGCGACGTGCTCGTGCGCGGCCTGCACGAAGCAGGTTGGAATGTGGAGATTCCCAAGGCGTCCATGTACATCTGGGCGCAGATCCCCGAACCCTACAGGGCGATGGGCTCTTTGGAATTTGCCAAGCGTGTCCTGTCGGATGCGAAAGTGGCCGTGTCCCCCGGGATCGGCTTCGGCGAGTATGGCGACGAATACGTGCGCTTCGCTCTTATCGAAAACGAGCAGCGCACCCGCCAGGCGGTGCGCGGCATCAAAGATATGTTCCGCAAGGACGGATTGCTGAAGTGATGGGCCCCCCCCGCAGCGCTGCGCGCTTCCCCCGAGGGGGCGTGCTGCGGACCGGCGGGGCCGGATCCGCGGCCCACCGATACGGCGGCGCCTGCGCCTTGCGTCAGCATTATGGAGAACTGAAATGAATTCCCCTCAACGCCCGCCCGCAGAGGGCGCCGCGATGAAACCCATGAAGGTCGGCCTGCTGGGCCTTGGCGTGGTTGGCGGCGGCACGTGGACCGTGCTGTCCCGCAACGCCGAGGAAATCGCACGCCGCGCCGGCCGCCGCATTGAAGTCACCCGCGCCGCCGTGCGCGACGTGGCCAAGGCCCGCGCCCGTGTGGGCGACGCCATTCTGGTCGACACCGATGTGCACGCGCTGGTGCGCGATCCGGAAATCGACATCGTCGTCGAACTGATCGGCGGCGATACGCTGGCACGCGAACTGGTGCTTGAAGCCATCGCCAACGGCAAGCACGTCGTCACCGCCAACAAGGCCTTGCTGGCCAAGCATGGCAACGAGATCTTCGCTGCCGCGTCCGAATGCGGCGTGATGGTGAACTTCGAGGCCGCCGTGGCGGGCGGCATTCCCATCATCAAAGCGATCCGCGAAGGCCTGACCGCCAACCGCATCCAGTGGGTGGCCGGCATCATCAACGGCACCACCAACTTCATCCTGTCTGAAATGCGCACGCGCGGCCTGCCGTTCGCCGACGTGCTGGCCGAAGCGCAGCGCCTGGGCTACGCCGAGGCCGATCCCACGTTCGACGTGGAAGGCGTGGACGCCGCGCACAAACTGACCTTGCTGGCCTCGCTGGCCTTCGGCGTGCCGGTGCAGTTCGACCGTGCCTACATCGAAGGCATTTCGCAGCTGGCCGCCGAAGATATCGAACACGCCGAGCGCCTGGGCTACCGCATCAAGCTGCTGGGCATCACGAAGCGCCGTCCCGACGGTATCGAGCTGCGCGTGCATCCGTCGCTGGTTCCGTCCGAGCGCCTGCTGGCCAATGTCGAAGGCGCGATGAACGCCGTGCTGGTCAAGGGCGACGCCGTCGGCCCGACGCTGTATTACGGGCAGGGCGCGGGCGAAGAGCCGACCGCCTCGGCGGTCGTGGCGGATCTGGTCGACGTGACCCGCCTGCACACCGCGGACCCGGGCAATCGCGTGCCGCACCTGGCCTTCCAGCCGGACGCCATGTCGGACACGCCGATCCTCCCGATCGAGCAGGTCAGCACGTCGTACTACCTGCGCCTGCGCGTGGACGATCAGCCCGGCGTGCTGGCGGACATCGCCCGCATCCTGGCCGACCGTTCCATTTCCATCGGGTCGATGATCCAGCAGCCCTCGCACATCGGCGGCGCGGACATCATCTTCCTGACGCATGAGGCAGTGGAGGGCAACGTCAATCAAGCCATCGAGCGCATCGAATCCTTGCCCTTCGTGCGTTCCAAGGTGACGCGTCTGCGCGTGGAAAATCTGACGTGAAAAAGGCCCACCCCCGAAGCGCCCCTGGCGCTTCCCCCTCAAGGGGGCGCCGCGCGCGGACCGGCAATGCCGGCTCCACGGCGGCCCGGATTGGGGGAGTTTGGCGCATCGCGGAGCAATTGACATGAAATACATCTCTACGCGCGGCGGCATGGCCGCGCAGGAATTTTCCGACATTCTGCTTGAAGGCCTGGCGCCCGACGGCGGCCTGGCCGTGCCGCAGGCGCTGCCCCAGGTTTCCGCGGAAACGCTCGAATCCTGGCGCGGCCTGCCGTACGCGGACCTGGCGTTTGAAGTGCTGTCGCTGTTCGCCACCGACATTCCCGCGGACGACCTGCGCCGGCTGACGCGCGCCGCCTATACGCCGCAGATCTTCAACAGCGAGGACATCGTCCCGCTGCGTCCGCTGGATGACGGACTGTCGCTGCTGGGGCTGTCCGAAGGGCCGACGCTGGCTTTCAAGGACATGGCCATGCAGTTCCTGGGCCAGGTGTTCGAGTACGTGCTCACCAAGCGCGGCACCACGCTGAACATCGTGGGCGCCACTTCCGGCGACACCGGCTCCGCAGCGGAATACGCCCTGCGCGGCAAGAAGGGCGTGGCGGTTTTCATGCTGTCGCCGCACGGCCGCATGAGCGCCTTCCAGCGTGCGCAGATGTACTCGCTGCAGGACGAGAACATCCACAACATCGCCGTGCGCGGCGTGTTCGACGAGGCGCAGGACATCGTCAAAGCGCTGGCCGGCGATCTGGCCTTCAAGACCAAGTATCGCCTTGGCGCCGTGAACTCCATCAACTGGGCGCGCATTGCCGCCCAGGTGGTGTATTACTTCCACGGCTGGCTGCGTGCCACTGAAAGTGCTGGCCAGCAGGTGTCGTTCGCCGTGCCTTCGGGCAACTTCGGCAACATCCTGTCCGGCCATATCGCGCGCAGCATGGGCTTGCCCATCCGCCGCCTGGTCCTGGCCACGAACGAGAACAACGTGCTGGAAGAATTCTTCCGCACCGGCGTCTACCGTCCGCGTCCCGCCGAGCAGACCTACGCGACCTCCAGCCCCTCTATGGACATTTCGCGCGCTTCCAACTTCGAACGCTTCGTGTTCGATCTGGTGGGCCGCGATGCGGAGCGCGTGAAGGCGCTGTGGGCCGCGGTTGCGCGCGATGGGTCGTTCGACCTGTCCGAGCTCAAGGACCAGTTTGAATCGCGCTATGGCTTCGTGTCGGGCGCCAGCACGCACGCCGACCGCCTGGCGACGATCCGCTCCGTCTACGATGCGACGGGCGTGTTGATCGACCCCCACACCGCCGACGGCGTGAAGGTCGCGCGCGAATTCGTCGAGCCCGGCGTGCCCATGCTGGTGCTTGAAACCGCCTTGCCCGCCAAGTTCTCCGAGACCATCGAGGAAGCGCTTGGCCGTCCCGCCACGCCGCCCGGCAACCTCGCGGACCTGGAATCCCTGCCCCAGCGCGTCGAAGTCATGGATTGCGACGAACCGTCCGTACGCCGTTTCATCGAGGCCCACGCCAAGGTGTAAAGCGCACTTGCCGCTTGTGTTCGGTTGCAACCCCTCGCAGGCGCGTCCCGCGAGGGGTTTTTAATTATTGGGGGCAGTGCCAATTACGTTCTAATGCACTTTCTGCACAACCCGACACGTATTCGGGGCCAGATTCCGATAGAGTGAATTCACCTATTCACACTCGGAGAACACGACCATGAATCTGAAGACCATGACGTTGGCCCTGGTGGTGACCGGAGTCGGTATGCTGGCCGGATGCTCGTCGCCCACGGTCATTCAGCAGCGCGACGGAACTTCCACCGTCACGCCCGATACGCCCGAATACGACAAGAAGTCGGGCATGTACGAATACGACAAGGACGGCAAGAAGGTTCAGATCAACAAGGACGATGTGAAGTCGATCGAAGAGGTCAAGTAAGCAGCAACGCTTCTTGCACCGTCCACGAAAAAGCCCCGGCGAAGAATCGCCGGGGCTTTTGCATTGCGGGGTTGCGCTTACTTGCCCGCGTCTTCGGCGTGGTAGCGGCCCACGCGCTCGACTTCGTTCTTCGAGCCGAGGATCACGCTGACGCGCTGGTGCAGTTTTTCCGGCTGGATGTCCAGGATGCGCTGCACGCCGTTGATTGCCGCGCCGCCGGCCTGTTCGATCAGGAAGCTCATCGGATTGGCTTCGTACATCAGGCGCAGCTTGCCGGCCTTGCTCGGGTCCTTCTTGTCCCACGGGTAGATGAAGATGCCGCCGCGGGTCAGGATGCGGTGCACGTCGGCCACCATGCTGGCGATCCAGCGCATGTTGAAGTTCTTGCCGCGTGCGCCTTCCTTGCCGGCCAGCAGGTCCTGCACATAGCCCTGCATCGGGGCTTCCCAGTGGCGCTGGTTGGACATGTTGATGGCGAATTCCTGGGTGTCCGCCGGAATCTGCATGTTCGGCGTGGTCAGCACGAACTCGCCCTTCTCACGGTCCAGGGTGAAGGCGTGGGTGCCGTGGCCGGTGGTCAGCACCATCTGGGTGCTGGGTCCGTAGATGCAGTAACCGGCGGCAATCTGCGCGGTGCCCGGCTGCAGGAAGCTCTCATCATTGGGCTGCTCGGTGCCCGGCGGGCAGCGCAGTACCGAGAAGATGGTGCCGACCGAGACGTTCACGTCGATGTTGGAGCTGCCATCGAGGGGATCGAACAGCAGCAGGAAGTCGCCGCGCGGGTAGGTGTCCGGCACCGGCTGGCAGTGATCCATCTCTTCCGACGCACAGGCGGCCAGGTGACCGCCCCACGCGTTGGCTTCGAGCAGGATCTCGTTGCTGATCACGTCCAGCTTCTTCTGCGCTTCACCCTGCACGTTGCCGGTGCCGGCGTCGCCGAGCACGCCACCCAGTGCGCCCTTGCTGACGGCGATGGAGATGCTGGTGCAGGCGCGGCCGACAACGGCAATGAGCTGGCGCAGGTCGGCGTTGATGCGGCCGGCATGCTGTTCTTCGATCAGGTACCGGGTGAGCGACGTACGGGACATGAAATGACTGCCAAAGACATTCGGGGGCCGTATTGTCGCCGCAAAGAAGGACTCAGGTGTAGTTGAGAACGCGGTAAACGGTTACACGCGCGCCTTACGGCGTGAAGCAATCCTTGCCCGGTGCCTGCAGCGGATACTCCGCCAACGTGCGTACGATCTGGCCGTTGGCATCGGTGACGCCAATGCCAATCCCGGTGACCTCGCCGCTGGCCTGCGGCGGCTGTGCCTGGGCAGCGGCGACGAAGTCGGCGAGCGTGGGGCTCTTCTCGTCGGCCAGCAGGCTCAGGTGCGGCTGGTACTGCATGAACACATTCGGCGAGCCGTAGCGCTGGAAGGCGGGCAGCTTGTCCGGGTAGGCCGCCATCCACGCGGGGGCCTGCACGTTGTGGTCGCGCAGCGGCTCGGCGGCCAGCGTCACCGTGTCGGCCAGGCGTTGCAGGGCCGGGCTGGGCTCCACATGCAGGAACACCCAGTTCGACGGGGTGACCTCAATGCCGTTGACATGCATGGCAAACGGGGCCTGGCAGCGTGCCACACGCGCCACCGCGGCCTTCAGCGCGCTTTCGGCGCTGGTCGGATAGCGGGTGAGGTACAGCGTGGCGTGCACCGCGTGTCCCTGCCGATGGAAGCTGGTCATGCCCGCCTCGGCGAGAGTGTCGCTCACCTTGGCAACCGCCTCGACCACAGGTTGGGACGGAATGGCATAGATGTTGTAGCTCTCCGACGGCTGGGCGTGGACAGCCACAGGCAGGGCGGCGAGCAGAATCGAGACGGGTAGGCGCATGCGGACATTATAGGGAAAGCGTCTGTGCGGCCTTTGCGCTGAAAGGCGCTTACGACAACGGCCGCGCAGGGCGGCCGTTGTTTGATCGTCACCCGACCAACGGTCGGGTGCTACCGCGAGACCGTTGCCACAGCCTTGGCCACGTACTCCAGGTTGCCCTGGTTCAGCGCGGCCACGCAGATGCGGCCGGTGCCGACGGCGTAGATGCCGAACTCGTCACGCAGGCGGTCCACCTGCGGGCGGGTCAGGCCGGAGTACGAGAACATGCCGGCCTGATCGTTGATGAAGGCAAACTCCGGTGCGCCAGCGGCGACGAGGTTCTGCACCAGGCCATGACGCAGGGCGTGGATGCGCTCGCGCATCTCGGTCAGTTCCTGTTCCCACATCTGGCGCAGCTCGGGGCTGGTCAGCACACCGGCCACCAACGCCGCGCCGTGGTTGGACGGGCTGGAGTAGATGGTGCGGATGATGCGCTTGACCTGCGACTGCACGGCCTTGGCGGCGGTTGCGTCCGGAGCCACCACCGACAGCGCACCCACGCGCTCGCCATACAGGGAGAACGACTTGGAATACGAGTTGGCGACCACGAAGCTGTCGATGCCGGCTTCTGCGATGATGCGCACGGCGGCGCCGTCTTCGAAGATGCCCTTGTCGAAGCCCTGGTAGGCCATGTCGATGAACGGGAACAGCTGGCGGTCCTTCAGCAGCTGCGCGACCTGCTTCCACTGCTCGACGGTGAGGTCGGCACCGGTCGGGTTGTGGCAGCACGCGTGCAGCAGCACCACGGTACCCGGCTGCAGCTTTTCCAGGTCGGCCAGCATGCCGGCGAAATCCACGCCGTGGGTGGCGGCGTCGAAGTAGGTGTACTCCACCACGTCAAAGCCAGCGGCACCGAATACGGCGCGGTGGTTTTCCCAGCTGGGGTTGCTGATGGCGATGGTGGAATGCGGCAGCAGCTTGTGCAGCAGGTCCGCGCCCACGCGCAGCGCACCGCTGCCGCCGATGGTCTGCGAGGTGGCGACGCGGCCGGCGGCCAGCAGCGGCGAGTCTTTGCCGAACACCAGTTCGCGGGTGGCCTGGGTGTAGGCCGGCAGCCCGTCGATCGGCAGGTAGCCGCGCGGTTTGGCCTCGTTGGCCAGCTGCTGTTCAATCTGCTTTACGGCGCGCAGCAGCGGAATGCGGCCGCTCTCGTCGTAATAGATGCCCACGCCCAGGTTGACCTTGGTCGAACGGCTGTCGGCGTTGTATGCCTCGGTCAGGCCCAGGATCGGGTCGCCCGGGACCAGTTCCACGTTTGCAAAGAAGGACACGGCGGTACTCATTCGAAATGACGGATGGGGGAGGTTTCGCGCTCGGTGTTCCGGCAGCATGGGCCGAAACAGCGCCATCGTAACAAAGCCGTGGCATGGGCGCGGCAGCTCTCGTCACCTTCCATGCCGTACGCTGACAGACGGCCTTCCCCCCACCGGAGACCCTGCCCCCGCATGCGTCGCTTTATCCCCCTGTTGCGCCATTCATCGTTCATCGTCGCCGGCGCGCTGCCGGCCACCGCCCTGGCCCAGCCCGCCGAGGCCCCGGGCATCGAGCGCCTGCCCACGGTGCAGGTCCAGGCCGCGCGTGGCCAGCGGGTCGCCGACGTCGACCTGCCGGCCTCGATCAGCACGGTGCGGCTGGATGACGAGGTCAACGGCACCCTGGCCCAGGTCAGCGAGGCGCTGAACGGCGTGCCGGGCCTGCTGGCCCGCGACCGCCAGAACCTGGCCCAAGACACCCAGCTGTCCATCCGCGGCTTCGGCGCACGCTCCACCTTCGGGGTGCGCGGGGTGCGGGTGATTGTGGATGGGGTGCCGGCGACCATGCCGGACGGCCAGGGCCAGCTCTCCCATGCCAGCCTGCTCTCGGCGCAGCGCATCGAGGTGCTGCGCGGGCCGTTCTCCGCGCTGTATGGCAACTCGTCGGGCGGTGTGGTGCAGGTGTGGAGCGCCGACGGCGCGGTGGGTGACCCGTGGCGCGCCCGCGCGGCTGCCGGCAGCGATGCCACCCTCAGCACCGGCGCACAGCTGCGCGGACAGCAGGGACCGGTGCGCTACAACCTGGCGGCCAACCACTTTGAAACCGACGGCTGGCGCGAGCACAGCCGGGCGCGGCGCGAATCGTTCAACGGTCGGCTGGGCGTGGATGTCGGCGGCGGCCAGCTGGATCTGGTGCTGAACTATCTGGACGCGCCGGATGCGCAGGACCCGCTGGGCCTGACCCGCGCGCAGGTCAACGCCGATCCGCGCCAGGCCACGGCGGTGGCCACCCAATACAACACCCGCAAATCGGTGCGGCAGGGCCAGGCCGGGCTGGTGTTCACCCGTACCGAGGGCGCGCAGACCTGGCGGGCGATGGGCTATGCCGGCCAGCGCCAGGTGGAGCAGTACCTGGCCATCCCGCCGGGGCCGCAGGCCAATCCGCTGCATGCGGGCGGGGTGATCGACCTGGACGGCGGCTACGGCGGGCTGGACC
>ENA-OWLM01001039-OWLM01001039.1-metagenome-genome-assembly--contig:-NODE-1039-length-10418-cov-3.832481_pt1 | contig 10418 bp, 5 predicted proteins | sample MGYA00245349_ERZ651102 | MGnify/ENA primary metagenome ERZ651102 (study PRJEB26857, sample SAMEA4031759) | metagenome | biome: human; feature: oral; material: saliva | place: Philippines | collected 2014... | reverse complement strand
ATAAATAACCATTTTAAATTATGAAAAAAAGAACTTTAGTGCAAAAATTCCAACCAAATTCAAAAGGTAAAGACTATATAACAGGTGATATACATGGCATGTATGATTTGTTAATGTATCATTTAAAAAACAGTTTGAATTTCAATTTCAAAAAAGACAGATTATTTATTGTTGGTGATTTAATTGATCGTGGGCAACAAAGTGTTGAGTGTTTAAAATTATTGAATAATGATTGGTGTTTTTCCATTTTAGGTAATCATGAATCCATGATGTTAAGTAGTTATTATCATGAACATATTAAACATGATTTGATTTTTAAGGTTTGGTTAAAAGATGCTGTTCAAAAATGGTTAAATGGACATGGAAAATGGTTTAATTCATTATTAGAAGAAACACAAGAAGAATTGGTGGATATTGCACTTGGATTGCCTTTATTTATTGAGTTAGAAACAAAACAAGGTAAAAAAATTGGTATATCTCATGGTGATTTCTATTTGGAAGATTGGAATGATATTTATCCACTTATTACAGAATATGATAATAAAATTAATTATTTAACTAATCAATTAGAAACCACAAATGATAAAAACACCATCCAGCAAATCCTAGATTCAAATATTTATTTTTTACCAAGAGAATTGGAATTGTTTTTATGGGAACGTAGTAAATATAACGATATTCATGCTTTTGATAATGACAATTACCATGTTAAGAATATTGATTTAATCACAGTGGGACATAGTGTTATCCAATATAAACCTAATGAATTTAATCAAGTTTATAAAGAACCATTTTTAATTGGTAACACTTTGTATTTGGATAGTGGTGCTTGTATGCCATATTATCAAAAAGAAATGATCAAAATACTTGATAGAAGTGTTAATAAAATTAAAAATAACATAAACACATATAATCAAGATGAATATGTTAAAAATATTAACAAAATGGAAACCATGCAGTCAAAAATTTTTCAAATGGAACATTTTTTAGAAGACAAACCCTTTTCCATTTCTTTTTATGATGTAGATAAACAAAAAGTAATACAGTTTCCAGTTTAACCAAATCTACGTTTTTGTTGTTTAACATGTTGTCTATAATTGTTAAATGATTTTAAAGACACACCTTTAGTTAAATCAGCATCATCTATTTTTTGAAAAATCATTTCTTCTGTAATATTATTGGGTAAATCTATTTTTTTTGATTGGTTAATACTGGATAAATAAGATTTAATATTATCAACAATACAATTATCATGAAAAAGATGTGTGTTTTTACTATTTTTGTTATTATTGGTAATATTTATTTTTCCATCACCATTATAATAAATAATTGATTCAAAATTGGTTAGTGGAATATAAACATTTGTTTTTTCTTTGATTAAATCTTGGATGGCTTTTATGTGTGCATAGTTTTGAAATAAAGGATTATGTGTTTGATAACTTTGATGTAAACCATATTTCAGTTCCCAATCTTTATTGCTCACATCTCCATATACATCTCCTTTATAATTCTTAATTTCAACAACAATGATTTTTCCACGACCAATTAATATGCTATCAATCTGTGTTGTATTAACCTTATCACTTTGATTGTTATTTTGATAATTAAGTGGAATAGTCACATTGTTTAAAATCTTGAAATCATTGGATACGGCTAGATGATTAAGCATGTTAGCTTTAAATTCCCCAATAACACCTTTAAAAATGGATTTAATAGATTTAATCATAGTGTGGCAAAAACATTAATAAACATAATCAATATATTATCATTAAAAGATAAAACTAATCAAATTAATAACATATTTTTGATTAGTTTTATGATATTTATAGTTTTGGTTAACATATTGATTGATTAATTTGTTTATTTAACTGTCTATCTTTTATCTACGATCTTCAATTTTTATCTGCATTCTTTGATTGATAAAACAGATAATTAATTAATTATTCATTATGTTTTTTCACTAAATCCAGTAAACCAAGTAAGTAATTTAATACTGTATCTTTGATTTTGTTTAATGGTATTCCTTGTTTTTCATTATATTTTGTCAGGAATTGTTGCATTTTTTCACTTTTTATTTCAAAACCATTATCAACAGCATCTTGTTGTGACAGTTCATTACAATATAAGGCTGTTTTAATAACTGCTGATTTATATTCTTGTAATACTTGGTTTTTAATTAAATTAAAATACACTTTGTACAACAAAATTTTAACATTATTGATTTTACTTTCTGCATAATTTTTATTTAATTCTATATCATTTTCACTATTCTGTTGTGCATATGCCATCAAATCAACAAACATAGGGTCTTTTTGATATGTTTCCTTAACCACATTAAAGATTAAATCTATCAAATCCAGATTAATATTTTTATGACATAATCCAATGATATTTTGGGTGTCAATCATATTAAAAGTGTATTTCTTAGATATTTCTTCCGATAGTTCTTTTTTTACATAATCAATTCTATTGGATAGATTAAAGGTTTCCATGTGTTTATACAATTTAAAATTAAGTTTATTATTTTTAATTTTAGTATTAATTTTCTTATGTATTTCAACAGGAGTTTTACTTAATGTACCATTACTGTTTTTGATAAGGTTTAATAAGTGATAGGTAATATCATCAATGTTATCTTTACCATTATCTTTATTGATTAATATGTTAAAAGAGTAGTGGCTGCGTAAATAGTTTAAGAACCAGTCATTTTCTTCTTGAAATATACCAATTTGTAATTCATCATCAATAGATTTAATTGCATTATCTATCTTAGTAAAAATAGTTAATACATCAACAGTATTTTCATCCAAATCTGTCTTATTTCCATAGCCCTGATAGGCAATTAATTGGTGGCACTTATCAAACAATGAAATATAAGATAAATAAGTATACATTTCATCAATACGATAATGTTTTTTTCTTGGTTTTGGTGTTGTACCAATATTGTTAGGTGAGATTTTATTGCATAGTGTAGATAATTTTAATCCCATTCTAATCTCCTTTATTTAACTGTTACAGAAGCAGCTAAAGATAAGGCTGATTTTTTAAATTTTTCAGGTAACAATCCACCTAATCCATGTTCATTTAGCCATATGTATATTTTCAGACTATCAGGTTCTTCAAAACCAGTTAATGAAAACTCTTTGATAAAGAAATTCCATACCCATTTTTTTATTAATGTTTTGTTTTTCATTTCCAAATAGAATTCTTTCCCATCCAGTTTTTCATAATGAATATCTGGATAATCTTGGCACAATTCATGATAATGTTCTTTGCAGAAAGGAATTAAAGAGTAAGGATCACTATCATCTAAATGTAATATTTTTTCTGCATGATTTTGGCATAAATGATTGTGTTTTTTAAACACACAGGTTTCTTTTTTAATAAAGTTTTTGAAACTATATTCTTCATCCAAATCATTAATAATATTCATTAATTTAGTATTTAAGAATAAATCGCTCTCATGTAAGGCGAGATTGAATTTGGTGAATTTTTTGGTTTTTGCCAAATAAGTGTTTTTTTCTTGTTCAGATACTTTCCAAGCATGATTTTTAACAATATCTTCTTGTCTGGATAGTTCATGTTCTTTATAAATATTAACATCTTGGATGCTTGTATTTGATTTACCATTTAAATCTACATACACTAAAGCATCCAAATAAGAACTTTCACCAAGTTTGTTTACTTCATCTGCATTTTCTCCATTTCCAGCAAAGAACTGTGCTGTCATTCCAGCATCAGATGGTTTGGGGCGTTGTATCACACTATTAAATCTGGCAATAATTGGATAATGCCCTGTTTCTGGGTCTCTTTTATCCACACCAACTGCATCTTTAATAAGATAAACAGTAACATTCACTTCTAAATTCAGATATTGTGTTAATGATAGCGTTGTGATTAAATCCGCATCACTACCATTTTCCCCAAAGAAATATGCAATAAAACCTGTATTCATTGGTTTAGGTCTTCTAACATAAGCAGCAAAGGAACCAATATTTTGTAATTCTGTCATTTTTTATTCCTGTTCATCTTCATTATTAGCAACTATTTCAATTTCATTACCATCTAAAGTATATACTTTTAATTTTAGATAATCTTGTCCATTCAGAGGGTCATTTATCATGTTGTATAACAAGAATGCTAAGGTTTTTCTGCCTATAACCCATTGATTGTTATGTTTGGTCTGGTTGATATTTTTTTGTGCTTCTCTAAATGCTGAAAAAGCTTCTTTTTCACTGCGATATGAATAACTTTTATTTACATTTTTGTGGAAATAAATAGATTCATCAGCAGCCATAGCAATTTCACGATATTTGTATTTCATAAACATTTGATATGAGTTATCAATGTTAATAATAAAGAAATTGCCCATTGTGGATGGAGGTATACTGATATTGTTGGTAAATAGAATAGCAGACACCTGCTCCATACTTGGATAGGTTATTATATCATTATTTTTATTGTTTACATAGACTTTTTCTTCTTGTTGTTTCAATTCAAGTGGGACAACATAATCCAATATCATTTGAAGTTTATTCTTATTCACTTCATAGATATTATTAAACATTCCTTCAAACTCTTGTTTAATAGCATTGGAACTTAATAACTTGTTAATTTTATATTGGTTATTATAGGTTTCCAAGTTCATATAATTGAAATAAAAAGGATCAGTTGTATTTTTAAATACAGATTGTGTTTTTTCAAATAATTTAGAAGTGTCTTTATCCAATTTGTTATCTTTGAAATAATCAGGTTTATCGTGGTGGTTAATATTATGTAAATAACCATATTCCAATAACAATAGTGATTCAATCAATAAGTCGTAATAACCTTTATTATCATGTGGATATATTTCAAAGTGTTTGGAATAACTTAGTTCTTCTGATTTAAAAAGTTTATGGAACTGCTGTGATACGGCTTCGTATTTACTTTGTCTATCAAAACCAGCAATGTTTCTTACTGATTTATTAATTAATGGTAATCCAGAAAATTGATTTTGATAATTTTGTTTGGTTGAATTAGGAATATCTAATTGAAAATGATATACAGAACCACTATTTATAATATTAAATTCAATAGGATACATTTTTGTTTGACGATAATCGTTTTCAATCTTCAAGACACTAATGTTATGTAGTCTGAAGAATTTTTGTAGATTAGATACTTTTTTAAACAATTCTGTTTTTTCAAGTAAAATCTGTTTCAGTTCTTCAAAAATTGGCACAATAGTTTGTTCATTGTGTACCAAATTAACATCAGGGTTTTCTTTCAAATATCTTAAAACATAAAAGAAATTGTTGGCATCTTGTTTGGTAACATTTTTATCAATAACATCCAGTCTTCTTAAACCAATAGAGAAGACTAGTGATTGTGGGTTCACAATCAAATCATCCAAATAATAAATTTCATCCATATTATCTATCATACTATCTGGATAATAGGTGTATTGTGAAGATTTGGATAAATTCTTATATCCATCAATAGCCATATTAACAACATCATGTTCCAGTTTTTCTAACACCTGTATTTCATCTAAAATTGGATTATTTTTGATGTTTTCAAATGGGGAAGCATAGTATGGATGAGTTCCACAAGCATATTTTTCAATTTCTCTGGCATATTCTTGTTCGTCATCAGTTAAATATGTTTTATTATAGGCTTTAATAGATGGTGAATCTGAAGTGGCTTCTTTAGGCGGAATATGTAAGAAAACCCTTTGATTTAACATTGGTTTAAAGTAATAGTTGATATAAGTAGGGATATATTGTCTTCCTTTCTCCGCTTCTATTAAAATGGTTAATAAGAAGAAATGAATAAAAATTAATCTTTTAGCTGTATAGATTGACTCTTTATCTACATTTAATGGTCTATTCATACGAGAAGCAAAAGAATCATTAATCAAATTCATAATTTCAAAACGGTTTTTCCCAGTAATATCATCAATTTGGAATATCTCATGGTTTCTTAGGAACTTTTCCAACTCATACATTTTAGTCATTTGAATTTGATTTCTAACCTGTCTGGTAATATGTGAGAAATCAAAATTCAAATATTGAAAAGTATTCAGTACCAGTTCATCAATATATGATTGAACCAATCCAAGTGTTTTAAAATGTCGTTTATTTTTGTTGTCCAATAAATCAACAGAAATAAGTTGTAATTGGGTATTATGGTAATTAAGAAATCTATTAATTTTACCTATATCTTCAAACAGATTAATATTTTTCCAATCTATTTCAGGTTCAATATTCTCTACTGTTTTATTTTTATCATTTTGAATATTAACAACCTGAATCATACGCAAATCAGATAATTCACTCATGATGTTATCTACTTGTTTTTTACTGTAAAAAGACAACGCCATTGTGTTATTTAACATATTGTTTTGGATTATTGATAAGCCTTTTTTATTCCATGTTTGCACTTTTTCAATTAACTGTTCCATATCTGTATCAGTTAATGTTGGTTTTGGAGTGTTCTTTTTATTTTTAATATTTCTGATTTTAGCTTTATTAGAACGAAACTCTTCTAATAATTCATTAAAACATGTGGAAAGTTTTTGAGCATTATCAATTTTGTTCTCAAAACATTTTGCTAATTCATCATTATAGTATTCAACAAATGATTTAAATATAATAGGACTGTTATCTGTTGTTTGGTTAACGTTAATATCTCGTTTACTTGGATCAATAAAATCCAAGTAGATTCGTTGCAGGTTTTTCACTCTTGCAATTTCTTTTAATCTATTTTCTTCTTGAACTTTTTGTTCGTATTCCAATAACTTGGATTTTGTTTCTTCATCAGATTGATTACCAATTAACTCAATCATACGGTTTTGTTGTTCTTGTGACAACATTTCGATGATAAATATATAATCTTTACCATTAGCATCAATAATTGTGTTAATCCAATCATTCTTTTTATTAACTAAATTACGTTTATAAGTATCAAAGGTATCTTGTAAATCATAATTGTAAATTCTGACAATTTCAGTTTTATTGCCTTGTCGTACACCACGTCCATTACGTTGAATGTTTGCGTCTGGTGTCCAACCAATTGTTAAATGATGAATAGCTTGAGTGCCAATTTGTAAATTAATACCTTCTTGGGCTTTTTCATTGGCAATAACTACTTGATACAGATTTTCATAATCATCTGCATTATATCCATCTTGCACACCTTGAATCTGTTCGTTTTCATTGTTATGTTGACCAGTAATAATGGCATTTTTTTCTATATCCAAACCACTTAATTGATGGATTAAGTGTTGGATTTTAAAATGCATACCTAAGTAATCACAAAATACTAATTGCTTGACAATTTTTGATGGTTGTCCACTTCTAGTCAGTCCTTTCGGATTTGTGTATTCTGACATAAAATTATGTGCAAATGTCATAATTTTATTAGAAATATTAAATTTTAAATATTGGGAAACTTCATTAGGATTAACATCCTGAAATTCATTACACAACAATTTAAAAAATTCTAATTGATCTTTGTATTTCAACGTATCAATGATAATCATTAAATCATTATCAAAATCAATATTGAAATTGGATTCTTTATTCCATTTTGTTAAGCTAGAATTGTTTTTATGATTTTTTAATAAATAATTAAAAATATCATCATATTTCTTATCAGTTTCTGATTCTAAATCAATAATTTTAGCTTCAGTGTAAAAACTGTATAATACTTTTCTTACAATATCATCACCTTCTTCTACCAGTTTTTCTTTTTCATCATATATGGCAGATGGAGATGTGTGTGGATTCAATCGTACACTATCCACTTGTTTGTATTTTTTAGCATTAAATTTTTTAACGGCTGCTGATACTTGTGGTTTATATTTTTTGTCAATAAAAAATATAGTTGCCAATTCATTCATGTCTTCATCTAATACCAATCTTTCCATTTTACGAATAAAGTTAAATGGTGAACCCATTGTAAATGGATGTTCGTTAAATTTATCCATAACTGGATTGATGGCATTAGCAACTTCAGGTTGCTTCATAAATTCTTCATAAGAGTTTTTACCTTCTGAATCAAAGATACGTTTTGCTTCTTTAGCAAAGTTATATGCAATTTTATAAGCCAAAATTTTATTACGTTGATAATCCCCCATCTTGATTTGTTCAATATGTTCTTCAGCAGTAGGGAGTTTTAGAATATCTTGGATACGTTCATCTGTTGAGTGTAAGAAGTAAGTGCATTTAAATAAAACTTCTCTTAAAAGTTTTAAATTATTAATGCCTTTAAATACGTTAAAGTTTTTTAAGTCACCATCAACAGAGTAATCTTCTTGATTGTCAATCATACAGAACAATGTTAAGAAATCATTGATACTACTGATAGACAACAATTTATTAATAAAATACTGACCAATAACTAATGATAAAATAGAATATATTTCCAATGGAGAGTTGGTTAACGGTGTGGCAGTTAATGCAAGAACTCCATCCTTTGTAATATTTTGCTCTTTGACATAATGTGCTTTTGCCAATAAGTCAATACCAATAGCAGATGCAGGTGGAGTTGAGAAATATTTAACCCTATCATAATTATTTTTAAACAAATCAGTAGAGTTTTTGAAAATATGTGCTTCATCAATAACTAAACTATCAATTCCCATATCTTCAAAATAAATTTGTTGTTTGTTTTTACCATGACTTTCTGCATGTAAAATTGTAACTAGATTTGTGATTTTTTTAGCATAAGCACTACCTTCAGAAAATTCTGACTGTGCAAAGTCAGCATCTACTAATTTTAAATAATTAATATAATTATTTGTACTATCAGCTTTCATACGAATTCGATAGAAATCCTGATGAGACATGAATATTTTTTTATAATTTTTAGGTTTCCCATTAATATCCACGTTATCCCTAATCAGTTTTAATTGTGAATCTGTGGATAAACTCAAGTAATCATAATGGTTATTCAATTTTTCATTACGTTGTAACAAATACAAAACCAACTGAAAAATAGGATCATCTTCATATCCAGTTGGAATTTTATAATCAGATGCTTTTTTATCTTTACCGTTATAATTAATAATAATATTTTTAGTATTTTTATATTTGGACGCATCCAGTAAATTGACAAAAATAGTTTCTTCTTCAAGATTTTGGTCAAATACAGGAGCTTTAATAAGTTGTTTTTCTTTATTGAATTGTCCAATAAAGCTTTCTTTATGCCAGTTGCTTAAAGTGGATTTTGGAACAAGAAATACAGTACGTTTTTTAAATTGTAAATTATGTTGGTCTTGGATAACCATTAATGCGGTTGATGTTTTCCCTAAACCAGTAGCATAGGCATTAGTCCATAATAAATTTTCTCGACATAATTTAATAAATTCAACTTGGTATGGGTGTGCTTGCCAATTTGGGTGTAATCCAGAAATATATTGGGTGATAGATTGTGAAAATGTTTCATTAAATGCAATAGGATTTTTTTGGATAATATCTTTTTTGTTATCAATATGTTTTTTAATGGCTTTAATGTTGGGTAAATGAGCAATCTCTTCAATATTATGGTTGTTTTGAAAACCATACAATAATTCAAATTCTTTTTTACCATCAAAAAGTTTATTGCCAATACGAGTTGTAATAGAGTGATTAGCACGGACATACATGTCAAATTGGATATTGATTCGGTCAATAATATTTTTAAGCATATCTAATGCTTCTTTTTTAGAATACACACCTAAACCAATTGTACCTAAAGAGATATTACCTGTCTTTAAATAATCCCCTACACGATTCATCAGCTTTTCTTGTAAAGTTGTTGCATTTTTGTCATCAATATCAATTTTAATAATATTATTTTTACCATCAAAATGAATAACAGTATGTGGGGAAACATACTTTTTCAGAAAAAATGCTTTTTCTTCTAAAGTAATTAATGGATTATTTAATTACTGTGGCATTGAAAATGTTGAGTTTGAATTATTCGGTGATATTCATTTAATTGATGATGAGGCGCGTAAAGCAATGATTGAACTTGCCGCTCAAAAAACAAAAGAAAAATTGACCGCACTTTTAAAGGAAAAAGCGTAATGTCTGAAAAACAAATTAATAATTTTTCATTAATTAGTCGATTATTCGGTAATCTTTTTTATCGCCAACCAAACGATCCTATTTTAGCAAGTACATTTGCGTGGCTTGCTCAAGGTGGACTTCGCCAGCAATGGGCATTAGATACCGACAGCCAAAGCGAACTTTCGCTAACCTTGTTAGAAAAACAGGCTAACCCTACCGAATTAGCCCCAAGCTATCAAGCACTTTTTGCAGAAAATGGTGCAATTCCGACCGCTATTTCTGCTTATAAAGTTTCTGTTGAAGATTTTATTGTCTTTAGAAATGAACGTGGAATGCCTGCATTGGAGCAAGCCGATCACGTTGCATTGTTATTGCTTACTG
>ENA-OWLM01001038-OWLM01001038.1-metagenome-genome-assembly--contig:-NODE-1038-length-10426-cov-2.849388_pt1 | contig 10426 bp, 6 predicted proteins | sample MGYA00245349_ERZ651102 | MGnify/ENA primary metagenome ERZ651102 (study PRJEB26857, sample SAMEA4031759) | metagenome | biome: human; feature: oral; material: saliva | place: Philippines | collected 2014... | reverse complement strand
ACTCGCAATTCCGCCGCTCGCGACAGCGCGCCCGCGACGCCCGCCGCCTTCGCCGACATCGACGCCCTGTCCCCGCAAATGCGCAAACTGGGCGCCCAGATTTCCCTGGCCGCCGCGACCGACGCCAGCGTGTTCATCATCGGGGAAAGCGGCGCGGGCAAGGAAATCGTGGCGCGGGCCATCCACGACGCCAGCGATCGCCGCAACCAGCCCTTCGTGGCGGTCAACTGCGGGGCCATCAGCGGCACGCTGGCGCACGCCGAACTGTTCGGCCACGAGAAAGGCAGCTTCACGGGCGCCGTGGCCCAGAACGCCGGCTACTTCGAGTACGCCAGCGGCGGCACGCTGTTCCTGGACGAAGTGACGGAGATGCCGCCCGACATGCAGGTGCACTTTCTGCGCGTACTAGAGGCTGGCACCTACCAGCGCGTCGGCGGCACGGATCTGCTGCGCGCCAACGCCCGCATCATCTGCGCAAGCAACCGCGATCCGGCCGCATCGGTGGCCGACGGCCGGCTGCGGCAGGATTTCCTGCATCGCCTGCTGGTGATACCGCTGCGGGTTCCGCCCCTGCGGGAACGCGGCGACGACTCCCTGGTGCTGGCGCACCAGTTCCTGGACACGCTCAACGCGCAGCACGGCACGAAGAAGACCTTCGCGCCGCGCATGCTTGAAGCCATCGGGCGCTATGACTGGCCAGGCAACGTGCGCGAATTGCGCAACGTCGTGCAGCGCGCGTACATCCTGGCCGACACCCTGCTCGATGCCGAGCTGCATGTGCGCGCTCGCGGCCCGCAGCAGGCCGAATTGCGCGACGGGTCCCTGAGCTTTCCCGTTGGCATGCCCCTGGACCGCGCGCAGCGCGAGTTCATCCTGGCCACGCTTGCCCATCATGGCGGCGACAAGCGGCTGGCGGCCGAAACCCTGGGCGTCAGCCTGAAGACGCTGTACAACCGCCTGGATCTCTACGAGAAGGCCGAATCCGGCCCGGCGGCTTGAGCAGTTCTTACCGTCTCTTGTAATACTCGGCGCGCACGCCGCGCGCCCGGCTCCATTCCTCCTCCCAGCCGAACCTGGCACGATCTTTGCATTCACTGAAAGAAGAGCCGCCCGCCGGCGGCCCCCTTCAGGAGACTCGATTGGGCCACCCGATGCAAGAACTGCGAATGCGCCAGCAAATGACCCTGGCGCCTCGACTGCAGCAATCCGTCAAGCTGCTTCAGATGTCCGCGCTGGAGTTCACCACTGCGGTGCAGCAGGCGCTTGCCTCCAATCCTTTTCTTGAAGACCCGGACGAGCAGGAGCCCGAAGCGCCGCTGGCGGCGCCGGGCGCCCGCGGCGAAGGGGAAAGCGAAATCGGCGAACCCGCGCCCGAAGCGCCTTCATCGGAATCGCCGGATGCCGATGAACCCCCGCCTGACGCCCCGGCCTATTCTGGCGACTACCCGATCCACGGAGGCGGCGACGGCGACAGCGACCTGGGCCAATGGGCCTGCGCCAGTGTATCCATGCGCGAACGCCTGTCCGCCGAACTGGGCAACTACCATCTGGCGCAGCGCGATCGCCTGCTGGCCGAATTCATCATCGACGCGCTCGACGACGACGGCTATCTGCGGGTGCCGCTGGAAGGCTTGTGCAGCGCCGCCGGCAGCGATTTCAGTCCCGCCCCGGACGAAGGCGAGTGGATGACCGCGCTGCGACTGGTCCAGCAACTGGACGCGCCCGGCCTGGCCGCGCGCGACTTGCGCGAATGCCTGTCGCTGCAGTTGGCCGCCGGCCAGGATGCCGACGACGATACGCACGCGCTGGCCCTGCGCATCGTGCACGAACATCTGGACCGCCTGGCCAAGAACGACTACCTGGGACTGCGGCGCGTGCTGGGTTGTTCGGACGACGCGCTGCGCGATGCCTGCGCGCTGATCCGCGGCCTGGATCCCAAGCCGGGCAGCCGGTACAGCGGCGACGCGCCGGTGTATGTGGTGCCGGACGTCTTCGTGGATAAATGGCGCGGCCGCTGGCGCGTGCTGCCCAACCGCAGCGCCATGCCCCGGGCGCGGTTGCACAGCGCGTACGCGGATCTGTTCCGCCGCGCGCGGCTGGACGACCGCAGTCCGATGGCGCAGGAACTGCAGGAAGCCCGTTGGCTGGTGCGCAACGTGGAGCAGCGCTATACGACCATCCAGCGCGTAGCCGAAGCCATCGTCAAGCGCCAGCAGACCTTTTTCGAGTACGGCGAGGTGGCCTTGCGCCCGCTGATGCTGCGCGAAGTCGCGGACGATCTGAACATGCACGAATCCACGGTCTCGCGCGCAACGGTCAGCAAATACATGACGACGCCGCGGGGCGTGTTCGAGTTCCGGCATTTCTTTTCGCGCGAACTGGCCACCGAATCCGGCGGGTCCTGCTCTGCCGCGGCCGTGCGCGCGCTTATCAAGGAAATGGTCGAAGCCGAAGATCCCGCCATGCCGCTCTCCGATGTCGCCCTGACCCAGCAGTTGGCCTCCAGCGGCATCTTGCTGGCGCGCCGCACGGTGTCGAAGTACCGGGGCCAGTTGCGGGTTCCGCCAGCGGAGCTGCGGCGGCAGCATTAAGCCGCCGGGCGTATCCGGCAGCCGTACATCGCGCAAGAGGCTTCCCGGCGGAAGCCTCTTTCATTTGCATTACTTGCTGCCGCCGGAGTTCGGATAGCCCGGCGCCGGCGTGGCGCCGCCGGCCGGCGTGCGCGGCACATTGTCATTGGCCTCGCGCTGGCGCTTCGGCATGTCGGACTCATGCTTGCCCGACTTCATGTGATTACTCTTGTCCAGATTGGGCGGCGTGGTCTGCGTATTCGGCGCCGCGTTGGGCGCGGGCGGCATCGTGCCGGCGGGCACCGGCGTATTCGGCGGCACGGCAGTCGAGTCGTTCGGCGTGGTGGAGGGAGAGGTGGAGGGCGTGGAGCGGCCCGACGACTGGGCCATCGCCCCGCCGGCGGTCGCCATCCCGGCGATCAGTACAAGCGCACAAGTCATGGCACGATTCTTCATAGCGTAGCTCCTAGGTTGAAGTGCCCCAACCTACCCGCAAGCTGCGTGCCCGGATCCGGCCCCAAAGCCCGCCGCCCCCAGTGCTGTGTGAGGGGCATTTTTTACCTGCCTTTGCAACACTTGAACCTCGCTACGTCCGCAGCGGTCCCACGCTGGACTCCAGCATGCGCTGCACCCGCGTCTCCAGCGCGTCAAGCGAAAACGGCTTGACGATCAGCTCCATGCCCTCTTCCAGAAAGCCCCCCGACTTGGCGGCGCTTTCGGCATAGCCCGTCATCAGCAGCACGCGCAGTCCGGGATGCGCAGCGCGCGCGGCATCGGCCAATTGGCGGCCGTTCAGCCCGGGCAGACCCACGTCCGTAATCAGCAGGCTCATGCTCGGCGTCGCGGTGACGAGGTCCAGTCCGGCCTGGCCGTCCGCCGCCGTCAGCACCTGCATTCCCATTTCAAGCAGGCTTTCGCGCACCATCTCACGCACGTTGGTGTCGTCTTCAACCACAATGACCACCGACTGGCTGGCTGCGGCCGCCTGCGGTTCGGCCGCCGGCTTGAGCTCCTGGGAAAGCGCATCCTCGCCTTCGTAGCGCGGCAGATAGAGCTTGACTGCGGTGCCGACGCCGGCCGCGCTTTCAATCGCCGCGGCGCCGCCCGCCTGCCTGGCGAAGCCGTAGGTCATCGACAGCCCCAGGCCTGTGCCCTCGCCCAGCGGCTTCGTGGTGAAGAACGGATCGAAGGCGTGCGCCAGCACGTCGGGCGTCATGCCCACGCCTACGTCCGCCACCGTCACTTCGACGAAGGCGCCCGGCCCGACGCCGGGAATCTGGCGCTGCAGGGATCCGTCCAGTGCGGCGTTGGCGGCGGCGACCGTCAACACCCCGCCGTTCGGCATCGCGTCGCACGCATTGATGACCAGATTGAGCATGGCGTTCTCGAACTGGTTCTTGTCGCACTTGACCGGCCACAGCTCCGGTTCGATATCCATCACCAGCACGACCCGCTCTCCCGTGTACCGGTGGAACAGGTCGGTCATGGATTGCAGCACGGCCTGGATGCTGAACGGCTTGGGGTCGATGGGCTGGCGCCGGGAAAAGGTGAGCAGCCGCTGCGTCAGGTGCGCCGCGCGGTTGGCCGATTCCATCGCCACGTTGATGAAGCGCTGGGCCTGGTCGGACTTTCCGCCATCCAGCTTGCGCTGGATCAGGTACAACGCGCCGGTGATCCCCTGGAGCATGTTGTTGAAATCGTGCGCGATACCGCCGGTCAAGCGCCCCACGGCCTCCATCTTCTGCGACTGCCGCAACGCGTTCTCGGTGTCGAGCAGCGCCTCGGCCTGCGCTTTCAGATCCGTGTCGTCGCGGCCCGTGACGTACAGGCTGTCCTGCGACCACGACATGCTCCACGTGATCCAGCTGTGGCCCCCTTCGCGCCTGAGCACGCGGTTCTCCAGATGCCGCACGGACTGCGCGGCGCCGGACTGCGTGCCGGCCGACCAGGCGGCGCGGGTCTTGTCCAGGTCTTCGGGATGGATCAGCTCGGCCAACTGCATCGACAGGAACTGGTCCGGACTCCATCCCAGAATAGACCGCACCGCGGGATTTACGCTGACGAAGCGCCCTTTCGCGTCGATGATGGCAAGCAGCTCCGGAGACAGGCGCCAGATCCGGTCCCGCTCGGCGATGGCGTTCTCGACGCGCTGCTCCAGCATGCGCGAATACTGCGAGCGCTCGACGGCGTCGCACATCCGCTCGGCGACTTCTTCGATAAAGGCAAGGTCGGCGGCCCTCAGCCGGCTGGTCGCCAAGGGCCGGACGACCATCGCGCTAGCCTGCCGCGCCCAGCGCCGCATGGGCACCACGATCGCCGACGGGCGGATTTCGCCGCCCTCCTGCGCCAGCAGCGGTTGCAGGTAGGCGGTGCGCCCGTCGCGCAACGCGGTATAGAACTCGTCGCCGAACTGGTCTGCGGACAAGGCTTGCTGCCGGGCAAGGTCGGCCTCGGACCGCCAGCAAGTCGACACCGTCGGCGTCGCGCCGTCCCCCGCCCAATCCAGCGCGGCGACCAGCCCCAGGGACAACTGCTGCCCGAGCCCTTCGCAGGCGGTCTGTTCAATGGCGGACTGCAGGTGCAGCTCGCGCATGCGGTCGCCCAGCGCAAGCAGGAAATTCTTGCGGTGCTGGCCTTCCCACAGCTCTGTTTCGGCCGCCTTGCGCGCCGTGACGTCCAGGAACAGCGCCATGAGGCGGTCGCCGCTGTCCTTGCGCGCGCGCGCCTCGAACCACGCGTCCTTGGGCGCGGGCACGGCGAACTCGAACTGCGCGGGCTCGCCCGTCTCGACGACCTGGGCGAAGGTGTCCAGGATCTGGCCCGGCACGCCCGGAATCATTTCGCGCAGCGTGTGGCCCAGGGTGTCGCCCTGCTTCATCCCGCTTTGGCGCTCGAACGCCGGGTTCACCTCCAGAAAGCGGAAATCGACGATACGGCCGTCCTCGCCGCGCAGCGCCTCGGCCAGGAAGAACGCCTCCTGCATGCCGTCGAACATGGCGCGCCACCGCTCGCCGCTGCGCCGCAGCTCGGCATCCAGGAAGTGCCGCTCGATCGCCAGCGCGGCGCTGCGCGTCACCAGCGCGATGGCGTCGATGTCATGGCCCGACGGCAGGCGGCTCGTGCCGTAGTAGTTCGAAAACACGCCCAGCAGCTTGCCGTCCGGCCGCTTGATGGGCGTAGACCAGCACGCGCGCAGGCCATGGGCCAGCGCCAGGTCGCGCCAGGGCGCCCAGCGGGGGTCCTGCGCGATGTCCTCGACATAGACAGGCTTGCCCGCATGCGCCGCAGCCCCCCACGACGCCGACGCGGGGCCGATGAGCGCACGGTCGACGGCCGCGTTGAAGGCGTCTGGCAGGCTGGGCGCCGCGCCATGGCGCAGCACGGTGCCCGTGTCGTCCACCAGCGCGATCGACGTGCGCAGTTCCACGCTGGACTGGGCCTCGATTGCGTACAGCACGTGTTCAAGCGCTTGCTGGAGCGGCACACCCGCCGCGATCCGCTCCAGCATGATGCGTTCATCCTCCAGCCGGGCCAACGTGTCGGTCCATGGCAGGGACACTCGGTCTCGCTTCTTGAGCATGATTTCCCCTCTTCCAGTACGGGACTGTATTGCGGGGGAATCGCGCAAGCCGAAACCCTAGGTAACGCGACGCTACGCTTGATCCCGGCGGGCGGCCTCAGTCCGCGCTGTCCGCCGTGTGCCGCTCCAGCCGCAGGGCGGCCAGCGCCTCGGGCTTGTCCACCAGCACGCACTGCTTGCCCGTGCGGGTGCAGTGGTCCTTCACGCGCCAATAGGCGCCGTGGCTGCGGCAGCCGGTCTGGCAGATCACCAGGTCCGCGGCGACCAGGCTGGCCTCCAGCGCGTCGCCATTGGCCTCTTCCGCGCCGCTATGGCCCAGATAGCGGCCGCCCGCCATCTCCACCATCTTGCGCGTCAGCATCAGCGCCATGGCGTCCTCGCCCACGCACAGCACCGATTTTTCGCGCAGCGCGATCGCCGCAACGGCGGGGCGCAGGGCCGGCGCCTCCGACACGCGCTCCACCGGGCGCTCGCGCACCGATGCCGCCCTGTCCTGCCAGGCCAGCCGCTCGCGCATCAGCACCTGCACGCGCTCCATCAGTTGCGTGACTCGCCGCGCCAGCGCGACACGCCGGGGCAGACCGGGAATGGCGCCTTCCAGCGCTTTGCGGTCATCGCGCTCCCAGGCCAGCGCCGTATCGCGCTGGATCACCGCCGCCCGCAGCCGCATAGCCTCGCCTTCCAGGTGAGCGATGCGCAGCGCCTGCGCGCTGAGCAGCCTGCTGCAGTGAGATTGGGCCTGCCCATAGGCGGCCAGCAGCGCCGCATGTTCGCGCTGCAGCGATTGGCGGTCAGGGGACTCTGGATTCATCGCGGACCTCGGCATCAAGTGGGACGGGCCGGCACAAGCCGGCGCCGCGGAGGATCCGACGAAGTATAAATGAGAATCTTTATCTTTTAAGTAAAACAAAAGGGGGAGCGCTTGCTCCCCCCGCATCGCCACGCCGGCGCCCTTACCCGCCGCGCACCGCCGTGCCGCCCGGCGCCGCCTCGGCCGCTGTCCGATGGCGGCGGCTCGTGCGCCAGGCCAGGCCCGCGCTGATGGACAGCGCGCCGAGCAGCAGTCCGCCCGCCATGGCCGCGACGCCATGCCACGCGCCCACCGTCCAGAAGTGCCCGCCCAGGGAGCCAAGCACGCTGGAGCCGACGTAGTAGACCAGCAGGTACAGCGACGCCGCCAGGGCCTTGTAGCCGCGCGCCATCTGACCCACCCAGCCGCTCGCCACGGCGTGGGCGGCGAAAAAGCCGAAGGTGAACACGACGATGCCCGCAATCAGGATAAGCAGCGAGTCCGACAGGGTCAGCAGCAGGCCCGCCAGCGCCAGGCCCGTGGCCGCGGACAGCATCGCGCCGCGCCCGTGGCGATCGGCCAGGCGCCCGAAGAAGGTCGACGCGAAGATGCCCACCAGATAGACGACGAAGATGAATCCGATGAAGGTCTGGCTGAGCGAAAACGGCGGCAGCAGCAGGCGGAATCCCACATAGTTGTAGACGGCCACGAACGCGCCCATGAGCAGGCCGCCCATCGCGAACAGGCCGCACAGCGGGCCGTTCTTCAGGTGGGCGCCCACGCCCGCCCGCACGTCGCCCCAGACGCCGGCCCATCCCTGCCCGCGCCGGGGCGCGAACCGGCGTGAGGCCGGCAGCAGCCATACGAACAGCAAGGCGGCCACGATGCCCAGCAGCCCCAGCGTGCCCATCGCCGCCCGCCATCCGAAATGGTCGGATACCAGGCCGGTGATGACCCGGCCGGACAGGCCGCCGAACGCGCTGCCGCTGATGTACAGCCCCATGGCGAACCCCAGCGTTCCCGGCTCGACCTCTTCGGCCAAGTAGGCCATGGCGACGGCCGGCACGCCGCCCATCGCCACGCCTTGCAGCGCGCGCAACGCCAGCAGGCTGTGCCAGTCGGGCGCCACCGCCGCGATCGTGCCCAGCACGGCGGACGCGAACAGCGAGAACGCCATGACGCGCTTGCGCGGCAGGGCCTGCGAAAACAGGCCGACGAAGAAGATGGCGATCGCCAGCAGGCCCGTGCACAGCGACAGCACCAGGCTGCTCTGCGCGGGCGACACGTTGAATGCGTGCGTGAACAGCGGCATCAGCGGCTGCACGCAATACAGGAGGGAAAAGGTGGAAAAGCCGGCGGCGAACAGGGCCCATTGGGCGCGGCGCAGCCCGGGCGTGCCGCGCGTCAGGTACTCGGACGGCACGGCGCCGGAAGCTGGGGCGGGACTTGCAGTGGGGGTAGACATCAGGATTCTCGAAAAGCAACGGGCATTCAGCCCGTCCATGCACGGTAGACTTTTCCCGTGCATATGTCCAATATATGAAACTACACTTCTCCATATTTAATAACGATGGAACTGCGCCACCTGCGATATTTCACGGCCGTCGCTGAAGAACTCCACTTCACCCGGGCGGCCGCCCGCCTGGGCATCGGCCAGCCGCCCCTCAGCCAGCAGATCCAGCAGCTGGAACGGGAAATCGGCACGCCGCTGTTCCTGCGCCTGCCGCGCGGCATCGCGCTGACCGAGGCCGGGGCCCAATTTCTTGAAGATGCGCGCGCCATCCTGGCCAGCGCCGACCGCGCCATCGACCTGGCCCGGCGCCTGGGGCGCGGGGAGCGCGGCGCAGTCACCGTGGGCTTCACCGCGTCGGCCGTGTTCCATCCCTATCTGCCGCGCGCCATCCGCGCTTTCCGCGACCGCTACCCCGACGTGCGCGTCACCCTGACCGAAAGCAACACCGTGTCGCTGCTGCGCGGACTGCGCGTTGGCGAGGTCGACGTGGCCTTTGTGCGCCCGCCGTACGTGCTGGACCCCGAATTCGAATCCGAACGCGTGCTGGACGAACCCATGCTGGTCGCCCTGCCCCCCGACCATCCGCTCAGCCGCAAGCGCGGCGTGCCCATCGCGGCCCTGGCCGACGAGGACTTCGTGCTGTACCCCCGGCCCATCGGCGCGGGCCTGTACGACGCGATCCAGTCCGCCTGCCAGCGGGCGGGCTTTGCGCCGCGCGTCATCCAGGAAGCGCCGCAGATGGCGTCGATCGTCAGCCTGGTCGCCGCGGGCGTCGGCATTTCCATCGTCCCCGCCGCGATGCGCCACATGGGCGCGCAGGGCATCGAATACCGCCCCATCAAGGGCGACGCCCCGCACGCCCTGCTGGACATGGCCTACCGGCGGCACGACCGCTCGGTCGCGGCGGAAAACGCCGTCGACATGCTGCGCCGCCTGGCCCACCCCGAGCGCGCCTGAACGCCGCCCGCGCATGCAGCGGTAGCTCCCTGTCGCGTTTGTCATCTTCTGTAAACCCGGCGCCGCAGCCAGGGAATAGACTCTCGCGCTGCCGGCGATGTGTCCCCATCCGTCACGCAACCCCGGCAGCCATCAATCATCCAGAGGTGCCCCCCCGTGAGACGTACTCTCCTGGCTTTGGCCATCGCAGTAATCCCCGGTTTCGGCGCCGCCGCCGGACTTCCCTCGTCCATCGGCGCCGTCACCGTCTACCAGGACCGCGCCGTTGTGACTCGCGCAGCCAGCAGCGAACTCGCCGCCGGCGAACATGAACTCGTCCTGGACAAACTGCCCGCCACGCTGCAGGAAAATTCGCTGCAGGTATCGGCCAAGAGCACCGGCCAGGCCACCTTGCTGGACGTGAAGGTCCGGGACGCCTACCAGGCCGACACCCCCAACGACCGGCTGCGCCAGCTTGAAGAACAGATGCGCAAGCTCGAAGCGCGGCAGGCGGCGCTGGACGACGAGGCCGCGGTGCTGGACAACCAGCGCGAACTGGTGCTGATGATGCAGCGCGGCGCCACCGAGCCGTCCAAGGACGGCGCGCGCCTCACGCTGGACGAACTCAAGGCGATCCAGGCGCTCAGCGCGGATTCGCTCGCCGGGGCGCTGGCCGGCCTGCGCAAGGTCGCTGAACAGAAGGCGGCGCTGGAGCGCGAAGTGCTGGCCCTGCAAATGCAGCTCGGTCAGGTCCGCGGCGAACTCGGCCGGCGCACCAAGACGGTCACGCTGCGCGTGAACATGGCCCGGCCCGGCAAGCTGGACCTGGCCGTGTCCTACGCGGTAGCGGGCGCCCGCTGGACGCCGTCGTACGACGCGCGGCTGCGCCCCGCCGACCGCAATGTCGACCTGGGCTACTTCGGTGTCATCCGCCAGAACACGGGCGAAGACTGGAACAACGTCAAGCTCACGCTATCCACCGCCCGGCCTTCGCAGGGCGGCGGCGCGCCGCAGCTGCGCCCCTGGTTCATCGACGT
>ENA-OWLM01001037-OWLM01001037.1-metagenome-genome-assembly--contig:-NODE-1037-length-10429-cov-3.143917_pt1 | contig 10429 bp, 8 predicted proteins | sample MGYA00245349_ERZ651102 | MGnify/ENA primary metagenome ERZ651102 (study PRJEB26857, sample SAMEA4031759) | metagenome | biome: human; feature: oral; material: saliva | place: Philippines | collected 2014... | reverse complement strand
GCGAACGCAAGATCGGCGCCGCCGGCTGCGCCATGCAGTCGCTGGGCTTGTCCAAGCCGCCCGCCATCACGCGCGCCGTGGACCACGTGGACCTGATCGTGAACCCCGGCGAAGTCGTTGGCCTGGTCGGCGAGTCCGGCTGCGGCAAGTCCACCACCGGCAAGTGCCTGATCCGCCTGACCGATCCCACCGAAGGCCGCATCCTGCTCGAAGGCGAGGACCTGGCGACGATGAACAGCAGCCAGCTGCGCGCCATGCGCCGCCGCATGCAGTTCATCTTCCAGGACCCGTTCTCTTCCATGAACCCGCGCATGCGCGTGCGCGACATCATCGGCGAGCCGCTGCGCAACTTCGGCCACGACCGCGCCGCCATCCGCGAACGCGTGGCGCAGTTGCTGGCGCGCGTCAGCCTGCGCCCCGACGCCGCAGACCGCTATCCGCACGAATTCTCGGGCGGACAGCGCCAGCGCATCGTCATCGCGCGCGCCCTGGCGCTGGACCCCGGCCTGATCGTCTGCGACGAGCCGGTGTCCGCCCTGGACGTGTCGGTCCAGGCGCAGGTCATCAACCTGCTCATGGACCTGCAGCGCGACTTGGGCCTTACCTACGTGTTTATCTCTCACGACCTGAGCGTGGTGCGCCACATCAGTCACCGCGTGGCCGTGATGTACCTGGGCAAGATCGTGGAGATCGGCACCCGCGACGCCATCTTCGACCGCCCGGCCCACCCCTACACGCGCGCGCTGCTGGCGGCCGTACCGTCCGCCCGCCAGGGCGAACGCACGCCGGTCGAAGTCTTGAAGGGCGAAATCCCCAGCCCGCTATCCCCGCCGTCGGGCTGTGCGTTCCGCACCCGTTGCCCGATGGCCCAGCCGCGCTGCGCCGAAGAAGCCCCCCTGCCCCGCCAGGTCGCCGCCGAACAGCAGGTTGCCTGCCACTTTGCCTGACCCTATCCGCCGGAGAAACACATGCCCCAGCACGACGCCACCCCGTTTGACTACATTCTTGCCGGCGGCACCGTCATCGACGGCACCAACGCCCCCGGCCAGCGCGCCGACGTGGGCGTGCGCGGCGACCGTATCGCCGCCGTCGGCGACCTGACCGCCAGCGCCGCCCGCCGCCGCATCGACGTGTCGGGCAAGGTGGTCGCCCCCGGCTTCATCGACTCGCACACACACGACGACAATTACCTGCTCAGGCGGCGCGACATGACGCCCAAGATCTCGCAGGGCGTCACCACCGTCGTCACCGGCAACTGCGGCATCAGCCTCGCGCCGCTGGCCCACGCCAACCCGCCCGCGCCGCTGGACCTGCTGGACGAAGGCGGCTCCTACCGCTTCGAGCGCTTCTCCGACTATCTGGACGCGCTGCGCGCCACCCCCGCCGCCGTCAACGCCGCCTGCATGGTGGGCCACTCCACGCTGCGCGCCGCCGTCATGCCCGACCTGCAGCGCGAAGCCACCCCGGACGAAGTGCAGGCCATGCAGGCGCTGGCCGACGACGCCCTGGCCAGCGGCGCCATCGGCATCTCGACCGGCACCTTCTACCCGCCCGCGGCTCGCGCCACCACCGAAGAGATCATCGAAGTCTGCCGTCCGCTCAACACCCACGGCGGCATCTACGCCACGCACATGCGCGACGAGGGCGAACACATCGTGCAGGCGCTGGAAGAGACCTTCCGCATCGGCCGAGAACTGGACGTGCCCGTGGTGATTTCCCACCACAAGGTGATGGGCCAGCCCAACTTCGGTCGGTCCCAGGAAACCCTGCCCCTGATCGAAGCCGCCATGGCCAGGCAGGATGTCTCGCTGGACGCCTACCCCTACGTGGCGGGCTCCACCATGCTCAAGCAGGACCGCGTGCTGCTGGCCGGCCGCACCATCATCACCTGGTGCAAGCCCTATCCCGAACTGAGCGGGCGCGACCTGGACGAAGTCGCGGCGGAACGCGGCAAATCCAAATACGACGTGGTGCCGGACCTGCAGCCTGCGGGCGCCATCTATTTCATGATGGACGAGCCCGACGTGCAGCGCATCCTGAAATTCGGCCCCACCATGATCGGCTCGGACGGGCTGCCCCACGACGAGCGTCCGCATCCCCGGCTATGGGGCACCTTCCCCCGCGTGCTGGGCCACTACTCGCGCGACCTGGGCCTGTTCCCGCTGGAAACCGCCGTCTGGAAGATGACGGGCCTGACCGCCGCCAAGTTCGGCCTTGCCGAACGCGGCCAGGTGCAGCCCGGCTACTACGCCGACCTGGTGGTCTTCGACCCCGCCACCGTGGCGGATGCGGCCACCTTCGAGCGCCCCACCGAACGCGCCGCCGGGATTCATTCGGTTTTCGTCAACGGCGCCCCCGTCTGGGAAGACCAGGCCTTCACCGGCCAGCACGCCGGCCGCGTGCTGCACCGGAGCGCCGCATGATCGCCGAACGCACCGGCGCCCGGCCGGCCGCCTGAACCAGACCAGCCCTTACAATCCGGCTAGACGCGGCGGGGCTTGCGGGCCCTGCCCCAGCCCTCAACCCTAGAAGCCAGACCGCCACATGGCCCCAACCGGCAATACATCCCCGCCCGAAATCGTGGGCAAGGAAGAAATGGGCGCCCGCCTGCGCGCCGAGCGCAAGGCCAGGAAAATGACCCTGCAGGCGCTGTCCAAATCCAGCGGCATTGCGGTATCGACCCTGTCCAAGGCCGAACTCGGGCAGATCGCCCTCAGCTACGAAAAATTCGCCGCCCTGGCCCGCGCGCTCGACATCGACATGACTCGCATGTTCATGCTGCGCGACGCCTCCCAGGCCGCCGTCGCGCCCACGTACGTCAAGAACAGGCTCAGCGACGCCCGCGACTACATCACCGAGAACTACCACTATCGCCTGCTGATGGGCGAATACCCCGGCAAGAAGATGCTGCCGATGGTCGCCATGATCGACTCGCGCAAGGTGGTGGAATTCGAAGACTACATCCGTCACCCGGGGCAGGAATTCGTCGTGGTGCTGTCCGGCAAGGTCCGCATCCAGTTTGAAAACGGCGACAGCGTCGTGCTCAGCCGGCTGGAGTCGGCGTATTTCGACAGCAGCATCGGACACGTGTATCTGTCGCTGAGCCGGAAGCCGGCCGAGGTGCTGGCGGTGTGCAGCGATATGGAGGATGTGCCGGAGCGCTTGAAAGGCTGAACCCTTACTTCAGACGGTCGCTCGCCGCCATGAGCTTCTTAGCCATGTTGTCGTATCTGCGCAGGATACGCCGGGCGTTCAGCGCCTTGCTCCAGGAATACACCGGAATCAGTTGCTTGGAACCGTATCCGTCCACCAGGTAAAGGCCTTCCCGCCCGCTGGCATTGAAGCCCACGACGATGTTGCTGGCGCTCACGTCGTTGAAGATGACGTGGGCGTCGATCAGCGCCATGACAAACTCTTCCACGCGGCGGCGAAGCTCTGGATTGAATCCTTGCCGCGCCACCACCTCTTTCAGGGTGGGCGCCAGATTTCCATGCGCGTCGACGATACGCTCCACCACCAGACCCAGCCCCTTCGACGTCAATACCAGGCCGAAGATGCGCGCCATCAGCGAATTGCCCGTGATGGCGGATTGCCGGGTCGAAGTCGCTATGTACTCGACGGTTTCGGCGATGATGACCCGATTGCCGCCCTCGCGCTGGAAACGCTTGTACCAATGGCGCTTGCGGTGAATCTGGCTGCTGCGGGCCCAGTTGACGGTTTTGATGAGCAGGGCTGTGTCGGTGGGGTGCAGGTACACATCACGCTCACTGCCTGCCGCGGCAATGGCGAGCGGTCTCAAGTCCAGGACCTCGAACGGGTCGGATGACGTTACGGGGAAGAACTTCTGCTGAAGCATGACTTCCATACCCCCCAAGGAGGTCGCCGCGTTGGCCACTTTTTTCCGGACGGATACATTCAACATGTCGATCCCTCAGCTTGACTGCTGCATCGCGGCCAAGCCCGGGGATCCGCGCTGCGCGAGCCATGCTTCGTAAACCTGTTCGGTGCGAGCACCCAGCCCCGCCAGGGAGAATTTTCCCTCGGCATACGCCATGCGCCTGCCCGCCTCTCCCATGCGCGCCCGCAGCTTGTCATCGTCGATCAGGCTGGCCAGGGCCTCCCTGAGCTTCACGACATCGCCTGCCGGCACCAGGATCCCCGTCTCGCCGTCATTGACCATTTCGCTGACGCCGCCAACGTCGACGCCGACGACGGGAAGGCCGGCGGCTGCAGCCTCGACATATACCGTGCCCGACGCCTCTTTCTGCGTCGCCAGGGCAAAAATGTCGCTGCCGGCCAGAATGGCGTGCACGTCATTCCGGAATCCCAGCATGTGGATGCGATCGGCCAGTCCGATTTCCGTGATGAGCGCCTGCAGTTGCTCGAACAACGGCGATCCGTTGCCGACCAGGACCAGGTGCACCTCAGGCCGCTCCGCCATCAAGGGCCGCAGCGCTTCGATCAGGTCGCGATGTCCCTTGGTGGCCCTGAGAATGGCGACACAACACACCACGATGGCATTGGCGGGCAGGTTCAACTCCTCCCGCAGGCCGGATCGAAGATCGGGCGGGGGCAACTTGATGGGCGAGTAGACGGTCTCCACCCGCGCTGCAGGCACGCCGCGCTCGATCAGGTATCCCCGGACATGATTGCTGACCGTGGTGATCCGATGCGGAATCCAGGTGTACGCCAGCATGGAATTGACGCGATTGGTCAAGTGACGCGTACGCACGATCAAAGGCGTGCCCGCCATGCGAGCCCCCATACCGGCCAGCAGCGTGTCAATGCGGCTATGGGTATTGAGGACATCGAAGCGCCCCTTGCGCAAAATGCGGGCCACCTGCGGCGCGCCGCGCAGCAGATTCATCAAGCCCCCCATGCGCAGCGTATGGACAGTGATCCCCGCCTCGGTTGCAGCCTGGACGAGTTTCGCCTCTGGCCGGCATATCAGTTCCACGTGATGTCCGCGATCACGCATGGCCTGCATTTCTTTGAGGATTCGGCGTTCCTGGCCGGCAAAGCCTAAAGCGGCTTCGGCATGGGCGATGCGCAAAGATCGTGGATTTTCAGAAGACATAGGGAAATATGAAGGCAACACTTCGACCTGAACGAATGGTTGCCTGGAGTCTTGATGGCGTAGTGGCAACATGGTATTCGCGCGACCCCGGCGGCACAAGCGCCGATCGGCCGCCGGCGAAGCGAAATTCGCCGAAATATCCGCGCTGTTGCTGCGCAGCTGGCGGCTAAGCCCGTTGTTTCCCAATCTGGAAATGTGTTTTCCACCAGTCAAGCGCCGCTTTTCGTTGCGTCCAGGTCACGGTTCGCTCGGTCTACGGCTGCTCCAGGCAACAAAAAACCCGCACCCCCTTGCGAGGATTGCGGGTTATTTGCGAGGAATTCTGGTGCCGACGGCGAGACTCGAACTCGCACAGCTTTCGCCACTACCCCCTCAAGATAGCGTGTCTACCAATTTCACCACGTCGGCTTGACCATCCCAGAAAGGCATACCTTCCTGGAAAGTCGAGCATTCTATCACGTAAATCGGAATGCGGGGAACCCGTCCCGTTTTATCCGTGAAAGCGTCCCCAGGGCCGGCCGATGACGCCGCCGCGGGGACCGCCCGATCAGTTGATCTGCAGGTTCGTCGCCTTGACCACTTCGCCCCACTTGCGGGTTTCGCTTTCCATGAAGGCCTTGAATGCCTGCGGGGTGTTGGGCGGCGGGGGCAGCAGGAAGCCATTGGTCTGGTAGCTGGCGGCCAGGGCGGGATCAGACGTCAGCGCCTTGTTGATGGCGGCGTTGACCTTTTGCACGATCTCCGGCGGGGTGCCGGCGGGGGCGAACAGGCCGAACCAGGCCGCCACGTCGAAGCCCGGCACGCCGGATTCGGCGATGGTCGGGATTTCCGGGGCGAACGGCACGCGGCTGCCGGTGGTGACGGCCAGACCGGTCAGCTTGCCGGCGCGCACGTGCGGCAGCAGCGGCGGCAGATTGTCGAAGATGGAATCCACCTGCCCGCCCAGCAGATCGGCCACGGCCGGGCCGCTGCCGCGGTACGGCACGTGCAGGATGTCGATGCCGGTCTTCATCTTGAACAGCTCGCAGCCCAGGTGGGCGGACGAGCCGTTGCCGGGCGACGCGCAGGTCAGCTTGCCGGGATTCTTCTTGGCGTAGTCGATGTACTCCTGGACGGTCTTGACCGGCACGTTGGCATTGACCGCCAGGATGTTCGGCACCACATTCAGCAGCGCGACGGCGTCCAGGTCCTTGAGGGCGTCATAGGACATCTTGGAATACAACGACTGGTTGATCGCGGTGGAGATCGACCCCACGAACAGGGTGTAGCCGTCGGCGGGCGCGCGGGCGACAGATTCCGCGCCAATATTGCTGTTGGCGCCGGGCTTGTTCTCCACGACGAAGGTCTGGCCGAATTCCTTGCCCAGCACATCCGCAATCATGCGGGCGCTGATGTCGGTCGTGCCGCCGGGGGCATAGCCCACGACCAGGCGGACCGGCTTGGTTGGATAGGCGTTCGCCTGAGCCTGGACGGCTCCCGACGCGAAGCACGCCAGCACCGCGGCTGCGCCAGCCAGCCTGGAATAGATTTTTCTCATGTTTCCTCCTTTTGAGAACGATCGGGCGCGACGGGACGTGCGCGCCATTTTTTTGTTGTTGTCCGGGCCTGCCGGCCCGGCGGGGATTACGCGGCGGCCTGTGGCCGCCAGGAACCAGCCGCGCTCACCGGCGCGATCAGGTCTGGCGTGACGTCGGCGAGCGTGCCGCAGCCGAGCAGCGCCATGTTGGTCGAGATTTCGCTGCGGAAAATATCGGCCACCTTGCGGATGCCGGCGGCGCCGGCCACCGCCGCGCCGAAGAGTTGAGGCCTGCCGGTAAACACCATGCGCGCGCCCTGCGCCACCGCCTTGAGCACGTCGGAACCGCGCCGGAAGCCGCCGTCGACCATCACGGGGTAGCCAGGCGGCACAGCCGCCACGACGTCGGGCAGCACCTGCAAGGGCGAAATGCAGCCGTCGAGCTGGCGGCCGCCGTGGTTCGACACGATTACGCCGTCGGCGCCGGCCGCGCAGGCCAGCCGCGCGTCGTCGGGATGCATGACGCCCTTCAGCACCAGCTTGCCGGGCCAGTTGTCGCGGATCCAGCGGATGTGTTCCCACGACAACTTATCGCGTTCGCCGCGAAAGCCGTTGGGCGGGTCCTGCGTGATCGGCGGACCGATGTCCTCGTACAGATTTGAGAAACGGGGCACGCCGCTGCCCAGCAGCGTGCGCATGAAGACGTTCAGGGTCCAGCGCGGATGCAGCATGCCGTCCAGGACGACCTTTGCGCTCATCTTGAACGGCACCGTGAAGGCCAGGCGCTGCAGGTTCTCGCGGTTGGCGCCGACGCAGGTGTCGATGGTTACGACCAGGACCGGAATGCGGGCCTGGCGCAGCCGGGCCATCAACTTGCCGATGCGCTCGATATTGCCCGGCAGGTAGGCCTGGTACCAGCAGCGGTTGCCGGTGGCTTCCTGCAGGCGTTCGAGCGGCACGCTGGAGGCGCCGCTGATGATGAAGGGAATCCGGGCGTCCTGGGCCGCGCGCGCCAGCGCCAGATCGCATTCGTGCATGACGATGGCCGAAAAGCCGGTGGGCGCGAAGCCGACGGGCATGGCGTAGTCCTCGCCGAACAGGCTGACCTGGCTGCTGCGCTGGTCCACGACTCGCAGCCCGCGCGGACGAAAGCCGATGCCGCGAGGGGCGCGCAGGCTTTCGGCCAGCGACTCGCCGTCTTCGGTGCCGCCGCAGATGTAGCCTTCGACGCAGCGCGGCATGATGCGCCGCGCTTCACGTTCAAAGTCGCCCACCGACAGGCAGCGATCCAGGCGGCTCATGCGGCCACCGGCGAACCGGCTTGCGCGCCCAGCGCCTGCAGGCAGGCGGCAAGCGACCGCGCCTGCGTGTCTTCATACAGCGCCAGCTCGTCCTTCACCGGTGCGCCCAGGGCCTGCTCGAAGGCGACCTGGCTGGCGTTCTGCGCATACTCGGCCTGCGCCTTGTCGCCCAGGTTGGACTGGAAGATGCCCGCGGCGCTGACAGGCAGGAAGTCTTCGTAGACCAGCGGCTCGAATTGGATATAGCCCTGCGCGATCAGCGCGTGCAGGTCCGCCGTTCCCGGCTCGCCTTGCTTGCCGGTCAGGAAATAGCGGAAGTAGGCCAGCCCCTGCTCATGCAGCTGCGCGTAGTCGTCCGGAAACGCCGCGAAGCAGTCCTGCAGGTTCTGCATATAGGCGGCCGCGTTGCCTTCGTTGGGCGCGCCGCTGATCCGGCTGCGCGCCAGGTCCAGCAACTGGTCGTACAGAGCGCGCCCCTTGCGGGTCAGCGCCACGCCGCGCTGCTCGATCTCGCCGAAGCGGGCCGTGTGGCTGCCCACGGACGAGACGCCGTCCGCGCCGGCAAAACGCACAGGCTCTTCCAGCGCCTTGAAGCTGGTCTGGCGCAGCAGGATCGGGCACTTGCGCGGCGGCGGGCCTTCGATCACGGCCTTGGCCGACACGCCACGCCGGGGCATCTCGGCCTGCGCTTCGTCAATGTCCAGGGTGCGCGGGGTCAGATGATTGATGTGCGGCCCCTTGAAGGCCACCACGTCTGCGATCAGGCGGTGCTGGCCGTGCAGTTCACGATAGTCGTCCAGGCTGACCGTGGACTCGCTGTGCCAGCGGAAGGTGTGCAAGGCCTCGGCGACGAATTCCCGCGCGTCAGCCTCGTTCAGGCCGCCTTGCGTCTCGAAACAGGCGGTCAGCGCCAGCACGCGGTCAGTGAAGATCTGGCGCGCCGCCAGGATGCGGGCCGCCTTTTCGCGCAGGCCGGCGTCGTCGATGAGTTCCAGGCGCAGCAGCGACGTGAACACGCGGAACGGACTGGCCTGCAACGCCGCTTCGTGAGTGGCGCGGAACGCCGTGGAATGCACCGGGACGCCTGCGGGCGACAGGTCGTAGTAGCCCACGGGCTGCATGCCCATGACGGCGAACACGCGCCGCATGTTGGACAGTTCCTCGGGGGTGCCCACGCGGATCGCGCCATGGCGCTCGATGTCCAGGCGCTCGATCTCGCCGGTGCGCGACAATTGCGCGGCCAGTTCGGGCTGCTCGGCCATCGTCTTGGCGTTCACCTGCGCAACCAGGTCCAGCAGCGTGTCGTACAGCGGCACTTCCTGCTTGTACATGTCGGACATGGCGCGGGAGAACCAGGCGCGGATTTGATCGGGATTAACGAAACTCTGACTCATGGCGGGCTTGACGCATCGGTAAACAAGGATGGCCCGCATGAAATCACGCCCGGCGGGGCGCAATCAAATGAAAAAATTCGGCCTAATCAGTCCGTTTTTTCATGGACCGCAGCCGCCGGTCCTGTCGGGCGTCCCGCGGCCCCCGCTTCGTCTTCGACCCAGGTCACGAACTGCTTGATTTTCGGCACCTCGGCCGAGTGTTCGGAATAGGCGACGAAGTACGCGCCGCCGCTGGGCTGCACGTAATCCCAGGGAATGATCAGCTTGCCGGCCTGCAGCTCTTCCTCGGCCAGCAGGCGCGGCGTCAGCGCAATGCCGCAGCCGCCTTCGGCTGCGCGTACGCACATGTAGAACGTATCGAAACGCGGACCGTGGTAGCTGCGGTCGGACTGGAATTGCTGATGGGAAAAATAGTCGTGCCAGGCCTCGGGGCGCGAAGCGCACTGGATCAGCGTCTGCTGGCCCAGTTCGCCCAGGCTGGCGATTTTGTCGCCGCGCAGGAATCCGGGCGCGCATACCGGCACCACGTCGGCTTCGAACAGTTCTCGGCATTGCGCGCCGGGCAGCGTGCCGTGGCCGAAAAAGAACGAGATATCTATCTTCGCCTGCATCAGGTCGAACGGCCGGGTTTCGCTGCGCACCTTCACCTGGATGTCCGGGTGCGCGGCCATGAAGCGCTGCAGGCGCGGGATGAGCCAGCGCGCGCCAAACGTGGGCTGGGTGCCGATGGTCAACACCTGGGTTTCGCTGCCGTAGGTCAGGATGGCGCGCGAGGACATGTCCACCTTGTTCAGGATCGCCCTGACCTCGGACTGGTAGAGCGCCCCGGCGGGCGTCAGCTGCAGGCGGCGCCGCACTCGCAGGAACAGCGGATTGCGCAGCAGCCCCTCCAGCTGCGCGATCTGCTTGCTGATCGCGCTTTGCGTCATGTGCAGTTCCTCGGCCGCGCGCGTAAAGCTCATGTGCCGCGCCACCGCCTCGAAACACTGAAGCGCCATCATCGACGGCATCAAACGCTTTTCCATGGGGCCTCCACGCGGATCGCTACATTGCTGCAAGCGTAAAAAAAGGCCGGCATGCGCCGGCCTCTTTTCCTGCTGCCCTCTTACTTCGCCGGTGCGGCGGGCGTTTCCGCCGGCTT
>ENA-OWLM01001036-OWLM01001036.1-metagenome-genome-assembly--contig:-NODE-1036-length-10431-cov-3.668273_pt1 | contig 10431 bp, 6 predicted proteins | sample MGYA00245349_ERZ651102 | MGnify/ENA primary metagenome ERZ651102 (study PRJEB26857, sample SAMEA4031759) | metagenome | biome: human; feature: oral; material: saliva | place: Philippines | collected 2014... | reverse complement strand
CCAACCGGGACGCCCCCAACCGCCGGCTGGTGACGGTGGATGCCGCCAACCCGGGGCCGAGCCACTGGCGGGATCTCATCCCCGAGCGTCAGCAGGTGCTGACGGTGCACAGCGGCAGCGGCTATCTGTTTGCCGAGTACATGGTGGATGCCACCGCCCGGGTCGAGCAGTTCGACTACGAGGGCAAGCGGGTGCGCGAGGTGGCGCTGCCCGGCCTTGGCAGCGTCAGCGGCTTCAACGGCAAGCACGACGACCCCGCCCTCTACTTCGGTTTCGAGAACTATGCCCAGCCGCCGACCCTCTACCGGTTTGAGCCCAAGAGCGGCGCGATCAGCCTCTATCGCGCCTCGGCGGCGCCGTTCAAACCAGAGGATTACGTCTCCGAGCAGCGCTTCTACCAGAGCAAGGACGGCACCCGGGTGCCGCTCATCATCAGCTACCGCAAGGGGCTGAAATTCGATGGCAGCAACCCGACCATCCTTTACGGCTATGGCGGCTTCGACGTGAGCCTGACCCCGAGCTTCAGCGTGTCGGTGGCCAACTGGCTGGATCTGGGGGGCGTCTATGCGGTGGCCAACCTGCGTGGGGGCGGTGAGTACGGCCAGGCCTGGCACCTGGCGGGCACCCGGCAGAACAAGCAGAACGTGTTCGACGACTTCATCGCCGCGGCCGAGTACCTCAAGGCCGAGGGCTACACCCGCACCGACCGGCTGGCGATCCGCGGTGGTTCCAACGGCGGTCTGCTGGTGGGGGCCGTGATGACCCAGCGGCCGGATCTGATGCGGGTCGCCCTGCCGGCGGTGGGGGTGCTCGACATGCTGCGCTACCACACCTTCACCGCCGGGGCGGGCTGGGCCTATGACTACGGCACCAGCGCCGACAGCGAGGCGATGTTCGACTACCTGAAGGGCTACTCGCCCCTGCACAACGTCCGGCCCGGGGTCAGCTACCCCTCGACTATGGTGACCACGGCGGATCACGACGATCGGGTGGTGCCGGCTCACTCCTTCAAGTTTGCCGCCACCCTGCAGGCCGACAATGCCGGCCCCCATCCCCAGCTCATCCGCATCGAGACCAATGCGGGGCACGGGGCGGGCACGCCGGTGGCCAAGCTGATCGAGCAGAGTGCGGACATCTATGCCTTCACCCTGTACGAGATGGGCTACCGGCAGCTGCCGACCGTCCAGTGACATCAGGGCCCCTCGGGGCCCTTTTTCATGGCCGAGCGCGACCATCCCTGTCTCGCCGGATACCTGTTTTGGGAGAAGGGCCCCATCTGTTATCCCCCCGGTGGTATAGTCAGCCACAAGATCCGCATTCAAGGAGTCCGTCGTGAAGAAGATCATCTATATCCTGCTGGGGTTGGCACTGGCCGCCGTGGTGGCCATCGCCGCCCTGGTATCCCTCATCGATCCCAATCAGTTCAAACCCCAGTTGGCGGAACAGGTGCGCAAGAGCACGGGCCGCGAGCTGGTGATGGAGGGGGCGATAGGCTGGCGCTTCTGGCCAAGCCTCGGTCTCTCCCTCGAGAAGGTGGCACTGCGTAACCCTGCCGGATTTGCCGAGCCCGACCTGGTGCGCTTCACCCGCGGGGAGGCCTCGGTGGGCCTGCTGCCCCTGCTCTCCCACCGGCTTGAGATAGGCAAGGTGACCCTGAATGGCGCCCACCTGTTTGTCCAGACCAGAGCCGATGGCAGCTCCAACCTGAGCGACCTGCTCACCGCCTCTGCCGAGCCCAAGGGGGCTGATGCCCAGCCCTCCGGCGAGGGCCAGCCAGCCACAACCGCCCGTGATGAAAAGCCCTGGCAGATCAGCCTGCAAGGCATTGCGCTGGTGGAAGCCAGCGCCCTGATGCGGGATGACCGCAGCGGTGCCGTCTCCCGGCTCGACCGGTTGGACCTCGATCTGGGGCAGCTGACCCCGGGGGAGTGGGTGCCCGTGACCCTGGCCGCCAAGGGGGCCCAGGGGGATCTGGCCTTTGATCTCAAGGGTCAGGCCCAGCTCAAGCTGGCCCGGGAGGCCATCAAGAGCGAGCTCAAGGATCTCGGCCTCAGCGGCAGTCTGAGTGATCCGGCCCAGCGGCTCGACGCCTTCTCCCTCAAGGCCGATCGGCTGGCGCTCGGGGAGTGGAGCAGCCTGACCCTGAGTCTGCAGGGGGCGCAGGGGGCGGCGGCCAAGCCGACCCTGGCCGGCACTCTGGAGGGGACCCTCAAGGCGCGTTTCGATCGGGAGCAACAGTTGCTGGAGGTGTCGGATGCTGTGCTGGCCGCCAAGCTCAGCGGTGACGCCCTGCCGCGCCCGCAGATGCAGCTCAAGCTCGCAGGATTTGCCCGTGCCGAGCTGGACAAGCAGACCGTCACCCTGAGCAATCTGGTGATGGGGGCGGACGATGCTCTGCTGAGCGGCAACGGGATTGTGCGACTGGGGGCCGTGCCCAGAGTGGAGTTCGACCTCAAGGGGGAGAAGCTGGATCTCGATGCCTGGCTTGGTCAACCGGCCAAGGATGCCCCGGCTGCTGCGGCCTCGGGGGCTGCGGCACCGGCCGGAACCAAGGCCCAAGTTCCCGCCACCCAGGCACCCTCCACGGTCGAGCCGGATCTGGCCGCCCTCAAACGGATGGATCTGGCCGGCCGGCTGCAGCTGGGCAACCTGAAGGCGAAGGGGATGGATCTTCGCGCCGTCGATCTGCAACTGGCGCTGGCGGGTGGTCAGCTCACCCTCAAGCAGTTCAGCGCCGGGGTGCTCGGGGGCAAGGTGACGGCAAACGGCGTGCTCGATGCCCGCCAGCAGCCGGCTCGCTATCAGGTCCACAAGCGGGTGCAGGGGGTGGATGTGCGGCCGCTGCTGCAGACCCTGGCCCAGACCGATCTGCTGGAGGGCAAGGGGGATCTGGAGGTGCAGGTGCAGGGGACCGGTCTCTCCGAGCAGGCCCTGCTCAGCCGGATGCAGGGCAAGATCAGCCTGGCCGTGCATGACGGCGCCCTGCACGGCATCAACCTGGCGGAGATGATCCGCGAGGCGCGGGCTACCCTGACCGGCAAGGGAGCGGACCAGGTGAAGGAGGTGCGCAAGACCGACTTCAGCGCCCTCACCGCCAGCTTCCAGGTCGCCGACGGCGTGGCTCAGAGCGACGACATCCAGCTCTTCGCCCCCGCCCTGAGGGTGAAGGGGCAGGGCCAGACCGCCCTGGTGCCGGAGACCCTCGACTTCCTGTTCCTCACCTCTGTGGTGGAGAGCAGCAAGGGGCAGGGGGGCAAGACGGTGGACGAGCTCAAGGACATCACCATACCGGTGCGTATCGGCGGTCACTGGCAGGCGCCGAGCTACCGCCTCGACGTGAAGGCGCTGCTCAGCAACAACAAGGTGCTGGAGGAGAAGGCTCGCAAGGAGGCCGAGCGCGGCCTCAAGAAATTGCTTGGCGACAAGGCCGATGACGAGGGGATCAAGGGGGCGGCGGATCAGCTGCTCAAGGGGCTGTTCAAGTAGCCTGCCTCCCCTGTATTGCCACAAGAGCCCGCCCAGTGCGGGCTCTTTGTTGTGGAACATGGCGCCAGGTTTGCCCAGGCACATGGGATACTATCCGGGGCAGTCATCATAAGCGGGAATCAGGAGGGTTCATGAACAAACGGGTGCTGATCACCGGTGGCAGCCGGGGCATAGGGGCCGCCACCGCCCGCCATCTGGCGGCGCAGGGGTACCATCTTTGCCTCAACTATCGTCAGGACAGGGCGGCGGCCGAGGCGCTGGTGGCCGAGATCCGGGCGGGGTATCCGGTCGAGTGTATCGCGGTGCAGGCGGATGTCGGCGAGGAGGCCGAGGTGGTGCGCCTGTTCGAGGAGATGGACGCCCGGCTCGGGCCCGTCACCCACCTGGTGAACAACGCCGGCAGGCTGCAGCCGCAGATGCGGGTGCTGGAGATGAGCGCCGAGCGCATCAACAAAACCCTGACCACCAATGTCACCGGCTGTTTTCTCTGCTGCCGGGAGGCGGTACGGCGCATGACGGACGGCGGGGCCATCGTCAACGTCTCTTCCGCTGCGGCGCGCCTGGGCTCCCCCGGGGAGTACGTGGACTACGCCGCCGCCAAGGGGGCCGTCGACGTGCTGACCAGGGGACTGTCGCTGGAAGTGGCGGCCCAGGGGATCCGGGTCAACGGGGTGCGTCCGGGTTTCATCTACACCGAGATGCACGCCGATGGCGGCGAGCCCGGCCGGGTTGACCGGGTGAAGGGGCAGATCCCGTTGCAACGGGGCGGAGAACCCTATGAGGTGGCGGCGGCTATCGCCTGGCTGCTCTCTGACGAGGCTTCTTACGTCACCGGCACCTTTATCGACGTGGCCGGCGGGCGCTAGAGAAACTGTTCCCTTTCCTTTCAATGACAAGGGGCGCCATGGCGCCCCTTTCGTTTATTCCCCCAGCAACTGCTGCCAGACTGCCTGCACATGGCCCCGCTCGCGCGGCAGCTGGTCGTCTCCCACCTTGCGGGAGACCTCCGAGAGGTTGAGGCGATGGCCGAGGTTGCGGATCTCCAGATAGGCGTGCTTGAGCCCCTCCGCCTGCTCCAGGGTCAGCACCCCCGCCAGCACGCACTCGTCGAAGATGCGCACGTTATCGGACCAGCGGGTCAGGGCATCCGGCTCGCCGCAGGCGTGGGCCAGCACCAGGTACTGGGCGATGAACTCGATGTCCACCATGCCGCCGGGAGACTGCTTGAGGTCGAACTCTCCCTCGCCGGCCTTGAGCAGGTGATCCCGCATTTTCTGGCGCATCTCGCGCACCTCCCGGGCCAGGGTCGGCAGATCCCGCTCTTTGGCCAGCACATCGCGGCGGATGCGGGCAAAGTCGGCGATGACCGCCTCGTCCCCGTAGATGGGGCGGGCCCGCACCAGGGCCTGATGCTCCCAGGTCCAGGCCTCGTTTTGCTGGTACTGCTCATAGGCGGACAGCGATGAAACCAGAAGCCCCGAATCGCCGGAGGGGCGCAGCCGCATGTCGATTTCGTAGAGGATCCCGGACGGGGTGCGGGTGCTGAACAGGTGCAGGATACGCTGGGCCAGGCGCAGGTAGAACTGGCGGCTGTCGATGGGCTTGCGCCCGTCGGTGACCCCGTTGGGATCGCCACCGTGCAGGAAGACGAGGTCGAGATCCGAGCCGTAGCCGAGCTCGATGCCGCCGAGCTTGCCGTAGGCCACCACCGCAAAGCCGCGCTGGCCGCTCACCGCCACCTCGGGGGGAACACCGTAGCGCTCGCTCATCTGGGCCCAGGCCTGGTTGACCACCTCTTCGGTGATCGCCTCCGCCAGCCAGGTGAGGTGGTCGCTCACCTTCATCAGCGGCAGGGCGCCGGCGATGTCGGCCGCGACGATACGCAGCAGCTGCACCTGCTTGAACTGGCGCAGCGCCTCCATCTGCTGCTCCACGTCCTCCTCGGGGATGCGCAGCAGGAACTGGCGCAGCTGGGGCTTGTACTGATCCAGCGGCGTGGGGTGGTAGAGGTGCTGGGGATCCAGCAGCTCGTCCAGCAGGATGGGGTAGCGGGCGAGCTGCTCGCTCACCAGGTTGCTCTCGTCGCACAGGCGCACCAGCTGGCGCAGGGCGGCGGGGTTTTCCGCCAGCAGCTGCAGGTAGGCGCTACGGGTGAAGATGCGGGTCAGCAGGGTGCAGACCCGCTCGAACAGGCGGGCGGGCTCGCGGCTCGCGGCCACCAGGCGCAGCAGCTCCGGCATCAGCCAGTCCAGGGCGATGCGCCCCTGGGGGCCAACCTGGCGACGCTTGTACTCCTCCTTGAAGCGCAGCAGGGCGGCGCAGAGGGGGGCGGGGTCCGTCACGCCCTGGGTGGTCAGCAATTTTTCCAGCTCGGCGGCGTCGAGCTCTGTGCGCCAGAGATCGAGCCAGAGTTGATCCAGGTGGGCGGGGGCCTCCTTCTCTTCCCCCACCACGGCGACGAACTCCTGATGGACGGCGGCCATCTCCTCGTCCAGGTGGGCCATGAAGGCGCCCCAGTCCGTAAAGCCGAGGGCGGCGATGAGCCGCTGGCGATCCCGCTCCTCGGTGGGCAGGGTCTGGGTCTGCTGATCGCCGATCTCCTGCAGGATGTTCTCGACCCGACGCAGGAAGCGGTAGGCCGCCAGCAGGCGGGCGCTGCGCTCGGTGTCGAGGTCGCCGCTCTGGGTGATGGCGCCGAGTGCCTCGGGCAGGTGGCGCACCCGCAGGGCGGGTTCGCGGCCGCCGCGGATGAGCTGCAGCGCCTGGGCGATGAACTCCACCTCGCGAATGCCGCCCGCCCCCAGCTTGATGTTGCCCTCCAGCCCCTTGCGGCGTACCTCGGCGGCGATCATCGCCTTCATCTGGCGCAGGCCGTCGATGACCCCGAAGTCGATGTAGCGGCGAAACACGAAGGGGCGCAGCAGTTCGGTGAGGGCCTGGGCATGCTCGCACTGGGGCCCCAGCACCCGGGCCTTGACCATGGCGTAGCGCTCCCAGTTGCGGCCGTGGTGCTGGTAGTAATCCTCCATGGCGGCGAAGGAGATGGCGAGCGGCCCGGCGTCGCCGAAGGGGCGCAGCCGCATGTCGACCCGGAACACCTGGCCGTCGACCGTGCTCTGGTGCAGGGCATTGATGAGGCGCTGCCCCAGCTTGATGAAGAACTGCTGGTTCGCGAGCTCCCGCCGCCCTCCGACCGTGTAGCCGTTCTCCGGGAAGGTGAAAATGAGGTCGATGTCCGATGAGAAGTTGAGCTCGCCGCCGCCGAGCTTGCCCATGCCGAGGATGAGCAGGGGCTGGGGGTTGCCGTCGCCGTCCACCGGGGTGCCGAGCTCGTTGCACTGTCTGGCGTAGAGCCAGTCGCGGGCACCGCAGATCAGGGCATCTGCCAGCCTGGTGAGATGGATAAAGCTCTCTTCCACGTCCGCATGACCCAGCAGCTCGCGCCAGGCGATCACCAGCATGCGACTGCGCCTGAACTGGCGCAGGTGGCGCTTGAGCGCCTCTTCATCCGCCACCCCGGCGAGCAGGGCTGCCAGATCCGGCTCGTAGGCGGGCCAGCGCTCGGGTTGATCCAGATCGCCGGAGGCGAGCAACGGTCCCAGCAACTCGGGCTGCTTGATAAGGGAATCGGCAACGAAGTCGGAGAGTGCGAGCAGGGTCATCAGGGTCTGTCTGGTCGCCTCCGGCAGCTCCCCATAGTCGGGGGCCAGGTCGAGCAGTCGCTGCCAGTGACGTTGGGCCTGCTCCTGCAGCAAGGGGGAAAGGGCGGAGAAAGAGGGAGAGTGCTGGGCCACGGTTGCCATCCTTGTGGTTGACGGTCTGCAGAGTGAATAAAAAGCCGGTTGCCAATCTAGCACTCCCGGGCACCGGCGTCACAGCACGGGTGTCCGGGAGGTGATCCGGATTCGAGATCCGGGTCGGGATCAGGGGCGCAGGTAGATCTCGGGGTCGTAGATCTCCATCAGGCTGGCGGGGCTGCGGGGCGGCACGAAGCCGAAGCCGGCATAGAGGCCATGGGCATCCGAGGTGGCGAGGGAGAGGCGGCGCAGCCCCTGCAGCTCGGGATGGGCCAGGATGGCCGCCACCAGGGCCTTGCTGTATCCCTGGCCGCGATGGTCGGGCAGCACGAAGACGTCGGCGAGATAGCCGAAAGTGGCCTTGTCGGTGATGACCCGGGCGAAGGCCACCTGCTGGCCGTCGAGGTAGCCGCCGAAGCAGAGGGAATGGTTGATGGCCCGTTGCACCGTAGAGAGGGGGATGCCGAGGCACCAGTAAGCCTCTTTGCTGAGGAAATTGTGAATGAGGGGGACGTCGAGGCGTCCCTTGTCGTCGCTGATGTCCAGCCCGGGTTCTGTGCGCTGCATCCTGGCTCCTTGCCGTGGCATGAAAATGAGAAAGGCCCCTTGCGGGGCCTTCCAGTCTAATCGGATTGCCAGGTGAAAGTCAGGCCAGCTTGAAAGCCTGGATATGCTCGTCCAGGGTCTGGCTGTGGCGCTCCACCAGTTCGGAAGCATCCTTGAGCTCGCGCAGCACCACCACTGAGCCTTCCACCACCTGCTTGACCTGCTCCAGGTTGGCGTTCATCTCCTCGGCGACCGAGCTCTGCTGCTCGGAGGCGGCGGCGATCTGGCGGTTCATGTCGGCCACCCCCTGGACGCGCTGGACTATGGTGGCGAGCTGATCCCCGGCCTGGGTCACCTGCTCCACCCCCTTGTCCGCCTGCTGCACACTTTCGGCCATCAGGCCGACGGCCTGGCGGGCGTTGCCCTGCAGCTGCTCGATCATCTTCTGGATCTCGACGGTGGCGGCCTGGGCGCGGTTCGCGAGCTCGCGCACCTCGGAGGCCACCACGGCAAAGCCGCGGCCCGCCTCGCCGGCGCGGGCGGCCTCGATGGCGGCGTTCAGGGCCAGCAGGTTGGTCTGCTCGGAGATGCTGCGGATGGTGTCTACCACGGAGCCGATGCGATCGACCCCGTGCTCCACCTCGTTGACCACGGTGGAGGAGCGCTGGATGTTGCCGGAGAGGGTATCGATGGTGTTGACTGTGGCGGCGACGCAGCGGCTCCCCTCCTCGGCCAGGGCGCTGGCGTCGGCGGTGGCGTGAGAGGCCTGCTCCGCGTGGGCGGCTACCTCGCGAATGGCGCCCACCATCTGGCTCATGGCGCTGGCGAGCTGTTCAATCTGGGTGAACTCCTCGTTGATCGCCTCGTTCGCCTCCTCCATGCAGAGGGTCACCTGGGAGGCGATGTCGTTGAGCTCCTTGCAGGCGACGCGCTGGGTGCCGAACACCTCCTTGAGGTTCTCCTGGGAGTGGGCGACCGCCTTGGCGATGTCGCCGAATTCGTCCCGGGACTTGAGCAGCACGCTGTGGCTGAGATCCTTGCGGGCGAAGCGCTCAAGCAGCCCCACCAGGTAGTGCACCTGCTTGACCATGAGACGGGAGCCGGTGAGCAGCAGCACCACGAAGATGACCCCCATCAGGGCCGTCTCCATCAAGCCGGTCCAGAGCAGGCGATCGGCGATGGCGTTGGCCATGGTGGCGTCTATGCCCTCGCTGAGCAGGGTGGCCTCCAGATTGCTCGCATCGAACCAGAGTTTGGCCAGCAACAGCAGGGTGCTGAACACCATGAGCAGCACCACCTTGGGCACCAGCCGGATGTTGCTCATATGCCGTTCCAGCGAGTTCAACTGCATAATCTCTCTCCTTTCAACGTCCATTTTCCTTTGTCGTCATGACTATCGGCATTATCTTCCCTTTTATTAATTGGAACCGTGTTCAAAGTTGGAAAATGTATGCGACATCACTTAACGCATTTGCGTACCATGGATCTGCTGATGGCCTTCCTGTCGGTCATCTCCGTCGGCCTGGTGGCAGCCCGCTGGCTGGGGCACGGTGAGCTGAGCCCGCAGACCCTGCAACTCTTCTATGACGTCGACAGTCTGATCTGCTACTTCTTCCTGGCCCATTTCGCCTACGGCTGGGTGCGGGCCACCAACAAGATGGCCTTCCTCAAATCGAACTGGTTTTATCTGCCGGGCAGCCTGCCCATGGTGGAGCCCCTGCGATGGGCGCGGCTCATCCAGTTGTGGCGGGTCTACCAGCTGCTGCGGGATCGGCCGGATCTGCTCGGCATGTTCCGTCGGGAACGCAACGAGACGACCCTCTCCGGCATCCTCTTCCTGTTCTTCCTGTTGCTGGGGGTGGGTTCGGGTGTCATGTACTGGCTCGAGACCGGCCAGCCCGGCAGCCAGATCCAGACCCCCTACGATGCGTTCTGGTGGACACTCGTGACCCTCTCCACCGTGGGTTACGGGGACCTGGTCCCCAAGACCGAGGAGGGGCGCTTCGTGGCCAGCCTGCTGATCCTGTTCGGGGTGGGGCTGTTCGGCGCCCTCAGCGGTTTCATGGCCAGCCTGTTCGTGCATCCCGGCAAGACCAGCGACGACACCGCCGAGTGGCGACGTCAGCAGAGCGAGCAGCAGGCCCAGCTGCTGGAGGAACTGAAGGCCCTGCGGGCCGAGGTGAAGGCGCTGCAACAGAAGTAGCCTGCGGCGTCTGGAATGGTCGCGTGGCCGACGGACGATGCTGCGAGCGAGCTCTCACTCGGGGGGATGGCGTTTTTCTTTGCTTGTCCTTTGACCCGCTGGCGGCTTAACATTCGGCCTGCAACCTCATCCAACGAAGAGAATCGACCGACCATGCGCGCCCTTCTCGGGATCCTCATCTGTCTGTGTGCCCAACAGGCACTGGCCGATACCCGTTATGTCTCAGACAACATCTTTACCTATATCCACAACGGTCCTGGCACCCAGTACCGGATCCTCGGCAGCGTCAAGGCCGGCGAACCGCTGGAGGTCAAGGCGGTGAACCAGGAGGCCGGCTTCACCCAGGTGGTGGACGGTCGTGGCCGTGAAGGCTGGATCAAGAACAGCGAGCTGCAGGGT
>ENA-OWLM01001035-OWLM01001035.1-metagenome-genome-assembly--contig:-NODE-1035-length-10451-cov-4.702578_pt1 | contig 10451 bp, 7 predicted proteins | sample MGYA00245349_ERZ651102 | MGnify/ENA primary metagenome ERZ651102 (study PRJEB26857, sample SAMEA4031759) | metagenome | biome: human; feature: oral; material: saliva | place: Philippines | collected 2014... | reverse complement strand
TCCCCTGTTCCCCCCCCAGCTTCGCCCCCAGCCAGGCCCCTGGCAGCAAGAAGACAAACAGCCTGATGCCGTTGAGCAGCAGCGACACTGTGGAGGCTCTGACCCCGTTGAGGGCCGACGCCAGCAGCATCACCATGCCCTGAAAACCGTATCCGATAGGGACCAGATGCAGGTAGAGCACGATCAGCCTGACCACCTGGGGATGATCGCTGAACAGGTTGGCGATGAAAGGGGCCAGCAGCCAGACGAGGCCGTAGACCCCGAGCTGGAACAGCAGGGCGAAGCGCATGCAGAGCAGCAGGGCCCCCTTGGCACGGGCCGGATTGCCCGCCCCGCAATTCTGTGAAATGAAGGGGGCCAGCACCGAGGAGAGCGCCATCATCACGATGAGCAGCAAGGCCTCCACCCGGGATGCGGCGCCATAGGCGGCCACGACTTCAGTCCCCAGCCTGGCGAAGATCACCATCAGGATGGCGTTGGCCAGGGGATTGAGCATGTTGGTGAAGGAGGCCGGTACTGCCACATGGAGCAGGGCGCGCCAGTGGGCGAGCAGCTGTGGACGCGGGGAGAGGCGCCAGGTCAGCAGTTTTTCCCGCTTGCGCAGCAGGTGCAGGCTGACCAGCATGGCCATCAGCCAGGAGATCGAGGTGGCGATGGCAGCCCCGCGGATGCCCCATTCGGGGAAAGGGCCGGGCCCGAAGATGAGCAGGGGATCCAGCACGCCGTTGACTAGGCCGGCCACCCCCATCACCAGGCTGGGGGTCTTGGTGTCCCCCGTCGTGCGGATGGCGGCGTTGCCGACCATGGGGACGACCAGCAGGGGAACGGTCAGATACCAGATCAGCATGTAGTCGTGGATGAGGGAGATGAGCGCGTCGCTGGCCCCCAGCAGGGTGAACAGGGGGGTGATGGTCAGGGCCCCGAGCCCGACGAGCAGGGTCACCAGCACGACGGCGAGGAAGAGGCAGTCGGTGGTGATGCGGGCCGCCTCGTCGTGGCGTCCCTGGCCCAGGGCATGGCCGAGCAGGGCGCACAGGCCCGCCCCCAGGCCCATGGTGAGCGACGTCACCACGAAGGTGACCGGGAAGGTGAAGCTGATGGCCGCCAGTGCCTCGGTGCCCAGCATGCCGATGAAGAAGGTGTCGACCAGGTTGAAGGCCAGGATGGCGACGATGCCGAGGATCATGGGGCCCGTCATGCGCAGCAGCACTGGGGTCATGGGGGCGGTCAGCATGGGATTGGGTCGGCTCAAGGCAATGTCTCTAGGTGCTCAGGGCCTGAATGCTGGCCGTGTCCATCCGCCTTCCTGATTGGGGGTGGGTGATCCATCAAAGGTGTTCATAGTACGTGAAAATATTTTTTTTGTATTTGCCCTTGAAGGGCTACCCGTATTGCCCCAGATCAGGGGCATAACAAATTTGGCCGACTGCGGCCATTCCTCAAGCAACACTAGAGACTCATTTTGGGAGAGTTATCGATGAAAATTCGTCCACTGCACGACCGCGTCATCATCAAGCGCATCGAAGCTGAAGCCAAATCCGCTGGCGGTATCGTTTTGACCGGTACTGCGGCCCAGAAGTCCACCCGTGGTGAAGTTCTTGCCGTGGGGACTGGTCGGATTCTGGACAACGGGGATGTCAAGGCCCTCGCCGTCAAGGTGGGTGACAAGGTGATCTTCAACGAAGGCTACGGCGTGAAGACCGAGAAGCTGGATGGCCAGGACGTGCTGATCCTGTCCGAGACCGACATCTTGGCGATTGTCGAAGAGTAATCACTCCCCCTTTCCCCGAATTGATTTAAGGATTGAAGAACATGGCAGCTAAAGAAGTTAAGTTTGGCAACGAAGCTCGCATCAAAATGCTGGAAGGCGTCAACATCCTGGCCGATGCCGTCAAGGTGACCCTGGGCCCGAAAGGCCGCAACGTGGTGCTGGACAAGTCCTTCGGTGCCCCGACCATCACCAAGGATGGCGTCTCCGTTGCTCGCGAAATTGAGCTGGAAGACAAGTTCCAGAACATGGGCGCCCAGATGGTCAAGGAAGTCGCTTCCAAGGCCAACGACGCCGCCGGTGACGGTACCACTACCGCGACCGTGCTGGCTCAAGCCATCGTCAACGAAGGCCTGAAGGCCGTTGCCGCCGGCATGAATCCCATGGATCTGAAGCGTGGCATCGACAAGGCCGTGACCGCCGCCGTTGCCGAGCTACAGGCGCTGTCCACTCCCTGTGCCGACAACAACGCCATTGCCCAGGTGGGTACCATCTCTGCCAACTCCGACGAGAAAGTGGGCAAGCTGATTGCCGAAGCCATGGACAAGGTCGGCCGTGACGGCGTGATCACCGTGGAAGACGGTCAGGGCCTGGAAGACGAGCTGGCCGTAGTGGAAGGCATGCAGTTCGATCGCGGCTACCTCTCCCCCTACTTCGTCAACAAGCCGGAAACCGGCTCCGTCGAGCTGGATGATCCCTTCATCCTGCTGGTGGACAAGAAAGTCTCCAACATCCGCGAAATGCTGCCGGTGCTGGAAGGCGTGGCCAAGGCGGGCAAGCCGCTGATCATCGTGGCCGAAGACGTGGAAGGCGAAGCGCTGGCTACCCTGGTGGTCAACACCATGCGCGGCATCGTGAAAGTCGCCGCCGTCAAGGCGCCGGGCTTTGGCGATCGTCGCAAGGCCATGCTGCAGGACATCGCCATCCTGACCGGCGGTACCGTGATCTCCGAAGAGGTGGGCATGGAGCTGGAGAAGGCGACCCTGGAAGATCTGGGCCGTGCCAAGCGCATCGTCATCACCAAGGAAAACACCACCATCATCGATGGCGTGGGTGATGCCGCCCTGATCGAGAGCCGTGTGGCCCAGATCCGCCAGCAGATCGAAGAGACCTCCTCCGACTACGACCGTGAGAAGCTGCAAGAGCGCGTGGCCAAGCTGGCCGGCGGTGTTGCCGTGATCAAGGTGGGTGCGGCGACTGAAGTCGAGATGAAAGAGAAGAAGGCCCGTGTTGACGATGCCCTGCACGCCACTCGTGCTGCAGTGGAAGAAGGCGTGGTTGCCGGTGGTGGCGTGGCGCTGGTGCGCGTGGCTGCCAAGCTCGTCGACCTGCGTGGTGACAACGAAGACCAGAACGTGGGTATCAAGGTTGCCCTGCGTGCCATGGAAGCGCCGCTGCGCCAGATCGTGATCAACGCCGGTGAGGAAGCCTCCGTCATCGCCAATGCCGTGAAGAACGGTGAAGGCAACTACGGTTACAACGCCTACACCGAACAGTATGGCGACATGCTGGCCATGGGTATCCTGGATCCGACCAAGGTAACCCGCTCCGCTCTGCAGTTCGCATCTTCCGTTGCCGGCCTGATGATCACCACAGAGTGCATGATCTCCGAGCTGCCGAAGAAAGATGCCCCTGCCATGCCTGATATGGGTGGCATGGGTGGCATGGGTATGATGTAATCCCGTTACCGTCATCAAACGGCTCGCTTTTGCGGGCCGTTTTTTTTAGTGCAGCTAAGCTGAAGTTATTGATACTCAAATCATCTGAGGTGAACATGCGATATTTAGGCCTGCTTCCGTTGCTCTTCTCCCTCCTCGTACCAGGTATGGCCCTGGCTGCGCCGCAGGGGCCGGTGATCCTCAAGCTGACTGGGGAGCTGGAATCTGCGGATCCGGGTGAAGGGGAGGCGCTGTTCGACATGGCGATGATCCAGGCGCTGCCACAGCACGAAATCGTGACGAGCAATCCCTGGGTCGACAAGCCGCACAAGTATGTGGGGCCTAGGCTTGCGGACGTGCTGGCGGCGGTGAAGGCGAATGGCAAGAGCATCACGCTCACTGCTCTGAACAGTTTCCAGATCCGGATTAACTGGGATAAGGTCAAGCAATACGATCCTATCCTCGCCTGGCAGGATGACGGTGTGACCATGCGGGTACGTGACAAGGGGCCCCTCTGGTTTATCCTGCCACTGGATCAGTATCCGGAACTCAAGCGTTCCGAGTTCACCGACATGATGATCTGGCAGCTGAGCGGGATCGATATTCAGCAGTAAAAGAGCTGGTGGCTTACGGGAGTCGTGGGTGAAAGCGAAGACCAGGGCTTGGCCCTTACTCGGCGTTCTTTATCTATCCATTCTGTTATTCACGGGTAGCACGCTGTATTGCCTGGTGCAGATACAGAATGCGACCCGGGTAATGGAAAAGTACACCTATGACGTCTCCTGGGCATTGATGCAGTTGCAGCTCGAGCTGGGCCGTTTTCTCAATGCCGTCGAGAGCTACCACTATGGCGGGATCGATCACGAAGGCCTGCTGCTGCGTTACGACATTCTGTGGAGCCGTACCCCCATTCTGCTGAGCGGGCAACTGCGCAAGAGTCTGGGGGACAACCCGAAGACGCTGCGGCTGGTGCAGCTGACCGAGGGGAATATCCGCAAGCTGGAGCCCGAGCTGGCCAAACTGAAACCGGGGACCGGGGACTACCAGCAGATCATGATGGCCCTTGCGCCTTTGCAGGAGCCGCTCTCCTACTCTCTCGCCTCCATGATGCAGAAGAACATCAACGTCTATTCGGGCAATGACAAGCGCTTCGGCCAGTTGCGCGACGCCTTGCTGTTCATGGTGTTGGGCCTGGTGATCTCGGTCATCCTGCTCAGTGGCCTGCTGGTGCGGGAGGCCAGACGCCATTTCCGGACGGCCCGGGTTGATCCGCTCACCGGCCTGCCCAATCGTCTGGCCCTGCTGGAGAAGATGGATTCCTACGTCACCCGCGACACCGCCTTCGGTCTGGTGCTGGTCGACATCAATGACTTTCGGGACATCAACAGCAAGTTTGGCTACAACACCGGGGACATCCTGCTGCAGGAGCTGGCGAAGCGGTTGCGTAGCCTGTGCGAGAATGGCGAGTGGGTGGCGCGTCTCGGGGGAGATCAGCTTGCCATGCTGCAACGGGAGGGGAGCGATCTGCGCCAGGTCAGGGAGCTGGTGGCGAGGATCCTCCACTCCATCCGGCAAGACATCATCATCGACAACTACCCCTTCCGGCTGGAGGTCGGTATCGGCATCGCCTTCTTCCCGACCGACAGCAATCAGACCCAGGAGCTGCTGAGCCGGGCGGAGCAGGCCTTGTCCCACAGCCGCAAGACCCACGTGCCCTATGTTATCTATGACAGCTCCCTGCTCAACGAGACGGCCAGACGCAAGCACCTGGCTTCTGACATGGTGATGGCGCTGGAGCACAACGCACTCGAGCTCTATTACCAGCCCATCGTCAACCTGGAGAACGGGCGCTGCGAGGCGGTCGAGGCATTGCTGCGCTGGCGTCATCCCGAGCTTGGGTTCATTCCACCCAACGAGGTGATCCAGGTGGCGGAAGAGTTCCAGCTGGCCGAGAAGCTGGGCAGCTGGGTTCTGAACACGGCGTGTGAACAGCTGCATCAGTGGCAGCATCTTGGCCTGGTGGATCTGCAGATGTGTGTCAACATCTCCCCCGGCATGTATCAGCGCAACCTGCTGAAGATGGTGGCCAGGGCCTTGATGGATCACCAGATCCCCGCTTCCTGTCTGGTGCTGGAGGTGACGGAAGACACCACCATGCGGGAAGTCAAAAACTCGCTGCAGTTGATGCAGGATCTCAGCCAGCAGGGTGTCCATCTGGCGCTGGATGACTTCGGAACCGGTTACTCGTCCCTCAGCTACCTGCAGAAGCTGCCGGTGAACAAGGTGAAGATCGATCGCTCCTTCATCCAGGGCATCGATACCTCTATCGAGGCGGCAGAGCTAGTGGCCAACATCTGCCGCATGGGGTCCATGCTGGGCAAGAAGCTGGTGTGTGAAGGGATAGAGACCCAGGGGCAGCTCGATGTGCTGCGTTCCCTGACCGACATCCATCTGTACGGGCAGGGCTATCTGTTCAGCCGCCCCGAGCATGCGGCCAAGGCCTATCAGACCCTGCTCGAGATGGAAGAGCGCTGGCTGGCCAGGCGCTCGCCCGACAAGGCATACCTGTTCTGATCAATATGTCTCATGTCTGTCCCATGCTGGCCGATAGCCTCAGGGCAGGAGGTACACAATGGATATTTCTAGCTCTGCAAATGCGTCGTTTGGTTCTGCTCTGATGGTGGCCAGCTTGGCCAAGAAGCAGCAGACCCAGGAAGGCGAATCCGCACTGAAACTGCTGGAAACAGCAGCGCAGTCCGCTCCGGCAGCGCCGACATCGGCCAGCGCTTCCCTCGGAAGCCGAATCGATATCCACGTCTGAGCGATAAAAAAGCCCCCATCGAACGATGGGGGCTTTCTTTTGTCTCGGCATTTATCGCGCGTTTCACCCGGATTGGATCAGGTTCATACCACAAAGGGGGCGGGGGCCTCGAAGGTCATCCGCTCGCCGCTGCGCGGGTGGCTGATGGTCAGGCTGGCCGCATGCAGATAAAGGTGTGGTGCCGCCGCCAACGCTTCCGGATGGGCGTAGAGGTTGTCCCCGAGGATGGGATGTCCCAGCTCCAGCATGTGAACGCGCAGCTGGTGGGATCGACCGGTAATGGGGGTCAGCTTGATCAGGCTGTTGCCATTCTCCACCTTCAGCTTCTGCCACAGGGTCAGGGCATGGCGCCCCTCCTCGAAGTCCACCTTCTGCTTCGGCCGGTTGGGCCAGTCGACGCAGAGCGGCAGATCCACTTCACCCGCATCCAGCTCAGGCTCGCCCCACACCCAGGCGAGATAGTGCTTCTCCGTCTCCCGCTCGCGGAATTGCCGGCTCAACTCCCGGTGGGAGTTGGGGTTGAGGGGGATCACCAGCACACCTGTGGTCGCCATGTCGAGGCGGTGGGCCGCCGCTGCCTTGGGGTGCTGTTGCTTCACCCGATGGAGCACGCTGTCTTCATTCTCGGGGCCGCGCCCGGGGACGCTCAGCAGGCCAGTGGGCTTGTTGACCACCATGATGTCCTTGTCCTTGAACAGGATATCGAGCCAGGGTTCCAGGGGCGGTGAGTATTCAAACATAGCGTCTCGCATCTTTGGTCAAAGCGGGGGCAAGCCCCCATCAGTTATGGGTAACCACGACAGTAACGTGCATGGCATCCAACCCGGATTGGCTCTGGTCGTTATCAACCAGATGATGCCATGATCGCTTCATCAGTTATGGGTGACCACGATAAAGCGGATGGCATCCAGCTTGAGCTGGGTCTGGTCGATCAGGTGGTGCAATTCTGCCTGCAGGTTGCGCAGATAATCCAGTTCGCTGTCGCGCACGTTCGGATTGACCGCCTTGAGCGCCTCCAGACGATCCAGATCCTGTTGCAGGGTTTGCGCCATCTGGGCACGGGCCTTGTCGACGATCTCCGCCTTCAGCCCTTCGGCGATGGCCTGACCCTGACCGATAAGGCCGTGGATCGTGGGCTGGGAAGCGGTCACCAGCTTGCTGCCCAGGTGACGGTTGACCGGAGTGAGCTGGCGGTTGAAGGCCTCGAAAGCCACCTTGTCGCCCAGATTGTTGCCGTTCTTGTCCATCAGCAGCCGGATCGGCGTCGGCGGCATGAAGCGGTAGAGCTGGGGGTGGGCCGCAGACTCGGCCACAAAGATCAGCTCCAGCAGGATGGACCCGACCGGCAGCGCCTTGTTCTTGAGCAGGGCCACCGAGGTGGCACCGATCTCGGAACCCAGGATCAGGTCGATGCCGCCGCGCATCATGGGGTGATCCCAGGAGAGCAGCGCCATGTCATCCCGCGACAGGGCGGTGGGGCGATCGAAGGTGATGGTCATGCCGTCCTGGGGTAGGCCCGGGAAGCTGGGTACCAGCATGTGATCACCAGGCGTCAGCACCAGGGCGTTCTCGCCGCGGTCGTCCTGGTTGACGCCGATCTCGTCGAACATCTTGAGGGCGAAGGAGATCATACCTGTATCGTCGTCTTCGGCGGCCAGCTTCTCGACCAGCTGCTGGGCGGCCTCGCCACCGCTGGAGTGGATCTCCAGCAGGCGATCACGTCCCTGTTCCAGCCTGGCCTTGAGCGGTTCGTGCAGCTCGCGAGTCTTGGTCAGAAGAGCCTCGAGTGTCTCCTGTTCTCCGGTGTTGGCGGCCAGCAGTTCGAACAGCTCGTCGCGCACCGCCTCGAACACCGGGCGGGCGGTCGGGCAGGTTTGCTCGAACGCATCCAGACCGTCGTGATACCAGAGCAGCAGGGCACGCTGGGAGGTACCTTCCAGATAGGGAACGTGGATCTCGACCGTGTTCTGCTGACCGATGCGATCCAGTCGGCCGATACGTTGCTCCAGCAGATCCGGGTTGAGGGGCAGATCGAACAGCACCAGGTGGCTGGCAAACTGGAAGTTGCGGCCTTCGGAGCCGATCTCGGAGCAGAGCAGTACCTGTGCGCCTCCCTCTTGCTGGGCAAAATAGGCGGAAGCCTTGTCCCGCTCGAGGATGGACATTCCCTCGTGGAAGACGGCGGCGCGGATCCCTTCGCGGGTACGCAGCGCCTCTTCCAGGGCGATGGCGGTGGCTGCTTCGGAGCAGATCACCAGCACTTTCTGCTGGCGGGCGGAGAGCAGCAGCTCCAGCAGCCAGTCTACGCGCGGGTCGAACTGGGTCCAGCTGGCGTTGTCGCCTTCGAACTGCTGGAAGATCTTCTCAGGGTAGAGATAGCGCAAGGCGCGGGTCTGCAGATCGCCGCCGTTGCCACCCATCATGCCCATCACCTTGATAGCGGTCTTGTACTGCTCCGGCAGCGCCATGGGGTAGACGTTGAGGTGGCGCTCCGGGAAACCCTGAATGTTGGCGCGGCTGTTGCGGAACAACACGCGGCCGGTGCCGTGTTGATCCAGCAGCTTGGCGACCGCCTGCTGACGAGCTGTGGCATCGCTGAGATCCAGCCCATCCAGCTGGCCAGCCAGAATGTGCTTGGCGTTCTCGCTCAGGGTCTCGCCATCCAGCAGCTCCTGGGCGGCGCTCGCGACCTGACCGTAGGCCTGCTCTTCGGCAAGGAAGGCGTCGTAGTCATAGAAACGCTCGGGGTCGAGCAGACGCAAGCGGGCGAAGTGGCTCTGGTGGCCCAGCTGATCCGGGGTCGCGGTCAGCAGCAGTACGCCCGGTACCTGTTCGGCCAGCGCTTCTACCATCTCATAGGCGCGGCTCGGTGCCTCCTCGCTCCACTCCAGGTGGTGCGCCTCGTCGACGACCAGCAGATCCCACTCTGCTTCCAGTACCTGCTCGAAGCGACGGCGCTTCTTGCGCAGGAAGTCGAGGCTGCAGATCACCAGCTGTTCGGTTTCGAAGGGATTCTCTGCATCGGCAAAGGCCTCGATGCAGCGTTCCTCGTCAAACAGGGAGAAGTGCAGGTTGAAGCGGCGTAGCATTTCGACCAGCCACTGGTGCTGGAGCGTTTCGGGCAGCAGGATGAGCACGCGATGGGCGCGGCCGGAGAGCAGCTGCTGATGGATGATCATGCCCGCTTCGATGGTCTTGCCGAGGCCCACTTCGTCGGCCAGCAATACGCGCGGGGCGTAGCGGTGGCCCACTTCATGGGCAATATAGAGCTGGTGCGGGATCAGGCTGACCCGGCCACCGGCCAGACCGCGGGTCGGATTGCGGCGGCGCTTGTGCTGATTAACCAAGGCTTCATAGCGCAGGGTAAAGCGAGACATGCGATCGATCTGTCCGGCGAACAGGCGGTCCTGCGGCTTGTTGAATTTGATAAAGTTGTTGAGAAAAACCTCTTTGAGGGCAACGGGCTCATCATTGTCGGTGCGAACACCTACATATATAAGCAGGCCGTCTTTCTCCTGCACTTCCTCGACCATCATGGTCCAGTCTTCATGACTGGCTATCTGATCGCCCACATTGAAGCTGACCCGGGTGACCGGCGCCTCTTCTTTGGCATACATGCGGTTTTCACCGGTAGCCGGAAACAACAGGGTAACCATGCGTCCTTCAACAGCAACGACAGTCCCCAAACCCAGATCCGTCTCTGTATCACTAATCCAACGCTGGCCAAGTGCAAAAGGCATTAAACTCTCCAAAGCCCAAGAGTGTGAGAATCGCAAAGGGGCGCTATGTTACCCGAAGGCGGAAGCCCGATCATCATGGTTATGGTGTTAGGGAAAGCCAAATCGATACATCCTTGATCTGTCGTCCTCCTAGACCAACCAAGACACAACTATCGACTGCATACGAACCCCGGTCAGTGCATTTAAGCACCCATTCGATTGCTTTATGAGCGAACGCGCCAAGGATTCGAATTTTATGCGAAATTGCCCTTGCCAATCCGATCTGGCTCCCTATAATGCGCCTCCATCGACAGGGCAAGCGGCAACGCAGAAAGCCAAGTCGGTCACATCGAAAAGTCTGTGAAAATAAGGCTTGACTCGAGAAGGCGGTTGAGTAGAATGCCACTCCCGCAGCAGCCAAAAGCTGCGTCGCTCTTTAACAATTTGAATCAAGCAATCTGTGTGGGCACTCACAGCATCGAGCA